>ERZ1740058.30-NODE-30-length-112071-cov-7.430474_pt1 | contig 112071 bp, 110 predicted proteins | sample MGYA00581745_ERZ1740058 | MGnify/ENA primary metagenome ERZ1740058 (study PRJEB43018, sample SAMN04849742) | marine metagenome | isolation source: floating plastic debris | place: Pacific Ocean | collected 2008-08-30 | study: EMG produced TPA metagenomics...
AGAGAGAAGATGCCTCACTGTGATATTATAACTACTGAAATAAGATAAAGCTAGTTACTAATCATTTTGGATACAGAAGGTTCTTAGATTACATAGAGTCATATGGAACGGACTTTTTCTATAATATAGCTGATAAAGGTTATCCAAGTTATTAATGAAACTTATTAAATGATATATCATGAGTTATAAAGTATTGATAATCAGTACTTGTTTGTTGATAAGTTGTAGTGATAGCATAAAAACATACAAAAAATTAGATGAAGCCTATAAAGAAGATGAGCTTTACACAAGTCTTCAAAAAGCTCTTAAAAATAAAGACGAAGTGAAAATCCTGAAGATGCACGATCATAAGATTGAGCAAATTCCTCCTGAGATAGGTCAGTTACAGAAACTGGAGTGTAAGTACCCCCTCAGTTAAGACCACTTAAAACAACAAAAATAATGTAAAAAATGAAGTAGCTCAATCATCTTTTGGCTGGAAGGGTCGAGAATAAATAATATTACCACAAGAATGTTATAATTTATACAGCTCCTTAATTTCGTCGAGGTGTCCATTTTTATAAATGCGCTCATGGAAAGCAAAAAGCTTTTTGAAGGCTGGAATGAGGGAGCGTATTTCGAGAGGACTCAGATTACCTACTAACAGATAGGATAAATTCTGCATTTTAACTTCCAAGGTTTTCATCATAGCCTGCCCTTCCTTACTAATAGAAACTCGTTTGATACGCCGGTCTTGTTGGTCTATAGTTTCTTCTAAAATCCCTGCTCTTACCAATCGCTTAATTGCTTCGATACAAGTAGAAGGTTCTTGTGTATTGGCTAAAACTACTTGTTTCTTGCTTGGATTACCCATACTCTCTACAGCCATTAAAATACCAAAATCACCCATAGAGCGTAACGGAAGGTCTTCGTAGGCCAGCTTTACCCAGTTTTCATAATATCCTATAATACCCCCTAGTAAGTAAGAAAGCATTACCTCTAACCCTGCTTCATTAACGTCTTGTTCACGTGTTAGGAAATCTTCTTCGGCAATGAAACGCTGTCGAAGCCACTCTCCAAATACCTCTAGTCCTTGGTCTGGATGGGCTTTTTTAAACTCTTCGTAGTACTCTAGTAAGGAAATTACATCTTTCATATAGTAATATAACAATTTTGTTTAGTTAAAATTACAACATTGCTATAGGTTTGTAACAACTTCACTATCAAAAAAATAAAGAAGTCTTGAAAATACTTATTGTATCATTTTTTATACTTATACCATGGCACTACTTTACGTCATTATCCTTTATCTTATACATATTAACTCTAAGGAGTTGAAACCTACAAGCGTTTCCAGACGAACCACTACAAAGCTTTTTTTACTTATCGTATTTTTGTATTTACCCATGATGAAATTAAAAAGCCAGCCTGATACTAAGAAGATATCTTTTCCTACTATTACAGGAGAGATACTCTCTGGTGGATATGCTACTTTCCCTGAATATGCCAAAGGGAAAGTAGCTCTCATTACATTGGTCTATGAAGACAAAGGTAATTACCAACTAGCGCAGAATCAGTCGCTTGCTTGGCAAGAATACTGGAACACAACCCTGCGTGATTTAGAGGTAGCTTTTTATGAAATTCCTATGCTATCCTCAAAATATAAATATATGCGCTTGATGACTAATACTTGGATGCGCCAAGGGATTCCGAAAAACTTTCATCCTAATGTGGTAACTGTATATGGCGAAAAACAAGCAGTAGTTAAATTACTTCATATTACGAATGTTCGCGATTGCTTTGTATGCCTTGTAGATGCGCAAGGGTATATCTTACAAACTTACGCGGGCGCTCCCAATACAGCCGCTGAAGCAGCACTTAAAGCATTAGTTGTAGCCCAAAAACCTTAATAGATATGAACTACTCAAAGATTATTAATAAAAATACCGCTTGGTCGTCTGCCGCTTTTTTAGCGACCGTGGCCATGTTTGCAGGCTTTATTGTTTCGGCTACTAACCGCAACTATGATGTAAATACCAATATGACAGAGCCTGTACAAAAAATTTACCTAGAACCTGCCGGTTATGCTTTTGTTATATGGCTTTTTATTTATGTAGGATTTGTCTTATATGGGGTTTATCAATTGGTCGCTACACTTCGTGGGAGCAAGGCTTACATAAAAGCGGCTCCTTTCATTATACTAAATAGTTTTAGCAATATTGGGTGGTTTTACGCAGTACGTATCGATAGCTATCTTTTACAGATTTTTTTTATTGTAGGGATGTTGGTAACCCTCGTTGCCATCAATAAATACCTCGATCTTGTGACTTTAAAAGGTAGATCTGCTGCTAATAAGGCCATTGCTGTATTTCCCATAAGTATCTATTTGGGGTGGATCGCGGCTGCTACACCCATTAACATTACTTTTTGGTTAGCTCGCGACTATGGGCTTACAAGCTTTTTCTTGGGTCCTGTTGTTTGGAGTATTCTACTTGTAGCTGTTTCTACTCTTCTATTTGGCTTTCTTTACTTCAAATCACTTATCAATTACTATACACTAGGGGCTGGTATTTGGGCGCTTGTTGCGATTGGCATTGCCAATCTAAGAGTTGCTTTACCAATTGGCGTTGCCGCTTTTGCGGGTGTAGTGATGCTAATTGCTTTACTTGTATTGCAGAAATTTAGAACATTAAAAGCGGTTGGGTAAGCCATTTACTCGTTAAAACCGATGCCTAAGCCTGCATTAATCGTTGTATAGTTGGAAATAGTACCCGATGCTTGGAAGGACAGTACGCCTAAGTTAATTTTTCCTCCTAAAGACAATCCAATACGGCTGTTTTCATAGGTTTTATCGAATAATTCTGGAAATTCTTCCAGATTAATTTCTTCTAGACCACCTGCCGTACCAACGAGATAAGTACCTTCTATTCTATTAGTACTGCGCGAGTTGTCGTAACGTACACCACCAAAAACGGTAAAGATGGCAAAGCGTTTTGAACCAATAAGTCCTATACTCCACTGTTGATTGTCAAATCGTATGAACTGGTCATCCACTTCTACATTTGCGATATCCCAATTGTAATCAATATTCAAACTCGAGTAAGAACCTACTAATGACAAACTGTAAGGAGCTAGTGCAATAGAAGGAATCCACTGCTTTATGTCGTGTTTAATGCCAATACCGATGAGGCCACCGCTAGAACCCTCTATATCTATGGCAGGGAAAAATCGTACTGAAAGCTCTGTATTTTTTATAAGACCCAAGTTGAATTGTATTACTGGGAAGGGAACAATAGGCAACCCAGCACCAGCAGGAATACGAACTGTATCGTTGGTGGCTTCATTGAATACCTTAATATCTCCTTCAAAATCTCCATAAACAGTGGTAGCGTCTTCTTCTCCTGGTATTACTGTAGCCGATTGTAAGTTTAAATTAGGTAGAGAAAAGGTACGGTCTTGCTGTCGAACAAAAAGACCATTGCCCATGATTTGCACATTGAACTTTAGCTTTCTAAGCGGTTTAGCCGTATTGTACCAGCCTTCTGCTTGTAGAAAACCAGCCGTTTCACCAGCAGGTCGTATAAAAGCATCCAGTATTTTATCTGCATCTTCTACTGTAAACGTCATCACATCTTCGATTCTCTCTTGCGCTTGGGCTGTCACAAATATGAGAAGCATAGTGATGATGCATACTGCTTGCCGCATCAATAAGGCTGTTTTCATGATCGTTTCAATTTTTAGTTAATCCTTATAGTTCATAAAGTTAGCAAATAATCTCTATAAGTAATCTACAGGTCTTTAAAACTTTGTAATGCTGCTCTTACGCTTCCATATTTTTCAAGCAGTTCTTTTGCTACTTGGCGCGTTAAACCTTTTTCTTGCACGAGCATCTGAATACCTCTTTCTACCAACTTATGATTGCTCAGTTGCATATCGACCATTTTATTGCCTTTTACTTTTCCTAACTGGATCATCACACTTGTTGAGATCATATTGAGCACTAATTTCTGTGCGGTTCCAGCTTTCATACGTGTACTGCCTGTGATAAACTCAGGTCCTACAATTACTTCTATTGGTAGCTCGGCTGCTTGAGCGAGGGGTGTCTCAGTATTACAGGTAATACAGCCTGTGAGTATCTGCCGCTTACTAGCCTCTTTTATCGCCCCGACCACGTAAGGTGTTCTACCTGAAGCAGCAATGCCTACTACTGTATCGATAGCTTGGATGTTGTATTGTGTTAAATCTTTCCAGCCTTGTTGCATATCATCCTCTGCAAACTCTACTGCTTTTCTAATGGCTTGGTCTCCTCCTGCTATAAGCCCAATTACAGTATTATGATCCACCCCGAAAGTAGGAGGGCACTCAGAGGCATCTACAATACCCAACCTTCCGCTTGTTCCTGCCCCTATGTAAAAGAGCCTTCCTCCTTGCGTCATTCTTCCGCTAATAGCTATTACTAGTTTTTCTATCTGTGGAATAGCTTTTTCTACCGCTAACGGTACCTGCTGATCTTCTTGATTGATACCAACCAGTAAATCGTGTATGGTTTTTTTCTCTAAATCATCGTGTGAGGAGGAGGCTTCTGTGTAATTCATTTATGAAAAGATATTTCTTGTTGATAATACTGAATAAGCCCCTCTATGGGGTCTTTTTCCGTAAGTACCACGTTGAAGTTGTGGTTTTTGGCTACACTTCTTAAAATTTCTTCAAAAGATACCGCTACCGATCCTACAAAGAAAAGCGGCCATTTGATAGCTAATTTCTTAATATATTTCTCAAAGAACTCATTGAAACTATTCGCTACCAAATTTTGAGCATAGGTTTCTTCTAAGTGTTCCTTTAAAAACTTACTAAACTGCGCGAAATAACGATTAGGAAAGTTTTTTCGATAGGCTTGCGCTAATATAACGTCTCTATCTAGTTGGTAGGTATATTGTAATACTTGTCTTAAAGCCTTAGGCATGTCGTGGTGTAGATAATCAATAATCAGTTTCTTACCTAAGTTCCCTCCACTCCCTTCGTCGCCCAACCAAAAACCATAGTTAGGAGCCTGTTTTATAATATTATTACCATCGTATAAGCAGGCATTAGAGCCTGTTCCCAAAATACAAGCGATTCCTTCTTCTCTTTTACATAAACCAATGGCAGCTCCTAGCATATCGTGTGCTACTCTAATTTGCGTATTCGGAAAAGCTACCTGTATAGTACTATCTACTTTGTTTTGTTGGGTTTTATTTGAGCAACCTGCGCCAAAAAAATGAATCTTTTCGATATCATAATCTTTTAACTGCTCAGCTACCTCTAGGATTGTTTGTATAATCGCTTGCTTATCTTGGTAATAAGGGTTTATTCCTTCGGTTGTTATTTGGAAGGTGTTTTCTTTTTGTACAAGTGCCCAGATAGTTTTGGTAGAGCCACTATCTGCTATTAATATATTCACGTGCTGTTAACTTAAAAAATCAAAGTTATTTAAACTAAAAGACCAACTATTTGAAAATTATTAAATACTTGAGCGGTATGGGGAGCGGTCAGAAGTTCTTCTGTTAAATCTTGGCCTGCCCAATGCTCATAGTGTTGGCCATTTTGCCATAATTTTGAGGAACTTAGATCGTATATCTTCCCCATATAAGCGCACCATATTTCTGGCTTATCTTGACCATTTCTCAGCGCCAACTGGCTTTTTGTGTAAGCTTTCATTTTACTCTGCCTGTTCTGCTAAGTAGGTATAATCTTTAATGATTGTTTTTAGAAATTTCACGTTGTTGGCTTGTTCATTACCCGCTTGTAGCACTTTCCTTATTTTTTCGGCTAGTTTTGCTACAATATTGTCGTCTTTTTGTTCTTTATAAACCCGTAATACTTCTCTTATAATGTTGATGTCTTTATCATTAAGTAGTGTCACTTGCAGGTAAGTCGGTACATACATTTTCTCAATATCAGGAATAGTGAGGCTTTTTTCTACAGTTAAATTATTTCTCACCTTAATGACAGTCGTTCCTGCGGCTATATCGCCTAGTCGCTGTCCTCTCCCATTGGCTGAAATGACTACTACGGCCAATCCTCCATAAAATACCATATCGATGGGTCTTAGCAGCCATCTCAACAAATAATTACCAATAGTAGGCTGGTTACCATCCGTTCTAATAACTTTGATATTTCTTTGTTTTTTTCCGATAGTTTGCCCATTCATAAATATCTCACTTACCAAATCGTACAATAAGTAAGGCAGTAAAGCACCTAAAAATACGATGGTAATGAGTATATCCTCTCTGCCACTAAAAGCATTATTATCTAATATATTGATTAGTATAACCACCCAAATGATAACATAAGACCACACAATGATACTATCGATAATAGTCGCTAGGATTCTGTCTCCTACACTAGCTAATTCGTATTCTATGTATACATTTTGAGTAGTTTCAATACGTATTTTTTCCATGTATATAATTGATTTTACCAGTTTTAATTTGTAAAATGCTCTATAGAAATAATTCAGCTATTTATACGACAGTAGAGCAAAGTAATGAAAGAAGCAGTATTTCTCAAGAGAAATAAAGAGAAATGGAAAAAGTTTGAACAGATTGTTTCTAATACCCAACATTCTAATCCTGATGAGCTAGCCGAGGTATTTATTGACCTTACTGATGATCTTGCTTATGCACAAACGTACTACCCTAAGAGCAGAACTACCTTTTATCTCAATCATTTAACGGCCAATATTCACCAAACTATTTACAGAAATAAGAAAGAAGAGAAAGGACGGTTTATAAAGTTTTGGGGATACGAGCTTCCTTATATTTTTCATAGTGCGCACAAACAGCTCTTATACAGCTTCTTGGTATTTGCAGTGGCTGCTCTTATTGGTATTGTATCCACAGCCGAAGACGATACTTTTATTCGCTTAATTTTAGGAGATACATATGTGAACAGAACCCTTGAAAACATAGAAAGGGGTGATCCTATGGCTGTCTACAAATCGAGCGGGCAAGTAGAGATGTTTTTGGGTATTACCTTAAACAACATTATGGTTTCTTTCAAAGCTTTTGTCTGGGGAGGAGTAATCGGCAATTTTCCTGTTTTTTTACTGCTTTCGGGTGGTACTGCCTTTTTATTGTTGTACAATGGTATTATGTTAGGCGCGTTCCAGTACTTTTTTTATCAAAAAGGGCTTTTCTGGTATTCAGCATCTGTTATATGGTTACACGGTACTTTAGAGATTTCAGCCATTGTTATTGCTGGATGTGCTGGATTTGTAATGGGAAACGCACTTCTTTTTCCAAAGACTTATAGCAGACTCTATTCTTTTCAAAAAGGAGCCATAAAAGGGCTCAAAATTATTATTGGTCTCGTTCCTATTTTTATTACGGCTGGTTTTATAGAGAGTTTTATCACACGATACGCTGATATGCCTTTACCATTGAAGCTACTTATTATTTTTGGATCAGCGGCTTTTATTGTTTATTACTTTATTATATACCCTATTCAGATAAATAAAAATCGTTCATGAGCACTATTGAGTTTCGAAAGGTTAGAGATTTGGGCCAAGTATTGAACGTTACATTTGCTTTTATAAAAGAAAACTTAAAGCATCTTGTCAAAAATGTTGTACTTATTACGGGTCCTTTCATCCTCCTGGCCGCGGCAGCTTGGATAATTGTTCCTAAAGACGAGTTTGTAGAACTAGACCAAGTTGATCCTTATGATTTGTTGATTTTATTTGGTCTCATATTTAGCTTCCTTTCTATCTTTAGCGTTGTAATGATTACAGCCGTTTACCAATATTTGTTGCTTTATCAAGCCAAAGGTGCTAGCAGCTTTGATACTGCTGATCTTTTCCAAGCCATTCTTCAAAAAATTGTAATGGTATTAGGTACTTTCCTAGGTATAGGTCTTGTGTTAGGTGGCGCATTCTTTCTTGTCTCTTTATTATTAAGCACCGTAGGTGCCCTGTTAGGTGTCGTTGGAGTCATTTTATCTATCATATTAGTAATTGCCTCCTTTGTACCCTTGCTTTATTTCTCCGTCATTTTTTCTCTGGTAGTTATCATCAGATTGGTAGAAGGAAAAGGATTTATAGAAGCCATTAGGCGATCCTTTTTTTTGATAAAAAATCACTGGTGGGAAACATTCATTGTCATTTTTGTTACTACACTTATCCAGTCTGCTATTGGTTATCTAATAAGTCTCCCGCTTATGATATATGGATTTGCCGAAGGGGTATTTTCTACTACTTCGTCTGCCTCCTACGATCAATTTAACTTTTTGGCTATTCTGTACGGTGTATCGCTTATTATCAACATCTTTACTTCTATTATTCCTATTTTAGCTATTGCTTTTCAGTATTACAGCCTAGTAGAGCGAAAAGAATCTAAAAGCCTAGTAGAGCAGATAGAAACAGTAGGTAACTATAGTGTTACAGAGGAAGACCCCGAAGAAGACTATTAACCATCATGCGTGTCAAGTTTATTTTACTCTTATGGTTGTTCATTTCTACGCTGGCCAGTGCGCAAAGCGATTCGATAGTAGTAGTTCGTCATTTTAATGAAAGCGAGTTATCTGACTACAAATCAGATAGTGACTACAATTATGATAGAGAAAAAGCCAAACGTAGTTTTACTTGGTGGGATAAATTCAAAAGGTGGTTTGCTGATAAGTTCTTCAAGTCGCTTTTTGGTGAGAGTGATGCAAGCGAAAGATGGATACTATATTTACTATTGGCAATTGTAATTATTTATGTCATTCTTAGGTTTTTAAAAGCAGACCTTTCTAGCTTACTTTCAACCAGAAAAAATAAACAACAAGAACTCACGTACGAAGATGTAAGTAGTAATATTCAACAAGTTGACTTCGATCTACTGATACAAAAGGCCATAAAAGACCGTCAATTTGATTTATCGGTGAGGTTCATGTATTTAAAATCCCTCAGGCTTCTCTCAGATAAAAACCTGATTGACTGGCAGCCTGACAAAACAAATATCGAGTACCTTTATGATTTAAACGTAAAACCTACACTCCAAGATAAATTTCGATCTATTAGCCTCTTCTTTGATTATACTTTTTATGGTGATTTTGATCTATCGGAAGATCTTTTTTATAAACTAAAACCTACTTTTGATAATTTCTACACATCCGTAAATGAACTAAATGCATAAAAACTGGAAATATATCGCCATCTTGGTCTTTTGTTTTTTCATTCTACTATTAGCGCAAGCTAATAGACCGAAGCAATTTAACTGGTTGCCTACTTACTCTAAGTACGATAAGAACCCTTATGGTACTTATATCCTCTATGACCTACTCCAGGATGTATTTCCTAATAAGCAGTTTGAAACGGTAGACAAGACCATCTACGAAATATTCGAATTTGATAACTACCAAGATTTTATATATATCTTTATTGCTGATAGTTTTACACCAGACGACTACGATGTTGAATTACTACTAGATTATGTATACAGAGGAGGTTGCACTTTTATCGCTGCTAACTACTTTACCACTACCCTTACGGATACCCTAGAAATTGATGTAAAGTTTCACTTTCCTATTACTGGAGAAGATGACTCTCTCTCGCTTAATTTTGTAGATCGAAATTTAAAAGCTACCAAAAACTACCTCTACAATAAAGGGGCAGTTGACTACTATTTAGCTGATTATAATAATGATTATACAGAAGTACTAGGCGTGAATAGCAAAGGACAGCCTACCTTTGTTAAGATTAGCATAGGTGATGGGTATCTTTTCCTTAATACAAACCCCATGACATTTACAAATTACTATATGTTAAAACGTAATAACGCAGAATACGTTGCTAAGTGTTTTTCCTTTTTACCAGTTCGTAATATTTTGTGGGATGAGTATTTTAAAATAGGTCGTACAGAGACAGGCACACCGCTAAGATTTATTTTGAGTAAGGCTTCACTTAAATGGGCGCTTTACTTAACATTATTTCTTTTCGTCGTTTTTGTTGCTTTTGAAGTAAAAAGGAAGCAACGTATGATTCCCATAGTAGACCCTATGCGGAATACTACGCTTGAGTTTACAGAAACCATTGGTAGGCTTTACTTCCAGCGAAAAAATAACCTAAACATTGCCCAGAAGCAAATTCTTTACTTTTTTGAGTACTTACGAAGTCAGCTCTTTCTTGAGATCAATAGTGCTGATGCTAATCTTGTAGAAAAAGTGGCGCATAAAAGTGGCGTGCCCACGGAAGAAGTAGCCTCACTTTTTAAAACTATTCAGTACATTCAAAGTAAAGAAGTAGAAATTCTCGATATTGTGCTTATTAATCTAAATAAAGGAATTGAACGTTTTAAAGAGCAAATGCAATAGCATCTCTATCTTTCATTAAAAATACTTACTATTAATATATACCTACTTTATGGAAAATAATGAAGAACTTTTTGAAAGTCGTATTGATCTAAGCCATCTAAAAATAGCGATAAGCCAAGTAAAGGATGAACTAGCCAAGGTAATTGTAGGTCAAGAAAAAATGGTTGACTTATTGATAGCTGCGCTATTAGCCGATGGGCACGTATTACTGGAAGGTGTACCTGGTATAGCCAAAACACTTACGGCCAAGCTTTTTTCGAAGATTATCAGTATTGACTTCTCTCGTATTCAGTTTACACCAGATTTAATGCCTTCTGATGTAATAGGTACTTCTATTTTCAATATAAAGAGCTCTGAGTTTGAGTTTAAGCGAGGGCCTATTTTTTCTAATTTAGTACTGATCGATGAGATCAACCGTGCCCCTGCCAAAACACAAGCGGCACTATTTGAGGTGATGGAAGAAAAACAAATCACTGTAGATGGTACTACCTATACGATGAACGCACCCTTTATCGTATTAGCCACCCAAAATCCTATTGAACAGGAGGGTACTTATCGATTACCAGAAGCACAACTTGATCGGTTTATTTTCAAAATTCGAATAGAATACCCTAGCTTAGATGAAGAAGCACATATCTTGACAAAAGCCAATGAGCGTGGTAATCGATCACAGTTAGAAGAGATTATGCCTATATTAAAGGGAGAAGAAATACTCGGTTATAGAGAAATTATACAAAAAATACACGTAGAAGAACCTTTACTACGCTACATTGCAGAAATTGTAAGTAAAACGCGTAACAACCACGCTTTGTATTTAGGGGCATCTCCAAGGGCTTCTTTGGCTATTCTCAATACCTCAAAGGCTTTTGCAGCGATGCAAGGACGTGACTTCATTACCCCTGAGGATGTAAAGTATGTTTGTACGCCAGTACTCAATCATCGTATTGTGCTTACTCCAGAAAAAGAGATGGAAGGTATTCAAGTCGAAGATGTTATTAATCAACTCGTTCAAATGGTAGAGGTTCCTAGATAACTTTACCTTCAATTATCACTTATGCGTTTTCTTGCTTCTCTGTATCTGAATCAACGATTATATGTAGCTTTTTTAATCAATATAGCACTCTTTGTATTTGCCTACAGTTTCCCAATTCTTCTAGGGGTTGCAGAAATCACTTTTCTTGTTATTATCGTTCTCGTATTTATAGACATTTTCTTACTTTACTCTTCAAAAGAGAAGTTGGTAGGTTTTAGAAAATGTAGCGATAAACTTTCTAATGGTGATATTAATAATATTTATATCCACTTAGAAAATCGCTATGACTTTACCATTTCAGTTAAGATCATTGATGAATTACCAGTACAATTTCAATACAGAGATTTTTCCATTCAAGCGACACTAGTTAAAGGTGAAAAGAAAATTATACGGTATGAGCTACAACCTAAAAAAAGAGGCGAATACCACTTCGGCACTTTAAATCTTTATGCCTCTAGTAGCATTGGACTTGTGGCACGTAGGTTACGCTATTCTCAAGATATGATGGTTCCGGTGTATCCAGCTTTTCTACAGTTAAAGCAATATGAGCTACTGGCTATTTCAAATCGTTTGGTAGATATTGGTATTAAGAAAATAAGGAAGTTAGGTCATAATATGGAATTCGAGCAGATCAAAGAGTATGTACCTGGTGACGATATTCGCACCATTAATTGGAAAGCAACTGCTCGTAATAATGGCCTAATGGTAAATCACTACCAAGATGAAAAGTCCCAACAGGTATACAGTGTTATTGATAAAGGACGTAACATGAAAATGCCTTTCGATAAGCTGAGTTTACTCGATTACGCTATCAATGCAAGTTTGGTCATCTCGCGTATTGCTTTATTAAAAGACGATAAGGTAGGTTTATTAACCTTCAATAAGAAAGTTTCTAGCTTTTTACCTGCTTCTAAGGTGAACAGGCAAATGCATCGCATTATCGAAACACTATACAACCAAAAGACGGCCTACAGGGAATCAGATATGGAAAAACTATACATCGCTACCCGTCGGCGTATGTCTCAAAGAAGTCTTATCTTATTTTATACTAATTTTGAATCGCTCTCTTCTATGCGTAGGCAATTACCTTACTTTAGAAGAATCGCAACCAATCATTTATTGGTGGTTATTTTCTTTAGAAATACTGAGTTACAGCAGCTCATCGATAAAAAAGCTGCTAATGTAGAAGATATTTACCTGAAGACAATCGCTGAGAAGTTTGATTACGAGAAGAAGCAAATTGTAAAAGAGCTCAAGCAATATGGTATACAAGCCATCCTTACTGCTCCAGAGGATTTGACAGTTAATAGTATTAATAAGTATTTAGAAATAAAGTCAAGAGGGCTTGTATAGCCCATGCTACTTTACTTGTGTTTTATTTTTCATCCAATGGATGATAGTCTTTGAAATGGCTTTGTTGTAGGACTTTGAAAGCTGCTCACCTTCATCGATAAGCCTCATTTTATGATCGCTGTTAGCCACCACTTCAAAAGTCCCTTTCTGGCTATCATTCTGGTTTACGATATTGACAATCAGCTCATGTTCTTCTTTATTAGTTGCCCAGTCGTACTCACCCCATAAGCTAAGTACATAGCCATTGTACTTTTGCCAAGCAGCAGCTACGTTCTGACGGTTGATCTGATGCCAGTATTCGTCACTTCTAAATGAGAACTTTTTGAGAAATTTCGTACAGTTAGGGTTGATCTCCATTACTTCTTTCATGGTGTTTTCTTTCAGGAGATAATCTACATAGCACTCATTCATTTCTACTACCATTTTTTCTATCTCATCAAAGTCGTAGTCTTTTTCTCTTAGTTGCTTTTCTTGGTTGGCTCTGAGGTACTCCATCCAATTTTTACCTATAGTCCCATACACTACAATACCTTTGCAGTTTTTTTCCTTAGCAATTACTGGGGCCATTACCCCTCCCACGCTATGTCCAATAATAAATATATTCTCTCCATCTACAAAGTCATATTCTCTGAGTGCCTCAATGCCTTCTTCAAAACCTTTCAGTTCCTGTTGAAAGCTAAGTTGATCGCAAGGTGTTCCCTCACTATCGCCTACCCCAGATTTATCGAGGCGCATGGTTACAAAGTCATTTTCTGTAAGGTCCAATAGCACTTGTATATGACCAGAATTGGTGTCAAAGGGAGTATCGACTGAATAACAACCCACTCCTTGTACTAACAATACTGCTGGATATTTTCCTTGTTTCGTTGGTTTGGTAACAATACTTCTGAGTACATTCCCTTCTGCCTTCACTTGGTCATAGATAACCTTCATGTTATTGTATTGCTGTTCTGGTAATGCTCCTAGTTTTTGTTTTACGGTAAACTGCTTTCCTGCTCTTTCGTAAGTCAAGATAATTTTATCCCCTACTCTTGCTTCCTTCAAACTTATGAAAATATCCTGATCAGTCTCTATAGGTTTATTATTAATGTATTTAATGATATCTCCTTTCTCCAAACCCATCTTCTGAGCGGTTGAGTTAGGGATAATATCGCATACTTCAAGACCCTTTTCGTAATTGAGGTCTACTCCTAAAAAAGCTCTTCGCTCTAGACTTTGTGCTAATACTGCGTAGGTCACAAAAGTAACTAGAAAGTAAGTAACTATAACGCTATTCCTGAGCTGGATCATATATGATTTATAGAATGTTTTTATATAAAACGTGTAGGATACTCATATTATTATATGAATGACTTTTGTAAGTAAACTTTTATACTTGTAAAGGTACCCACTCTGCTGAACTTCAAATGAAGTGTTGCTGCTTTGCGTGTCAACTTAACCTTTTTTGCACTATCAAGCCAATTTCTTAGGATACGACATTCACTTAGTTGGTAAGTTAAAAATATGAGTGATATTTTTAATATCTTTTAGTTAGGAAAATCTCCTCTTAGTCTTCTGAATCTTTTTCTTGCTTCTGCAATGAAAATACTTCCAGGGTATTTTTGTAAATGCTCTCTGTACATTTCCATGGCTTTATCTTTTTCGTCAAGGCGTTCATAAAGGCTTGCTGCTAGAAAATGTGCATCATCACTATAAATATCATAATTGAAATCATTGATAATTTTCTCCAACATCTCTAGTGCTTTCGTTAAGTCACCTTGTTTGACATAAATCTGTCCTTTCAGCCAGTAGATTTCATCGGTAATACTGTGTTGTGGGTATTCTTTCAAAATATCATTAAGTTGCTGCATTGCCTCTTCATTTCTATTCTGAAAAAGTAAGAGTTCTGTATTAGCGTAGGCGCGCATTGCTGCACCGGTACTATCTAAACCAATATTATCTTGAATCAACAAGGCTAAATCCATGGCATCGTTTGCAATCTCTCTAGAGGTAGCCATTTTGAGTATGTCTAGCTGAGCCAGTGCTAGCTCAAAGTCACCTTTGTAATAATGTAACTTTGCATTTTTTAGTTTGGCTTCGTGTGCAGTCGGAGAATCTTTTACCATTTTTTCAGCTTGAGAATAGAGTAGTGTTGCTTCCCAAGGTTCTCCCTTTAGCAAGTACACATCTCCCAAACTAATTTTACTAGTAGCTACAAAACGGGTGTTGTACTTCCCTAAATCTATTGCTTCATTTAAAACAGCCAACGCACTATCTTTCTCGTTCAAATAAAATGCATAGAGAATTCCCATGTTATTCATCGCTTCTAGGGTTTTTACACTTTTCCCTAGCTGACTAAGTAGTACCTTGTATTGGCCAATGATAACGCGTACTTGCTGTTGATCGATAGGAAAAGTATTTTTGATGACTTCTTCCTTCGATTTAATCAGATAGATGCGCGCTGTAACAAAGTTAGACCCTTGTGGGTATTGTTGTATAACATATTCGAAACACCTTGATGCACTTTTATAATCCTCATTTTCATAACAGATAAAACCTAGCTCTAATACTTTAAAACCATTTAGCTTAAAACGCTTGTCCATGGCTTTGGCTTGTATGTAAGCTTTGTAGAAATTCTTTTCTTGTATGTAAAGCCACATGATTAAGTCTCCGTAAGCCTTTTCGTTAGGTGACTCTTGCACTTTCTGTATAAGTGTAGACTCTAAGAGCTTTAAATCTTCTTCGCCTTGTAGGGCGTCTTGTAAAGCTCCCTGCACATATCCCATATGATCGTAATCCACCAATACCATGTTGAGATACTCTCCTATCATCTTCTCTTTTTCATTCTTTCTTAAATACAGTTCAGCTAGGTAAGGTGCATAAGCAGTTTTTTCTCCTTCTTCCCTTCTGGCCTCTAGTAACAACTTCTCTGCCCAGTCTACTGCTTCATACTTCACGAAAGCATCAAAGGCTATTAATACCTTAGGGGTTATTTTCTTATACTTATTTACTATCCCTTTGTATTCTTTCTCTACAACTTTATCTTTTCCTTGTAGCCGATGAACATACCCTAAAGCAACAGCATACTTTGGATTGTCTTGTTCCTGCTTCACAAGCTTCTCTAGGAATTTCTCTGCCGTATCAAAATCTTTTAGGTTGATAAGTGTTAAGAGGTACTTATCGTATATTTTTTTAATGTTTTCTTTTTTATTAGTGTACTGCTGATAGATGTCCTTGGCTTTCTCATACTCTCCTTGTAGAAAATACTCTTCGGCTAGCTTTATACTTTGTGCTTGAATGGTTTGTAAAGATCCAAAAGATAAGAGGATTATTACATAAAGAAGGGATTGTATTTTTTTAATCTGGCTGCGTTTCATGAGTTATGTATTTTATAAGAATATAGGGCTTTTTACGAAATAAAACAAGGTGTTTTGGGGGTGCTCTCTAATAGTAGTATTAAGTTTTTTTAAAATATTTTTCTAATATAAGGATTATCTCTATTATTATTAGATTGTTGATAACTGCTTGATTTTTCAGGTGCTTATTGACTTTTCTTCGAGTTATCCACAAAAATGTGGATAACCCTCAGGTTTTTAAACCCTTATTTATCAGGTGTTTACTTATACTTTTCCACAAGTTATCCACATTCTTGTGTGGATAACTCAACGTTTTACTCAAAACTTACCCTGTGGATAACCCTCAGGTTTTTGTGGATAACTTGTGGATAACTTGCCTACTTTTCCACAAGTTATCCACAATTTCTTGAAATTTTTGTGGATAACTCAAAATTAAGTGATTTTGTTATCCACAAAAAAGTTGTCAAAATGTGGATAAGTACCCCACTTATCCACAAAAAAGTCACTTTTCCACAAGTTATCCACACTCAAGTGTGGATAACTCAAAAAATAAAACTGTACCAATAAAAAGTTATCCACAGGTTATCCACAAAAAAGTTGTCAAAATGTGGATAAGTACCCCACTTATCCACAAAAAAGTTGTCAAAATGTGGATAACGTAAAATACAAATGTTTTTCACTATTTTTTCTTTAAGCTTTTGGTAAATGAGGGCTTTTATTGTACATTTCTAAGAATTGGCAAACAAGTAGAAAAGGACTTAATGGTAGTGAGTATGTCCATTGGTCATACGCTAAAGTGTGTAAATAAATATATTAGCTAGCTTGATAATTAGAATTTGAAAACTTCTTTAATTTCCCAGTTTTGTCTGAGCTGTATTCTTTTATTAAAGATGACGATAGGTTCAGGTTGCTTCCTCAGAAGATAGTTGCCACTGTCCCATTGCTTGTTGCCGTTGGTGTCAATAATTGCTTTAATAATGTACTGATCTGCTTCTAGCTTTTTAAAGGTAATCGCCTTTTGGTTGATCCGCTCTTCTATAATTTCCCCTTTGCTATCAATGAGCTGTATGATGAAGGAAGGTTGATCAGTTTCAATGACCAAAGAAAGTAAGCCATACTTTTCTTCACTCTTAAATTTATAAGTAAGGATAGTCGATTTACTAGAGTCGTTCTCTATACTTCTCAAAGCGCCTGAATCAACTTGTATCTCTATTGCTTCAAGTTCTTCAAAATTATCTAATGCTTTTCGAATTTTAATATTGGCTTGGCCATTAAGAGAGTCAATCGTAGTAGTAGAATCAACCAGTGCATAACGATTTATGGTATCCGCAGCAGTTTTATAATAAATCATTTCAGGGTGAAAGCTCGTAACAGCTTTGTTAGCTATGATCTCAAGTATCAAGCTATCTCTTAAGTAACTATTGTCTTTCGGTAGAAAATTGACTTTGAAATCTGTCTCCTTTTTAGATTTTGCGGGAAATTTCACTTTAACTGTATCTATTAAGGTATTACCCGCAGAATCTATTGCTGCAAAACTCACTGGAATTGTATCGTACCTAGCTGCCAAGTTATATAAGTTAATCGTCTTTCCATTTTCTTCTATAAAACTGGTAGTAAGTTGTTGGTAGCTAGCATCTAATTGAAATTCCTTTAAGCCTTCGTTGAATTCTATCAAAAACGTTTTACCAGTAGATGAACCTCTTGCTCTTGAAACATTAGGGGGTTTGTTATCATCTTTATAAATCTGAATTTGTAAGGAATCTACATTTTGCTGTAGCTCTATTAAATCTGTTTTAAACCCGATTAAATCTCCTCTTTCATTAAATTTACCCGCATTGCTGTTGTCTGAAAAAGCATAAAGTAAGTATTTCCCCTCTTTTAGATTTTGGAAAAGAAATTTACCCGAAGTGTCTGTTTTTGTGAGGTAAAGCGGTCGTTCTTTTGTAATATCTAATGTATCTGTGGGGAGATATAAACCTACGGTTGCCTCTCCTACTCCACTTTGCGTTTGTATCGCTTTTACTTGTCCGCCTACACTTAAAGAATCGAGGTAGTCACCCGTACTGAATACAACGAGTGTACTATCTGCTACATTTTTTTCATTTATATCTACAATACCTTTTCGAAAGTTGAAGGTATAAGTAGTACTGTCCTCGAAACCTTCTTCAAAGACAAGCCTTATTACATTTTTATTTTCTTTAACTTCGTAGTTACTTTCAGGTTCTGGTGTAATCAGTAACTCGCTCTTCAAGTTATTCGTAGCTACCCACTCATCGAATTCTAGTAATATTTCCTTTCCTTGGTAATTAATCGTTCCTACGGCGGGTAGCTTTGTCAAAGGCTTTGGTGAAATTGTATCCTTATCTCCTCCAGTAATACCCTGCGGATTAGCACATTGTTGAAATATAATGGCTAATAAAGCTATTAAAGAGAGCAGTAAAATAGATTCTATTTTTATACATAACTTATTATAAAGAAGAAAGAAAAGATTTTTTATAGACATTAAATTAGTTGATATATTAAACTTTATTAGCTAATAGGTAAATCAAACTGGAAAAATTCTTATTTTTTCGTGCTTTTAAGTTGGATTTTAAGCCAGTCCAAAAACTATGAAAATACCGAGAATGCCCTAGCTTATAACGATTACTAAGTAAACTTACATAGTAAGCATCAAAAGGCATGCCTATCACTTCTTTAACAAATAATTGATGTTTTTCTGCTAGAATACTCATAGTTCTTTTATCAAAGTGATAAAGATGTCTGGGTACATCATATGCAGCCCAGTATGCTTGAAAGAGTTGGGCATCGTAACTTTCCTGATTAGGAAGCGCGATTAATAATATCCCCTGATCTGTCAGTAGCGATTTGAGCGTATGGATGGTATCATTGAGCTGATGTACGTGTTCTAGCACATGCCACATTGTAATTACATCATATTTTTTCTGAGTAGGAAGTTCAGACATATCTGTGTAAAGCTTCTTTTGTAATCTTTCTTCAGCAAGCTTTCTTGCAGAAAGATCGGGTTCGTACCCTTCTACTATCCACCCTTTCTTTTGGCAAGCTTCCAAGAAATAACCTGTTCCACAGCCTGCATCTAATACAAACTTTTCTTTTTTTGAACTAGTCAATTGTTTATCGATTAGTTTTACTTTTCGTTGAACAGTAAAACTTCTCACTATTTTATAAAGCTTATTAATAAATCCTTTGCTTGTATCTGAGTGTGATATGTATTGGTCAGATAAATAATACTTTCCTATACTTTCCTTATTAGGCCTAGGGTTAGTAAAGAGAAATTGGCAACGTTGGCATTGCTTTAAAGTAAATGTTTCTTTACTTACTGTATAGTCTTTACATACCAAATATTCTTTGAATGTATGGTTTTCACACAGTGGGCAAAGGGTAAGGTCTTCTTGCATAAAAAGGGATGCATTGGTATCATCCCTGCAAAGTTAATATTTGTAAGGAATTTATCTTCCCAAGTAGACCATCAAAATTGATATATCTGCAGGACTTACCCCACTTATTCGGTTAGCCTGTCCTAATGTTTCAGGTTTTATTTTAGAAAGCTTTTCTCTAGCTTCGGTTGACAAAGCTTTTACAGTGGTATAGTCAAACCCTTGTTTGATCTTCAAGTTTTCAAGTTCTTCCATCTTTTCCGCGTTTTTCCGTTCCTTATCAAGATAATCCTGGTACTTTATAAGAATTTCTGCCTGTTCTATCTCTTCTTTTTGGTACTTATTAAGGTATCCACCTAAATCTTCGTTCATATCATTCAGTAAAGGTAAGCTAATCTCTGGCCTTTTAAGTAGATTATAAAAGCTCGATTTCTCTCTTATAGTAGCGGAACTAACCTCATCTAGGTAGCTATTTATTTCATCTGGTTTAACCTTTTTCTGTTTTAGATCATTAATGAGTTTGTCCACTTTATTGGCTTTTACCTCTACATTCTCCAATCTTTCTTTTGAAGCTAAGCCTATGTCATACCCTATTTTAGTCAAGCGGATGTCTGCATTATCTTGCCTTAAGAGCAGGCGATATTCTGCTCTGGATGTAAACATACGATAAGGTTCCTCTGTGCCTTTATTGATAAGGTCGTCGATTAATACACCAATATAGGCCTCTGAACGCTTTAATATAAGTGATTCTTTCTCATTTATTTTATTATGAGCATTAATTCCGGCCATTAAGCCTTGGCAAGCGGCTTCTTCATAGCCCGTAGTACCATTAATCTGACCTGCAAAGAATAAGTTTTCTACTAACTTAGTCTCTAAACTTAACTTTAGCTGTGTAGGTGGAAAGTAATCATACTCGATGGCATATCCTGGTCTAAACATCTTTACCTTCTCGAAACCCTTAATTTTTTTAAGTGCCTCATACTGTATGTAATCAGGAAGTGAAGTAGAGAAACCGTTTACATATATCTCTACTGTATGCCAGCCTTCTGGCTCAACGAAAATTTGGTGTCTGTTTCTATCTGCAAAACGATCAATTTTGTCTTCTATTGATGGGCAGTAACGAGGCCCAAGACCTTTAATTCTTCCTTGAAACATAGGAGACTTATCAAAACCCCTTTTAAGTGTTTCGTGTACTTCTTCATTAGTGTAGGTAACCCAGCAGCTTCTCTGCTCTTTTAAGTTAGGTGTATTTGTAAAAGAGAATTTACCGGGGTTTTCATCTCCTGCTTGTTCTTCCATTTGGCTATAATCTAGGCTCCTTCCATCTACTCTGGGTGGTGTACCTGTTTTCATTCTTCCTGCTTCAAAGCCCAATTGAATAAGCTGTTCTGTAATACCAAATGCTGCTTTTTCTCCTGAGCGTCCACCACGGAAGTTTTTATCTCCAATGTGTATAATACCATTTAGGAAAGTACCACTGGTCAGTATTACTGCTTTTGCTTTAATTTCTAGGCCCATTCCGGTTCTTACACCCCCTACCCTACCGTTGTCAACTAGAATATTAGTTACCATATCTTGCCAGAAATCTAAGTTTTCAATTTCTTCTAACGCTAGTCGCCATTCTTGGGCAAATTGCATGCGATCATTCTGACACCTTGGACTCCACATGGCTGGCCCTTTAGATCTATTAAGCATTCTAAATTGTATCATGGATTTATCACTGATAATTCCTGACAGCCCCCCTAGTGCATCTATTTCTCTTATAATTTGTCCTTTTGCTACTCCACCCATAGCTGGGTTACAAGACATTTGACCTATTACTTGCATATTCATAGTAATGAGCAAGGTTTTAGAACCCATCTTTGCTGCGGCTGCGGCTGCTTCATTACCTGCGTGGCCTGCACCAACAACTATTACATCATATTCATTAAACATCTACTTATTTGTTTCACGTGAAACTTACTTCTACTATTAAGTGCTTTGATTGCTTTTGATAACACTTTGAATTATTATAATGTTCCACGTGAAACCACTAATTGAAATATTGACTATTTAAGAAGCTAAATCTTAATTTATAGTTGTGCTATACAACTTTATAGTTGTTTCTTATGTTTAGAACAAAGCTTCTATTATACAATTATATATTGAAGAGAAAAAGTTTATTAAAGGTATACTAGTGTTAATAATAAGCAGGTGTAGTGAGTGATAATCTTAAGGAGAAAATGTTCCACGTGAAAAAAATGAAGCAAGCTGTTGAAGTGCATTATCTTCCTTACTTCTCATCACTTTGGCTTCATCAGACGTTTTATCTAGATAACCGCATAGATGAAAAACTCCGTGGATCATTACACGAAATAATTCTTTTTCGAAGTTTGAAGAGAAAAGCAAAGCATTTTCCTCTATGCGTTCTATACTAATAAAAACATCACCTTCTAGCGCTTTATCACTTTCAGCATTATCGAAAGTAATGACATCGGTCAAATTATCGTGATTTAAATACTCAAGATTGATTTGATGGAGGTAACTATCGGAACAGAATATAAAGTTGAGGCATTGGATAGTGAAACCTTCTTGAAGTGCAATGGTAGTTATCCAACTTTTAATTGCTAGTGGTTGTGGAGGTGTGAAACTAATTTCTTCTTCAAAGAAAAAAATATTATCCATTAAGTGCACCTACATAAAAAATCAACTCTACTTCTCTACCTTCATCTCTGAAATGGATTTCATCACTAAGTTGTTTCATAAGGAAGATACCCCTCCCTCCTATCTTCTCTAAGTTTTCAGGGGCAACTGGATTAGGGAGGTTTTGATAATTAAATCCTTCTCCTTCATCTCTAATTATGAATTTAATGGCGTCATCGTATAAGAAAAGAGAAAGCTCTACATTTTTAGTCCTATCTTCTTTATTGCCATGACGTATGGCATTATTGACAGACTCGGTAATGGCGACAACAATATTTCCATAGATATCATCATTGATATGATATTGTTCTTTGGCATTATCGATGAAGCTTTCAATAATACGAATGTTCTCTAGTAACGAAGGTACTTGAATAGTAATAGACTCCATCTTTTTGGGTGCTATGTAAGTCTTATTTTTCAATTTTTTCAAAATATTTATCTACTTCTTTTTTATAATAAGGTGAAAGAGAGGGAGGAACTGTTTTTAGTAGCTCGACTTGCTTTTCTCTATTTTTGATGTATTGTTCTAACTTCTTCGGAACACGCTTCTCTTTTTTCTTTGCAGTCTCTCCTTTTCTTTTCTCATCCTGGTCTCGTTCACGCATTGATTTTTCTGCCTCAAGTAATCTGGTCTCTATCTCCTTCTGTCTCTTTATCAGTTTATCAGTCAAACGTTTATTAACTAAATCGGTTTCAGTTTTTTCCATATCTTTCAGCATTTCCCTTACTTTATCACCACCACCGTCTTTGCCAAGTTCGCCTTTTTTGCCCATTTCTTCAAGCATTTTTCTAATCATTTCTTGTTGTGCTGCCATCTTAGCAAGTTGCTCTGAGAGCTCTCTTCCCGTCTTCCCTCCTTTTTTTAATTCTTGAATTTGTTGGTTCAAACTCTTTTGTAATTCACTCAAGTTACCTTGTTGTTTTTTCTTACTTTTTCCTCCTCCTTGCATACTTTGCATTTGGTTTTGCATCTGCTCTAGAATGTCACTTAGTAAAAGTGCTAGGTTGTTCATTGAAGTCATCGAGAATTGTTGTTGTGAGGTAACCTTGCTGAGCTTTCGTTCTTTGATTGCTTCAGAAGATTTCTGCATGTAGCTTTTCATATCGCTTAGCTCACGTGTAACAAAAGATTCGATTTGGAAAACACGCTTAGAAAGTGCTAGTAAACTATCTTCTACAATTTTGGCATCGTCTTGTAATTTTAATTGTTTCTGACCTAGCTCAATAAAACGAGGATCAGATAAATTAACGCCTCTAAAATCTTTCATCAGCTTCTCTTGGTCAAATGAGAGCGTGAGTAAATTCTCAAGAATGTCTCGCAAGTCATCTAAGTTTTCCTGCATTTGTTCCATCTCCATGGCTTCCATAGACTCTTGCATTTTTTGTTGCATCTGCTTCATCTTTTCAGCCGCTTTCTTTTGTGAGTCAGCCGCTTTTTTATTTTGTTTTTTATCAAGTTTCTGCTCACTATTTTCCTGCTCTTGAGAAATCTCTTCTTGTTCTTCTTCAGTATTATCTAAGTCATTAGGAAACTCAAGTGATTCATTCATCTCTTCAAGTTGCTGCATTTCTTCTTTCAGGTCTTCAAACTCTTCAGAAAGTTTTTCTTGCTTCGACTTGAGTTCTTTATTTTTTTGTTCATCATTTTTAGGAGCTTTCTCTGTTTCTTCAGAAAGTTTTTCTTGTTTCTCAGAAAGTTCTTTTAGGGCATCATTAACTTCTTCCATCTTTTGCTCTACTTGCAATTGCTTAAACATTTCTAATGCGCGCTCCAGATCATTTTCAAAGTTTTCTTCGTCTTTTTGAATTTTATCAAGTAAGTCTAAGACGCTTCTGTCATCTTTATTTTTCTCTAATAACTTTTCGAGCTCTTCATAAAGCTTTTTAGTTTCTTCATCTAGTAAGTTGTCCATCAGCTTTTGGAGTTGCTCTATCTTTTCTTGCACTTCTTCGTTTTGTTTACTAAAACGCTCCTGCTTCTGATTGGAGATGTCATTCAGCTCTTTCAATTCTTCTATTTCTTTTTCTATCTCCTTCTTTTTCTTTAATATTTCTTCAAGCTGTTTTTTATCGTTGTAGTCTAGGTTTTTCTTCGTTTTGATTTTATTCTCGAAGTTCTCCAGCTCTTTTTTGAGTTGTTGTGCTTTTCGAATAGTTTGATCCATTTGATTTTCTGTCTTAGCTACTGTAGCATCAATCTCATCTTTTAGTTCATTCTTTGTAGGTATTTTAAATCGATAAGTAGGTGATTTACTACTCTTATTACCATTTACACCATCGTTATCCCAAACCTGCGTAAAGTATTCTATGCGATCACCAGGTTTTAAAGATAAATTATTGATATCCAACTGATAGAAGAAGTTTTGTACTGTTTGTTGTCGATTAATACCAATAGGAAGTGCTCTGTACTTACTACGTTTTTTCCCAGAGACAATTCGGTAATAAAATTTAAGCTGAGTTAAACCGTAGTCATCAGCAATATTTCCTCCTACCATTATATAGTTGTAGAGGGCTGTATCTTGGAAAGTTTCCATATTAATTTTAGGAAACTGGTCGGGCGTTACATTGATAAAGTAATTGATAGCCTCTTTATTATCACTAAACTCATTTTTCAGTTTAATCTGATAGCTCAACGAGCGCATAAGCTTTTTTGTATGTGTGAAAAGCTTATCATTCTTTTTCTCGGCTTGTACTATTTTCTTTTGTTCTTCAAAAGTAAGCGTTAAAGAATCTGTTTGTACTGTTTTGAACTGCCATTCTATCAATGTTCCTTGTGGAACAGTCAAGTTACCGATGTTTTTAATAGCTTCATTGGTTTTTCCTAAATAAGCAGGATAAGTAAGAATAGCAGTGAAGTTGAGTAAGTTAGGGCGTTCTTTTAAAGCGATTTCGTAAGAGTCAGAGAAAAAGCCTGCTGCTTCAAAGTAAAATTTTTGATCTTTTTGGAGCTTATTGAAAGTATATTGAAAGGTACCCTCTTCCTTTTTCATCTTATAACGGGTAGCCCCTAAATTGATGTATACATCTTCTGGTATAGCCTTGCCTTCTAGAGAGAGGATAACGGTAAAGTCCTCATTCTTAAAGGCTTCTAAGTTTTTATTCTTCATATTGAAGGTAAAAGGTGCTTTCTCGGCGAAGGTTTCATTATAATATATAATACGCGTAGAAGAGGCCGTAATAAACTCCTTAGAAAAAAGGAGCAACAAAAATAAAATAACCAAGGGAGGTACAAAGTATCGGAAGAATTTTCTATTCTCTTTATAGTGAATAGCTTCAGAAAAATTAAATAAGCTTAATGACTGTGTACGTTGTTGAATACTCGCTTGCAGAAGTGCATTGTTTGTTTGTAGCTTCCTGAGCTGTAAAGTATTCAATAGCTTATCGTCTATATCAGGAAAATACCTACCTATTTGCTGTGCGGCTTCTTCGTTGGAGATTTGCTTACCGATTTTTAAAAGCTGTAATACTGGTATGATGACCCAATATACTAAAGACAATACCCCTAACACCACAAATGTAAAAAACAGCGTGGCCCTAATAACACTATTGAACCGACCAAAATACTCTAGTGTATTGAATAGTAGATAGGTAGAAATAACAAGGGCTCCAGATACAAGTAAGCCTTTTATAAGCAAGTTGGTATAGTATTTTTGCTTATACTGGTTGAGTTGGCTAATAATAGCTTCCATAGCAAAATAGTTATCAATATGTATAGATAATAACTATACATAATTTACTACTATTTGCTTTATTATGCAATCCTACTTTTTATTAATTTCTTTTATCAAAGTAAACAGCCGAAAAGTCTCGGTATTGCATAGCATTATTAGGGAAATCTTTTACATAGGGCTTGATAAGCCGATAGGCTTCTTCATACCAGAGGACAAGGATAGCGGCTTCGTTCATTAAAATCTGCTCAGCTTTAGCAAAGTAACGGTTAGCCTCTTCCATAGTGGCGGCATTAAGACCTTTTTTATAGTATTCGTCGTATTTTTTATTTTTGAAGCGCGCTACATTGGGAAAAGACTTATCCTTCATACTGGCAGGTACGTGTTTACCTAGAAAGAGCCATAGGTAGTTCTCTGGGCTTGGATAATCTGCAAAGTAAGCGGAGCGGGCTAACGAGAAATTCCCTTGAAATACATTCTCAAGTAGTTGTGCATAAGGAAGTACATTGATCTGGATATCAATATTGAGATTATCTTTTAGTTCTTTTTGGATTTCTTGTGCTACATTATATTGCCTATCTCCTTCTGCATTTACATCGATCGAAATTTCTGGAAATCCTTTACCGTTCAAATACCCTGCTTTTGATAGATAATACTGAGCAGAATCGACATTAAGTTGATATCCTCTGATTTTACTAATATCATAATTCTCAAAGGTGGGAGGTACTAATCCATGATTAGCGGCTGCTTCTCCTTCCCCATTAAGCACATAAGCCAATATTTTTTCTCTATCAATAGCAAAAGAAAAGGCTTTCCTTACATTTTTGTCCTTAAAAACACCCTGTTGATTCATAAAGACTAAAAACTGTGTACCCATCTCAGCATCTCTCTGAAGCTCAAAACCAGTAATATTCCCTTCGCTGTCTTTCTCTGCATCATCAGATATTTCAATAATCTGATCTGTGGGCAAACGATACACCATATCTAAGTTACCCTTTTTGAATTCAAGCATTTCAGTTTTTTTATCTTTTATAAAACTGATTTGCAACGCTTCAAGAAAAGGTAAGGCATTGCCAAGCGCATCTTTTCCGTAATATTTACTAAATCTTTTCAGAATAATAGCATTTCCGTCGTCAATAGAAGAAAGGTAAAAAGGGCCCGTTCCTACTGGCTTCATTCGCATATCAGCGACTCCGTATTTTTCTACAGCCTCTTTGGGATAAATAAAAGTGAAAGGGCGTGCTAAGTTGTACAGAAATACAGAGTAAGGGCGCGTTAAAGTAAGTTGGATGGTATATTTATCCACCACTTTTACACCTTCTAGCTCTTTTTTGGGTGTTTTTCCTCCAGCAGAAGCCTTATAGTAAGCATCTGCACCCTTTAGAATCCCTTCAAAGACAGAAAAACCTTGATTGGAGGCATCTTGTGTACACACCCGCAAAAAACAATACTTTACATCTTCGGCAGTAACTTCCCTCCCCTTACCGTCATCAAAGCAATCAGCATCGTGAAAATATACCCCTTTTCGTAATTTGATGGTGTATACTTTCTGGGAACTATCTATTTCATAACTTTCTGCGATGCCATTTACTACAGTGAGATCTTTTTGATTGAACTTGAAAAGCCCTTCATAAATCTGGGTAGAAACACGATAAGAGTAAATATCTGTAATACTTAGCGGATAAAGACTTTTGATAAACTCAGACTCATTAAGCCTAAATACACCTCCGTAGTTCTTTCCACCCTTTGCCTCTTTAGGAAGATTACTGTCCGAAGAATCGGAATATTCTTGGTCGCAAGCATAGAAAATTAGCGAAAAGAGGAGAGTATTTATCAAAAAAGTAATTTTTCTCATTACTATTTGTAAGAGTTTATGTTTGGTTCTAAAAATATAAATTTGTTTACATATAGCCAAGCTAAAGTCAATCAATTTCAGATAATACAGGACAATGATCAGAATGCTTTGCCTCGCTCAGAATGACACACTTCTGAGCACGTTCGATAAGTGCGCTATCAATTAGTTGGTAGTCAATTCGCCAGCCAAGGTTTCTGGCTCTTGCATTTGCCTTAAAGCTCCACCAAGTATAATGGTGTGGCTCTTTATTGAAATGTCTGAAAGCATCCACATAGCCCAAATCAAGAAAATTAGAAAACCAAGCCCTTTCTGTAGGTGTAAAACCAGGTGAATTAGCGTTAGCTTTTGGATTGTGGATATCAATGGCTCGATGGCAGATGTTATAATCACCACAAATAACAAGTGGAGGAACGGTAGCTTTCAAATCTTGTATGTAGTCATAAAAATCTTCTAAAAATGTGAGTTTGAACTGTTGCCTTTCGGGACGACTGGCGCCAGAAGGCATATATACAGACATAACCGTAACATCTTCATATACAGCTCGTAAGATACGACCTTCCTCATCATATCGGCTGATGCCACAGCCAAAAACGACTTCTTGTGGTTTGCGCTTACTCAAAATAGCCACCCCACTATATCCAGCTTTCTGGGCGGGATAAATGTAACATTCATAACCCAACTCTTCGAAAAGAGAATAAGGAAAATCCTTTTTTTGAATTTTTATTTCTTGTAAGCATACTACATCTGCATTCGTAGCACTCAACCAAGAAATAAAGTCCTTTCTAATGGCTGCTCTAATACCGTTTACATTATAAGTAATTATTTTCATCGGTCATTTTTTGATAAAGTAGAAATTTTTCAATGCAGCACCTGCAAAATGATATTTGTGCTCAGCTAATTTATAATAAAGCTGATGTGTCAGAAAAAATTCGATAGATAAACCTTCCGCTTCGAAAACTAGTAGTCTAGGTTGATAACGTGTAAAGTCGAAGCTCTCTACCACAGCTAAATCTTTCCCTTCAATGTCGATGCAAAGTAAATCGAATGTTTGAGGGCAATCGTTTTTGTCGAGTAAATCAATGAGTAATTGGCTCGTGTGAATTTGTTGATGCTGTATTTGCTGCGCAGGTTGTTGTAAAGCTTCTGCCATGTGTGTTTCATCTACTGTAGAAAGGACATCATTAGTAAAAGTCGTAAAAGTAACTTCTTCTATCTTATCGGATACAACCGCTTGAACGACTATATCTTTAGGTCGTTTCTTTTTGTGTAAGTTGACTAAGCGAGGATTTGCTTCAATACAAATCCCCCTCCACCCCCTTCTGTATAATAAAAAGGTATTGGAGATGAAAGAAGGATGGTTAGCACCTACGTCTACATAAAAGCCCACGTCTGTGTGGGGTTTATTCAGTAAGCTTTCTATAATACGATCTTCTCCTGTGTGGCCATACGACTGAAATACGGCACGTCCAGTATAAAATCGGTTTAGTGTAAGAGAGAGATTTTTTCCGATATGAAGTAGCGCTTGGAAAGGCGCACGCCACGTAAAGAATTGTGTCATTAATACTTTTAACTCTTGCCAAATGAGTAGTAAATTTTGCAGATAAGCCCTTGAGTAAGCCCTACCGTAGAGTTGTTTAGCAAAAGTCTTTCTTAAAAATGTACGCATTGGGTCTTAATAAATGATCAATTGGGTTGTACAGCTATCTTTTAATAAACGACGTTGCGCGGCCCAACATTCTTCATAAGTTCTTCCTGTAAACTCAGCACTTTCTAAAAATACCATAGGTTGTAGAATATTTAGATCGTATCCTTGCCAAATAACTTTGTACTCTGAAGTGAAATTGGGTGATGGTAGTGTAGCTATTTTAGGGAAACAGCTTAACAACATAAATCGTTGTGCTGTTGCTGAATTCTTTACAACTTGTGTCACAGGTATTTCTGTGGAAAGGGGCTTTAATGGGGGAATAATCCAGCTAGATATGCTATTAGGTGCTTGTTGGGTAACAATTTTCTGTAAACCTTGATACTCGCTTTTAGCATAGTTATACACGTGAGTATCAAACCGATATAATTGTATTGAAACACTGACAAGGATGAATGCCCAATACCATCTACTAGAGAGGTAACGTTCTAAAACATAGAAAACAATGAAATAAAAAACAGGGTACAGAAAAAGTATACCTCGTGGCGCTTTAGGTAAAAAGCTCATCACAATCAATATTAAAAAAGTACAGACAATAAAATACAATACTTTAGAATTAATGATGGAAGGCTTATTTATAAGAGTCAGGATACCAACTAATAATAATGGTAATAATATAATATGTTCGAAATGAAGTAAGTACTTGAAGTAAAAGAGATAGTCTTGCCAACCACTTTGGATATAAGTGGGCTGCCAAAAAATATGATATATGGTAGCAGGATACCTCAGAAAAGGTAGTTGAAAAGCCAGTCCTAAAAGCATAAATCCAACAGAGGGAAGAACTATCACCCAACTATTTTGAAGAAGATATCTTCTCTCTTTAAAGAAGAAGAATCTACCCAACTCATACAGAAGTACAAAGAAAATAACTAAGATAGCTTTGTAATTAACAGTAAAAAGTAAACCCAGCAATAATCCGCTAAGACGTTGGTGTCGTTTTGTATAAGAATGAAAGTAGTGCTTGACAAACAGCGAAAACAGTAGTAAGCTCAAGCTCTCTATAGCAAAATAACGACTTGAAGCCATCAAGAAAAAAGAAGTACCGAGTAAAAGACAAAACCAAGCCCTTACTTTGATAGGAACGTAAGAAGCAAAAATAAAAATACTTAATGTAGCAAATAAGGCTGTGATTACCTCAAGCACTAGATAATTGGGCGTAACAAGATAACATAGAAAGTAAAAAAGGTAGAATCCAGGAGAAGCGTGATGAAAGAAATTATGAAAGTTATCATTGTACAATTCAGTGAGGATAAGGTAGTTCTTAGCAGAATCATAGTCAAAGAGCCCCACCTGCCATAGTTTCCAAACGCGCAGGAGCCATAAGCAGAAGAAAACAACTATAAAGGTTGCTTTGTAAAGACCCGAAGGGCTAAGTAATTTGTTCGTCCTCAAAATAGTCAATAATATGCATCTTAAGCACCTTCTCTTGTTCTGTAAGTGATATCTGCGGAAGTGGTTTTATCAATTTCCAACAAGGCCACCCCTCTTTGTCAGACCCTTCTAGCTCATAGAATCCAGACTTACTCAAAACACGACAAATAGCAATATGCATTAAGTCTTGCTTCTCTTCCTTGCTAAAATTTTTTGGCCCTTGCCCCAATTCTTGGACACCAATTAAGAATAGTACACTATCCAAGTTTTCAGGTCTTTTACCAATCAGCTTCTCTAGTTTATTAAGTAATTGACCCCATCGGAAAGCCAATGCTAGATCATCGGCGGTAGGTTTACTTTCTTTATTCACTTTCTTGTAATGTTTCCCAGTATTCAGTGGCGCGTCTTAGATGAGGAATAACGATCGTTCCTCCTATCAAGTTGCTAATAGCAAACACCTCAAAAATTTCCTCCTTGGTAATACCAGCTTCTTTACATTTACCTAAGTGATACTTCACACAATCGTCGCAGCGTAGCACTAAGGAGCAAGCGAGCCCCAGCATTTCTTTAGTACTTACTTTTAACGCACCCTCTTCAAAACAGTGGGTATCTAAATTAAACAATCTTTTAATGGTAAGGTTGCCTGAAGAAAGAATCTTCTCGTTCATTTCAGTGCGGTAGGCATTAAATTGATCAATGGAGTTCATATAATATAAAAATTAGCGCTAGCAAAATTGCGAAATCTATGACAAAATTTTTAACTTTAAAGAGATTTTTAAGTATATATATGTGTATTAAGGTTTTAAATTATATATTTGAATTGTGCAAATTAAATAATACTGCTTATTTATGGAAAATATAAACGATACACAGTATAACCGTTTAGAAGAAGTAAAGAAACTGATATTTGGGGAGGAAATCAAAGCATACACCTCTGAACTGGATAATCTAAAGAAACAAATGGAGAGTTACAGAACGGAAATTTCTGTAAAAATTGACGAGGTAAAAATCGAGCTCCTAAAGTCCATAGAGAGCTTAGAGCAAAAACTGATAGAAAGAGTTGCTCAGTTTCAATCCAGTGCTAAGCAGGAAATAGACATTCAGAAGCGCAACCACGTAAGCAAGGCTTCTTTAGGAAATATCTTTGAAGAAATCTCAAAAACCTTATCTCAGTAATCACATGGAAGACATTAACGATCAAGAGTTCGAGAAAAAGAAAAAGGAAGAGTCTTTCAAGACAGAAGACGTAGACGATTTTAAAGAGGCTGTGATTAACCCTAGTAAGCAAGAAATGGAGACAAAAGTTTCTGGTATGAAGGATCTCTTTACATCTATCCTTTCAGAAAACCGTAAAGACTACGAAAAGCAAGTAGTAGAAATGCGTAATCTATTTACTTCTATTATGGAAGATAATAGAAAGCAATTCCAAGTACAGCTACAGGATATGTACAAGTCGCTTCCAGAAATAATCAACGAAGCAGATCGCATACGTAGACAAGAAGAGTATGTGTTCTTAAACAATGAAGAGCAAGTGGAAAGAGGTAACTATCCCAACAAAGGGGATAAGTTTACTAAAATGGGTGCTGTAAAGGAGCTAATTGTAGGAAAAGAATCAAAGTATTTACAGCAAAATATAAGAAACTTAGAGGAAGATTTAGAGATGGTTGCTGAGCAAGATAGAGAAAACTTGGCAAGTGTAGCGAAAGAAATTTACGAAAGGCTCAATTTACTAGAAGAGAGAGTGAATAAGGAATTAGAGAAGGTAGGTACGCAACTCTCTGATGAACTTGAAGCACAAAAAGAAGAACTCGCTAATAAGAAAGAAACTTATAAAACTGTAAAAAACATAGCAGAATACTTAAGAAGTAAAGACTAGTTGAATCTTAAAAGTTAGTGTACTATTATTATGAAGAAGCTATGGGTCGACTTCATAGCGATGATCTTTCCCAACTACTGCCTTACTTGCCAACAAGGGCTATGGAAGGGTGAACAACTTATTTGCACAAAATGCATCGCTCACTTACCTAAAACACAATCACACATTCAAAGTATAGAGGTACTCTCACAAAAGTTTTGGGGAAAGGTGCCCTTAATACAGACACTTGCCTATCTCAAATTTACGAAGCAGGGAATTGTACAAAAACTATTACACAACTTAAAATATAATAATAGACCAGACATCGGAGAGACATTAGGAAAATGGTACGGTGCTGATCTGAGAGAAAAAGACCTGAACCAGCGAATTGATATCATCATACCTGTTCCTCTACATCCTGTAAAACAAAAAAAACGAGGATATAATCAAAGTGAAGCTTTTGCAAGGGGATTAGCGCATACCTTAGAAGTAGACTGGACCAATAAAGTACTACTTAGAAAAACTAATACGGATACACAAACTAAGAAAAATAGGATTGAGCGATGGGAAAATGTGAATAAAGTATTTACTGTCTCAAATCAAACGCTTATCAAAGATAAATATGTACTGCTTGTAGATGATGTTGTAACGACTGGTGCTACCTTGGAGGCTGCCTCTAAGGTATTGTTGAATCATCAGGCTAAAGGAGTAAGTGTGGCTACCATTGCTTATGCTTAATTGTCATCCAGTATAGTACCCTCTCCTCTTCTGTTTCTACGTTTCTTACCACCTTCTTCCTCTCCTTCCTCAAAGTCGAGCTTTGTGTCGCCCCCAACGTAACTCATCGCACATCTAAAACCGATAGTGGCAGAACTTTTATCTTCTTCTAAAAATCTTCTTGTACCTGGAGAAAGCCAGTAAGCTATGTCTTTCCAAGAGCCTCCTTTGTATACACGATAACGTTTTCTATCTTCTTCATACTGTTGAGGAATACGTGTTACCATACCTGAAGGAAAGGCTAAATAGTTGTCTCTATTAATGTTACTTGTGTCCTTTATAGATAAGGTACTATCAAACTGAGCCGCTTTATTATCATAAAGCAGAACATCGGGATTTAATTTAGTGACTAATGCCGAGTCAGTAGCGCGCAAAAATCTTCTCACCAATAGGTTGTCTTCAAATTCTTCGTACCCTTCCACAGCATAAACATCCTCTACCCACTCATTTACATTACCAGCCATATTATATAAGCCGAAATCGTTGGGTGGGTAAGCATAAATCCACTCGGTGAGCATGGCACCGTCATTTTGCCTACCAGCGATACCTGCGTAGTCACCTCGTCCACGTTTGAAATTTGCCATAAATCTACCCATATTTTTTTTATAGGGATTCCTTAATTGGCGACCATCCCAAGGATAGATACGTAGCTTTGTTTCTCTTGTATCATCATACTGCGTAGCAATGTTGGCTTTTGCAGCATACTCCCATTCTGATTCTGTAGGTAAGCGATAGTCTGGTAACTGTACGGGATTTTCTTTAGGTTCTATTTTTTCTAGCTTACCTACATCAATTTTTCCATTTCGCTTAAGTCCCGAGTAAACTTCACGATTCTGTACTACGTCATTTACCATCTTTGTACGCCACTTACAAAATTCTTGGGCTTGAATCCAAGAAACCCCTACTACTGGATAAAGCCTAAAGCCGGGATAACGCAGATAGTTATGTACATAAGAATCATTGAAAGAGGTTTCAGACGCCCATACGGCTGTATCGGGCATAAGAACACGCTTTTCATATTCCTCATAAGAGAGGTAGTCAGGAATTTCAGTACGATTGATTCTGAAGTAAGCAATATATTCTAGCCAGTGGACATTAGCTACTTCTGTTCTATCCATATAGAAAGAGGGTACATAAACTCTGGTAGGTGAATGATCAGAAATATTCATAAGATCTTCTTCTGTAATACCCATTACAAAAGACCCTCCTTCAATAAAGACTAGATTGGGGCCAGCTATCTGACCAGCAAAATCTTTTACAGTAAAGCTGTTGTTAACGGTAGAGTCGTTGTAAGGAATACCAGAAACGCTGCTTACGCTTCCTTCGTCGCTAATATTCTCGTTAGACTGTTTTTCAAAAGTATCTTTTTTCTTGAACAGGCTGCAAGCACAGAGGGAGGTTAGGATTACGTATGTGAGCAAACGTTGGATCATACACTGTAAAAGATAAATAGGTTACACTTTCTATACTAGAAAGAATAAGTTTAAAACATAAAAAGGCTTTGTGTCCGCAAAGCCTTTTTACGTATTCGTCTTCACAAGAGTTACTATCTTCTTCTCATTTTCTTAGGATCGTTCTTTCGGCGATTCTCACCGCTTGCTTCTCCTGCCATAATCATCGCACATCTAAATCCTAAGTCGTCAGTTGCTTTGTATTTGTCGAGGTATCTTCTTGTACCTGGAGAAAGCCAGTAAGCAACATCTTTCCAAGAACCTCCTTTATAAACGCGTGCATTATCGTCTATAAGAGAGTTCTTTTTATAACCACCAGTATTAAAATCTGAAATATTATATCCTGTATTTGATTGTGTGGTAGGATTTTCAGGGTCACCATATACAGATTTAGAAGGATCGATATTAAGCTTTGTAGAATCTAAACTAATACGACGAACTGGATTTAGATCGTTTACATCTTCAAAAGCCAAAGGACGGTATACGTCTTCCACCCATTCGTTTACGTTACCAGCCATGTTGTATAAGCCGTAATCGTTAGGAGGGTAAGCATAGATGTATTCAGTGATAAGTGCACCATCATTTTGCTTACCAGCGATTCCTGCATAGTCACCACGGCCACGTTTAAAGTTAGCTAAGAACATACCCATTTCTTTACCATAAGGATTTCTTAGCGCATGTCCATCCCAAGGATAAACCCTTCCATTTGACTGATTTTCATCATCATATTGTGTACCAATGAGTCCTTTTGCTGCGTACTCCCATTCTGCTTCGGTAGGTAAACGATAATCAGGTAATACTACCCCTGTTTCTAGAGGGATTTTATCACCAGGTTTGATTTCATTGAGGCGACCATCTTTATCTCGCGCTTTTGCTTCCTCAAATAAATACTCGTTTACTGCTTTGGTTCTCCAGCGACAAAATGCTTGTGCCTGTACCCAAGAAACACCTACTACAGGAAAGAGACGGAAACCTGGATAGCGTAAGTAGTTAGTTACATACGAATCATTGAAAGCAGTTTCTCTCGCCCAAACAGCAGTGTCTGGCAAGAGAGATTCATTAGTGACGGTCACAGATGAATCTACATAACCCTTAAAGACTTCATTTAAGTAGTCAGAATTCTCTGGTTTTTGAAAATAACTCATAAATTCTAACCAGTGAACGTTGGCTACCTCTGTTCTATCCATGTAAAAGGACTGAATACTGATAGTTCTTTCTTTATTGTCACGTGTATAAAGAATATCTTCTTCACCTGAACCCATGACAAAACGCCCGCCTTCAATGAAGACAAGGTTAGGACCATCAGGCTGGCCTAAATATTCTCTGACAATTAAGCTAGAGACTTTACCAGTAGTATCTTCTGCATTATAAGGGATACCAGTTACTTGACTAACCATCCCTTTCTCGTGAATGTCTGTACTACGCTGTACTTGCATCTGGAACCCAGAATCATCTTTCTTTTTGAAGAGCTTACAAGCTCCGAGACTACCTATAACAGCCCCATAGAGTAAGACTTGCTTTGCTAGACGCATGCTTTTATTCATAACCTAATTAACCTATATGTTTAACAACTTAAGTGAGAGTTCTCTAATTCTGAAAAAACAGCACTAATTGTACCAAAGTTAATAAAATACTAATAAGTGAACAAAATTTTAATAACTATGTGTAATCGACTGGTACATAAAGAACAATAATACACATTTCGAATAAAAAAGCAAAAATATGCACCTAAAGCTTTTGTATATCAGACCATTTGTGAAAGCACCTCTGTAGCCTTATCAATGCTGTTTACTTCTTTTACGACAATGAACTGTTTTTTGTTATAGTCTTTCAATTGCACACGTTTTGGATGTGCTTGTACATAACGCAATACCTTACCAAAAGCCTCTGAACTATAGTAGGCATCATTGTCGATAGGAAAGTAGCCTTTTAGTTTATCTCCTTTTAAAGTAAGTTTTTCAAAACCAATACTTTCGGCGACCCAGCGTAGGCGAACTGTTTTAATAAGATCTTCAACTTCTGGAGGAAGATCACCAAAGCGATCTACTAAAGAAGTCTGAAAAGTAGCTAACGCTTCTTCATCTTTTGTATTATCAAGTTGATTGTACAGACTTAGCCTCTCAGAAATACTGGTAATATACTCTTCAGGAATAAGCATTTGAAAGTCTGTTTCTATGACACAGTCTGTTTTAAGCGTTTGTGCGGCTAATTCTTTCTTAAATAAGTCTTTGAACTCGTTTTCTTTTAGCTCTTGCACCGCTTCGTCTAGAATTTTATGATACATTTCAAAACCAATGTCATTGACAAAGCCGCTTTGCTCTGCTCCAAGAAGGTTACCAGCGCCGCGAATGTCTAAATCGCGCATAGCTACCCTAAAGCCATCACCTAAATCAGAGAATTCTTCGAGTGCTTGCAAGCGTTTTCTGGAATCGCTACTAAGTGTGGCTAAGGAAGGAACAAGTAGATAGCAAAAAGCCTTTCTATTGGAACGTCCTACCCTACCCCTCATTTGATGTAAATCAGATAAGCCGAAAGTGTGCGCTTGGTTGATGATAATAGTATTGGCGTTGGGAATGTCTATACCGGATTCAATAATATTAGTAGAAAGAAGCACATCGTATTCTCCTTCAATAAATCGCATCATTGTTTTTTCTAATAACTTACCATCCATTTGGCCATGAGCAATACCAATACGAATATCAGGTACGAGCTGTAAAATAAGGTTACCAATGGACTCTATATCACCTACGCGGTTATGAACGAAAAAAACCTGCCCTCCCCTACGTATCTCATAACTAATGGCATCTCTGATAAATTCTTTCTTAAAAGTTTGTAGTTCTGTAGTAACAGGCTGTCGGTTAGGAGGCGGTGTGGCGATAATAGAGAGATCACGTGCACCCATCAGAGAAAAATGTAAGGTACGTGGTATAGGGGTGGCAGTAAGCATAAGGCAGTCTACTTGGTAGCGTAATTCTTTTAGCTTTTCTTTGGCTTTCACGCCAAATTTTTGCTCCTCATCCACAATGATAAGCCCTAAGTCTTTAAAAGTGATATCTTTTCCTAAAATACGATGTGTACCAATCAGAATATCTGACTTACCCTCGGCGATACGTGTAATGGTTTCTTTAATGAGTTTTGTAGATTTAAAACGATTGATGTATTCTACATTACACGGGAGCTTATCTAAACGTTCTTTAAAAGTGCGGTAGTGTTGCATCGCTAAAATAGTAGTAGGCACTAATACGGCTACTTGCTTACCACTGTTTACGGCCTTAAAAGCTGCTCTTATGGCCACTTCTGTTTTTCCAAAACCTACATCACCACAAACAAGGCGATCCATAGGGTGTGGTAGTTCCATATCTCTTTTTACATCTTCAGTAGCTTTGGCTTGATCGGGTGTGTCAACATACAAAAAAGAGGATTCTAACTCTGCCTGTAAGTAATTATCTTCTTCAAAAGCAAAGCCTTGGGTAGCGCGCCTTTTAGCATAAAGACTTATCAATTCTTTGGCAATGTCTCTTACTTTACGCTTTACTCTTTTTTTCTTGGTTTCCCATTCCTGTGTACCTAGCTTACTAATTTGAGGAGGAGTTCCCTCCTTCCCTGCGAACTTAGATATTTTGTGAAGTGCGTGGATATTGACATAAAGAAGGTCATCATCTCGGTAAACTAACCTGACGGCTTCTTGTAACTTTCCATTGATTTCGATTTTCTCTAAGCCGGCAAAGCGCCCTACACCGTAGTTGACGTGCACGACAAAGTCACCTGGCTGTAGGCTTTTTAGCTCTTTTAAGGTAAGTGATTTTCCTTTTGATTTTCTGCGTTTGAGTTTATAGCGAAAATAGCGCTCAAAAATTTGATGATCGGTATAGCAGACTATCTGTAATACTTTATCGACAAAGCCACTCCTTAATGAAATGGGTAAGTACTGTACTTGTAAGTGAGGGTCGAGTTCTTCAAAAATCGTTTGCAGCCGTTGGGTTTGTTGTAGCGACTCAGAAGCAATAATGTTTGTGGAGCGTGCTAGCTGACTTTTTTGTAAGTCCTCTACCAATAAATTGAAATTCTTATTGAAAGAAGGCTGGGGCTTGGCTTCATAAACGACTTGCTGAGTATTTTTTAGGTAGAAATTTCTGCCAAATTCTACACATAAAAAGCGTTGCAAGCTTTTTTTGAAAGTCTTACGGGTTTCGAATAGTAAAGTAGGGTCAGAAATAACCTGTGTTTGTCCACTGCTATCCAATATCTGTATGAAAGAGTTTTCTGCTTTCTCGTAGCATTTATCCACAAGCTCGTAGGTAAGTGCTACATTCTTGATCCATACAATTGTATTATCAGGTAAAAAGTCTAAGAAAGACTCCCTAGTTTCGTGTAGTAGCTTTGTTTGTACATTAGGAACAACCGCTATTTTATTAACATTTTTGACGGAAAGCTGTGTTTCTGGATCAAATGTTCGGATGCTTTCTACTTCATCACCAAAGAGTTCTATACGAAAAGGAAGTTCGCTAGCAAAAGAAAAAATATCTATAATACCACCACGAATGGCAAACTGTCCCGCTTCGTACACGAAATCGGTAGCCTCAAAATCATACTCAACGAGTAACTCTCTAATAAAATTAACATCTAATTGGTCACCCACACAGGCTGAGAAGGTATGCTCCAACAGAGAGCGTTTATTAATTACTTTTTCGCTTAGTGCTTCTGGATAAGTGACAATGACAGTGCCTTCCTTCGCCTTATGATCTATTTGATTAAGCACTTCTGCCCGCATAAGTACATTGGCATTTTCTACCTCTTCATATTCATAAGGTCTTTTGTAGGTAATAGGGAATAACGAAACAGCAATATCTTCAAGTATATTTTGTAAGTCTTGTTGAAAGTAGGCGGCTTCTTCGTAATCGTGCATGACAAACACCAAGTTCTTATCGGGTGTCTCTTGTATGGTGAGTGCAGCAAAAATAGCATCTAAGGAGCCGACCAGTCCTTTAAGCTGTATATTTTTTTGTTGCTTTAGGTAAGTTAAAAAGGTTTTTACTAAGCTATCTTGATGATAGAGCTGAAGTAACTGGGCTGTTTTCAATGTACTTGGTAGAATTATTATAGTGCATTTTGTTTAACCAATTATAGGAAGCTTAGGTTTGCGTTAGAAAATTTTTTAGTATTTGCTCTCCTATTTGCCCACTTTTCTCTGGATGAAACTGCACTGCCTGGAAGTTATCTCTTTGTAGGGCGGCACTAAAAGGTAAAACATAATCTGTCTGTGCTATGGTATGCTCTCCTACCTCGGCATAGAAACTATGTACATAATATACAAAAGCGTTATTAACCAATTGATCAAAAAGTGAAGATTTATAGTCCATGATGCTATTCCAGCCAATATGTGGAACCTTATGAGAGGAACTATTGAATTTTTTTACCTGCTGTTTGAATATGCCAAGGCAAGTTGTATCATTTTCTTCTGAGTGGCTACACATGAGTTGTAAACCCAAGCAAATACCTAGAATAGGTTGCTTAAGCTTTTTAATAACTTGATCTAACTGGCGCCCCTTCAAATACTGCATAGCTGTGCTAGCTTCACCCACTCCTGGAAAAATTACTTTATCAGCAGCAAGAATTTTTTCGGGCTCGTCGGTAAGTGTAGGGTTAATACCCAGACGATTAAGTGCGTAAATAACTGACTGTATATTGCCAGCATTATATTTTATAATAGCGACTTGCATTGTATTTTACAGTAGTGAGCCTACAAGATAGCATGAAAAAAGAAACCTTCAATAAACAGTTAGTATTGAAAGCTTCTTTGCTGACTACCACTTAATTGCTTATATAACTCACTGTTATATTTTCTTTTACAGCCTTGTTAATGAGTTGGTCTATCTCGCTTATCGAATTGTAAAGCTGCTCAAATGACTCAATGACAAAATATTGTTTTTGAAAACTATCCTTAATGTAGCGTGTATCAAAAATATGCGTTACATCGTAAGGAACACGCTTAGGAATATCACTATATAGTGCATACTCTGACTCCCCACTCGATGATAAAACGCCAGCTCCATAAATACGTAAACCAGCCTCTTCTTGCATAAGCCCAAATTCAATAGAGTACCAGTAAAGGCGGCCGATAAATTCTAAAATATTGGGATTAGTAATGTGAGGAAGAATAATTTTACTAAGCTCTCTTAAAAATTCACAGAGGTGCTCATTGGTAAGCAGTGGAATATGACCAAAGACATCGTGGAACATATCTGGTTCTTCGAGGTATTCTAGCTGACTCATTTTACGCAGCCAAGTGCTAGCTGGAAACCTACGCTCTAACATCAATTCGAAAAATTCTTTGTTAGGCAAAAGTCCCTTCACTACCTCAATTTGCCAGCCTGTATAACCCTTCAATCGTCGGTTCACCTCTTCTATATTGGGAATACGCGCTGGAACAAAACCTAGCCGTTCGATACCTCGTAAGTACTCTGCGGTAGCCATACCTGGAAGCATTTTCATTTGTCGCTCGAAGAGCAACTGCCAGACCTTATGATCTTCAGGTGTATATTTTTCATACTCTTGACGCATAACTATGGTAGTTTATATTGTACTTAACTTATTTATCATTGAACTTTGCAATTATAAAAATAATTCAAAGTACTAAAAATGACTAAAATCAGAACGAGACCTGATGTATTGGATCAGGTCTCGTGAGTTATGAATAAAATGATTATAGCAAAACAGTTACATACCTGACTACTCTGGAATTTCCAAGTAGTAATAATACTTAGTATGTAATGGTTTTGTTGTCATAGAATCAAATATAGAAATTTTATTATTCTTAGCAAATTTATATTATGTAATTTATACCCCTTAAATTTGAGTATATAGCTGATGTGCGGTATACACGTAATTATAGATAAAACCAAAACACTTGACAAAGGACCGATCGAAAAGATGGGGCAAGCTTCTACACATAGAGGAGAAGAAGCGCTAGGGTACTTTCATCAAGAGCAGGCGCATTACCAAATTTTTATGGCGCACAACCGACTTAAAATTATCGACTTGAGTGAACAAGCCAACCAACCTCTTGTGACTGAAGATAGTAGGGAAGCGCTCGTTTACAATGGAGAAATCTATAACTATAAAGAAATTAGTAAAAAGTACTTTGGTGAAGAAAGTTTAACCTCCTCTGATACTATAACCTTATGGAAGTACCTCAGAGAGAAACAAAAGGTAGGGCTTGAAGAATTAAAAGGCATGTATGCGTTTGTGTATTGGAATGGCAAAAAGAATCAGCTACTAGTGGCTAGAGATGATTTTGGAGTAAAACCACTGTGCTACTATCAAGATGAGCAGTATTTGATCATTTCTTCGGAAATAAGAAGCTTACTGGCAAGCAGTTTAATTGTACCTACACTGAATGAGTCTGTAATATCATACTATTTACAATATCGCTTTGCGAAGGCTCCTCATAGTTTTTACAATGGTATTTTTGAATTTCCTACAGATACTGTAACTATTGACTTACCATATTTTACACATAAAAAGGAAGGAAGCAAACGGATTTTGAGGAAAAATCAGCCTTCTGGAAAGACACTTACTGGGGAAGCAGAGAAGCTGATTAAAGAAAGTCTTACTTTACAAATGCAAGCAGATGTACCCATTGGATTGTCGTTAAGCGGAGGCGTTGATTCTACTTTACTACTGGCATTACTACAAGAAATGGGATACAAAGACCTGCCAGCCTATACCATCACTTACAGTTCACAAGACAATCACTACGCCACACGAGACGCTGTTTTTGCCCAAAAAGCCGCCTTACAATATGGTGCAAGCTGGCGGCCGGTACAAGTAGGAGAAGAGGTATTGACAAATTTTGAGGACTTTGTGGCACAATTAAATCAACCTGTAGCAGATGGTGCAGCACTACTTATGAAAAAACTGGCTGGATACGCAAGACAAGAAGTAAAAGTGTTACTCTCTGGTGCAGGAGCAGACGAACTATTTGCAGGTTATAACCGACATACGGCTTTTTACTGGTATCTAAAACTTGCTTTAAATGGAAAATATAAAAACTTAATAATCAGAAACTTAGCACACTTATCCACAAGTTATCCACAAGTTATCCACATCTCTAGAAAATGGCGGAAACTGCTTCAAGACAATGAGGTTTTTCCCAGCAGAACTTTCCTCAATTATGCTAGCCTTTCACTACCTGTAAAGAAGGCTAATGATGCTGATAATGAGTTGGTAAGAGTAGAAAAGGATTGGATGCAAGAGGCACTGGAGTGGGACAGAAAAAACTACCTTACACAAGACGTACTCAGGCTGACAGATGAGATGAGTATGCAAGAGAATCTAGAGGTACGTGTACCGTATCTCTATCAACCCTTGACTACTTGGGTGCGACAGCTATCGAGCAAGCAACTCTTTAAAAGCGGGAATAAATGGATTTTGAAAGAGTTGTTAAGCGCCAAAGGAGGTAGTGCTTATGTAAAACGTCGAAAGGCAGGCTTCGGTATGCCTTTTGGGCACTGGATAAGAAAAGATAGATGGCGACATTTAGTAGCACCCTTGAAGGATCGTCAACATCTAGTGTACCAATTTTTAGACTTTGCGCAGACCCAACATCTATTAGAAAAACACCTTGCTAGACAGGCAGATTATACCTCTGAGATTTGGGCGTTATTGGTACTTGTATACTGGTTAAATGTACACTTTCCTACTCATTAAATGAAAATTCTCTACATACACCAGTACTTTAAGATACCAGAAGAGGGAGGAGCTATCAGGTCGTACTATTTAGCTAAAGCACTGTTGGAAGCAGGCCATGAGGTAGAAATTATTACTACACATAATGCGGCAACTTCTTACACTAAAGTGTTAGAGGGGCTGACTGTACACTACATAAGCAACTATTATAGTAATGAGCTGAGCTACCGAAAGCGTATCTGGTCGTTCTTAAAGTTTATCTGGAAAGCCTACAGAAAAGCACTGAGTGTTAAAGAGGTAGATTGGGTATACGCTACTTCTACACCACTTTCAGTAGGTATTATTGCACTCCTATTAAAATATCTTCATCGAAAAAAATATATCTTTGAAGTAAGAGATTTATGGCCCTTAGTACCTATTGATATGGGTATTATCACACAACCTTGGCTGATAAAAATACTTTATGGTTTAGAAAAGCGTATATACGACAGAGCTGAGAAGATAGTAGCTTTATCACCACCTATGGAGGACGATATTGTAAAGAAAACAACAACTCAAGTATACTGCCTACCCAACATAGCAGATATCTCTTTTTGGCAAAAAAAAGAGGCTTGTGGTGAGAAGAGTGCTCCTAGAATTATTGCTTATATAGGTACAATAGGCATCGCCAATCAAGTAGCTCAACTCGTTGAGGTAGCCCAGTATTTTCAAGAAAGAGGCGCAAATGATTTTCATTTTTGGGTCATAGGAGCGGGGAAAGAAAAGGCTGATTTAATAACGCTGGCTGAAAACTATCAATTACACAATGTCAAATTCTTCTCACCAGTTGATAAGTTCCAGCTAAGAAAAATGATGGCTTGTATAGACGCCATGTATATTTCGTATGCACCTTATGTATCGCTACAAGCAAGCAGCCCAAATAAGTTTTTTGATTCTCTAGCAAGTGGAAAGATGCTCATTGTCAATATTGAAGGATGGTTGAAGGAGGTAGTTGTGCAACACCAATGTGGCGTATATGCAGATAACGCTGCTATGCTTTATAATCAAATGATGGCTTTACAAGAAGAAGACTGGCAAGCCTACGGGCAAAGTGCATTGAAGGTAGCTCGTCAGTACTTTGCTAAAGACCATATAACTACTCAATTTGTAAAACTATTTATGTGATAATGATGGCTTCTTGATAAAAATCATATTATCTACTTACAAAAAAAACTTTCTTTGAAATGTATTCACTTTAAACTATTGATAAAGCTCGTATGAAGACCCTACTTATTCCTACAGATTTTTCGCCCATTGCTAGAGAAGCGCTTTATTATGCACTTGAGTTTACCCATAATGAGCCAACTAGGGTTATTCTCTTACACGTATTTGATGTAGACTATACCTTTGGTCTGGCTATCTCTAATCGTATAAGAGATGATGAAGGCATCAAACTGGAGCAGCTAGAATCTCTGAGGCAAACCCTACAAGACAATGATGACTATAAGCACATCAAATTTGAAATCATGTTGCATACAGGTAGCCTTACCTATATTGCTAGAGATGTAGCGGAGAGAAATAAAATAGACTACATTGTAATGGGTACAAAGGGAGAAACTGATGCAAATAACAGGATTTTTGGAAGTGAAACAGCTAAACTCATTCACCAATCAGAAGTACCCGTATTGTCTGTACCAAGAGGTTCTCATCTAAAAGGACTAAAAAATATACTCTATGCTACCGATTACAGAGAAAGAGATTTAACTATTATTGGTGATCTTGTCGAAATAGCGCGTAAGTTTGGTGCAACGCTCCACATTGTACATGTTAATAAAGAAAGCGGCTTAGACACGCAAATGCGGTATAGAGGTTTCAAGGATATCGTAAATGAGCAGTACACCTATGAGCACATAACACATCAGCTTATCATTACAGAAAAACTACTAGAGGGGCTGAATGATTACGTGACGCTACACGAGCAAGCACTACTTTGTATGTGCTACTACAAAAAATCATTCTTTCAATCTCTGTTTAAAGATAGTAAAGCAGAAGACATGGCCTATATGAGCAAAGCACCTTTATTGGTTTTCCGCGCTTAACTACTCTAGTGGCGAGCATTTGAAAATTTAGGAACAGCATTAGCTATTTTTATAGCGAATGCTTACTTTTAGCACTAAGGAAAACAAAGCGCTAGGTAAAATTATGGAAGAAAACGAAAGCCAAGAAACGCCTAAAGAGGAAGTAAATACTACCCCTAAGAAAAAGAAAGAGAAGAATACATATTCTACGCTGAATCTGTTGAAAACGAATACGAGAGTCTTCTTTATTGTAATGGGTAGAATCACGCTTTATGTATTGATTGGTCTGTTACTCAACTTCGTTCTCTATATTTTTATTGATAATAGAGTAAGCCTCATGATCGACAGCCAACGCCTTAGCTTTGTTTGGAACTTAACAGGGTATGCACTAATTGCCCTGTTTTTAGTGGGTTTTCCTATCATTTATTTTCTTTTCGGTCAGAAGAATGGTGTTCAGAGAGCCATATATGTATTATTGCACCAAGCAAAGGATTTTCTTTTTGTATTTTTGATAGATCGTTTCTTTAAGTGGGTAAACAAACGTCCTGATTTGAAGGAGAAAGTAGAAGAAAATCGTATTGATAGCTTACTAAATGATAGCCTACCTTATTACTTAAAGCATTTCCATCAGATGAGCTTTGTAATGCGTTGGATTTATAAACAGTTTTCTAAGAAGTTCGATTTTAAGGAGTTAATTCTACAAGAAGTAGAAGAAATAGGAGGGACGCTCGATGAACCCGCGTTGAAAGAGCATGTGGCTGATGAAGCAACCAAAAAAGTACCTATGATTATCATAAAGAAGCCTGCTCACAGACCACTATTGATATTGATGGGTGCAAATGTGATTGTTTTTTTCTTGGTAAAACTCTTGGTAACGATACCTACTTAATCGTTAGTAGGCTTTTTCACCATTGTGTAGTGTTGAATATTACACTCCTCAAATATATCACCTACCTTATGAAAACCCGCTTTGGCGTAAAAGTCTACTACCTGTATTTGGGCGTGTAGGTAAATTTCTTTTCCTTCGGTAGCAGGTGTAGCCACAATATCTTCCAAAATAGCTTTTAAAATTGCGGCTCCTACCTTTTTATCCCGAAAGTCCTTCAAGACGGCAAAGCGCTCTAGCTTAATACCTCTATTTGTAAAACGCCAGCGCGCCGTGCCGCAGGGAGTTCCCTCGTAAAAAGCCAAAAAGTGATGGGCTACCTCTTCATATCGGTCATATTCATCTTCGCGCGCCACTTGCTGTTCTTCTACGAAAACCTCTTCTCGAATGGCAAATGCTTGTTGTAAATCTGCTGGCTCGGTAACTTTAATTACTTTCATACTGTATCAATGAAAAACAATGATACACAAAGTTAGATTTACCATCAATAAAGCAACTATAAATTATTCTTACTCTTGAGTGAGGTATTGAAAAATAGCTGCGAAATCCTCCCTACCAAAGCCTTGCTTGGTAGCCTGTGCATATACTTCTTTGGTTAAATTGGCCAAGTAAAGCGGTTGGTGGTTTTCATTGGCGGTAAGTGTAGCCAAATGTAAGTCTTTGTACATTAGCTCTAGTGGAAATTGTACATCGTAGTTGTGTTGCTTCATCATACCCGCCTTGGCTTTGGTAAATGGTGCTACGACAGGCAAATTAGGAAGCATATCGAGCAATAATGATCTAGGAAGCCCCATTTTTTCTCCTAAAATTACGGCTTCGGCAAACATGACCATTGACTGAGCGAGGAGCGCGTTGACAAGCATTTTGAAAGAAGTACCCTTACTCACTTCATCAAAATAGAGCACTTTGTTACCCATGTGCTTCAGTATGGGTTCTATGGAGCTTGTTTCTTCCTGTTTCCCACCTAAAAAAAATGTTAACGAGCCCTCTTGCGCTTGTGGCTTAGTACCTGCTACAGGAGCATCTAAGAAGTTTACCTGATTGGCATCGGCTGCTTTTGCCGATGCCATAGAAAACGAAGGATTAACTGTGGAGCAGTCTATCCAATAGGCTTTCGCTTGCATAGCTTTCAAACCCTTTTCCAACATTACAGCACTAACCGCTTCGGGATGTGCGAGCATTGTAAAAACAATGTCTGCTTCAGCAACCGCTTCTTCGATGGTGGTGGCCTTTTTAGCCCCTTTTTCGGCGAGTGCATCGGCAGGTGCTTCTGAGCGATTGTATACAGTAAGGTCAACTTGGTTATTTAATAGGTTGTGTGCCATGCGACTTCCCATAATACCTAGACCGATAAATGTGACTTTCATATACTTGAAGATTAGCGATTATTGTAAATTATCTAAGATTTCTGAAGGCTCTACTCTTTGTCTGTAGTCGCCACTTTCCGCTTTGGCAAAAGCGATAGTACCATCTTGACGAATAATAAATATGGCTGGTATGGGCAATTCTCCGTCTTCACTTTCATAAAAGGCGTGAAAGTCAATTCCTAATGCTTCCATAGCTGCTATAGGCGCCTCACCATTTTTGAAGACAGTTGTATACTGCTTGGCTATTTGATTTCCAGTGTCGCTCAATACCTCAAAGGTTAGGTTGTTTTTTTCTTTCATATTCAACGATTCATCGGGCCGCTGTGGAGAGACAGCCACTAAAGAAGCACCTAATGCTTTCATTTGTGGCAGAATCTTCTGGTAGCTATTCAAAGCTAAATTGCAGTAAGGGCACCAACTACCACGGTAAAAAGTGAGCACTACCTTTCCCTGTTTGAGCAGCTCGGTCAAATGTACTATCTTTCCCGTAGCATTTGGAAGTGAAAACAGAGGAGCTTGATCACCCTTAGAAAGCTTAAAGGGTGAAGAGTAACACTTCTCAAGTAGTGCTGCATCTTGATTGAAAACCGATAAAGCGTCTTGGGGTAATGCCTCTGAGAGATCAGTAATAAGCTTTTGTAAGTCTTTCTGATAGCTTGGAATGTGAATAGACTTCTCCATAAGTACTTGTTATTTTTAAGTGAAATAAAACTTTGTAACAAAGCTAGCTATCAGAAGCCTCTCGCGTTATTCCACTTCGCTCAAAATGACGCTTTTCGATCAAAACTTTACTTTTTCTTTAGGTGTATGACCAAAGTAAGCTTTATAGGCTTTAATAAAATAAGAGGTGTTTTCGTAGCCAACAGCAGAAGCAACTTCACTCACTGTGTAATCTTCTTTTTTCATTAATGCCTCGGCTTGTTCCAACCGCTTTTGTGTAATCCACTTTCGGGGCGATTTACCAAATTTTATTTTAAACTCTCTTCTAAAGGTCGCGAGGCTTCTACCCGTAAGTGAGGCATAATCTTCTATGGTAAGTGGTTTGTTATAATGTAGATTCATAAAGGAGTGTAAGTCTTTGTAGATATTTTTCTGTAAGCCCGAGAGAAATTGATAAACTAACTTCGAGGTATGCTCGCAGCGTAAGATTTCAAGAAACTCTCGAAACTTGATTTCAAAAAATATATGAGTAGGCTTATGGATACGCTCCGATAATTCAAACAAACTTTCTATAAAAAATGAAACTGCTGAGGGTGTTGTAATATGTAAAAAGGGTGAGTTATGATTATCTAAAGAGGGTTCAGTAGAAGAGAAGGTGTTCAGCATAGCATCATTAAAGAAGAAATGCAAAGACTTAAAGTGTCCTCTTTGAGGAAGTACGTCAGTTACAGTGTAAATACCCTTGTGCGCAAACCCAATTTCTCCTTGCTTAATATGAATAGAATTTCCCTCTGAGGTTTTGATGATTTGCTCACCTTCTAGTACGATAGAGGCTACGTGTTTCTCAACATAGCTCTGTCTATTCTGAATAGTTTTGGCAACCTTTTTCTTTAGAATTACTAATTGTTGGCTATTATGAATGACTTGAACAAAATCTTCCTTAAGGAGCCTGTCAGGAATGAGTAACATTGTGATAGAAATCTACTAAAATAAACTGAAGTCGGAAACCCGGTCGATAAACACAAAAATAAGTTCTGGTATGGCTACTAGCGTGGCAACTATACCGAACAATGCCCCGTACAAATGGGCTTCATGGTTGATATGATCGCTGGCTTTACGTGCTTGGTAAGCCGAGTACAAGAGGTAAAGTGCAGCAAAAATAAAGGCTGGAATAGGGAAGGGAATAGGAATAATGAACAACTTTGCCGTAGGGTCGAACATAATAGAAGCAAACACAATGGCAGAGACCCCTCCAGAAGCACCCAAAGAGCGATAGTAAGCACGATCACGGTACTTAAAATAAGTGGGAAGCACAGAAACAACAATAGCGACAAGGTAAAGCCCTACGAAAAACCACTTTCCGAAAGCAGGGAAGAAGCGTGTAAAATAGATTTCTACGTTACTGCCAAAAAAGAAAAAAGTAAACATATTGAAGAGCAGGTGTGGATAATCTGCATGAATAAATCCACAAGTGAGAAACCTAGCGTATTGATTGTGCCGCTGCACGCTGTAAGGATGAAATATCCACTTCTGGTACATAATAGTGTTATTCCAAGCCATGATACTTGTGATAACTGTTATCCCGATAAGTATATATGAGAGATAAATATAAAAGCCACCTATTGCCATGTTGTAGTAAATTTGATGCTATACTATTATGTTTCTCTATTAATAAGATATTGTAAGAAATTTTGTAAAGTATCTTTCGCGCTTTCATCTACGTGTAGCGATGATAAAAGCGAAAAGGCTTGATTAAAATAAGTGCTAATCTTTTCTTCTGTGATAGACTTAATATTAAGTTCATCGTAAATATCCTTGACAGCCTTCACCTTCTCTACCTTATCAAAACTAGTAGCAGACAACCAACGGTGTAATTGCGCTGCTTGTGTCTCGTTAGCCCTTGAGAGTGCTTCTATAAGTAAATATGTTTTTTTATTGGCGATAATATCACCACCTACTTGCTTTCCAAATTTTGTTTGGTCACCGTATACGTCTAGAAGGTCATCTTTGAGTTGAAAACCTATACCTACATAATCCCCAAACTTTTTTAGTGACTGGGCCTCTTCTAAAGGAGCGTCCGCGAGTAGTGCTCCCAGTTCCAAACTAAAACCTAGTAAAACGGCTGTTTTGAGGCGAATCATATGAAGGTACTCTGCTTCTGTTACTTGTGCACGTGTTTCAAAGTTCATATCCCATTGTTGTCCCTCACACACTTCAGCCGCACAGCGATTAAACCGTGCTATAACGAGTGGTAGTTTGGTAGGTGCAACATCCAAGAGAAGTTGGTATGCATTCACAAGCATTACATCACCAGAGAGAATAGCGGTATTATCATTCCACTTCTCGTGTACGGTTGCTTGTCCTCTTCTAAGAGGAGCCTTATCCATGATGTCATCGTGCATAAGCGTAAAGTTATGAAATACCTCTACTGCTATAGCAGGTTTCAGAATAGCCGTCCAGTCAGATTTGAATAGTTGATAACCTAAAACAACTAAAAGAGGACGCATGCGTTTCCCACCTAAAGACATAATATAGGTAATAGGATCGTAAAGCTCCTGTGGGCTATCTCCATAATGAACTTGACGAATAGTGTCGTTTATTTTCTCAAGAATGGTTTTTATTTTTTGATCCATACAGTGCAATAAATAGCGCTTTTTGATAGGTTTGCTTTCAAAGCTAGCAAATAGATTTTATTTTGCGAGGTAAATTCAAAGTTTTATCTATGGTCTACATTGAATAGTTTTATATCTTGGGTATATTTATACTGACTATTCGAATAAGCACATAGTAACTATACACTTTTCGCTGCTCTAATTATTTTAAACATTATTTTACATGTCAGACAGAAACGCAAACATTGAAGAATTACTGAGAGTACACCAACAAAATCCCAGCGATCTACAAACTATACGGCAAATAGGAAAGCATTACCAAGATACTAGAAACTTTGAAGAGGCGCTAAGGTTCTATCAAAAGGCAGAGGAGCTAGACCCACAGCACCAAGATACATTGGAGCAGATAGCTTTGTGTTATCGAGAAATGCGGCAATTAGAGGGCGCACTGACTTATTACCAAAAGGCAGACCAAGTAGCCCCTAATGATCCTTGGCTTCTAAAAAATATAGGCTGGTGCTTATCAACGCTAGGGCGTTATCAAGATGCGCTAGAGTATCATTTACGCGCAGAAAGACTACAAGAGAAAGATGCCTGGAACTTACGCAACATAGGTTGGTGCTATTTAAAATTGGGTAACTATGATACAGCACTAAACTACCACCTTCGCTCTGATGAAATAGAGCCAAATAACCCTTGGAATTTGGGTAAAATAGGTTATTGCTACGGACAATTGCGTGACTATGATAAGTCGTTAGAGTACCATCTAAAAGTAGCTGATCTAGATCCAAAAGATGCCTGGAACATGGGTAATATAGGCTGGTGCTATTCTAGTATGAGAAACTTTGATATGGCCGTAATATACCATAAAAAAGCTGCTGACTTAGACCCTAATGACTTCTGGAATATGAGTAATCTGGGTTGGTGCTATACTAAAACTAATAAGCCTAATGAAGCTTTAAATTACTTATTGAAAGCGGAGCAGCTAGTACCCAATGACTCCTGGAATATGGGTAATATAGGTTGGTGTTATGATCAAATAGATACTTTTGACAAGGCATTAGAGTACCATTTAAAGGCGGAAGAACTGAATCCAGAAGATGCTTGGAACCTAGCACATATTGGAAGCTGCTATACAAGTATTGGTGAGTATGACAAAGCACTTACCTACTTCAATCGTTCTCTAGACCTTAGACCTACAGATGACTGGACCATTCGAGAACTAGGCTGGATGTACTTTGCTAATAAAGAACTTGAAAAGGCAGAAGAAACCTACCATAAGTCATTGAGTATTGTACAGTCTGAAGTGGCTTGGATGAACCTAGGACACGTGGAGTTGGTGAAAAATAATGAGGAAGAAGCACTCAACTACTACGAAAAAAGCATTATAAGATATGGGAATGACGTAGAGTACAAAAGCGACTTTGAGAAAGACTTTGACGTGGTAGCTAGCTATGATATTTCAAGAGAAGTATATGATAAAATGCTGCAAAAAGCATTGGCACATTTCGATGAAAACCGGGACGTGATAGAGGCGAGAGAGAAAAAAGATATTGACACACTACTCAAACTACACGAGGAAGATTCTCAAAAGGTAGAGGTGATTATAGAAATAGCCAAATACTATAGAGATACGAAGCAATTTGACAAGGCGATTGAGTTTCTGAAAAAAGGGGAGCAAATTGAGCCAAGTAATTTGGATATTGTAGAGTACGTAGCATTCTGCTACAGAGAGATGCGACAACTAGAAAACGCACTGGAGTATTACCAGAAAGCTGATAAAATACAGCCCAACGATGTATGGATTATGAAAAACATCGGCTGGTGTTTGTCTTCTATTCATAGGTATGAAGAAGCGATCGATTATCACTTAAAAGTACATGAAATTTCTCCTAAAGATGCTTGGAATCTTCGTAATACAGGTTGGTGCTATATCAAAACAAAGAGGTATGCCGAAGCACTTGACTATCACTTAAAGGCCTATGAAGTAGATCCAGATGATGGGTGGAACCTAGGTAAGCTGGGGTATTGCTACTATCGTGTTGAAGATTACGAAAATGCATTGCGTTATCACTTGCTTGCAGAGAAGAAAAATACGGACGAACCAGATTGGAACTATGGCCGTTTGGCAACCGTCTACTTGGCTTTACGCAACTTGGACGATGCACGTCGTTATATTGATGATTCTTTGAAAATCGAGAAGAGTGCCTACTTTAGCTTAGTAGCAGGCTGTATATATCTTTGCTCTCAAAAAATAGACGAGGCCATGCGTTTCTTTGAGGAGGCAGGCAGAGAGTATAAGTATTTAGAGGATTTAGAGAATGACTACGACGAAATGAGGAAGCATATGCTAAACGTAGGTATCTCAGAAGAAGGAATAGGACGCATGGAAAATACCTTGAAAGACATCTTCAAGAAGCATCACAATGATGACGATAACATTAATCCACGCAGAGGTACATATGAATAAATGTACCCTTATTATTCATTTTATTGAATCCTCAAATGTATTTTTGGGGATTTTTTAGTAAAATTAAATTGGAAGATTTAGTAAAGATTCCTTTTTTTGGCAAATAAGCAAGCGATTTCTTGCTTCACGAACCTATCAAAACGCTTAAAGTATTACGCATGCAACTCTTGTTTAGTACACCTACATACGACTATCTTAAAGAAGAGCTACTTACGCTAGGTAATCTAGAGCGAGGGACTGTAGAGGTAAAAAACTTTCCTGATGGAGAACGCTACCAACGTATTTTATCTGATGTATCGGGTAGAGATGTAGTATTAATAGCAGGTACAGTTTCTGATACGGACACGCTCGCCTTGTATGATTTAGCTTGTGCGATAGAAAAATATGGCGCCAAGTCTTTATGTATCGTAATTCCTTATTTTGGATACTCTACTATGGAGAGGGCTGTAAAGAGCGGTGAGGTAGTAACGGCGAAAACAAGAGCAAGACTACTCTCTTCTATTCCTCGTACAGGGACTCATAACATGTTTATTTTTCTAGATTTACATACAGAAGGACTACCCCATTATTTAGAGGGGGAGAGTCGCACAATACACGTCTATTGTAAAGAGATCGTGACTGATATAGCAAAAAGCTTTGGAGGTGAGTCATTTATATTGGCCTGTACGGATGCAGGTAGGGCTAAGTGGGTAGAATCTTTAGCCAACGATATTGGCGTGCAAGCTGCCTTTGTCTTTAAACGTAGATTAAGTGGAGAAGAAACAAGTATTACAGGAGTAAGTGCAGATGTGAAAAATCAAAAAGTAATTATTTATGACGACATGATTCGAACAGGTGGGTCGCTTATTCAAGCCGCTAAAGCTTATAAAAACGCTGGAGCAGCCCATATTTTTGCCATTGCTACTCATGGCTTATTTAGTAACGAAGCCTTAAAACGCATTCAAGCAAGCGATCTATTTACTAAAGTCGCTTGTACCAATACACATCCTAATGCATTAGCTTTAGAAAATGATTTCTTAGAAGTAGCGTCGGTGGCAAAGGTTATTCACGATAGACTTATGGAGCAGGAAATCGCATGGTAAAAAAGCCAGAAATAAAAACCAAACTAGATTCTTTCCTTTACGCCAATGTAATTGGTTGGGCATTCTTATTAACCATCAATACCTTTTTCTACATTATTCTGAGCCTTGGTGGTGAGTGGCTCTTTGAAATTAACTTTTACCTCAAAGGAGTTTTTCTAAACATCTATTTTCTCGTTACTTTTTTTATTTTTAGATATAGAGCAGAGAAATACAAACGAAAGCCCACAAACGAACTCCTAAGATCTGTATTTTATGTAGCCTCTATTTGTGTTTTTGTCTCGGTTTTACTACAGCTCGCTTTCGTATTTTTCAATAAAAGTATTTTTACCAATAGCGTTAGTGTGGTAAATACCTTTTATACCATCAATATTTTTCTAATTGGTATATTTTTTCACTACACGCTATTTGTTTTTAAAGTGCTAATATTCAGAGAAGCACCGAAACGTATTGGTACAATCTGGAGTATCTTTATCTATATTTTTATTGCCTCACTTATATTCAACTTCTTTAGCTTTAGTTTATCAGATCCGCCAGCTACGATTACTTTTGGTGCTATCATACTGATTGCTATTATTTTGTCAGTAAACATGCGCTGGGTAGCTTATTTGAGTGCGCGTGAAAAGATAGAAAGTATTATTCTGCTTATTTTTATATTACTTTATGGAGGGTACTTTTTATTTATTGTAGAAAGATACTACTTGAAAGGAGTAGTACTCATTGACTTGGCTACTAGTATATATGCACTTAGTATTATGAGTTTTGTCATTCTGTATGCATTCATGTCTATTCTAGTTGTTATATTCAATATTCCTACTACCTCTGTTTTCGAGAAGAAGCTCAATGATATTATTACTTTCCAAGAACTTACCCAAACCTTACAGATAGGCAATAGTGAGGAAGATATTTATAAAGCTTTGATGCAAAATGCCATTAAAGTGACAAGTGCCGAGGCTGGTTGGTTAGAGATTTTAGACAAACAAGGAAAAAGCGCAGTGTTTTTACACGAAGGTATCGACAGAGAACAAGTGCACGAAATAAGAGGGCTACTGCGAAAAAAAAGACTACAGAAGATTGTGGATGTTACTTTCTCAAGAGAGATAGAGAGGCAGTCATTAGAAAATCAAATGAATGGTTTTGAGTCTATTCTTGCTAAAACCTTAGTGGCTCGTGATACGAAGATTGGCTCGATCGTTTTATTGAAAGAGCAAGTCGATGGTTTTACCGACGAGCAAAAAAATCTAGTAGAAGCTTTTACCAAGCAAACAAGCATTGCCTTGGAGAATTACCGATTGGTGGAGGAGATTATTATTGGGGAGCGTTATAAGCAAGAGCTGGCCATTGCGCAAAAAGTACAACAGAGCTTACTACCTAAAAACTTAAATATTAGTCAATACTTTGACTTGACAGCTTTTTCCTATTCAGCACAGCAGGTAGGTGGAGACTACTATGATGTGTACAAAATGAATGACTATCAGACCTACATTGTCATTGGAGACGTCTCGGGAAAGGGTACAAGCGCTGCTTTCAACATGGCACAAATGAAAGGAATTTTTCAGAGCCTTGTCTTGCTGCACTTACCACCACAAGACTTTTTAACCTACGCCAACGAGGCAATTATTCAATGCTTTGATAAAAGCTCTTTTATAACTATTACACTTATAGAGATCAATACCAAAATGCAGCAGGTAGCTATTTGTAGAGCAGGGCATTGCCCTACGCTGTATTTTGATAGCCGCCAAGCACGTACTTATTACATTAAAGATAAAGGCTTGGGTTTGGGTGTACTGCGTAATAAGGCGTATGGAAAGTTTATTGAGACAAAAGTGATCAACTACGAACCAAGCGATCTGTTCATCTTATATACAGATGGTATTACAGAAGCACGCAACACAAAAGGAGAGGAGTATGGTCCTGAGCGGTTACAACATTTAGTAAGTGAGCATCAACAGCAAGGCGTAGAGATCATACGCCAAAAAATAGAACAAAACTTAAACGATTTTGTAGGGGAGCAACCCCCTCATGATGACTACACAGCCGTCATTTTACGTTTAAAGTAACAATTAACCCTTCTCTGGACTGGCTGCTATTTTATACTCTGCTAGCAATAGTTCTATTTTCTTTATGAATTTATCTACCTCTTTTGCATCCGTACCATTACAAGTAGCACGAATGTGCCTGTCTTTATCTACCAATACGAACTTTCCGCTGTGGTCATAGCCACCTAGTGCAGTAGAATCTTTTTGGGCGGCCAGTAGGTAATGCCCTGCCATTTTGTAAATATCTTCTTCTTCGCCTGTCATAAAATGCCAAGTATCGGCGCTTACTTCTAGGTTATCCGCATAGGCTTTGAGCACCTCAACGCTATCGTGTTCTACATCTACAGAATGCGATAGAATTAGCACTTGGTCATTATTTTTGTACTTTTCATAAATGCGAAGCAACTGAGATTTCATTTTTGGGCATATGGTGGGGCAAGTAGTAAAGAAAAAGTCGGCTATGTAAATCTTATCCTTAACAGTTTTCTCAGTTACTTGTTTATTTTCTTGGTTTACAAAAGTAAAGGCAGGAATACGATGATAAACTGTATCTACTACTGTCTTACCATTTACCTCTTCTTCTACAGTTACTCTTTCTCCCAGAATAGGGAGTTTTTCTTCTTTCTTTTCGCAGGAAGTTGCTAAAACACCTACAAAAATGATAAAAAGTATATTTTTCATAGAGATGTATTTATCGTATGTTACTAAGAGAATCTAATGTTTGTTGAGCGTTAGTCATACTACTTTCCATTTTTTCTTTTACCTCTAGAATAAGCTTTTTTTGCTCTTCTAGATATATAAGATTGGCATCTATTTGTACACTATCAGGCGCTTGATAATTGTGCATCCAGTCCCACATAGCTTTATCAGCTTCATCCAATGCTGCTAAATTGCTTTGGAGGGTAGTTTCAAACGGATTATCTACCGTGGAGTCCGCTGCCGAGATAGCTAGGCTGTCTTTAAAAGCTTTTTTCAATGCTTTTAGTTGTCCCATACGAGGCATAATGGAATCGTGAATAGCCATCACCTCTTTTTCTAAGGCATTTTGTTGTGCTAGTTTTGGATTCTGCTCCTCACAAGCTGAGAATACCAATACGATTATAAATAAAAAAAAGTAGCGCATATTTATGTGGATTTTTTATTCAATAAAACGATCTCGAAGTCGTAGTCGTTCTTTTCACTTTTAACATATTGTTTACTTTCTTCCTCTTGCCAAGCAGACCAGTCGATGTCAGTAAAGAAGGTATCTCCAGCTACTTTTGCCTTCACACGGGTAAGCCATATCTTATCGATTAGGTCTTGTGCTACAGCTTGTGTGGCAATCTCTGCTCCCCCGATAACATAATGATCTCCCTCGTGTAGCGCCTTTGCTTTTTCAATAGCTTGTGGAAGGGAGTGAACTACATAGCAGTGCTCATGAGTAATCTCATAAGTTGGCTGTCGCGTAATAACAATATGTGCTCTTTCAGGCAAGGGCTTAGGAAAAGACGCGAAGGTTTTTCGTCCCATAATGATCGGATGCCCCAATGTAAGCTGTTTAAAATGCTTTAAGTCATCAGAAAGTCGCCAGGGCAGTTGATTGTTGCTTCCTATCGTACCGTTTTGCGCCATGGCTAGTACAAGTATAGTGAGTGCCATATATTAGCTTTTAAATCCACGCAGAAAGTCTTCTATCTGCAGGCGTTTTTTACCTTCTAGTTTTAACTCTTTAAGTGCCACCCAACCATCAATTGCTTTAAAAGCCAAGTAAGTTTTATCATCACTTATCCAACCTCCTGTATCAGTAGGTTGTTCTTGAGTAGGCGTAAAGTCAATGTCTACTTCATAGACCTTACAATTTTTTCCTTGAAGGGTAGTCCAAGCGGCTGGATAAGGCGAGAGTCCTCGCACAAGATTATAAATAGCTTTTCGAGGCTGGGACCAGTCAATTTTACAGGTTTCTCGAAATATCTTAGGTGCTTGGGTCACTTCCCCTTCTTGTGGTGTATTCGGATAGTCTCTTGCTTCTATGGCTTTTACCGTTTTCAGCACAAGCTGAGCACCCTTCTGTTTTAGGCGCTCATAAAGCGTCCCTACGGTATCGCTCTTTTCAATGGCTTCTTTTTCTTGAAAAATGATGTTGCCCGTATCAATATCATGTTGTAAGAAGAAAGTAGTAACACCTGTTTCTTTTTCACCACGAATGATAGCCCAGTTAATAGGCGCAGCGCCCCTATACTTAGGTAGCAAAGAAGCATGTAGATTAAAAGTACCGAGAGGAGGCATATTCCATACTATCTCTGGCAGCATTCTAAAAGCAACCACTACTTGTAGGTCTGCTTTAAGCGCTCTGAGAGAAGATAAAAAGGCTTCCTCTTTTAAGTTAGTAGGTTGTAACAAGGGGAGGTTATTGGCTAACGCAAACGCTTTCACAGCAGAAGTACGCACTTGATTTCCCCTACCTGCTGGCTTGTCAGGAGCAGTGATAACACCCACAACATCATAACTTTGCGCTACAAGTATACGTAAACTAGGGACAGCAAATTCTGGTGTACCCATAAATACTATTCTCATACCATTGATATAATGAAACGCTTACTCATTATTACTAAAGTCAGGACAAAGCTAAATAATATAAATGGAATAGGCGGGGAATCCACCCATTTTTTAGTCATATCCCCTCAAGATTAGTATGTTTGTAAATAACTCTAGGCTTTAGATGGTTCAGGATATTGTCTGCTACATACAAACAAATTACTTTGAAGTACTAAGTGCCATCATCGCTTTGATATGTGTTTTTCTTGAGATAAAACAAGATATACTTGTTTGGTGGATAAGCTTTGTTGCCTCGCTAATGTATACGTGGGTCTTTTACGACAAATCGCTTTACTCTAGCAGTGTTTTGCATATTTTTTATGCCATTATGTGTATATATGGCTGGTGGCAATGGCGAAAGATTAGGGAGCACACCCATACTAAAAAGACTGTCTTAAGAATGCCTATGCATTACTATCCTGTTGTGTTACTCACAATAGTAGTGTTAACACCCCCAGTGGGTTATCTCAACGAATACTACCAAGGGAAACTCCCCTATTGGGATGCCTACCTAGCTGTTTGCAGTGTAGTAGCCTATTGGTTGTTGGCTAAGAAATATTTAGAAAACTGGATTCTATGGATTTTAACAGATACTGTCTATGTAGTGATGTATCTTTATGAGGGCGCATTAGCTACAGCAGTACTGTATTTTGCCTATGTAGTGCTAGCCATATCAGGGCTCGTTATATGGCGTAAAGACTGGCTCAATACACTGATAAAAAGACCTATCAGCGATAAACTAATAAACGAATAGCGATCCAACAATTTTACGGGTTTCATGTTAGAGTACAGACAACCTTTCAAATAAATTACATAAGTATGAAAGAAGTAATAGTAATAGGAGCAGGCTTCGCAGGTTTGTCTGCTGCTACCCATCTAGCGCATCAAGGTTATCAGGTAAAGCTACTAGAAAAAAATAGTATGGCAGGTGGAAGGGCTAGAAAGTTTGAGGCAGAAGGCTTTACCTTCGATATGGGCCCTAGCTGGTATTGGATGCCCGATGTATTTGAAAGATACTTTGCACAATTTGGTAAGCAACCTTCCGACTATTACGATTTAAAACGTTTGGATCCTTCATATACAGTAGTATTTGGAGAAGATGACTTCGTAGATATTCCCGCTCATCTTGAAGAAATTTATGCACTTTTTGAGCATTATGAAAAAGGAAGCAGCCAAAGACTGAAAGATTTTCTAGCACAGTCTGCCTATAAATATGAAGTAGGGATTAATAACTTGGTATACAAGCCGAGCCTATCACTTACAGAATTTGTGGATTTCAGGCTATTGGTAGATATGATTCGTATGAATATCTTTGAATCGTTCCATAAGCATATTCGTCGTTATTTTAAACATCCTAAGCTCATCAAGCTGATGGAGTTTCCAATCCTTTTTTTGGGAGCTACCCCCCAAAATACCCCTGCTTTGTATAGCCTAATGAACTATGCTGACATCTCGCTTGGTACGTGGTATCCTATGGGAGGGATGTTCAAAATTATAGAAGGAATGGTAAAGTTGGCAGAAGAAAAAGGAGTTCAGATACTTTATAACCAAGAAGTAAAAGAGCTAAAAGTAGTAGAAAAAAAAGTGACGCAGGTAGTGACCACCTCAGCTACCTTTGAAGCAGATATTGTGGTAGCAGGCGCTGACTACCATCATGTAGACCAACATCTTTTGGCTAAGCCCTATCAAAATTATACTGAAAAGTACTGGGGAAAGCGTACGATGGCTCCTGGCTCTTTACTATTTTATTTGGGTGTCAATAAACGGTTAAAGAACCTAAGGCATCATAATTTATTTTTTCACGAAGAGCTAATGCCGCATGCGGTTGAAATTTATGAAAATCCTCAATGGCCAACACGTCCATTATTTTATGTTTCTTGCCCTTCTCAAACCGACCCAACCGTAGCACCAGAGGGTATGGAAAACATATTTGTATTGATGCCTGTTGCTCCCAACCTAGAAGACACTGAAGAAAAAAGAGCGTTCTATTATGAATTATTGCTAAAGCAACTAGAGTCACTTACTGGGCAGTCGATTCGCGAGTCAGTTGTATACAAGCGTACTTATGCACACAAAGATTTTGTAGAAGATTACAACGCTTTTAAGGGAAATGCTTACGGACTAGCCAACACATTAAAACAAACAGCCATTTTAAAACCCTCTCTCAAAAATAAAAAACTACATAATCTATATTACACTGGTCAACTCACTGTACCAGGGCCGGGCGTACCACCCTCTTTGATATCTGGACATGTAGTGGCAGCACAAGTCATGAAAGCTTTTAGTATTTAGATATCAGGTTGATTTTACATATATTGAAACAAAAGAACCTTGCAGGAGTTCTATGTGAAACGAAAACAGCCTCTAAATTACCATTTATGTTAGAGCTTTACACAACAACTACGCTCAAGTGTAGTCAACTAATTACCGAACATTACAGTACTTCTTTTACATTAGGTATCAAAACCTTACATAAGCGTTTTCATGCGCCTATTTACGCTATTTATGGATTTGTGAGATACGCAGATGAAATCGTAGATACTTTCCATAATTATGATAAAAAGTCATTACTTGAACGTTTTAAGAAAGACACTTATCAGGCTATTGAAGAACAAATTAGCCTAAATCCCGTCTTACATTCTTTTCAATTGGTAGTGAACCAATACAATATAGAAAAAGAACTCATTGATGCTTTTCTACATAGTATGGAAATGGATTTATACTTCAACACTTACAATGATGATAAATACCAAGAATATATCTATGGCTCTGCTGAGGTAGTAGGATTGATGTGCTTACGAGTATTTTGTGAAGGTAATGAAGAGAAGTATTCACAACTCAAGGAACCTGCGAGAAGCCTAGGGGCTGCCTTTCAAAAAATCAACTTTTTAAGAGATATAAAGAGTGATTACCAAGAGCGTGGACGTACTTATTTCCCTACAGTAGATTTTACACAATTTAACGAGCCTACTAAAAGACACATAGAGGAGGATATCCAGAAAGATTTCGATGATGCTTATAAGGGGATTCTTAAATTACCCAAAGGCGCTCGGCTGGGTGTATATCTGGCTTATGTTTATTATATCTCTTTATTCAAGAAAATACAGAAGCTACCTGCCAAAACTATCATGCAACACAGAATACGCGTACCCGATAGCAAAAAAGTACGCCTTTTGCTGGGTTCATATTTTAAACATAGACTCAATTTTCTGTAAAAATGAAAAACCCTTTACCACTGAATACATCGTAAAGGGTTCTTCATACTTTAGCGTAAAGTGCTTGTAACACTATGGAAGCCTACTTTTGAAGGGTAAAGGTAATATATAATAGATTCTTCCCACCCGCTTGTTCAACATTTGAATGCACCTCCTTCACCGACCACCCCTCTTCCAGCAGGCTTTGAATGTCTGCAAAGTCAGCGGATGGATTAGTAGAAAGATTAAGTGTTTTATTAACGGTTTTAGACTCCATAGAACTAATCTTAAATTTTTTATAAATTAAATAAGTGAAAAACTCAATTGCAAATCCTAGTTTGATAAATTTGACCTTTTTGTCAGTTACCCGTGTGCCATTTTCTGAGTTTTTACAGGCTTTTTGCAACTAATCTACATAATATAAAAAACATATCATTCATGAAGAAGGTTTTTAAGATATCTATACGTCTGTTCTTTTTCCTTATTCTTATCCTGATAATATTAATTAATGTTATTGCCTATAAGCAAGCTTATAATTTCACGCATTTTGTTACACAGGCAGAGTCAATCGCTATTGAAGACATTGATCAACTTTCTTTTCAGAAGAAGTTGAAGTACCTTTTTGAAGGGGTAGCAACGCCACGTCCTGTCAACGACCAACTACCAAAAGTACCCTACGAAACGGTCTATTTAGAAAGCGACTCAGGCAATCGTTTGGAAGGGTGGCTATTACCCACACAACACGCAAAAGGAACAATTATTATTCTACCAGGCTATACCAACGTGAAAAGCCACTTCTTAGAGGAAGCCTACGCGCTGAGAAAGTCACTACCCTACAACATATTATTACTAGACTTTTCGGCACATGGTGGCTCTACAGGAAACATGACAAGCATAGGTTATTTTGAAGCATTAGATGTAGCTTGTGCGTATACTTATGCACAAACACTAGATGGAGATGTCATTTTATATGGCATTTCTATGGGAGCAGTAGCTACCCTGCGAGCGGTAAGCGAGTTGAATATAACGCCACAGGCGCTTCTCTTAGAATGTCCTTATGAGAGTATGCTCAAGGCAGTACAAAATAGATTTGAGATGGTAGGTGTTCCTTCTTTCGGTTTAGCCGAAATATTGGTTTTTTGGGGAGGAATACAAAATGGCTACTGGGCTTTTGATTTAGAGAGCACTCATTATGCTGCGAACATCAATGTACCCACACTACTTATGTATGGTGCTTTGGATAAAAGGGTAGAAAGAGGAGAGATAGATCGTATTTATGAACAACTACCAAGTCCTAAAATGTTCAAGGTTTTTGAAGACGTAGGGCACAGCTCTTATTATGCGAAACATCCTCGTATTTGGAGAAGTACTATCAAAGATTTCCTGTTATCAATTCTTCCAAAAGTTTATTGAAATATTGACATAATGTCAGTATCTTGTTTATCGTAAGATGTTTGCTTAAGGTAGTAGCTACAAAATCAGACACTTACAATTTAACACTTGACACAACCATGAATAATAATATAGATATCCAGTCCATCAAACTCCGCTTTGGTATTATAGGCAACTCTCCCTTACTCAATAATGCCATTGAAAGAGCTGCACTAGTAGCACCTACCGATATGAATGTGCTTATTACTGGTGAGAGCGGTACAGGAAAAGAGTCTTTCTCTAAAATCATACACCAGTTAAGTACTCGTAAGCATGGTTCTTTTATTGCCGTCAATTGTGGTGCTATTCCTGAGGGAACAATAGATTCAGAGCTCTTTGGTCACGAAAAAGGCGCTTTTACAGGCGCTACCGAAACCCGAAAAGGTTTCTTTGAAGTAACAGACGGTGGAACGATCTTTTTAGACGAAATTGGTGAGATGCCTTTAGGTACACAAGCACGCTTACTTCGCGTATTAGAGAATGGAGAATTTATTAAAGTAGGCTCTTCGAAGGTGCAAAAAACCGATGTACGCGTGGTAGCGGCTACCAATGCTGATCTAATGCAGTCGATAGAGCAGAATAAGTTTAGAGAAGATCTGTATTATCGTTTAAGTACGGTTCCTATTTACGTACCTCCTTTACGCGATAGAGGCAAAGACTTATTTCTTATTTTTCGAAAATTTGCAGCAGATTTCTCTGAGAAATACCGTACTGCCCCTATAGAACTTACAGAAGACGCTAGAGTTACTTTAAGCAACTACCGTTTTCCTGGAAATGTAAGGCAGCTCAAAAATCTAGTAGACCAAATATCTATCACCAGCGAACAAAGAGAAATTACCGCCGAAACACTGGCTTCTTACTTACCACCAGAGCAGAAAAGTAGCTTACCCGCGCTATTTACACAAGAGGCAGGTACAGACCAGCCATCAAGTGTATCTGAACGCGAGCTACTTTATAAAGTACTCTTTGATATGCGGGCAGATATGAATGAATTGAAGAAACTGGTATTTCAGCTAATGAATGCGAGCAGCGATATTGATCAAGATACGATGAATGAACATAAGGAGTTATTCAGCGAGTATACCTCACAAAGTGTAGGGGCTAGTACTTCCCTACCTTCTATCTTTGTAGATAAAGGAGGTATAGCACAAAACGAAAGTATTATAGAGTTGGAAGATGACCACGCTGTAGAAGACATCTCGCACGAAACAGAAGAAGAATCCTTATCTTTAGAAAAGAAAGAAAAAGAAATGATTATAAAGGCCTTAAAGCAGACCAATAATAAAAGAAAGTATGCTGCCAAGGACTTAGGTATTTCTGAAAGAACTTTGTACAGGAAAATTAAAAAATATGAATTGGAAAGTATGTAATCTATGCTGCTTCATAATGATGATACCAGTGCTATTAGGCTGTGGTGTGTATAGTATGAGTGGCGCTACTACAGATGCCCAAAGCATTACCGTAAATAACTTCCTAAATAGTGGGGGTGGACCTCCTAATTTAGCACAAACGCTTACCGAAGATTTGAAAAGTTATTATCTACAAAATACACGGCTTAATATCGTCAATGAGGGAGGAGAGTTGTTGGTAGAAGGAGAGATTATTGGCTACCAAACAACTCCTTTGGCACCTACAGCAGATGACAGAGCAGCACAAACCCGCTTGACCATTAACGTGGCCGTTCGCTTTACGAATAACTTACACCCAGAAAAGGATTTTGACCAAACCTTCACCCAGTTTGCAGACTTTGATCAAGATTTAAGTCTAGCGCAAGTAGAAGGAGAAAAAGTACAAGAAATTTTAGAAAAAATTATCTATGATATATTTCAAAAAACAGTAGCAGACTGGTAAATAACCATTAATTAAGAGGCATATGTAATGTTCTACAGCAATATTTTACCTTAAAATGGCTTTCTTAGTGAAAATTTTTTTATTTTACTCTTTAAGAGTAGGAAACATTTGGTAAAATTGATGAACCTACCATAAATTATTATAATAGAATATAGTTAGCAATGGATAAAGCAGTGTTTTCGCAACTTATACAACAAACAAGCGACCTCAGCGATGATCAAGGGGAGGCGCTTGAAGAACTTATTTCACAATATCCATATTTTGCCATAGTACATATTCTCATTGCTAAGTACCAGTATAATCGTAAAAGTATGTTGGCAGAGCAGAAAATAAGAAAAGCTGCTGCCTACAGTTATGATCGTATTGCGCTAAAAAATATTTTAGGTATTACAAGTGATCCAGCCGAGCGTCAAGATACTTTAGAAAGCGCGAAGAGCTTTTTAAGTAACGTGAAGCAAGAAATGGAAGAGTTCGATAAGAAAATGGAAAGCGCTACTACAGAAGAGCTCGATAAAGAACTAGCTTCTATTACGGAGTCGTATATACAACCGAAAGAATATACGGTAGAAGATACAACAGAAGAGGAAGCGATAGAAAAAAGTGAAGCGCAGAAAGAACAAAACGCATTAATAGACCAGTTCCTTGAGGAAGATATTAAGTTTGAACCCGTTAGTAATGAAGAGGAAGAACTTCCGGTTGAAGATAACGAAAGTGAGCAAGAAACCCAGCAAGAAGTAGTATCAGAAGAAATAGAAGAGAGTTCTTCTAATTTTTTTGATGAAACTCTCCACCAACTTACTGAGGAAGAAGATACCTCCTCGCCAATTGTTGAGGAAGAAACAGAAGAAGCTTCAATAACAGAAATAGAAGAAACCCCTACTGTAGAAGAAGAAGTATTTACATCAACGCCAATTCCTACAGAAAGCGAAGAAGAGAAAACACCCATCGAAGTAACAGAAACAGATGCGATCATTCTATTTAATGAAGGAAAACTACAAGAAGCACTAGATGTGTATAAGAAATTGATAGCCCATTACCCTGATAAGACGTCCTACTATACTACGCAGATGGAAATTATGGGCTTGGATGTTCAACAAGAAGATATTCAACAAGCGGATCTTCAACAGGAAGATACCCCCAAAGAAGCAGTTGTAGAAGAACCAGAGGATACAATACTTGAAAAACAGGAAGAACCAGAAGAGGTAGTAGAAACCATAGGTTTTACACCAGACTTGGAGATGCCTGAGGTAAATCAAGAAGAAAGTACAGAGGAAGAGACTGTAGCAGATGTTGAGTTCAATCCCGCACAATTAGTAGAAGTGACGGATAAAAAGAAGAAGCAAGCAGTCCCCCAAAGTGCAGAAGAGTATACAGAACTGGATGCGATGAGTATGTTTAATGAAGGTCGTACCGAAGAAGCAATCGAAATTTATCATAAACTTATGTTGCAACATCCAGAAAAAAAGGCGTACTTTGAGGCCCAAATTAATATTCTAGAAAGTTAATAACCAGTAAGTAATATGTTATATATCATTATGGGGCTGATCTTAGTTTTAGCAGTATTGTTAATACTAGTAGTATTGGCTCAGAACTCGAAGGGTGGAGGTTTATCAAGCCAGTTTGGCGGTAGTGCTTCTCAGATGATTGGTGTTAAGAAGTCATCTGACCTACTAGAGAAGGTCACCTGGGGCTTTATCGTTGCCATGTTTGTTTTAACGCTTTCTACCAATCTATTTGTTGGAAATTCTGGCCAAACTTCTTCCTCAGAAGAAGACTTAGAAGGTATTAATGCGAACCCCACTACTGAGCAACCTGCTTTACCCGAGCAAAATCAGCCGCAAGAAAATGAGTAAGTAGGTTGTGTATTACAAGCTACTAGAGAAAAAAGGCAGAGAAGTGATGCAATAATATAATCACTTCTCTGCCTTTTCTACTTAAATCAACCTAAAGTAAATCGATAACACCCCAGATAAGAGAGATGAGCCCAAGAACACCCACAATGATAAAACCAATGAGCAAATTTTTGGCACCTCCTTCTAGGCTACCAATCAACTCCTCTTCTGATTTAACAGAAACGATGAAAGTCTGTTGTGTATTGGTGGGCTTTGCTACGGTGAGCTCCCCTTTGCGATCTGAAGCCTCTCCTAATACATACAAGCGTATATCGATGGGAATAATTTCTTCTTTGTAAGTGTAACCAAGTGTTTTTGTATCTCCTTTTGCAACTTTTACAAAAGAGTGTGCCTCTTCTGGTAATTTTGTAACAAACTTATCTATAGTCTTTTGTGTATATTTCTTAGCGCCAGATATATCAATAGAAATAGGTAAACCACTGCCATCTTCCAAAGAGAAAAGCATTTGTTGTTCATCCGAGAAAACCACTTCGGTAGATTGCCTATCTACATGGCGTATTTGTCCGTTACTATCTTTCTCTTCAGCACGGTATTCATATTTTCTAATAATTTGAGCTTTGTAATATACAGCTTCCTTACCACTGTGGGGTGCTTTAAGTGGTTGTATTGCTTGGGCTACGCCTTTTAGCTCTACAGTTTCTGCATAGTTACCTTCTCCCAAAGAAGCGGTAATACTTTTGTAAGTGTCTAGTACATCTGCTATAGGGGTGGTTTCTTGGTACTTGATATCAATTACACGTTCGAGTCCTTTTTTCCGTCTGTATTCCAAAAAACCACCTATTCCTAATAAAATAATCCCTACAACAATGCCAACCATTTTGTTATACGGGTTGGTTGGCTTTTCTTGCTTGGATCATTTCATCGTAGCTATCTGCCATCGTAGCTACCGTTTGTACAGCAGCCGTAAACTCATTCATGTCTAGATGAGCGCCTGCAAGAGAATAGCTATATACGATGCTTTTATCGAAGGTAATACCGAAACTTCCAAAGTGAGTAGAAGCGTTCAAGCTCAACAGCTCCTCAGCAAGTTCATTACTCAATATAATTTCTTCCGCCAAGTAAGCGTATACTTCTACCAATACATCATCTGTATGCCAGCCAATTACACGAATGTTTACAGTGACGGTTCCGAAGGTAAAAGAGTAGGTATCATCGAGATGAACGATCTCATAGTCATGGAAAAGCTCATTTAAATACTTTTTTACAACGTCGTGTGTTTTAGCGATCAGCTCTTCATTAACACCTTCTTTGATAACTTTGAATTTGGGCATGTTAGTAAGTCTTTTAGTAACAGAATAAATGAATAACAGTAATAGGGAATTATTTGTTGAGTTCATCTTTAAGTTTAGCAAGCTCATCGTCTACCATAGAGCTTTTCTCTAATGCCTTAAAATCATCATCTAAACTTGTAAGGTTATCTTCCGACATTTCTGTATATGCTTCTGCTTCTGCTTCTGCCTTTAAGATCTTCTCTTCAAACTTGTCAAACTTGGCAAAAGAGTTAGAGTCAAAGCCACCTACCTGCTTCGCAATGTCTTTTTGTGCTTTAGCTGCTTGGTTACGGGCAATCAACGTAGCTTCTTTCATCTTGGCCTCATTGAATTTCGCTTTTAATTGCTCTACTTGACTTTTCAGTTTGGCAGTAGTAGCTTCAGCACTACTAAACATCGTCTGAAACTGCTGTGCTTGCTGATCTGCTTCTGCCTTCTTTTGTAATGCTTTGCGCGCTAAATCTTCATTACCTGCTTGCAATGCTTGAGTAGCCTTGTTTTTCCAATCACCAGAAAGCTTATTGTATTTGTTGTATTCTCTCTCTAATTTTTTCTCTTGTGCCATTGCTTGTGCCAGTCCTGCGGTAGCTTTGGTAATAGACTCCTGCATTTCAATGATCATAAGCTTAATCATTTTCTCTGGATCTTCTGCTTTATCCAACATGTCATTTACATTGGATTTGAATATGTCACTGATTCTTCCAAAAATTCCCATAACTATTGTACGTTTAAATTTTACAGATGAAATATTTTCTTGAATGTTCAATAATATTAATGAATATTTTTATCTCCACAAAATAAATGTAGAAGTTACCCTAGCGGAAGAATATTGCAGGGCTAGGACAAAACTGTACTTATGGTAGTACCTGTAGCACAAATATTAATAATGGGTTAAGCGATTTAATCATTTTTAACAATTAAGTAACTTACATTACCACATGAGTTATTAATTAATTTCGAGATTTGTATCTGTTTTTAGTAACTCTTCAAAATATAACCAACACGATGAAAAAAATTTATTTATTATTATTAGGGTTGGCAGTAATCTTCTCATCTTGTGATGATGATGATGATGATGCTACTACAACTGATCCAGGACTCAATGGAGAAACTCAGTTTGTTACCAGAACGGTAGAGAGAAATGATGTTACCTTTGAAGAAACGACCATCACTGACTTTGGTCAGGGGACAGGTGATTTTACCATGCGAACAGGCGAGGTGTACATTTTAGATGGCTTCGTATTTGTAAACGAAGGTCAAATTTTAACTATTGAGGCTGGTGCTATCATCAAAGGGGCATCTGGTCAAGGCGAAAATGCTAGTGCGCTAATTGTGGCGCGTGGTGCCAGAATCGAGGCAGAGGGCACAGCAGAAAATCCTATTATCTTCACTGCTGAGGCAGATGATATTGTACCTGGCCAAAGCAGAGGAGACCTCGTTACTACTGCAAGTGGCCTGTGGGGTGGTGTAATCATCCTAGGAAATGCTAGTTTAAACTCTGTACCCAACGAACAATCCATTGAAGGTGTTCCCACAAACCTCAACCGTGGTATCTATGGTGGAGACGACGACACCGACGACTCAGGTATTTTTAGGTATGTATCTATCCGCCACGCAGGTACTGACCTTGGTTCAGGTGATGAAATCAATGGTCTTTCAATGGGGGGTGTCGGTAGCGGTACTACCATTGAATATGTAGAAGTAATTTCTAACAAAGACGATGGCTTTGAGTGGTTTGGGGGTACAGTAAACTGTAAATATCTAGTAGCTGCTTTCTGCGGTGACGACAGCTTCGACTACGACTTAGGCTGGAGAGGTAACGTACAGTTTGCCTTCGCAATTCAAGGAAGCGCAGGAGAGCGCGGCGGTGAGCATGATGGTGGTGAGGATCCTGAAACAGGAGAGCCTTTTGCCACCCCTGTATTCTTTAATGCTACTTACATAGGACAAGGACAAGGTACTAGTACCCGTGCGGTTACTTTCAGAGATAACGCAGGCGGTGAGTATCATAACAGTATTTTTGCTGAGTTTGGTGCAGGAATCGACGTAGAAGACCTAGATGATGGAGAAGATAGCTTTGCTAGATTAGTAGCAGGTCAGTTAGCCCTTGCCAATAATGCATTTTTTAATGTTGGTGCTACAGGTGTTACAACTACTGTAAACAACGTAACCAACAGAACCGATTCAGCAGAGGACGAATTTTCATTGACTTCAGGTGGAACGCCCGGTGTAAACGATTTCGATTTTGATACTGAAGTATATGACCCTGGTCTTGATATGTTTGGAGTTCCTTCAAATACAGGTAGTACGGATTTCTCTTCTTCCGAGGATCCTTTCTTTGATACTGCCAATTATCGGGGTGCTTTCGATCCTGATGACGATACACCTTGGCATGCAGGCTGGACCTTGTTTGCTGTTGCTGTTGGAGCAGGAGAGACTTTTTAAGTATCAATAGCGAGTAGACTAGTTCAATTTTATTATTTTGGATAGCATCTCTGGCCTTACGGAGATGCTATTCATTTTAAGATTGTTAGTCGAATTAAGATTGTTAGTCGAATTTCTACTAAAGTTTATTTCATATTATAAATTAGCTCAAAATGAAAAACTTATTACTCTTCTGGGTAGCACTGCTCACCACAGCTTTCTCAGCAATGGCGCAGAACGGGATCATCAGAGGGCAGATAATTGATGATGCTAGTGGCGAAACCCTAATTGGGGCAACTGTGCTAGTAGATGGTACTAGTACGGGCTCTACTACCGATCTTGATGGAAAGTTTTCCATCAGCGTGGCGCCAGGCACCTACCGTTTACGTGTTTCTTTTATTTCTTACGAAACAAAGGTAATTGAAAATGTAACCGTACAAGCGGAGGAAGTGACTGCGCTCGGCACGATTCGACTCCCTGTAGAAACCAGTGCACTCGAAGAAGTAGTGATTGAAAGTAAAGCGTTAAGAGACAGCGAGTCCGCCTTGTTGACTGTACAAAAGAATGCGGCCAACGTATTAGACGGTCTCTCGGCAGAAGGCTTTTCCCGAACGGGTGATAATGACGCTGGCGCCGCCATGCGACGCATCACAGGGGTATCAGTAGAAGGAGGGAAGTACGTATATGTGAGAGGCTTAGGCGACCGCTACACCAAAACCTCTCTTAATGGGGCAGATGTACCAGGTCTAGACCCTAACAGGAATACAGTACAAATGGACTTATTCCCTACTAAACTTGTGGATAACATAATCGTATATAAAACATTCACCCCTGATTTAGCAGGTGATTTTACAGGAGGTTTTGTAGATGTAACTACCAAAGACTTTCCAGAAGAGTTCATTTTCGAAGCTTCCGCTAACATTGGCTTTAATCCCCAAGCGAACTTTGAGGATGACTTCTTAACTTATCGAGGCGGTGATCTTGACTGGCTAGGTTTTGACGATGGTACACGTGATTTCCCTTCCCTTGTCAATGAAGTGGAGATTCCTGATAATGGTGCATCCAATCCTGAGCTTACTGAACAAGTAACCCGTGCTTTCGATAATAACTACGATTTTCAACGAGAAGCACAACCTTTGAACCATCGTTTCTCCCTCTCGGCAGGTGATCAAAAATCTTTGTTTAAAAGACCTTTTGGTTTCATTGCTAGTCTGAACTACCAAAGAAACTTTCAGTCATATACAGATGGTGAAACAGGTCGATACACACTGACTAGCCCTGAAGATCAAGTGGAAAGTTTAAATAGAGAATTGCAGCTAGTAGATCAGTATAGTCAAGACATCGTTTTGTGGGGGGCAATGGCCAACGGTTCAATTAAAATTTCTGACAAGCATAAGCTAAGTTTGAATATTTTGAGGAATCAGAGCTCAGAAAAAAACACCCGTTTTCAGGACGGTGACTTCCCTAGAGAAGATGCCTCCCTTGATTATCAAACAACACAACTGCAATTCTTAGAGCGATCACTTACTTCCTTTCAACTAAAAGGAGAACATGTATTTGGTGAAGATAATAAAGCTGTATTGGATTGGACTTCCTCTTATATTCTTTCTACACAAGATGAACCAGATTTACGTTTTTACTCCATTGGATTTAGGCCAAACACAAATGAGTTTGAAGTAGCTCCATCGATAGGGCAATTGCCTAGTCGCTATACCCGTAACTTAGAAGAGTTTAGTTTTGACAATAAATTAAATCTAACGATCAAGTTTAAACAATGGAATGACTTAGAATCTAAATTTAAAGTTGGGGGAGCTGCAATTTTCAAGGATAGAGAGTTTAGAGAAGATCAGTACCGTGTGAATGTTTTACAAGGAGGTAGAGAGGTATGGCCAGAAGAGCTAGGGCCCTTCTACTACGTTTCTGAAGCGTTTGAGTTTGATGCTGAAACAGGGGAAGGCGCTTTTATAAATCGTTTCTTCATAGAAAATAATAATTATGATGCTACCCAAACTATATTAGCAGGGTATGCCATGGTAGATATGCCCGTTACCGATAGATTACGGGCCATAGTTGGGGCAAGGCTGGAACAGACGGATATTGACATCGAAACCTTCAGTGGTCGGGAAGGAAATCTAGAAACATTTGACTTGTTACCTTCTGTAAACTTAACTTACTCACTTCAAGATGATATGAACTTACGCGCCGCTTATGGAAGAACACTAGCACGACCTACTTTCCGTGAGTTAGCTCCCTTCGAGTCTTTCGACTTTATTGGAGACTTCATCTTTATTGGTAATCCTGACTTAGAGAGAACCTTGATTGATAATTTTGACCTTCGCTGGGAGGTATTCCCTAGCTTTGATGAGTTAATTTCAGCCAGTGTATTCTACAAGTCGTTTCAGAACCCGATAGAACGCGTAACAAACCCAATAGCTGGAAATCCAGAAATTAACATGAGAAATGTAGACGAAGCTACTGTGTATGGATTTGAGGTAGAAGTAAGAAAGAACTTAGGCTTTATAGCAAAGCCGCTTCTTCCTTTCAGTATTGGCGCTAACTTTTCTCTCATCAGTTCTCAGATTGACATCAACCCGCTTGAGTTACAGTCTATTCGAGCTACAGTGCCTACAGCAGATGAGCAACGGGTGATGTTCGGGCAGTCGCCGTACATCGTCAATGCCTATTTGAGCTTCCGTAACGAGAAAGGGACACAAGCCTCTATCAATTTCAACGTACAAGGGGAACGACTTTCACTGGTAACCGATGGTGGTACACCAGATATATATGAGCAACCTCGTCCTATGTTGGACTTGATGGCTTCTCAAAACTTGAATGAACGTTGGAACCTTCGCTTTCGTGCAAGAAATATTCTCAATGCAGAGTATAAGTATACCTATGAATTTAAAGGACAAGAGTTTATCTTCCAGAATTCTCAGTTGGGTACAAGTTACTCATTGGGGGTTACTTATAGTATCAACTAGTAAATAGCCAGAGTATTTCAAGCAAGAAAAGAGTCTTCTAAGATAAACTTAGAAGACTCTTTTTATATATTTTTTAGTATCCTTCCCACCTGATAGACTTCCTCAAAGGTATTGTAGAGCGGAGTAGGGGCTAGCCGTATTACGTTTGGTTCACGCCAATCGGTAATGATACCATTTTCTAACAAGCGCTCAAAACTTCTTTTTCCGTCTTGCTTGAATACAAGCGACAACTGGCAACCTCTTTCTTCCGGTATAGAAGGTGTAATGATCTCCACCTGATCTTTAAGCGTTGTCTGAATAATAAATTCAAGAAAACTAGTAAGCAAGTGACTCTTTTTTACTAAGGTTTGCATACCACCTGCTTGCTCAAAAATCTCTAATGCTGCTCTGTGGGCGGCCATTAATAAAATAGGTTCGTTGGCGAGTTGCCAACCATCAGCATTGGGAATAGGTTTAAATCCTTTTTCCATTTGGAAGCGCTCCTCTTCTAAGTGTCCCCACCAGCCACCAAGTCTAGCTAAATTGGCTTGATGGTGCTTCTGGTGTATAAAAGCACCTCCTACACCTCCTGGCCCAGCATTCAGGTACTTATAACTGCACCATACGGCAAAATCTACCTGCCAATCGTGTAGTACTAGTGAGATATTACCTACCGCATGGGCAAGGTCAAAGCCCGCTTTGGCACCAACCTGATGTGCTTTAGCGGTAATACGTTGCATATCGAGTGCTTGGCCAGTATAATAATTAACGCCACCAAATAAAACAAGTGAGAGTGTTTCACCTATTTCTTCAATTTTAGCGAGAATATCTTCAGTTCTTAAAGTATGTTCTCCCTCTCTCGGCGCTATTTCTACAATATTTTCTTTGGGAAGTTGCCTGAAAGCTACTTGCGTTTCTACTGCATATTGATCTGAGGGAAAAGCACCTGCTTCCATTAGTACCTTGCTCCTTTTACCAATAGGTTGGTAAAAGGAAACCATCATGAGGTGTAAATTAGTAGTAAGGTTATTCATAGGAACTACCTCATCGGGTGAAGCTCCTACTATTTTACTCAATAAAGGTTTAATACTTTTCCTATAGTCAAACCAACGCGTTTTTCCCTCAAAATGACCATCCACACCTAACTCAGCCCATTTGGTGAGCTCTTTTTCTATGCTAGCACTTACGCTTCTAGGCTGTAAACCTAAGGAGTTACCACATAAATAAATAACAGGCTTTCCATTGTAAGAAGGGATGTGAAATTGCGCTTTGAAAGAGGCAATAGGGTCTTCCTTATCTAGTTTTTGTGCAAACGAACGTGTGTTTTCGTATTTCATTTATTTTCTTGAAAAAGATATTTGACACTTGGTTTTACAATTTTACCCATAGCATTGCGAGGCAACTCTTCTACGATAAGTAGATTACGAGGAATCTTGTAAGCTGCTAGAAGTGTCTTTGCCCAGTCACGCAATTGAGATAAGGATAAGGAGGCCTGCGTATGAAGTTGTATCGCTGCTGATACCACTTCGCCCCATTCTTCGTTTTCGATACCTACCACTGCACATTCTTTAATCGCTGGATGCGTGCGTAGAACTTCTTCTATCTCGAGCGCAGATACTTTATAACCTCCTGTCTTGATAATGTCTACTGATTGTCTGCCCAGTATCTTGAAATAGCCTTCTTCATTCACCTGTGCTATGTCACCAGTTTTGAACCATCCTTGCATAAATGCGTTTTGTGTGGCTTCTTCTCTTTGCCAGTATTCTTTGAATATGCTGTCTCCTTTTACGATAATTTCTCCAGGTTCTCCCTGAGCTACTTCATCACCCTGTTCATCTACTAATTTGATCGCTACGCCTGGTAAAGGTAAACCTACATATCCTGCTACTCTTTTACCAATATAAGGGTTGGAAAGCGCCATCCCTATTTCTGTCATTCCATAACGCTCCAATAAGGTGTGAGAAGTAATGTTCTCCCACTTTTCAAGTACAGTAACAGGAAGTGCAGCAGAGCCTGAGACCATCAGCCGCATTGCTTGAGTAGCCTTACGCATTTGCTGTTGTACATAATTATCACTCTGCTCATATTCCTGAATGAGGCGGCTATAAATAGTAGGTACTGCCATAAATAGACTGTAAGCACGATCTATGAAAAGCTGCCAGACGGTTTTTGCCTCAAATTTAGTAAGGAAGTCACAGCGAGCACCACTCCAAAGTGCACAAGCTAAAACATTAATAATACCGTGCACATGATGTAAAGGAAGTACGTGTAGTATGCTATCTTCTTTCGACCACCGCCAAGCCTCTACTAATGTCTTAATCTGGCTCTCTATATTACGATGGGTAGTAACGACTCCCTTAGGTTTACCAGTAGTACCACTTGTGTAGATCATCAAAGCATTACCATCAGAAGAAGGCTGAAAGGCTAAAGAAGTATTTATATTCTCTATAGCATCATATTGAATAATTTGAATGTCTACTTGTTCAGCAAGTGCTTTAGCCTTAACGTAATATTGTTTATCTGTGATAAGCACTTTACAACCTGTATCTTCTAATACGTATTGCAACTCTGCGGTTGGATGTGTAATACACATTGGTACCGCTATACCACCTGCTTGCCAAATGCCGAGGAGTAAGGTAGTGTAAGCAAAGCTAGGCTGAGCAAGGAAGTTAACGCGGTCTCCTTGCTGAAAGGAAGCCTGGTGTTGTAGATAAGAGGCTATTTGGAGACTCTTCGTTAGTAGCTGCTGGTAAGTATAGCTACCTGTAGCATCTATAATAGCTGTATTCTGAGAATTTTTTTGTGCTTGTTGTAATATAGAGATCATAAGAGGAGTGAATTACTAGGATAAAAATAGAAAAGGCTTTGAATAACTCAAAGCCTTTTCCAATAGGATATAATAATGAAGCTGCTATACGTTTTGCATAGTGGCTTGGTAAGCAGGGGCGAACTCATTTTCAGCGAACCACGCTAAGGTAGTAGGCGTAGTGTTTTCTGGAGTACGTTGGTAGTCATTGAGGTAGGTTCCTTTATTAAGTGCATCGAAAAGTTCGTTGTAGCCTTCGGCAATAATGGCTGGAATACCTGCTTTCAGCGAACCTGCCTTAGCTTCTTCTGGAGTAAAGCTAATATATTTTAATTCAGGCTTATCAATGGCCTTACCTAAGGTGGTGGCTACTTCTTCCATAGTCAGATCTGCATTACCAGCCACAAATACTTTCTCGAAGCCTTCAAAATCTAAGGCCAATAAATGCTTTACCGCTACCTCAGCGATATCTTTTGTATGTACAATAGGCGTTTTTACATCTTTATTGAGAGAATAACCAAAAGCATTCATACCCTTCATCATATCCATAAGACCAAAGAAGTTTTGCATAAAGAAACCTGCCCGTAGGCTCAGAATATTTAATCCTTCAACTTGTTTTAGCATTTCTTCAAATTCGCGTAACCCACTTACTGGTCCAGCCCCTTTTTCTAGTTGTGCACCATTAGAGCTTAGAGCAACCACATATTTTACCTGCGCCTCTTTAAGCGCCTGTGTTATAGAAGTAGCGATTTCTCTCTGGTAGTTGCGCCAATGCGTTACATCCCACTTTGGTGGGATAAGCGCATAGACGGCTGTTGCACCTATAAAAGCCTCTTTCAAGAAGTTAGTATCTTCTAAATTTCCTACTGCAGCTATGGCTCCGCGTTCTGTAAAGGGTTTTAGGTGATCTAGCTGGCGGCTAATTACCTTTACGGGCTTATTGTTGTCTAATAAGGCATGGGTAATTTCTTTCCCTGTATTGCCGGTGGCTCCGATGATGACATACATAATAAATAAAAATTTATAGGTTTATAACAATTATAAAAATACATACTAGTTGGTATGCATAGATTAAAAAAAATTATTCTTTAAGCGATTTTAAATACGAAATAAGTGAATCAATGCTCATATTGAACACTTCAAAGCTATTCTGCGCTTTCCCCATCGAGAAGCTTCCTTCAATACTAGCAAATATAAAATGAGCTAATGAACGTGCTTTTACTTTGGAAGATATTTGTGATGCTTGCTGACCCCTCCCAATACACTGTTCAATAAGTGATATAGAAGTAGTAATAATAGCAGACAGCTTTTCTCTAAAAACTTGATCTATGGCTGACATTTCTTGTACTAAGTTGTTTAGTGGGCAACCCAAATAGATATTTTTTTGTGAAATAGGCCTCCTAATTAGTTCAATACCTTCTACAATGCCATCTATTGGGTGACCCTTGTAATCAGCAAGGTGTGTCCATTTCTCTATATAGGCAGGTGCTAAGATTTCTTCTACAATAGCATACCCCATAGCTAGTTTAGTGGGGAAGTAATGGTAAAAGGCTCCTTTCGTTATACCTAATGTAGCAATTACCTTGTCTGTGCGTGTACCTTGAAAACCATCTTGACGAATCGCTTCAAAGTTTTTTTCTAATATGGCAGTTCGTGTATTCATATAGTTAACACTTCTTATTTACAAATATATACATACTAGTTGGTATGTCAAGAAAAATATACCAATTTTTAAAGGACATTTACGATAATGACTTAAAATGTAAGTACTGTGTTGGTTCCTGTTAAATCGATCAACTCTTTCTTACCTTCTGCATTTATTGAGAAAGCTTTGTAGAACTTCAAGATAATTTTCTCTCCTTTTATGATTTTAAAAGGTTTTAGAGGAAGCTGGTTAGAGTCGTTGATGGTAATAGCGCCAAGAGGCTTTTGGTTTTTTGTGTGTAGTGCTTCAAAACTGATAAGTTCAATGGCTTCGCTGTTAGGATATTTCTCCTTAAAGGCAGCATCTGGGGCCAGTTTAATGGTAAGCACATCCTCTTCAATAATATCTTGCTCAGAAAGTGGCTTTTGGCCATTCAACAGCTCATCTTCCCAGTACAGGGTTACTGATTGTGCACTTATCGCGTTGCTAAGAAGAATTAATAGAGAGAACAGAAAAGTATATTTCGAAGTCATTAGGGCTTTTTGTTTTTTAGAACCGAAACGAAGTGTAGCTCAGCGTAGCTAAAATAGAAAAAGTTGAAACGGCTTCTTCCTATACAATGATACTAGTTTACCTTCACATAGTCAAAAATAACTTCTGGATTTATGCAGTAGTACTTTTTTGTCCCCAGGTAGTAGCCTTAATATCTTGTGTAGCACGAAGAATATCGTACCGGCTTACTTGCCCGATAAGGCGACCTCTTTTATCTACAACAGGAAATCGCTTAAAATGATTATCAATAAACATTTCTGCTACCTCTTCTACATTTTTATCTTCATCGACACTCGTAACAGAAGTACTCATGTAATCTTCTACTTTACCAGGCATATCATTGTAGTAAGTGGCTTTTAGGATAACTTTGAGACAGTCTTTCTCTGAGATCATTCCTATAATGTCACCTTCTCTGTTGAGCACTGGCGCACCTGTAATTTTATGTTTTAACATAAGATTAATAGCATCCATAATATTTTGCTCAGGTGTAAAAGTGATGAGACGGTTGATGCTCGTCATATAATCGGTTACAAGACGTATTTTTTCCATATCGAATTATTTTTTACTGTGATAAGAACAATAAGCTATTATAAGATAGGCAAAAGTAGGCTAAAATACAATTACTACTTGGCTTATTTATAGAAGACCATTGTCAGCAAAGCTAAAATAACGATGGTTAGTAAAAATGAGGTGATCTAACAAAGGTGTTTCGAGGATATCACCTGCTTCTTTGAGTTTATTAGTAATGTTAATGTCTGCTTGGCTTGGGGTAAGGCTTTCAGAAGGGTGGTTATGTACAACAATAATGGCACTAGCCAAATGCTCGAACGCTGCTTTAAAGATAATTCTACTATCGGCAACAGTACCAGCAATACCTCCAGAGCTAATTTGTAGAAGACGAATGACTTCATTCGCTCTATTAAGTAAGATCATCCAAAATTCTTCGTGAGGTAAATCGAGAAGGTGTGGTTTTATTACTTGGTAGGCTTCTTCAGAAGAAGTGATTTTAGGTTTTTTAATTACCTCGCTGGCTTTTCTCCTTCTTCCTAGCTCGAGCGCACTCACAATACTGATGGCTTTTGCCTCTCCAATTCCTTTAAACTTCTGTAGCTCTTTTACATTTAGTTTTGCTAGCTCGTGTAAATTATTATTAGTGCTTTGTAGAATAGTTTTTGAAAGTTCTACAGCACTCTGCTCACGCGAACCTGAACCTATAAGGATGGCGATTAGCTCTGCATCTGACAAGCTTGCCCTTCCTTTTAAAAGTAGTTTTTCGCGTGGGCGGTCTTCCTCAGCAAGGTTTTGTATTTTTAAATTGTTCTGTTTTTTCATAAGGTGTTGTAAGTGAAGCGAGCCTTGTAACTTAGACTTACAAGGCTCGCTTTAAAATCATGCATCTCTATCTAAGACAGGGAGTTTACGTACTTATGCAACTTAGACTTGTGATTAGCAGCTTTATTAGCATGAATGATGTTCTTCTTAGCAAGCTTATCAAGCATAGCGGTTACTTTTTTTAGTAGTTCCTGTGCTTCTGCTTTGTCAGTTGTGTCTTTTAGCTTCTTCTCGAAGGTGCGGGTTGTCTTCAGGTAGTAACGATTCCTGAGTCTTTTTGCCTCACTTGATCTAATTCTTTTTAATGCTGATTTATGATTTGCCATTTTAACTCAAATGTATATTGCTATTTTGATATTATACAAGGGAGGCAAAGGTAATTACTTATAGTGGTAAAAGCAAAAAAGTAAATAAAAAGTTGATAAACAAAGCATTGAAAGTTTTAGTCCTTCTTTTGGTTGGGCTTACCTTCTAGTTCCTCTAGTTCTTTTTCTACGTTACGAAGGTCTTCACGTATAAGCCTTTCAACTTCAGTGTTCAGTTCTTTACTCTTGAGCAAGCCTAAAAGCTTAGCTCTGGTGGCTAATAGTTTTTCCTTGTTTATGTTTACCATAATGCTTTCAAAAGTTGAGTGTATCAGCTATAGGCGCGTATTTTTCCTTCAAAATGCCTATAAGAAAATACGAACAAAAGATACTAATTTTTGATCGGAAAGTAAAAGAGAAGAAATGCTATTTTTTCAATATGTAGAGTAAGTTGCTGAGCGTTTGCACTTTACTTTTAAAAGCTGATTTTTAGACCGACAACCAAGATATCATCTATTTGAGGGTGGCTCCCTTGCCACTCCTGTAAAGTTTTTTCTAACATAATAGATTGTTCTTCTGGAGGTAAATGGGCAATATCGCAGAGTAAGTTTTGGAATCTTCTGGTGCTGAATTTCTTCTTCTTAATGCCTCCTCCAAACTGATCTGTATAACCGTCTGAAAATAGATAAAGCATGTCGTTTTTTTCTATAGGAACCTCTTGTTGAGTAAAGCTCTTTGTTGTTTCTACAATGTTTCCTCCAATGATATGTTTATTACCTTGTATTTTCGTGAGATGCTTACCTCTGACGATATAAAGGGGGCGTTCAGCACTAGCAAAAGTAAGTTTACGCTGCTCAAAATCGAATACACACATGGCTAGTACCATCCCATCATAATTCAAGTTCTTCTCTGTTTTTTGATTTAAGGCAGCGGAAATTTGACCATCTAGTTTCTTCAATATTTTAGCAGGGGCTGTTAAATCATTCACACCAATAAGGTAATTAAGGCTAGTGATACCTAACATCGCCATAAAAGCTCCAGGAACACCGTGACCAGTGCAATCTGCTACTACTAGGAAGGCCTTCCCTTGTTTCTTCAAAAACCAATAAAAGTCGCCACTAACAATATCTCTAGGTTTGTAAAGTATAAAGTGTTCAGGAAGATACTTCTTGAGCCGTTTCTGTGTAGGTAGAGTGGCTTCTTGAATACGTTGTGCGTAACGAATACTAGCTATCATTGATACGCGCCACCATATCATTTTGTGCTTTCAGCTCTTCAGTACGTTCTTTCACCTTCTTTTCGAGGTTATTTGTTAAATCTTCTGCTTGTGCAAAAGCAGTGGCAAAACGACGTGAAATGACAAAAGATTGGAAAAAGAGAAATAAAAATAAGCCCAGTGTTGCAAGGTTGGAATAGGTGAGCGCAATCCAAGCGTTGTGGTGGGCAACCTCTAAAAAGGAAAGTACTAATGAAATAAGGAAACCGAACTGTAGGGTAAGTGCCCCAGAACGTCCTCTATGAAAAGCCTTTGTTACTACATATATCTGAAAGCCATAAGCGGCCAAGCTAGCTATGTAAAATACATATAAGCTATGCCCAAAAACATAAGAAGGTGTAAAAAGAACTGTTAATACAAGTAAAAGACCTGTCGCTTGAAATATGCGTATCAATTTCTTGGAAGACTCTTGTGGAAACAAGGCATGAACGAACATTACCATAAAAGGAATTAACGCATAGGTGACTACAAATTCCAACGTAATGAGAAAATAATAGCTACTATTCGGAAAGACCTCATACCAGTACTGAGACCCTACATTGACAATAAGTGTTCTGATAATGATACAAAAACAAATGATGCTAAGATAAAGCGGAGAATAGTCTCTTCTTTTATATAGATAAAAAAAGAGAATAAAGTGATACAGCATCATAAAGGTGAGAGAGCCCACTTCGAGTAGTTCTAGAGAACGCGTGTTGTTTAAACGACTCTTTAACGTTTGTAAATTACCGAGTAAAATTGTACCCTGATAAAATCCCCCTCTATAGTGATCAAAGTTAGCCACTTGAATGGTAATGCGAATGTATTTGGAATTGATCGCTTTATCAGGAAGATGAATCAAACTGCCCCTATAGCCTGGAATGGTACTTTTACTATTAGAACCTACATGCCCTACTTTTCTCACAAGCTCGTTATTAACCCATATTTTATAGGCAGTACTAATGTTAGGAAATAGAATAGCTAGATTATGTTGATAGGGGTTACATCGGATATCAAGGCTATAAGTAGCATAACCTTTGGTTGGATAGCCTAAGCGTCCCCAAGAAGTAGGTACAGATGCATAATAAGGTTTTAACGAGCTAATTTGTTGTGGTTGAAGAAGTTCGTTCCAATAAAACTTCCATTCGCCATCTATGGTAATGATAGGCTCTTTTTCAAAGTTCCAGTAGCCAATGTCTATCAAACCCTTCTCTACTTTTGGTGCTTGAGTAGGTGAAGGCTTACAACCAACAAGGCTAAGCATAATAACAGTGTAGAGAAAAATGTATGAGTAAGTCCTTGAATACAAAACTACTGTATTTTATTTTATCTGTCTACTTCTCCCATTACGAGATCCAAAGAGCCAACAATAGCGATCAAATCAGCTAGCATGCTACCTTTCACAATTTTTGGTAATACGGAAAGATTCACAAAACTACAAGCCCTTGCCTTACACCGAAAAGGGACATCTGTTTTGCCATCTGCTCTAAAGAAAAATCCTAACTCTCCTTTGGGGTTTTCTGCTCTAATGTAAAAATCTTGTGCCTTTGGGCGAATTTTTTTAGGAACCAATGCTTGTGGATCGAAGTCACGGTCTCTTTTATGATCGGTAAGAAGTTGCTTTAAACATTGACGAATGATTTTGATAGATTCATGACATTCACATAAGCGTACCCAATTTCTATCCCAACAGTCACCCACTTTTCCCATTTCTCCTTTACCAATAGGTATGTCGAAGTCTAGCTCTGGATAAACCGAGTAGTTGTCTACTCGTCTTAAGTCAAATCGTAATCCAGCACCTCGCAGCATAGGGCCTGTAATGCCTGCATTGATGGCTAAAGGAAGTGGTAGAACACCTATGTTAGCAGTACGCTGTATAAAAATTTTATTTTCTACTAATAGCTTTTGGAGCTCTATCAACTTAGGGGCTAGATAGTCGATTAACTCTTGGCATTTTTCTTCAAACCCGACGGGTAAGTCGTAGTATAATCCTCCTATCCAAATATAATTGTATAACATGCGCGCGCCACAAATCCACTCTAACAGACGCAAGATATGTTCTCGGTCGCGCATCATCCACAAGAAAGGTGTAAAAGCGCCAATATCTATTCCATAAGTACCTATGGCTACAAAATGAGAAGCTATTCTATTGAGTTCAGCTACCAATACGCGAATGTATTCTACTCTTTTAGGGATACGATCGCTAATTCCTAGCATTTTTTCTACACCCATGGCATAAGCATGCTCGGAGTTCATTGCTGCCATGTAATCCATTCTATCTACAAAGGGAATCACTTGGTTGTAAGGAAGTGATTCAGCATGTTTTTCGAAACACCGGTGTAAATATCCTATGTGTGGAACAACATCGACTACAATTTCTCCGTCGGTAATTACTTCTAGTCTCAGTACTCCGTGCATAGAAGGATGCTGGGGCCCCAGATTGATAATCATCTCTTCTGTTTTGAGTTGTTCAGGCTTGAACTTATTGGGAACAGAGTTTTGTAAATGATCAGGATGATAGTCGTATTGAATAGGTGTCATCGTTTTTGGTTACTATAAAATAAGTTGTATAGAAGTGCAGCTAAAATACAATTTCATCCTTGTAATGGCAAGTTGTCTTGTGTTTAATCTACGACTATAGCCTTCTCTCAAAGTGTATCGTGAGATTGCTGAAACGACACAATAATTCATAAAAAAACTCCAACTGTCATTCAACAGTTGGAGTTTTTACCTACGTATAAAGTGACTATACTTCGATTTCTACGCCATCTTTATTTCTGAATATAAATTCATTGAGGGGCAGGGAAGAGTCTTTAATAACTTTAATCCAACGTCCATACTTAAAAAGCCACTTCATTTGTCGAGAGATAAAGCCGTGTGTAAAGTAGGCGTGCAAGTAGGGATGAGAGGTAATGGTAAGCCCTTTTTCATTTTGCTTTTGGATGATATAATCTAAATTATTTTCGATGGTATCAGAGATGAGAATACTGGCTGTTATTTTACCTGTACCATTACAAGCAGGGCAAATTTCTAAAGTCTTTATGTTTAGTTCAGGTCTTACGCGCTGACGCGTGATTTGCATAAGACCAAAGCGTGTAAGCGGTAAGATGGTATGTTTGGCTCTATCTTCCATCATTACCTCTTTCATCTTTCTATAAATCGTTTTTTTATTATCTACCTTCTTCATATCAATGAAGTCGACGATAATAATACCACCCATATCTCTAATACGAAGCTGGCGAGAGATTTCTTTTACCGCTTCTAAATTGACAGCAAGAGCAGTAGCCTCTTGGCTCGCTTCCGATACCGACTTATTACCACTATTGACGTCTATTACGTGTAAGGCTTCGGTATGCTCTATTACCAAATAGCCACCGCTAGAAAGGCTCACAGACTTACCAAAAAGAAGTTTTAGCTGCTTTTCGATGCCAAAACTTTCAAATATTTTGGTTTTACCATTATGGAGCTTTACGATTTTCTCTTGTTTAGGCGAAATACGCTTTACAAGCGTGCGAATCTCTTCGTAAATAGGCTTACTATCAGTTGCGATATTATCGAAGTTTTCATTAAGTAAGTCTCTCAATATAGAAGAAACTCTACCTACTTCGCCAATTACCTTATCTCTTGGTTTTGCGTTTTTTAACGTTTCAAAGCCTTTTTCCCATTTTTCTACTAGCTGACGCAAGTCAGAGTCTAATTCTGCTACTTCTCTGCCTTCAGCCGCAGTACGAACGATGACACCGAAACGGGCAGGCTTAATGGATTGTATAAGACGTGTAAGGCGTTGCTTTTCTTCTTTACTAACAATTCTTTTAGAAATACTGATAGTATTAGAAAAAGGAACGAGCACTAAGTAACGTCCCGCAATGGATAACTCACAGGAAAGACGTGGCCCTTTCGTCGAAATGGGCTCTTTCGTAACCTGTACTAAAATAGGGGTATTTCTACTTAAGACTTGGCTAATCTTGCCAATTTTCTCAATAGGAGGTGCAAACTTGAAATCGTCAAGTCGATGCGTCTGTTGACGCTTGGCTATCGTATCTTTTGTATATTTCAGTAGAGACCTGATGTTCGGCCCTAAGTCCAAGTAATGTAGGAAAGCATCTTTTTGATAGCCTATGTCTACAAAAGCAGCGTTTAGGCCTGGTACTACTTTTCTAATGATGCCAAGATATATATCGCCAACAGCAAATTTCGTTTCGTCTTGTTCTACGTGATATTCAACGATTTTCTTCTCCTTCAAAAGGGCTATACGTGCACCGTCCCGAGTAGAATTGATAACTAATTCTGTACTCATGGAATGTTTCTCTTATAACATTTGACAATTGAACAATTGGATATAAACTTAATTACCTTAATTACAACAACATGCTACATTATCTGATAGTGCACTTACTTTAAGTTAACAGGGTATAATAAAAGCGGAAGTGCACTTTACAATAAAGAATAAGGAAGAATGTGTAAAGTAAAAAGTTCTTAAATCAAATGAGGACTTACTCTCAGTAGAAAGTAAGTCCAACAAGACTTAACGGTTTTTCTTTTTGTGTCTATTTTTTCTCAAGCGTTTTTTACGCTTATGAGTCGCGATTTTATGTCTTTTTCTTTTTTTTCCGCAAGGCATATGAATAAATATTTTTAATGAATAAATAACTTAATTCTTTTTTAACTCTTCCAGATAAAGGGCTACTTGTTGTTGTGTGATAGAATCCAAGTCCAGTTTTTGAACAGATTCTAACGCACTGATAGCCTTCTCTGTATTTTCAAGCGCTTGATAGCTTTGTGCTAAAAGCACCCAAGCCTGCGCATTGTTAGGATTCACTTCGAGAAGCGCCTCAAACCTTTGTACTGCTTTATCTGGCGCACCACGCTCCATAGAGAGGATACCCAAGTTGTAAAGCGCTAACTCATTATCAGGGTCTTTTTCTACTACTTCTAGTAACATAGAAATTCCTTTCATAGGATTCTTAGTAGTAACATAAGTCATGCCCATTTTAGTTTTGGCATCCCAGTTTTCTGGGTCTTCTGCTAGCACTTTTTCATAATAAGCTCTGGCTTTGTTACCAAATAGGTTGGCTCTTTCGCTATTCATAGCAAAGCTAAAAGCATCATAGTAGCTATCTCCAGCGCTCATCCAAGTGTAAACAGAAGGAGATAGTACAGCTATTTGATCTTTGTAAGTACTGGCACTATCAAGCCAATTAATGTTAGTGAAAAAAGTTGCTAGAGAGTCGAGTATCAGTATTTTATCTTCTTTCTCTGTGGTTGATGCAAGTTTTTCTTTCCAATGAGTAAGTACTTCTTTTTGAGCAGTAGTTAATACTCTTGCGTGTGCCTCTTCAGTTTGCTCAGTAAGTTCAGAAGATTCCTGCAAGGTACTATTGGTAGTAGTTTGTTCGTTATCTACTACTACCTTAGGCAAGAAGTAGAGCCCAGTTACTACCAATATCCCTACTACTACTAAAACTATTTGAGTAACTTTTTGCATACACTCAATACTAGCGACTAATTAGCAACTGCTTCTTTTTTATTCTTGTCTTTTTTAGAAACTTTGACATTTGCTTTTACCTGCTCAACAAATTCTTTAGCTGGTTTAAAAGCTGGAACATAATGTTCATCAATAATGATGGCTGTATTTTGAGAAATATTACGAGCGGTTTTCTTTGCTTTCTTTTTGTTGATAAAGCTACCAAAACCTCTCATGTAGATATTTTCTCCTTTCACCATATTAGACTTTACTACTTTGAAGAACTCTTCTACGGTTCTTTGAACATCTCCTCTTTCAATGCCAGTTTTGGCAACGATTTCTGCAATTACTTCTGCTTTTGTCACTTCTTTTAAGGTTTAAAAGTTTTAAACAAGTAAAAATTTACATAATAAACTAAGTCCCATCGATTTAGAGAATCGTATGAGGGTAGTCTTCGACTCCTTTTTGAAAGTATTTTCTTAAAGGAGTATTTTTGGGATACAAAGGTAGTTAAAAAATGTGAAATACAAAGCATAGTGCTTTAAATCAGTTTATTGAGCTGGACGAGCCTGCAGATAACTTTTTAACGACGCTGTAGTAATGGTTCCTTCATACAGTGCTTTCCCAATGATGACACCCTCCAGACGTATGGCTGCTAGTTTTCCAATGTCTTCTATTGTAGTAACTCCCCCACTAGCAATGAGGTGTACTGAAGGAAAGCGCTTTATTAGCTGAACGTATAATGAAAAAGAAGGGCCTGCCAGCAGACCATCCTTACTAATATCGGTACAAATGACATATTGAATCCCCTTTGCCACGTATTTTGCTACTAGTGTTTCTAGCGTAAGGGGTGTCACTTCTTGCCAACCACTGATAGCAACTTGCTGTCCCTTTACATCAGCACCTAAAATAATACGCTCGCTACCAAATGTTTCTAAGCACTGGTCTACTACAGCAGGTTTCTTTACAGCAATACTGCCCAATGTCACCTGTTGAGCGCCAGCTTCAAAGACATCTCGGGCGCTTTCATAAGATTGTACACCACCGCCAAAATCTACTTTCAACTGAGTTTGACGACTAATTTCTTCCAAAACTTTTAGATTGATTACTTTCTTTGCTTTTGCACCGTCAAGGTCTACCAAATGTAAGTAGCGAATACCCATTGCTTCGAAATGTTTAGCTACCTCTACTGGATTTTCGTTGTAAACTTTCTTTCGTTGGTAGTCGCCTTGTGTAAGCCTTACACACTTACCGTCTATGATGTCAATGGCAGGAATAATTCTCATAAGGCATGGAGCTTAAAGAAGTGTAAGTATTAAAATATAAAAAGCACTTATTGAATTTAGGAGTCCAAAGATACATCTTTAGAGGCTAGATGTACCTTATTTGAGGTGTTTTTTTCACCTCTTTTAATGAGAATTGTAAAGGTAGTCCCTTTGTCTACCTTACTTTGGACGTCAATCTGCGCGTCGTGGGCATCAATAATTTGCTTTACGATTGCTAGCCCTAGGCCGCTTCCGCCTCGTTCTTTAGAACGGCTCTTCTCTACACGATAAAAGCGCTCAAATATCCGCGTAAGGTGTTTTTTAGGAATGCCAAGGCCATCATCTTTGATGGTGATTTCACACTCCTCAAGCTGCTGGATAATCATTACACGAACACTACCAATGAATTAACAGAACTAAAAAGCATTTTCGATGAGGTTAATAAGTACTTGGCGAAAACGCTGCCTATCTGCTTGGATATAACACTCAGTAGAACTCCTTTTATCTAATAGAAGCGAGATGTTTTTAGTCTCAGCCTTTTCTTCTAGTTGTACAAAAACCTCCTCCAGAAGTGCGATAGCATCAATAGAAGAAAATTCCATCTTAATGAAGCCACTTTCCATTTTAGAAAGTGTAATAAGGTCTTGAACGAGGTGGTCTAGACCATCCAAGGTTTTAGCTGCCCTTTCTAAGAATTTATATCGTACGTTGGGATCTTCTACAGCGCCATCAAGTAAAGTATGTATAAAACCTTGTGCAGCAAAGATAGGTGTTTTAAGCTCGTGAGAGACATCAGCTAAGAACTCTCTTCTAAAGGCTTCTATTTGAACAAGCTGGTCAATTTCTTTTTGCTTTTTTTCAGCATATTTAAAAAGCTCTTTATTGAATTGACTCAAAGGGCTTGAGATAGTAGAAAGCCTTTTTTTGGCGAATTTAAAGTCTTTTTTCTTTAACTTATTGAAGGATTCGTGTAGGAGATTGATTTCTCTAAAAATCAAAAACTCTAGCGCAATAGTCACTAATAAAAAACTAGAAGCAAACGCTAAGCTAAAGCAAACTAATAAAGCAACTCTCCCTACACCCTCTACCAAAGAGACAAACAAGGTAGTAACCATTGCAATGCAAAAGGCCAACACAAGGGCAAGTATACGGGGAGAGGAAAGCATGAGTTACTCTTTCAAGGATAGTTTATAGCCGACACCTTTTACGGTTTTTATGTAACCATCACCAATTTTTTCTCTAATCTTACGCACATGCACATCTACAGTACGTGCCAACACATATACATCAGTTCCCCAGATATTCTGTAAAAGTTCATCGCGGCTAAATACTTTGTCGGGATACTGCGCTAAAAAATATAAAAGCTCAAACTCTTTTTTAGGAAGATTGAGCGTATGGTCGCCCTGCATAATTGTATAGCTTTTACGATCTATGGTAAGTTCGCCCAGAAATATTTGATCCTCCTGTTTGATTTTTTTCGACTCTCTACGAAAAATGGCCGAGATACGACTCATTAGTGCGCGTGGTTTGATGGGCTTGACAATGTAATCATCAGCACCTACATCAAAGGCGGCAATTTCAGAGTATTCTTCTGCTCTTGCTGTCAAAAATATTATGTAAGCATCATTTGTTTCTGGTATTTCACGAAGTATTCTGCTTGCTTCTACACCATCCATTTGCGGCATCATGATATCCATGAGAATAAGTGATGGTTGGAACTGCGTAGCCGTGTCGATGGCTTCTTTACCATCGTAAGCGGCTTTCACCTCGTAGCCTTCTTTTTTCAAGTTGTAGGTAAGCATCTCCACAATATCTGTATCATCATCAACAACTAGAATCTTGTGCGTAGATTTTATACTCATAACGACCCAATTAGGTATAGTAAAATTAAGTAGAATTTAGCTAGACTAAAAATAAGGTATTAAAACTTAATACTAAGTTTACAAATACACAAAGCAACCGTAACCTCTAGACGAATAACCACTCTACAGCCTCGCTATTATCTGAGAAATATTTTAGCTTAAGTGGTTCCTTACGCTTCGCTTCTAGTTGCTCAATGGCCTTTCGCACAGATAACTCACCAAAAGCACTTTTTGGAGGCAGTACTGCTATTTTACTCTGCTCACCAAGTAGTTTAGTAGCTTTTGGATACCACTCTTCATTTGCCCACCGCAGGTCTTTAGGCATAATCGTACCTGATTCTCGCTGGTCAATAAGCCACTTATTTATCTTTTTTTCGTTCGCTAACGTCAATGCTTTTGTCCAACCTTCTCTGTATTGTTTGCTAGTAGCGAAACTTTCCCATACAAAGTGTAGTACCTGCTGTTCATCTATCCAAATAGAAATACTTCCGTTATTGAAAGACATCATGGCGCCATTAACAATATTTTATATGTAGTAAAAGTAACTATTTTAAAAAGATTATTTACTATTTTTTTGCCTGAACAACCAAGGTAATAAATCAGGTTCTTTAAAAGCCTGCTTCCACGCAGTATGGGCTACTGTAGGGTACCAGGTATAGCGTGGCTTGCCCCCTAGTTGCTTTAGTTTTTCAACCATATGTATAGACCTTAAAGGCTGTACCGTTTTATCCAGCATTCCGTGAAATACCCACATGGGTAAGTGTTGTATACGATGGGCAGCAGTTTCGTCGCCTCCTCCACAAATAGGGATAGCGGCTGCAAATTTATATGGAAATCTCATAGCAGCGTCCCACACGCCAAAGCCTCCCATAGAAAAGCCGATAAGGTAAAGCCTTGTGGTATCAATAGGATAGACTTTTGTAAGTGAATCTAATAGGGCTAAACTAGCTGCCAAAGGTTCACTGGGCTGCTGAGGTAAAGTATGACTGGCTGCAGTCCAGGGAACCGTTACCCATTGTTGGTCTTTAGGACATTGAGGAATCAAGACATAGCAAGGATATTTACTCCGATTAGTATCAGCCAAAAAAATAGGAGAAAGGTGTTTGAGTATCTTTTCGTTACTTTCGCCGCGTGATCCAGCCCCATGTAAACCTAGTACTAATGGGTAGCGTCGGCTAGTATCTACCTGTAGTGGTGGCATTAATCTGTACGAAAGTTGAAAACCTCTATGAGAGGTAAAAGTATGTTGCTCGAAAGCTGGATAGGCCGTCTTTGACTGAGCCACAATAAGATAGCTGCTTAATAAAGTTATTAACAAAAATACGTATCGCATTGATGGTAATTTTTTTATGTGTATAAAAAGCTGATATTGTATCAAAAGAAGAATAGCCTAGCAGTTGTTAGCAAGAATTTTGTATATTGTTACGTGATACTATTGTTTTAGCTACGATGAATCGAAAACTACTCATTTGCCTCACTTGTATTATTTTTATAGTAACCAATAGCGTTACCGCACAAGATACTACTATTTATAAAATGGCCGACAAACAACCTGAACCCATAGGTGGTTTGAAGGCGTTCTACGAATATATAGAGTCTAATCTACAATATCCAGAAGAAGCAAAACAGTTGAAACTACAGGGGCGTGTAATGGTTAAGTTTGTAGTAGAAACAGATGGTAAGATCTCAGAAGTAAGTGTGATGAAAGGCATAGGTGGGGGATGCGATGAAGAAGCTGTACGTCTCATACAAAAAGCACCTAACTGGATACCGGGACGAAAAGATGGAAAGCCAGTAAGGGTAGAGGTGGTTCGTCCTATTACTTTTAAACTTGATTTTTAAGCAAAGCAATATCATATAATGTATAAAAGAACAAGCTTCTTTGTCATTGTTTATCTTCTTATACAGATGACAACTTGGGCACAGTCTGAAAAGATGTTGTTTCAGACAAAAGTGCTAGATAATGGCTCATCCTTAAAAGCCTTTGTTTACATAAGGTCTCATTTACCCAACGAGCGGTACTCAGCAGCTTCATTTTTAGAAAAATACACGGTCAGGTATGCTGTTTACGAAGAATATGGAGGAGCTACGCCTGTTGTAGAGGCGCGTACACTTGATCTCTCACCGCTCACTTTGCAAAACTACAAACAGGGTATTTACTTTAGTATAGACATCAACAAACTCTCTCTACCTTTTGCTATTTTATGGGTACAGGTGATCAACAATAACAGTAAGCAAATCAACCGAAAGGATATCCCCTTGTATTTTACACAAACACAGCTTGGACAAGCCTTCGGTGTATTTGATCCTACAGGCACACATCCCAACTTTCATGACTATGTGGTATCAGGTGAATCTTTTAAAATAAAAGACCTTACTAATAGTGCTGCTAAGTTATATGTGAATAGGTTTCAACAAGACTACGATGCTGCACTAGCTCCCATGTATCTTAACAAACCTACCACTAACGCTACAATGCAAATGGACAGTAGTTTTGTTGTGAATAGTAGTGATGTATTAACTTTAGAAAAAGAGGGCATTTACCTCTTCAGAAAAGATACAACAGACTTTTATGGCATAGGGTTAAGAGTAGAGCCAAAGGGCTTTCCAAAGCTTACCCAAAAAGAGCAGCTCGTAAAACCACTTACTTATATATCTACTGTAGAAGAATTACAAAAATTAAAAAGTGCAAGCGATTTGAAAAAAGAACTTGATCGCTTCTGGCTACGACTTACGAATGGTAAAGTAGCTTTGGCGAGAAAGACAATTAAGGACTATTACCAAAGAATAAAGTTAAGCAACATCATGTTTACTACCTTCAAAGAAGGCTGGAAAACAGACATGGGAATGATCTATACCATTTTTGGCTATCCTAATGAGATCAATTATGGTAAAGATGTAGTACAATGGACCTACAAAGGAGGAGGGAAAAACTTTAACCAAGTTTCTTTCAAGTTCAGAAGGAAAGCTAATCAGTTTACACAAGAGCACTATACACTAGTACGCTATGTAGAGTATGAGCCCATCTGGTATCCAGTTGTAGAGCTCTGGCGCAAAGGTGTCGCTACAAGATAGTATATTCTATAAACCTGATTGACTTTTCAACATTTTGGAAAATAACCCATCGCAGAAGGCTAATAAAGACATCGTTTTTGGTACAAGAGCAATTATTGAGACCATTGAAGCAGGAAATGAGATAGACAAAATTCTGCTACAAAAAGACCAAGGCAGCTCCGAGACACATAAAGCACTTTTACAACTGGCACGCCAGTACCAAATTCCTATTTCTAAAGTACCAATTTTTAAGCTTAATAAAATTACAAGAAAAAACCATCAGGGAGCTATTGCGTTCATATCGGCTATTCAATATGCCTCTTTAGACCATATTATATCAGAAGCATTTACCAAAGGAGAGGCGCCCATAGTACTGATACTAGATCGTATTACTGATGTGCGAAACTTTGGTGCCATTACACGTACCGCAGAATGTATGGGTGTCCATGCGGTGGTAGTACCTCTCAAAAATGCAGCACAAGCCAATAGAGATGCGATGAAAACTTCTGCAGGCGCACTCAACTATCTCCCTGTTTGTAGAGAAGCAAGTCTTTTTAAAGCGGTAAAGTTTTTAAAAGAGAGTGGCCTACAAGTAGTCGCTTGTACCGAACAGGCGGAAGCTTCTCTATTTACTACTACCTATGCATCACCTACGGCTATCATTATGGGCTCTGAAGAAGACGGAATTAGTAAAGAGTTACTACGACAAGCCGACGCCCTAGTAAAAATCCCTATGCAGGGAAAAATTGCCTCGCTCAATGTATCTGTAGCTACAGGGATGATACTAAGCGAAGTAATGAGACAACGCAGCGTAGAGGCATAGCCTTCCACTTCTTTGATTTCTTCTTAGAAATACCATATATTGAAGAACTATATTTAAACTTTACTCCACTTCACTTATGGATATCGAGAACCTTATCATATTAATCTACATATTAGCCTTGGCCACTTTCGTTGGTTTTGAGCTCATTACAAAAGTGCCTCCTACTTTACATACCCCGCTAATGTCGGGTGCTAATGCCATATCTGGGGTGACCATCGTGGGGGCTATCCTTGCCTCTGGTCCTGATCCTTATCAGTTTGCCATAGCGAAAGTATTAGGGATGCTAGCACTTCTATTTGCTACGATCAATGTAGTGGGTGGCTACGTGGTGACTGACCGTATGTTACAGATGTTCAAGAAGAAAAAATAGGTTTATGAGCCAAGAGACAATCCAACTCATCACACAAATCACCTATCTTATTTCCTCCATTCTTTTCATTTTAGGAATAAAAAGATTAGGTAAGACCTCTACTGCACGTGAGGGTAATTTTTATTCTGCATTGGCTATGTTTTTAGCCGTTGTGGTTACACTTATTAACCAAGGGGTACTTAGCTATGTAGAAATTTTTGCTACCATATTGGTGGGATCAGCGGTAGGTCTATACATCGCACGAACCGTAGAAATGACTAAAATGCCCGAAATGGTTGCGCTATTCAATGGTTTTGGTGGTTTGTCCTCCGTTTTGGTAGCCAGCGCTGAGTTTTGGCGAAGTGTAGTTCAAGAAGAGTTATCGGTAGGGATTGTAGTAATGGTAACCGTCATACTTAGTGTACTGATTGGCTCTGTGACGCTCACAGGCTCTCTGGTAGCGTATGGAAAGTTGAGCGGTAAGGTAAATGGGAATGCTATTACTTTTAAAGGACAACATCTACTCAATTTAATCTTGTTTCTCGTTCTACTGGTAGCGGCGGTGTTGCTGGTAGTAGAGCCCTCGCAAGTGCTCTACTTGTATGCAGTAGTAGGCATTGCTCTACTGTTGGGTATACTTACTGTCATTCCCATCGGTGGGGCAGACATGCCGGTAGTAGTATCGTTGCTAAATTCTTATTCTGGAATAGCGGCTGGTGCAACAGGTTTTGTGCTAAACAACCAAGTATTAATCATTTCGGGCGCTTTGGTAGGCGCTTCTGGGCTTATTCTTACCCAAATTATGTGTAAGGCCATGAACCGCTCGCTTGTGAATGTATTACTAGGAGGCTTTGGACAAACCGCTTCTACAGCAGGTGGTGCTGGCGGGCAAGAGATGGTTGTAAAGGAAGTAGGGGTAGAAGAAAGTGCGATGCTTTTTGATGCAGCTTCTTCGGTAATTATTGTACCCGGCTATGGGATGGCCGTTGCGCAAGCCCAACACGCTGTAAGAGAGCTTACAGAATTACTCGAAGGTAAAAATATTTCAGTAAAGTTTGCCATACATCCGGTAGCAGGGCGTATGCCAGGGCATATGAATGTACTGCTAGCGGAAGCCAATATTTCTTATGATAAGCTCATTGAAATGGAAAGCATCAATGACGATTTTGCCAATACAGATATTTGTTTTGTAATTGGAGCCAACGACGTGGTAAATCCTGCGGCACGTGCCGATACCAGTAGCCCTATCTACGGAATGCCCATCTTAAATGCCGACAAGGCGCGAACAGTCATCGTGTCCAAACGTAGTATGAATGTAGGGTATGCAGGTGTACAAAATGAGTTGTTTGGCTATCCCAACTGCCTGATGCTCTTTGGAGATGCCAAGAGTACCCTTACTAAAGTAGTGGGCGAACTTAAAGAAATGTAGATTCAACTCCTCTAAAAATTACTCTAATGGTAATGAACTCGATAGGTGAAAATATAAGGAAGCATCGATTGCGCCTCGACTACAGCCAAGCGTATGTGGCAGAAGAGCTGGGCATTTCCCAAAATGCCTACAGTAAAATAGAGGCGAACCAAACCAAAAGCTTTACGATAGAACGACTAGAGCAGTTGGCAGAACTGTTTGAAACAACCGTTGCTGATTTATTAGGGATTGCACATACTATCTCAATTAATACAAATAATGGAGATGTAAGCGGATACGTACAGGGAAACCACGATTATCATTTTCATGAATCAAAAACGATTGAACTACTCAGGGAAGAGCTACAAGCAATGCGAAAGGAGCGGGCAGAGTTGCTAGAAATCATCAAAAAGATGAGTGATAAGCTTAAAGACTAATACTTTGATGATCCTTAGCATTGGGTTACTGTAAGTACAAAAGTTAATTCTAAGAAAATATTTAGGAATTAAACTCCACATAGATTAACATTTTAAGAAATTTTCACTATTTATCCTTCGGTTTACCTTTTGTTCATTTTTCCTTGATGAAAAACGAACCAAAAAATCAAGAAAATCCAAAGCTTCTGCCCACAAGTCCGCCCGCCTCCCCGCTGGATTTTCAGGCCGACGCGCCTATATCGATCTTAAAAACAGACAATTAAGAAAACCTAAGTATATTTTAAATGAGACCACTAACTGAACTATTAAATAAAAGTGAGCCTGGATGGAAAATAGTTTCTGAGTGGATTAAAGAAGCAACAAACAAGGTTCAAATATTATCTAAAGATGAAAAAGAGGCTGAACTAGCTTTATACAATACTCAAGTTACGACCCGCTCTTCAATGGGGGCAATCATTTATGAAACAGGTGGAATTTTAGTTGATAACGGATGGGTTCGGATCTTAGGCGCTGGTAATAAGAAAATAAATAGAAGTTTACCTGATTGGAATAAAGGAAAGTCAATAACTGAATTTGGACAGCAAGCTCCGTATTTACTTGTTGCTGATGATGTTATTGGTGGGTTTTTCGCTATCAACGGAGGTGAATTTGGAGAAGATGTAGGACAAATGTATTACTTCGCTCCTGACTGCCTTGAATGGGAAGCAATGGATATGGGATATTCTGATTTCGTATGGTGGGCATTTACTGGAGATTTAGAACAGTTTTATGAGGGCTTAAGGTGGGATAGTTGGAAAGAGGAAGTAGAAAATTTAGACGGTAATCAAGGGATTGCATTCTACCCCTTTTTGTGGACCGAATACAATAATATAAATGAGTTGGATCGAAAAACTATCCCAATTGATGAAATTTGGAATCTTCAGCTTGATTTTAAAAAAAGAATATAACAAACTAATGAACTACGCTTCTTGTACGAATGTAGCTTTTAGATGAATGGAAAGTATATGAATAATTAAAATAGCCCACGACAATGTGGGCTAAACACTTTTTAATAGAAAAAATGCTTCTTAGCGTTATCCCGCCAACCTGCACTTGACTTGTAATCTGAAAAATAGATAGTAACATCTGCACTCGACTCATAGTCGCAGAAGAAGATGGTTTTATCAGCGCTTGATTCGTAATCAGTGAAAAACCATACCCCCTCATTATCGTCGGCTTCTGAGCCATACCTTGCTTTATATACTATCAAGTCTGCGCTCGACTGGTATTTACTTACAAATACCTTTACATCCGCGCTTGAACTGTACTTTACTGCATACACCTTCTGAGAAAAACCAAGATGAGCAGTACCTAAACAAATAATAAGTAGTAAGAAAAACTTTCGCATAGTGATTAATAAATTAAATATTTCATAAAAAATGGGACATGTCTTATCAACACATCCCACTATCTTTCATATGAGTAAAGTAGCAAAATTTACACCAATACTTCTGTGCTTTTCTCGATGGTTACTTCACTATCATCTAGTAGTGTAGTAGCTAGTCCTTTTACTTTAGGTAGCTCGTAGCTAAAGAAGTAGCGCATAGTATGGATTTTGCTTTCATAAAACTGTAAATCCTCCCCCTGCGGATTACCTGTTACCAATGCTCTCTTAGCCACTACCGCTTGTTTGAGCCATTGCCAACTTACTACGACTAAGCTAGAAAACTCCATAAATAAGTTAGCATCCGCTAAGAATCGCTCTAAGGCGCCTTTCATCGCAAAGCCTACCAAATGCTGCGTAACTTGCTGGAAACGACCCATCTCTTTTTGTAATAACTCAGCGTATTTTTTCAAATCTTCAAAGGTCATGGCCTCCGAGACAGTTTCCTGTATCTCTTGGGCAAGTACCATCAGGGCTTTCCCACCTTGCATCGTCACTTTTCTACCTAAAAGGTCCATCGACTGAATCCCTGTAGTCCCCTCGTATATACTCGTAATACGGATGTCACGGTACATTTGCTCTAAGGGGAAATCGCTACAGTAGCCATAGCCACCTAGTACTTGCATCCCTTCACTTACAGACTTGATACCATACTCTGAAGGGAACGTTTTAGCAATAGGGGTAAGTAAGTCAAGCAGTAAGATATATTTTTCTTTTTCGTCTCCCTCGGTTACTTTCTCCAAATCAGCATACTTAGCACACTCTAGTAATAACGCTAGACTACCTTCTACTACAGACTTTTGGAAAAGAAGCATGCGGCGAATGTCAGCGTGAGCAATAATAGTCGTTTGTGGTGTATCCTTTTGTTCTTTTCCGTTAATCTTACGGCCTTGTGGGCGCTCAAGCGCGTACTCTAGTGACGCATAATAAGCAGCAGAAGCAATAGCAGCTCCTAGTAATCCTACGCCCAAGCGCGCCTCGTTCATCATCTGGAACATATATTTCAAACCCTTGTTTTCTTCACCAACCAACCAACCGTGGCACTCGTCTCGATCACCAAAAGTAAGGTGCATCGCAGGGGTAGCTTTTTGCCCCATTTTATGATAAATACCTGCACTCAATACGTCGTTTTCTACCATTTTTTCTTCTTGGCGAAACTTAGGAACTACAAAGAGGGAGATGCCTTTTGTACCTGAAGGAGCTCCTTCGATACGCGCCAACACTAAATGAACAAAGTTATCGCACTGGTCGTGATCACCTGCTGAAATAAATATTTTTTGTCCTTTTAGCTTATGGTAGCCCCCGTCAGTGGGTACAGCCGTAGTACTAATATCAGAGAGAGAGCTTCCGGCCTGTGGCTCCGTAAGGCACATAGTTCCTTGCCAGCTACCATCTAGCATTTTTGGTAAATACTTTTCTTGGAGTGTTTTAGAGCCAAAGCTAGCAATCAGTCGTGCTGCGCCTGTAGTAAGGCCTGTATACATGGTAGGTGCATTGTTGGCTGCCGCTAACATAAAGGTAAGGGCAGATTCAATCGTATGGGGAAGTTGTTGTCCGCCTGTTTCAAAAGAGAAGGAAGCCCCAATCATACCTGATTCACCCATGGCTTTTAGGTAGTCTTTTACAGCGGTATGTACGGCTACTTTTCCTTCTTCTAAGTCTGGTTCTTTCTTATCCATTTCCACAAAAAAAGGTTGTAGGATGTTGTCACCAATTTGCTTGGCTGCATCCAATACCATATCGAAAGATTGGCGATCGTGTTCTTTGTAGTGTTCATATTGTGTTAGCTCACCTGCTTGAAGTACTTCGTGCAGCAGGAACTTAAGGTTTCTAGGGCTAAAATATTGCTTTGCCATGGAAGTAGTGATTTTAAATTGAGTAGAATATAACTGATGGTAATTTTACAAAAACTAAAGTGCTCAATAAGGTATTAAGCATGTAAATATACAAGTTTTTATAAAAAAGTTACCAATACAGAAAGAGAGTGGGAGAAGTTGTTGTGAGAAAGGGTTCCTCAACGGGTAGAAGACTTTACTACTAACTCGCTTGTATTAGCGACAATCGCTGTAAGCGGGCGGGTGTATCGGTACGCCCTACTATGCACATCCTTTTGAGCAACGCTTATTCAGCAAAAGTGGGTATAGTAGGGCGTACCGATACACAAAAGCCCGCTGAATAACATTGTTGTCTAATGAAGTATGGATGGCTTTACTGCAACCACGACGAAACATCGCAGTATAAATGCTAGTAAAAGTCTTCTACCTTATCAAAGAACTATATAACAAATGACGGAGTGTACTCCGTAAAATGGATGAGTAATATAAGGAAAAATTAAAAAACTTTGCAATTATTTTTTTCCTGTACTCCCAAATCCGCCCTCTCCTCTTTTGGTTGCTGCGAGTACCTCTACATTTTCCCACTGGGCTTGTTCGTATTGCGCAATTACCATTTGCGCCAAGCGCTCTCCATCTTCAATCGTGTAAGCCTCATTGGAGAGGTTGACAACACCTATCTTGATCTCCCCTCTGTAATCAGCATCTATGGTACCTACACAGTTGATGAGCGTAATACCTTTTTTAATAGATAAGCCACTTCGTGGACGAATTTGCGCCTCGTATCCTTCAGGCAAGGCGATATACAAACCTGTAGGTACTAAAATACGTTCAAGGGACTGTAAGTGTATGGACGTATCGATGTTTGCTCTGATGTCCATCCCCGCAGCGCCTTTCGTGGCGTAGTGTGGATTGTCGTGTTTAGATTTATTAATAATTTGTATTTTAACCATCTATAAAGTAACGTTGAGAACTAATTTTTAATGAAAAGTAGTTTGCCTTAAAGGTAATACTTCACTTTTCTTTCTATAACCCTACAAACATATTAATTTTAATATATTGTATACAACATTATGTGGGCTAGCTTTCACGATACCACCAATTTACTCTCAAAACTCACCCGTAGGCGAGTACAAAACGCACTGAAAATATTGCAGAGCTACTACAAAGCGAAAGGTAGTAAGCAGCCTATTATTGAAGGCCTGCCCGTAAGTATTGCCTTCGAGCCTACTACCTCTTGTAATTTACGTTGCCCAGAGTGTCCCAGTGGGTTAAGGGCCTTTACCCGTCCTACTGGTATGCTTTCCGATGACTTGTTTAAAAAAATAATTGATGAGCTGGCGGACACACTATTGTATCTCACTTTCTACTTTCAAGGAGAGCCTTACCTCCATCCACAGTTTCTGGAGTTAGTTAAATACGCTGCTCAAAAAAATATATATACAGCCACTTCTACTAATGCCCATTACTTAAATGATGAAAACGCCCGAAAAACAGTCGAATCGGGACTCGATCGGCTCATTATCTCTATAGATGGTACCACACAAGAAGTGTATCAGGCTTACCGAATAGGGGGTAACCTGAATAAAGTAATAGAAGGCACCAAAAACATCATTGCTTGGAAGAAGAAGTTACGTGCTCGAAAGCCTCAGGTAATCTTTCAGTTTTTGGTAGTAAAACCCAACGAACACCAAATCAAAGCGGTAAAACAAATGGCTAAACAATTGGGAGTGGATAAAGTAGCTTATAAAACTGCCCAGATCTATGACTACGAGGGAGGTTCACCGTTGATACCTTCTATTGCTCAATATAGCCGCTATCAAAAGGAAAAAAATGGTAAATTCACCATCAAAAATAAGTTACTAGATCACTGCTGGAAGATGTGGCACAGTTGTGTTATTACCTGGGATGGAAAAGTAGTTCCTTGTTGTTTTGACAAAGATGCACATTTTCAGTTAGGAGACTTGGCCAACAAGTCTTTCCAAGAAGTTTGGTATAGCACTCCTTACAAACAGTTTAGAGGGAAGCTCCTACAATCGAGAAAAGAAATTAGTATTTGTGCCAACTGTACAGAAGGTACCAAAGTATGGGCTTAAAAGACATCTGAATTTATTGAATTAAAATAATTAAGTTTAACTACATAAAGTATGAAAATAAGAAGCTTTTTAAAGAAAATAATGTTCGGGGTAGGTTTACTTACGATCGTAGTGAGTTGTAGGGAAGATGATCCTTCTCCTAGTATTAACGATAACGAGGACCCCTATGTATTTGTATACGATATCATGCAAGACGTTTACTTTTGGAATGAAGAAGTACCTGATAACGTGGATATCTACAGCTATGCTACACCCTTTGATCTATTAGATGCTTTGATATTTAGAGAGGATCGTTTTACAGCCTTATTTGCTAATGGACAAGAAGTATTTGAATTGATTACGTCTGGTGAGAGCTTAGACTTTGGCTTTGGTCGCAAAAGAGATGAGGATGGAATTCTCAGAGTAGCTTACGTCTATCCGAACACGCCTGCGGCGCAGGCAGGTTTAGTACGAGGAGATAAAATATTAAAAGTAAATGGTACGGATATAACAAATCCAGCAACTGGATTTCAACTTACTGAAACGACTACTTTTGAAATAGAAAATATAGAGGAAGAGGTCAGAAGTGTAAGTATAACAGCCATTAACATCAAAGTAGATGGCATTGTATACCAAGAAGTATTAGAGGTAGAAGGAACGAAAGTGGGTTATCTTGTGTATGAAATTTTCCTAAACGATGAGGCTTCCATTGCAGGTTTATTGGAGGTATTCGCTACTTTTAAAGCACAAGGGGTTACTGAAATGGTGCTAGATTTAAGGTACAATGGAGGTGGTTCTGTAGCAGCTTCTCTAAATTTAGGTAGTCACTTAGCGCCTGCTAGCGCAATGGGAGAGGTATTTGTACGCCAAACCTTCAACGAGCGTTATACTGCAGAGAATGAATCGTTACTATTTGAAGAAAAGATCAATAATTTAAACCTGAGTCGTCTGTTTGTCATTACCACAGGCAGTACTGCCTCTGCCAGTGAGCTGATTATTAATGGCTTACGCCCTTTTATGTCTGTGTTTACGATTGGGGGGCAAACATCAGGTAAAAATGTAGGCTCGTTTGCTATTCTTAATGAAGCCATCGATTACTTATTTTTACCCATCGTCTTTGAAAGCCAAAATGCTAATGGTAACGCGGATTATGCTAACGGCTTTACTCCTGACTTTACTGAGATAGATGACCTTGAGAGAGATTTTGGTGACCCTCAGGAGGCCAGCTTAGCAGCAGCGCTTTACTACATAGAGAATGGAAGCTTTCCAGCACCTGCTGCGCGTAGAGGTAATCAATTGAATGATAGTAAAGTGATACGTTACAGAGATTTACAAGATATTCCTATGTTTATTGAAAAGTAACAAGGGAAACCACAAAACAAACCCTCGAAGGGCTAACCTTCGAGGGTTTATCTTTTAATACCACTTATACTAAAAAGTATAACCAATACGGATAGCAGCATTATCCAAGAAAAAGCCTTGTCTGGTTGTCTTATTTTCTATTACGTTGCTATTAATGAGAGATTGGGGTTGGTTGTAAGTCAAAATGAGAGATCGGCTGTAAGTCGAAAGGTGTTGTGTGAAGTCCAGGTTAAGCTCTGCGGTGAAGCGTTTTAAGAATCTTTTTTGATACCCTACAGAGAGCCCTAAGGCGGTACTTCTACCAAAAAGGTGCTCTCCCCCATAGTTTTTATGTGAATGTTGCCATAATAAGACTGCGCCTGCATAAAGACCACTAAGATAGTTCTTTTTATCAAACTTTAAGTAATACCGGTACTGTAGATGTGTCTGATGCGTATGAGAATGAGAGGGTGGAAGTAAACGCCAAGCGTCATGAAATGAATATGAGTAGTCATAGCCGATACTGAGACTTTGTCGAGGAGTAAGTAAGCGTTCATAATGTGTTCCTATGCTATTTAAAGATAAAGTAGTATTAGATAACTTGATATTATTTTTCGGCTCAATACGAGTGGTATTTTTTGACTCAGCAGGAGCAGCATTCTCTTGAGCTTGTACAGATAAAGAAACAACTAATACGATAAAAATGAGGGTGATTATTTTCATGGGTGTTAAAGGTTTGAATAGTTAGCAAATAAAATCTTTTGAAGATTATGAATCGTAAGGTAAGTACTTTATCGTTTAATCGAAATTTTTTTAACACTTTATATTTTCCTCTTTTTGGCAGAAACATAGGTTTTTATCAACCAAGAAGCCTCTTTTAGGGAAATAAGGGCTGGCCAGACTGTATTTTAAACTATTATTTTAAGTTTATTATCAACTTTTAGATAAAATTTTTATCGAAGAAATTCCGCTGCTTCACGGTCAGAATAATAATTACTCTTATCAGAAGCAAGTGGCGCTTATTTGAATAATAAGTGCCACTTGCTTATATTGCTCTTAAACGGATAATGGGTATGATTATTAGTGGTTTGTTGCTTTTTTTTCTCCTCGCCTTGTTCTACCAATTAGCACAACGCAAGCAAGCAGTTCCTCAAACAAAAAAGTTCGAAATAAGTGCCCAAGCGCAGACTTTTCCGCTAGTTTATGCTACTTCTATTTCGCCCAAAGATCTTCCCTTGGAAATTCCCAACGAAAATAGAGGTAGCAGTGAAGACTATTTCTTACAATACCTTTGGAAATACTTTCCTCAATATATTCATGTAGACATAGCATTGCCTATCAAAGACGAGTTCTATTATCCAGATTTTGCCTTTATTGATAAAAAGAAAAGGCTCTTTATTGACATAGAGATAGACGAGCCATATGCCCTCCCTTTTGGTAAACCTACCCATTACTTAGGGAGTGATGAAATACGCAATCGGTTTTTCTTGCAACAAGGCTGGATGGTCATCCGCTTTACTGAAGAGCAAGTGGTAAGACAACCCAAGCAGTGTTGTAAGTTTATTGCCCATCGTGTGGCCGCTGTCACCAAGGAAACGAAGTTACCTGACTTATTCTACCATATAGACGATCTCAGCATACATCAAAAGCAATGGACGAGAAGGCAATCAGAATACCTGTTCGATCAACGCTATCGAGACCGCTACAAACATCTACTGAAAGCTAAAAAATAACAGCCTTTACGCTTCGGTAAGGACGGCGTATTCTATGGCTTGTTTTAGGTCTCCAATTAAGTCTTCTACATCTTCGATCCCTACACTCAAACGAATCAATGTGTCTTTTAACCCATTTTTGATGCGTTGTTCCTTAGGAATGCTTGCGTGTGTCATACCAGTAGGGTGCGTACAAAGTGACTCCACACCACCTAATGACTCTGCCAAAGAAAATACCTTTAGATTACTCATTAAGCGAGTTGCTTCTTCTAAGTTATCCCCTTTCAAGGTGAAAGATACCATCCCACCAAAATCACGCATTTGTGCTTTGGCAATCGTATGGTTAGGATGTGTTTCCAATCCAGCCCAATGTACTTTCTCCACTTTATCGTGTTGGTTGAGCCAGTGAGCGATTTCCCGTCCGTTTTCACAGTGGCGTTGCATTCTGATGTGTAATGTCTTAATACCTCTCAAAACCAAGAAGCAATCTTGTGGGCCTGCCACTGCTCCACACGAGTTTTGTAAGAAAGATAACTGCCCTGCCAAATCGTGATGACTCGTTACCAATGCGCCCATTACTACATCAGAGTGTCCGCCAAGATACTTTGTAACGGAGTGCATTACCACATCAGCACCTAAGTCTAAGGGATTTTGTAGGTAAGGCGTGGCAAATGTATTATCAACAGCCAACAATAAGTTATGCGCTTTGGCAATTTCGGCAGCGCCTTTAATATCAATAATATTAATGAGTGGGTTGGTAGGGGTTTCTACCCAAATCATCTTTGTATTATCATTAATATACCCTTTGATATTATTGATGTCCTCCATAGAGATAAAATGGAATTTTAATCCCCAAGGTGCGTGTACCTTAGTAAATACACGGTACGTGCCACCGTATAAATCATTGCTGACAATTACTTCATCGCCAGGTTTAAGCGTACGTAGTAAGGTATCTGTAGCAGCCATACCCGAGCCAAATACTAACCCGTATTGTCCATTTTCTAAGGCGGCTATATTTTCTTCTAAGGCTTTTCTAGTTGGATTGTGGGTGCGCGAGTATTCAAATCCTTTGTGTACACCGGGAGAATCCTGTACATAAGTAGACGTTTGAAAAATGGGCGTCATAATAGCCCCTGTACTTTTATCTGGGTGTACGCCAGCGTGGATCGCTTTTGTTCCGAATTTCATGAGTGAGGACGTTTAAATGATAAAAAGTTTAAAAGTATCGTGTGAATCGAATACAAAGTTAATAAAAAATACTTTGTACGTATTTTTTGTTCCATTTCTCCTAAACTCGTGCAACCTCTCATCACTTTAAGTTGTCTTTCTAAAAAACAAAAAATAGTTAATACGCATGAGAAACCTTATTTATTCTTTTGTGTGGCTTTTTATGAGCTATACAGTGCAAGCACAAGAAATACAAAAAGAAACCAGAAATCTAGGAGATTTCAATCAATTGAGTATCGCAGGAAGCATTGATGCTACGCTCCAAAAAGGAGATAAAAATACGCTTATCATTGAGGCAGAGGGTATCGGCTTAGAACGTATTACTGCCGATATCGAGGGAGGAAGACTTTCACTTGATATTCTCTCTAAGAATGAATACAAAAATAAGAAGTTTGATTTAGAGGAAGGAAAAAAAATGAAGAAAGGTAGTTGGAAAAGCACAAGGTACAATGTGAAGGTATACCTCACTTACAAGTCGATTGAAAGCCTTTCTTGTACAGGTGCTAGTAGCGTAGTAGCTACCTCGACAATTAAAGCAGATAATTTTGACCTTAGTGTATCAGGGGCGAGCGATTTTACAGGTACCATTGAAACAAATCGTCTGGAAACAAGGGCTAATGGTGCGAGTGATGTTAAAGTAAAAGGAAAAGCTACTTATCAAAAAATTGTGATAAGTGGTGCGAGCGACTTTAAGGCTTATGAACTAATCTGTGAAGAAGCAGAGGTAAAAGCCAGTGGTAGTAGCGATGTAAATATGCACGTAACCAAATCTTTAAAAGCGAGAGCTAGTGGTGCAAGCGATATTAACTATATGGGCAATCCAGAGACGAAAGATACAGATGCCAGCGGGGCTAGTGATATTCGCAGTAAAAAGATATAAATTGATCTTTTAGCGTCGATTCAACCATGATTAGTAATCTACAATAGCTCATTTAAAGAGGCTTAATCAACTAGAAAAGTGCAGACAACCCTGAATATTGCGTTGCCTAGGTTCTTATTCATAATAACTTTGGTGGCACTGTCCATTAATTCAAAAGGTCAAAACTTACCGAGCCTTTTGACAGAAAAAAACATCAATGCTACCTTTTCAATCATCGCTTATGATGAAGAGACCCAAGAATGGGGCATCGCTGTGGCAACTGATAATATTTATGTGGGCAATTCAACGGTTTATATAGAGCCTGGCGTGGGCGCCTTTTCAGTAATAGCCGAGACCAATCCACAATACGCCATTGAGGGGTTTGAAAAACTAAAAGAAGGAAAGCCGATTAGAGAGGCAATTACTGAGGTAAGGAATAAAGATAAGAATGCAAACTTACGTCAGGTAGCTGGAATTGACGCGCAGGGAAATGTGTACGCTTTTACTGGTAATTCCTTGAAATACTGGAAAGGGCATTCTTCTGAGTTAATGAGCGAAAATTACGTGGTAATGGGGAATCAACTAAAAGAGGGGGTTCTTGCAGCTATGTCTAAATCATTTGTAAGCGCAAAGGGAACGTTAGCACAAAGGCTTTTGAAAAGTCTTCAAGCAGGTCAAGAGGCTGGTGGTCAGGTCTCTGGTAAACAATCTGCTGCAGTTGCTGTAAAAGGATTAAATAATGCTTGGTACAATCAAATTGATCTAAGAGTGGATCATTCGAAGACGCCCATCAAAGATTTAAGCGTTCTACTAGACTACATTATGGGAGAATTATATTAAACCAATCCATATCGGTCATCAGAAGAGATGATGAGGTATTGGGGAAAGAAAAACTACTACAAGCTGAGAAAATGCTTGAAGGCTGGACAGGCATTTATGCCAGAATAGTACAAGCTTACCTTCTTCTAGAAGAGGAAGATAGCGCCGTTTATTGGATTAAGAAAGGAATGGCTGAGAACGATCATTGGAAGGTTAATCTTCCTGCATTTTATGTATTAAAGGATCACCCAGAGATGAGTTCGCTCATTACCGAAAGTAACTTTTCAACAATTGACTGGGAACATGCATTGGCCATGTTAAGTAATCTGGGAAGAGAGTTAGCATTGATTAAGCTATCTCATAACCTTATCAATCAAAACATTGAAAGTACCTACTTGTACTATCTATTAGGCAGAGGATACCATTTTGAAAAACAACCTAAAAAAGCTACCAAATATTTGAAAAAAGCTATTGAACTTGATCAAGAAAATATAGAAGCAAAAAGACTACTAGCTAAGCTTCAAGACGATACTGCTAATAAACGATAGACTACAAGAGTTAACTGAGGCAATGTGCTATTCCCGGTAGAAAAAGTAACTTTAATCAACCCGAAAAGTGACGCTTTCTGAACTTCTCTGGACGCTACTTGCTAAGTACAAAAATAAGGCGTTCACTCTCAGTAGCATGGAAAGGCGTCAAATGGTAATTCCCAAATACTTCTTTTACGGTTACCTCGGCTATCTTAAAGTATTTCAGAAAAACTTGGTAATCAATGGCTTTTACGCGTTCCTGATATTCAAACTGATGTCCTCGATCCTCAAAAGCAATATTTTTCACAATGTAACCTTCCTCTACAAAGCGTTGAATGTAAAAAGTAATATCATCGACCGTCTTCGTTTCATTTTCAACAAGTCGAGGAATCACATAAGCTGGGTTGAGAAAGTCAATAACCAGTTGTCCACCCTCTTTTAAATTGGTCGCTGAGGCTTTAATGGCCTGAATGTTTTCTTCTTCTGTATCGAAATAGCCGAAGCTAGTAAAAAGATTCAAAACATAATCGAAAGTACCTGCCTGAAATACCTCACGCATATCGTGGATGAAAAACTGAAGTCGGTCGTTAGCAGCCTCATTAGCTTGCTTAATATTCGCTTCTGATAGGTCTACGCCTACTACCTCAAACCCTTGCTCATTAAGGTAGATAGCGTGTCTCCCTTTTCCACAAGCTAAGTCAAGAATTTTATCAGTATCAGTAATCCCTAAAAACCGACTTAGGTTATCCATAAAGAACTGAGCCTCCTTGTCATCCCGGTTTTTATAAAGGATGTGGTAATAAGGAGAGTCGAACCAAGTAGCAAACCAGTCTTCTTCCTTTAGGTTACTTGTATGTTTATTATAGTAATGCTCCATTATCATTAAAATTCCTGTAATATTTTTTTAATCCCTTCACTTTTAAAGCTTTTCAGCTTTCCCTGTTCATCATTGTAAATTAAATAAGCAGATAGCTGGGGTTTTTCTGCTAAAATTTCCTTACTCTTTTCAAGGCCTACTACCAAGCATAAAGTAGCAAAAGCATCAGCAGTGATCGCATCTTCTGCAATGACTGTAGCACTGAGTAAACCGTGTTCTACAGGATAACCTGTTTTGGGATTCAAGATGTGTGTATACTTCTTTCCATCCTTAATATAGAATTTCTCATAGTTACCAGAAGTGGCCAGACTTTGATCTTTCAAGGCCACGATGGCTTTGGCCTCCGCTTTCCCTTTTTCAGCAAGTATAGGGTCTTTAATGCCAATTTGCCAAGCTTCTCCTTCTTCATTGACACCTGCACAAGCTACCTCACCTCCCAGCTCCACCATATAGTTACGAATACCCAAAGAAATAAAATAATTAGCGATTACATCAACACTATAACCTTGTGCAATAGAGTTGAAATCCAACATAACACCTTCTTTTTTTTTCTTAAGGCGTTTCTCATCGAAGGTTATATAATCAAAAGAGACAAGTCGTTGAAGAGAATCAACTAAGGTAGGAGTCATTTCACTTGCTTTGCTAAAGCCAAACCCCCACGCATTAGATAAGGGCGCAATGGTAGGATCGAAAGCCCCCTCGCTGTAAGCATATATCTCTTTACTCTTTTGTAGTACTTCATAAAAGTAAGGATAGCGTAAAGTAATACCTGATGTATCCGCACGATTAAAGCGAGATACATCAGAGTCCTCTTGCCAAGTAGAAAGAGATTGATCAAAATCTCTTAATAGTGAATCAACCGCAGACTGAAGATTTCTTCGTTGTGTATCCTCGTACTTAATCAGATAGGTCGTTCCTTGCGCTTCTCCTTGTATAGCTACATAAGAGGGTGTCTTGCTATCAGTTTCTTTGTTGGTAGAAGACTGATACTTTCTATAGAAATATACAGTTGCTAATAAACCAAGTAATACGAGCGAGTAAATAATATTCTTAGCACGATTGCTCATCTTTTATACGGACTGTAGTTTTTTATTTAAGATTTTGACGACCCAAAATTAATGTTATTCCATAACATTAAAAGACTAAAGTAACATAACTATATCGTAGGCGGGAAGTTCCAAGTATGCACTAGTGTTTCATAAGGATATACTATATTTGTAAAGAGGAATGTAAAAAGAGATGTACATGAGGAAAGATTATTTAACAGGAGACAAGGAAAACCTTACCCCTACTGATAAAGAAATAGAAAAAGCATTAAGACCGCTCAACTTCGGAGACTTTACAGGGCAAGAAAAGATAGTAGAAAATTTACAAGTGTTTGTAATGGCAGCCAAGCAGAGAGGAGAAGCACTTGACCATGTGCTATTACACGGACCGCCTGGTTTAGGAAAAACAACGCTTTCCAATATTGTTGCACAAGAACTCAGTGTAGATATTGTTACTACCTCTGGACCCGTACTAGATAAACCCAGCGACTTAGCGGGTATTCTAACCAAACTAGGAGAAAATGATGTACTCTTCATTGATGAAATACATCGCCTCAATCCCATAGTAGAAGAATACCTTTATTCTGCTATGGAAGACTATAAAATCGACATTATGCTAGATGCAGGTCCCAATGCACGAAGCGTACAAATTAGTTTAAGCCCTTTTACCTTGATAGGGGCTACAACACGATCAGGCTTACTAACGGCTCCTTTACGAGCACGTTTTGGGATCAACGCACGATTACAATATTATGATGCAGAATTGCTTTCCAAAATCATTAAACGTTCCTGCCATATTTTACAAACACCTATACAAGACAACGCTGCTTATGAAATAGCACGCCGATCCAGAGGAACCCCTCGTATTGCCAACAACCTCCTAAGACGTACACGCGATTTTGCGCAAGTAAAAGGAGACGGTACAATTACGATAGAAATGGCTGAAATTGCTCTTAAAGCCTTGGAGGTAGATAAAAATGGTCTAGATGAAATGGATAACCGCATCCTCCAAACGATTATCAATAAATTCAAAGGAGGACCTGTAGGGATTACTACCATTGCTACTGCCTGTGGAGAAGATGGTGAAACAATAGAAGAAGTTTACGAGCCTTTCCTTATCCAAGAGGGGTACATTAAAAGAACTTCGAGAGGTAGGGAAGCCACTGTACTAGCCTACCAGCATATCGGTGTAGTGCCGCCCAATCAAACGCCTACACTATTTGACTAGAAGCGCTGTAACAGGCATCAGAAAAAAGTATTAAATATTTTCTAACATTATTTTGGTAAAATAAAATAAGTCTCTACCTTTGTCCTCCCGTTCAGCAGGAATCGGGAATAAAGCAGATCAAATCTATAGTGTTTTTAAGATCAAAGTAGGTAGTTATTCTCTACTTACATATTTTGTAAAACAGCAATAAGCTACAGTAACTCGTAATAGGTTATAGTAGTTTAGAGAAGTTCATTGATATATTGCTACAACAACGACAACACATTCAAAAGCCAGAAGGA
>ERZ1740058.31-NODE-31-length-111275-cov-7.402940_pt1 | contig 111275 bp, 91 predicted proteins | sample MGYA00581745_ERZ1740058 | MGnify/ENA primary metagenome ERZ1740058 (study PRJEB43018, sample SAMN04849742) | marine metagenome | isolation source: floating plastic debris | place: Pacific Ocean | collected 2008-08-30 | study: EMG produced TPA metagenomics assembly...
ATGTTGGGCGTTCACCCTGATTACTTTCTGGTGTTTATGGTTAGTCGACTCGCGCCGGATAAGTCTACAGAGCGCATGGTGTTTGACTTTGTGGGGGATGCGGCGATGACGCCAGAAAATGAGGCGCTGCGGCACTTGCCTATCGACCTGTGGCAAGAGACTAATGACGAAGATGTTGTCATGATTGAGCGAATGCAGGCGGGGCGTCAGTCGCCAGGATTTGACGGTGGCTGTTTTTCTCCAGCGTTGGAGAGGCCGGTCTATCAGTTTCAGCAGAAAATTGCGCAAAGTGTTCAATCGCTCTAGTTCAGACCCTTCTAATGGAGATTTGACCAATGAAAGCTGAGGTGAGAACTGAGGCAGCTGTTGTTGTTATTGGTGCGGGTATCGTTGGCTGTAGCACCGTTTACCATCTGGCTAAGCTGGGTTGGAGAAATATTGTTGTTGTCGAGCAAGGACCACTGTTTGCAACAGGCGGTTCAACCTCGCATGCGCCAGGGCTGGTGTTTCAAACAAATGCCTCGAAAACGATGACTCAGCTGGCAAAATATACGGTTGAGCTATACAGCCAGCTGAGTACAGCAGAAGGTCCAGCATTTTACCCTGTAGGCGGTATTGAAGTGGCCTATACCGAGGAACGCATGGCTGAGCTGCATCGAAAGCTGGGCTGGGCAAAGGCTTGGGGGGTAGAAGATGCTCGCTTGTTGCAGCCTGCTGACGTGAAAGCCAAGGTGCCGCTGATAGACGAAACTAAAATTTTGGGCGGTTATTTTGTTCCGACAGACGGTATTGCTAAAGCGCTGCGGGCATCTGAGGCGATGGCAACCGATGCGATAGAAGCAGGTGCCGCTGACTTTTATGGCCATACGACTGTGCAGGATATTGAGGTAGTAGCAGGTCAGGTAAACGCTGTACTCACTGACAAAGGTCGGATTGAAACCGATAAGGTGCTGGTATGTGCAGGCATCTGGGGCCCGCGCATTGGGCGTATGGTCGGTGAGGTCATTCCGCTGACGCCGGTACAGCATCAGTATGTTCAGACCGGCCCTATTCCAGCGTTAGCAGGTACAACAGAAGAAGTGGTGCAGCCGATGGTTCGCCATCAGGACCATGCGATGTATTTTCGTCAGCATGGAGACTGTTGGGGAATCGGCTCTTATCAGCATGAGCCGATGCTGCTAGATCCAGAGAATATCTTGCCCTATGCCGAAGCCCCCGTAATGCCTTCAGTACGGCCTTTCACTGAAGAACACTTTGCCGCGGCCTGGCAATCGACAACAGAGCTTTTTCCGGCGCTGGCAACGGCTGAGTTGACCGCTAAAATGAATGGTCTTTTCTCTTTTACCCCAGATAGTGGGTCGGTGGTCGGAGAATCGGCTAAGACCAAGGGATTCTGGGTAGCAGAGGCCGTGTGGGTTACCCACGGTGGCGGTGTTGGCAAGGTGGTTGCTGAACTGATGACGACGGGCGTGCCTAGCTGGAATATCCATGAGCTAGATATGCACCGCTTTCCAGCGGTATGTAAAAGCAGCGACTACATCTTGAAGGCTGGAGCGCAGCAGTATGACGAAGTGTATGACATCATTCATCCGCTAGATCAACAGACGCATTCGCGGGAGCTGCGGGTAAGTCCGTTTTACCCTCGGCTAAAAGCGCTGGGCGCAAAGTTTGTTTTCAGCGGTGGCTGGGAGCGGCCCCAGTGGTTTAAATCAAATGTGGGGCTGTTGGAAGAGTACGCTATTCCGCCTAGATCGGGCTGGGCTGCAAAAAACTGGTCGCTCATTCAGGGAGCCGAACATTTGGCCACGGGCGATCGCGCCGCGCTCTACGACCTTACCCCTTTTGCCAAATTCGAGATCACGGGTCCTGGCGTGGTAGCTTACCTGCAAACTCTTTGCGCTAACGACGTCGATAAGCCTATGGGTAGGGTGATTTACACCTCCATGCTAGACGAGAACGGTGGCATAATGTGCGACCTGACCGTGAGCCGACTTGAATCAGAAAAATACTGGGTCATTACGGGCGGCGCGGTGCATGGCCACGACTTGGTTTGGCTACAAAAGCATTTGCCAGCAGATGGCTCAGTGCGAATTGCAGATGTTTCATCCAGCTACTGCTGCTTAGGCCTGTGGGGGCCCAAAGCGCCTGACATTTTACAGGCGGTGACAGCAACCGATCTTTCTAAAGCTGCCTTTAAACCTTTCACACATCAGACCTTTTATGTGGGCCACGTTCCGGTACGGGCGGTGCGCGTCTCTTACGTAGGTGAAGACGGCTGGGAGCTTTATGCACCGACAGAGTCGGGGCTACAGCTGTGGGATTTGCTGTGGGCTGCGGGCCAAGACGATGGCCTAATTGCCGCAGGGCTCGGCGCTTTTGAATCGCTGCGGCTGGAAAAAGGATTTTTGTACTGGGGGCACGATATTCACACAGAGTACGAGCCTTATGAAGCTGGGCTCGGTTTTGCGGTTAAACCGGAAAAAGGAGACTTTATTGGTAAAGAAGCGCTGCTACGCCGGAAGAATTACGCCAGTCGGAAACTTTGTTTCTTGGTTTTGGACGATCCGAAAGCGATCGTCATGGGCAAAGAGCCTGTTTTAGCTGAAGACGGTAAAGTACTGGGCTACGCAACTAGCGCGGGGTATGGCTATAGGCTGGGCAAATGCATTGTTTATGCCTATTTACCGTTGGGCTATGCGCACCCGGGCACTCAGGTTGCGGTTGAATACTTTGGTCAGCGGCTGCCGGCTACTGTCGTTGAGAAGTTGCTGTAGCACAGGTACATAAAGGGGGCAGCTATGCGCCGAATGCACCGACGATAGCTATACTTTGGGCTGTAGACTGCTAAGGGCCTTTTGCTAAGGGCCTGATAGCATACTCGGCCCCGCCCTATGACCTCAGCTTCCTCTTCTGTAAATCCTGCTAACTCTGCGGTTAAGTCTCCTGATACTCCACAGGCTCAGCCGTGGCATTCCCTAGGCGTTAAACAGGCGATCGCAGCACTACAGGCAGATGAAGAGACGGGTCTATCGAACCAAGCGGCAAAGCAGCGACTAACGGACTACGGCACCAATGAGCTCAAGGAAACTGGCGGCCGTAGCCGATTGGAGATTTTACTCGATCAGTTTGCAGATGTGATGCTGCTTATGCTGATCGCGGTGGCTATTGTTGCGGCAGTGCTAGACATGCGGGCCGGAACGTTTCCCAAAGATGCGATCGCCATTATGGCCATCGTCATCCTCAACGCCGTGCTGGGCTACTTGCAAGAAAGTCGTGCTGAAGAAGCTTTGGCTGCGCTGAAGAGTCTTTCTGCGCCGGATGTTAACGTTTTGCGCGATGGGCACAGGCAACAGATTCCGGCTAAGACAATAGTGCCTGGCGACATCATGCTAATAGAAGCGGGCGATCAGGTGGCAGCGGATGGTCGGCTGATAGAAACTGCCACACTGCAAGTGAGAGAATCTGCGCTGACGGGTGAGGCGATCGCAGTCGAAAAAGACGCACATATGACGCTAGCAGAAGACAGCGCCCTAGCCGAGCGAAAGAATCTCGTATTTCAGGGGACAGAGATTGTTCATGGGCGCGGTAAAGTGCTGGTAACCCGCACCGGCATGGGCACAGAGCTGGGCAAAATTGCCACGATGATTCAGTCGGTGTCTGTGCTGGCGACACCCTTACAGCAGCGATTGAAACAGCTGGGTAATACGCTCGTGGCGGGTTCGCTGACGCTGGTGGCGCTGGTGGTGATTGGTGGCACAGTGGCGATGGGCTGGCCAGCCTTTGAAGAATTGCTAACGGTGTCATTAAGTATGGCAGTCGCCGTAGTGCCAGAAGGACTGCCCGCTGTCATTACGGTGACGCTTGCCCTGGGCACTCAAAGAATGGTGAAGCGGCAGGCTTTAATTCGCAGGCTGCCTGCGGTCGAGACATTGGGCTCGGTAACGACGATCTGCTCCGATAAAACGGGGACGCTGACGCAGAATAAGATGGTGGTGCAGTCGGTGCATACTGCCAGTTTGCCGTTTGAGAGAGACTATCAGGTAAGCGGTGAAGGCTACGCACCTACAGGTGAGTTTCGATGGCAAGAGCAGCCGATTGAGCCGTTGACTAAGCCGACACTGGCTCTGTTGCTGTTGGACTGTGCGCTGTGTAATGATGCGGCTTTGCAGATGGAGGCGATCGCACTCAATGAAAAGCAGTGGAGTGAAAAACAGTGGAGTGAAAAGCAGTGGAGTGAAAAGCAATGGAGTGAAAAGCAGTGGGCGATTGTCGGTGATCCGACTGAGGGAGCACTGGTAACGCTAGCCGCAAAAGCAGGACTAGAGAAAGCAAAGTTAGACTTTGAATTTCCGCGTAAAAGAGAGTTTCCTTTCTCGTCTGAGCGAAAGCGAATGAGCGTGGTGGTGAAGGTGCCAGAAACAAATCGGTTAGGCATCGATACGCCTGCAGCTGTCTTTGCAAAAGGGTCGGCAGAGCTGCTGCTCGCTTGCTGCAATCGAATTGATCGACAGGCAGTGCCTTTGAATGAGCAAAGCCGTCAGGAGATTTTAGGCAAGGTCGATCAGCTGGCGGGTGAGGGAAAGCGAGTGCTGGGATTCGCCTATCGTCCGGTGGAACCAGGCAGCGCAGAGGTGCTGACAGAAGCGAAAGCGGAGAAGGATTTGATTTGGCTGGGACTGGTAGCGATGGCGGATGCGCCGCGCCCGGAGGTGATGGATGCGGTTGGCCGCTGTCAAAAAGCAGGCATTCGACCGGTGATGATCACAGGCGACCATCCGCTGACGGCAAAAGCGCTAGCGCTAGAATTAGGAATTATTAACCACAACAGTTCTGCTAATGCTTTTACCGGACAGCAGATAGAAGAGATGGATCAGCCGAAGCTAGAATCTGTTGTAGCCGATACGAGTGTGTATGCGAGAGTTTCGCCCGAGCACAAGCTAAGAATTGTACAGGCTTTGCAGTCTCAGCAGCAGGTAGTGGCTATGACAGGAGATGGGGTAAACGACGCTCCGGCCCTAAAGCAGGCGGATATCGGAATTGCGATGGGTATCACTGGCACAGATGTGAGTAAAGAAGCGAGCGATATGGTGCTGCTAGATGACAACTTTGCGTCGATTGTGGCAGCGGCAGAAGAGGGCAGGGTGGTCTATGGCAATATTCGTAAGTTTGTGAAATATATTTTGGGCAGTAATATTGGCGAGGTGATTACGATTGCACTCTCTCCTTTGCTGCTGCCGATTGTTGCCGTACCCCTGACGCCACTGCAAATTTTGTGGATGAATCTGGTGACTGACGGCTTCCCCGCTTTGGCGCTGGCGATGGAGCCCGCTGAGCCCAATATGATGGACCGCCCACCGCACGATCCAAAAGAGAGTATTTTTGCGCGGGGTCTAGGATTTTATATGGTGCGTGTGGGCATTGTGTTCGCAATTTTGGCGGTATCGCTGATGCTATGGTCTTACGATTACACGCATCGGGTATTTGGCGGTGATTTATCGCCAGACCGGTGGAAGACGATGGTATTTACGATGCTGTGTTTATCGCAGATGGGGCATGCGATCGCCGTTCGATCTAGCCATCGCTTGGCGTTGGAAATGTCGCCATGGAGTAATCCGTTTGTGCTGTTAGCGGTGGTATTGACCTCAGTACTGCAGCTGCTGTTAATTTATGTGCCGGTACTACGAAACTTTTTAGGAACGGAGTTTATTTCGGTGACAGAGCTGATGATTTGTATAGGCTTTAGTCTGTTGTTGTTTGTATGGCTAGAGATGGAAAAACTACTTTTCCGGCGACGTGGGTAAGCCCGCGTTTCTCTTCTTCTTTAGTTTCTCTTCTTCTTTGGTTTCTCTTCTTCTTTATATGAATTAGTAACAGAACTTATATGAATTGGTAACAGAGCCGTTCATTTTCCGGTACACGTGTAACCATAGAGGCAGCTGCTCCATTCACTGCTCAAATGATTATGCAAACTGCTACCCGCCCTAATACCTATTCACTGCTGTGGGACAATTCTCAGTTTTTTACCGGCACAGATGATCCCAAAATTACGGCAGCAGTAGAAGACGTTAAAGACGCGATCGCCATCCTCACCACACAATGCCAACCCTTCACCCTCCTCGCCGAACTCGCCGAAGACGTCAGCCCCGACGACGACACTGACCTCATCGGAAAAATCCGCACCATCCACCAGCAGCGCACCGAGCTCAATAAAAAGCTAGGCAACCTCAGCACCTACATCTACACCGCGCTGAGCACAAACACACAAGACCCTCACGCCAGCACCTGGAAACCCATCCTCCAACAGCTCAGCGCCGAACTCTCTCAGGCGCTCACCCCACTCAACGTCTTCCTCACCCGCGCCAGCGAAGTCTTCATCAGCCACCTACTCGCCGATCCGGCTCTTGCCGAGACGGCCTTTCTCATTCACCACCAGCGTCAGCTAAAAGACCAGCTCCTCAGCGTCAGCGAAGAACAGCTTATTACCGGCCTCGCCACCAATGGCCTACACACCTGGGGAAACCTCTACAGCGAACTGGCTGGAACGCTAAAGTGCACAGTCCAAGGCGAAACCATGGGATTAGCCAAGGCAGCCAACCTGCTCAGCCATCCCGAATCTGCCACCCGTAAAGCCGCCTGGAAAGGCACCAGAGCCGCCTGGGAAACCCAACAAAGCGCTGTCGCCGCCGGGCTCAACGCCATCACCGGCTGGCGGCTAGAAGAAACCGAAAAACGCGCCGCCCAGCGCAAGCTGCACTACTTAGATAAAAGCTGTCACCAAAGCAGAATTTCTCGCGCCACCCTAGACGCTTTGATAGAGACCACTTATCAGCAGCGCGAAATCGGGCAGCGAGCCCTCACAGCAATGGCCAAGGCCATCGGTCAACCTCAAGCGCACCCCTGGGATTTAATGGCACCCGCGCCTACACAAAAAGAGGCAAAAGGAGACACGGAAAATATCTCTTTTGAAGCTGCGATCGCCCTCATCGCCGACGCCTTCAACCGCCTCACGCCCGAAATGGGAGACTTCGCCATCATGATGGCCAAAAAAGGCTGGATCGACGGCGCACCCACACCCAACCGAGCAACCGGCGCATACTGCACCAAATTTTCTGACCCACGCGAGCCGCGTATATTCATGACCTACGAAAACACCATGAATAACGTGCTCACCCTCGCCCATGAACTCGGCCACGCTTGGCACAACTGGGTGATGAGAGACCTCGCACCCACCCAGTGCCGCTACCCCATGACCCTTGCTGAAACCGCCAGCATCTTTGCTGAAACGCTCGTTCGCGAAGCCCTGATGGAGAAAGCCGCCACTCCAGAGCAAAAGCTAGAAATTGCCTGGCAAGACGCGCAAAGCGCAGCTGTCTTCTTGCACAACATTCCCGCTCGCTTCGAGTTTGAAAAACGATAGGTAGAAGCAAGCAAAGTCGGCGCACTTCGCCCCACCCAACTGCGCGAAATGATGAGCGAAAGCTGGAAAATGTGGTACGAAGACAGCCTCAGCGAAGTCGACGATCTATTCTGGGCCAGCAAGCTTCACTTCTCCATCTCCAGTCTCGGTTTCTACAACTACCCCTACCTCTTCGGCTACCTCTTCAGCCTCGGCATCTACGCCCAGCAGCCCGTTTACGGCAGCCAGTTTAACCAGCGCTACACAGATTTACTACGCGATACTGGCACAATGACGGCAGAAGACGTTGTTCAGCACCATCTACAAAAAGATCTCAGTCAGCCTCAGTTCTGGCAAGATAGTCTTGCAATTGTAGAAAAATCTGTTGCTCAATTTGAACAGCTTGTAGATGATATCACCAACAGAAAGTAAGGTGGAATAATCTTCATGTTTGATTTATCTGCGGGCGTTGAAAGACTCTTAAAAGTAGCGTAATTCAAGTAGCGTAATTGCGATAAGGTATTCATTTATCATTCAGCTTCCCATACCGCTCGAAACTTTGCTGCGGTTTCTTCCGGCTGACCCGCAGAAGGAAACAACAGTACGCTCTTCACCTGAGGGTTATTCGCCAAAACTGCTAGCCGTTCAAACTGGTTATCCGAAATAGCGATTCCCTCATTCTGCTGTACATAGTCCATTTCCACATCAAAGTTATTATCGTTGTACACCTGAATAAACGCCCTATCTACCTGCCAGTTCGCCCAGTCTGCATCGAAGTAGCGCTTGCCCCAGTAAGGATTGTGATGGCACACATCAAAACTAATTTTCGGGCTTGTTGTCTTCACCGCAGAGCGCAGTGACAGCATAAAAGCAGTAAGCTGTGGCGTTCTATCTTCATCGCCCGGCAGCTCTTTGTGGTAGCCCACATAGTCATCCCACTGCACCGCATCAATTGTCGGATACTTGCGCGCAAACTCTGCCGAAATATCCGCAAAGTACTTAGCCACTTCCGGATTTTCCACATCCAAAATGTAATGGTCCACGCTCGGATAGGTCTTATCAATGCCTGGCACAAACCAGCCCTTACGAGTCGCAATTTCAAAAATTGGACTGTTCTTATCTAGCTTAATGCCCTTCTCAAAATACGCATGTACCTGCATATTTTGCTTTTTAGCCTCATCTAGCATCCAGTCTAACCACTGATCTTCAAACAGATTTGGACAGCTAGAAAAGCCAAACTTCGCCTGCATCACGTCGCTCTGGTACATCGTGCAGCCGTTGCCCCAAACGCCGTGAATAATGGTGTTAATACCCTGAGCCTTGTAGTAACGAACGCGATCGCGAATCGTTGATTCACTCGCCCGGTTCGTCACTTGATACCGACTCAAATAAATTCCTCGAATCTCTTTCGATGCCCAAGCGGTAGGTAGCGCGGGTTCAGCAACGACAGCTTCTATCGAATCGGGAACATCTGGCATATCTGGCGGCGGCGGTGGCGGCGGCTCTGCCACACTGCCCGCATCAGAGCCTGTATAACCCTCTACGGGCTCTGATGGCTCAGCGTTAGGAATCCCTGCTGGCAGTTCAACCGGTGTAAAGACTGGCGCGTCCGGATCTTCTTCTAACAAACTCTTCGCAACCGCAACCAAATCTCCATCTCTAGCCGTGTCAATATCTATCCGATGCAGCCGAGGAACCAGCCACCAGCCACTGCCCACCGTAATAGCTATCAAAAGTAGAAGAAAAGAGCCACAGCCACAGCCGGACTTTTTCTTTTTCGGTGAAGCAGACATAGCAATACACAGGCGAGCATCATATCAAACGGAAACTTCATAGCCCAACTAATCAATTCCGTACGATGTTAGAATGCCCGCCCTGACTACAGCCAAACCTTTCAGTCAGTATTGCAAGATATCTAGAGAGCAAGATATCTAGAGTACAAGATACCTAGCGGCCAAAGATGACTTCATTCACCCGCCGAGCAGCCGTCACCGGATCCCCAGTTGTTGGAAAAATCAGCACACTCTTGATATTAGGATTGTTGATAATATCTTCTAGCCGATGTAGCTGATTATCAGAGATAGCTACGCCCGCACTGCTTTCGATATAGCTAAGCTCATCGTAAAAGTTAGCATCGTTATAGGCCTGAATAAACGTCCGATCGGCACCCCAATTGACCCAGTCAGCAGCAAAATAGCGCGCCCCCCAGTAAGGATTGTGATGACAAATATCAAAACTGACATTCGGATTGGCATGCTTCATCCCCGTACGCATTCGCTGCACAAAGCTAGTTAAATGCGACGTGCGATCAACGCTGTCTGCCAGTCCCGCATGATAGCCCAAGTAATCATCCCATTGCACCGCATCAACCGTAGGGTATTTACGTACAAACTCAGCTAAAATCTGTTCAAAAAACTGACTTACCTGAGGATTATTAACGTCTAGCACGTAGTGATCAACAGAAGGATAGGTTCTATCAATTCCAGGAACAAACCAGCCGTTGGCCTCAGCAATTTCAAAAATCGGGCTTTGAGCATCTAGCTTTATTCCCTTTTCAAAATAGGCGTGAACCTGCATATCTTGATTGTGCGCTTCATCTATCAGCCAGGCCAGCCAATCTGCCTGGAATTCGTTATCGCAACGAGAAGTTCCAAATGTTTCCATCATCACATCACTGTCATACATCGGGCAGCCATTACCCCATACGCCATGGATGATGGTATTAATCCCCTGCTGCTTGTAGTAGCGCACCCGATTGCGAATAGTCTCTTCAGGGGTGTTGTTTGTAATTCGATACCGGCTCATATAGATTCCACGGATCTCTTTCGACTGCCATAGCGCAGAAATATCAGAAGTAGCCGCTACAGCAGGTTGCAGAGAAAAAGGAGACAAAGACGATAAAGCAGAAGAAATTGAGCCTAGCGTTGAACCAATATTTAGCGTCGAAACTGTATCATGTGCAACAACTTGATCTGCCAAGTCAGGCGTGGTGAGAAAGCGCTGATTATCAGTGATAGAAGAAGAGTTTGACTGAGAAAGATTGGATTGAGAAAAGTTTAAGCGAGAAAGGTTTGACTGAGAAAGGCTTGAGTGACTAAAGCCAGCTACAGCAAAAAGAGCTGACAGCGCGAGACTTCTGTGTCTCAGTGTTTTCCAGGAAAAAGACATAGTGCAGCAGTATTTTTTACACAGCGGTGCCTTGCTAGCCTGCCCACGCACTCCTTCGAACAAGCAAAAACGCCTGCCAAAAGACGAACAAACATGAAACAGGTAACTAAGTTAGCTGCGTATTTAGTGAAATATACGGTTCGAGAACAACAATCTTTGTGAATGCATCTTCATGCACCCGTTGGGGCTCTCGACAGCATATCAGCCAATGTGACTTAGATCATAAGATTTTTTTAGATAATTGCAGTTTTGTCATTAAACACATGCAACGCTGTGAAACGACAATGAGATAAGTTATGGAAGTGTTGTTATTTTTTTGACAGGCTTGAACTTAAATTATTCAGCCAAAACATAATCCATCGCAGAGAGAAAAAGATCGTTCTCCATCTGTTCAGGCAAATCACCATGGCCAGCATTCGAGACTTCTTCGTAGTGATAATCAATATTTTGTTGATCCAATGAATCTAACGCGCTGTACATTGAGCTGCGATTGCCATCGTAGCCACCCATCACCATAAAGTAGCGAAAGTTTCGAGCGGCCAGCGTTTGCGCATTCTGCGCATCGCGATGGTTTGACATACTGCCCATAACAATAGCACCGCTAAAAATAGCAGGATTGCGTAGGCTCAAAGTCCAGCTCAGATCGCCACCTAGCGAAAATCCACCGATTACCATTCGATTAGGATCTACGTTGTACTTAGCAGCAACAGGCTCCAAGTCCTGCTGTATATAGGCTCCGTATTCATTGACCAGCGATTCCCAACCAGTACCCGACCAGTTGGCCGAGCTCCCCTGTCCAGGCGGCATAATGATGACAAAAGAATTTTCGCCCCGACGATGGTAGGCATCATAAATGCCCCAGTTAAACATATGCAGCGCTGTGCGATCTGTATAAGGCATCAGCACCAGCGCAGGATAAGCGCGACTAGCATCGTAACCAGGCGGCAAAATGACCGTTGTGCCATCTGGCTCGGTCAATTCGGTCATTTGGGCACTGCTAGGCGCAGCTAAAGAGGTCGTTTCATTAAAAGGATCGGGGCCGATTTCGACAGCTGTCTTATTAGTAGCTGTGTTGTTTACAGTTCTAGAAGACGTAGCGATAGAACGCACGTGAGGCGCTGCCTCGGCAGCTGGAAATACCATTGCACTCCACAGTAAAGCAGCCATAGTACCTGAGAAAACTGCTCTAAGCGGCGTTATGCGGCAGGCTCTCTGACACCTTGAAGACTGGGCTCTTGAAGACTGGGCTCTTGAAGACTGGGCTCTTGAAGACATAGTACATTCTCCTCATAACTGGCCTTACATCAGCAAAGCTTTATATGAACTATTTATATCAATCAAGCGGAAATCAAGCTACCGCTAAATTTACTCATAGCAAATGTTCGTATAACCCAGGGCGGTAAGGATACAGAGGCAATGAAGACACCGAGACAAGAAAATACAACTGACAAAAACGCTAGCAATGCAGGGGCAGTAGAAAAGATTAATAGAAAAAGACCAATAGAAAAAGTGGCACCGCCGTCGCCTGTTTACTGGAACTTTCTATGGAATGAATGGGTCAGCATTGAATAAGTAAGCACGTTTTTGAAAAAATATACTAGATTAAATTAAAGATTAGATGAATTTACTACCCTCATTACACACTTCCCTTACTTTCATAGCTTTTCATTCAAGGATTACCTATTCACTGTCGTAAGACTATAGCCCTGCTTAAAAGCCCTACTTACAGTAGTCTGCTTGCCCTGTTTAGAGGGTCTTTTTGCCCCGTGCGGATCATATGCCTCAGAGTCTTATTCTCAACCTAACTGCTCAATCAGCTATCCCACCCAAGCACCTTCAGGGATATTCGCTTCAGCAGCTGTTTTTCAACCTGGTCGAAATTGTTGATCCAGAGCTAGGGCGCGTTTTACGGCGTGACAAAGAGAATTATTCCTACAGCCTAAGCGCCATTCAAAGCGATATAAAGCGTGAAGCGAATACATTACACTTTTCACATAGCAACACGCTGAGCGCTCAGACAGAATGCTGGTGGCGAATTTCTTTTTTAGATGACGCGCTGCTCGATCATTTAGTTTATCTGTGGAATCAGATCAGGGACGAAATATTTCAGCTGGGCTCATCTAGTGTGAAGGTCGTTCGCATCACGACAGGTTCACACTACGCAGTCCATGCAGACAGCTGTAGCTATCAAGACATTTATGAACAGGCTTCTGATGATGAGCGCGATATTCATCTACGCTTTTTGACACCAACAGCCTTCAAGCACAGCGATGCCATCATACCTTTGCCCACGGCCGAGGCTGTTTTTCATCCCCTCAGAAAGCACTGGAATCGCTACAGCGGCCTGGCATTTACGCCTAGTCTTATTGAAAGCATCACCCCAACTCATTTCGATATTCAAACGAGTTCTATTCAAACTATTCGACGTCAATCGCAACAGACGATTACAGGCTGTACGGGTCGGATTAGTTTCCGCATTGGCAATAAAGCCGATCCTCTCATTATTAAGCGGATTAACACCTTGGCAGATTTCACACAGTATTGCGGCGTAGGATTTAATAGTCGTTTGGGCATGGGTATTGTTCAAAGATTGAAAGCAGCAGCCCTTCAACAACAGCGTAAAATCAATTGATCGCCTGCCTGCTAAGTACCAACTGCCAGGTCATCAGGCTCCCATGGAACAGTTACATACAACAAACGACTAAAGCAGCACAGGCAAAGAGAAAAATGGGTATTCAGCAATTAATTATTCCTGAGATGCATGACTTGGGTGGGTTTAGCGTACAGCGATCGCTGCCGAACCAAGCCAGAACTATGGTGGGTCCCTTCATTTTCTTTGACCACTTAGGGCCGGCTGATTTTCCAGTGGGTAAAGGCGTAGATGTCCGGCCACATCCACATATTAATCTAGCGACTGTGACATTTCTCTTTGAAGGCAGCTTACTCCATCGCGACAGTTTGGGCGTAGTGCAAGAGATTTTGCCAGGTGAGGTCAACTGGATGACTGCGGGCAAGGGCGTTGTGCATTCTGAGCGATCGCCCGACAGCTTTAGAGATAGCCACGCAACGCTGCACGCCATTCAAACCTGGGTTGCGCTGCCCGAAAGCGAAGAAGAAATCGATCCTAGTTTCTCTCACTACTCAGCTGCTGATCTCCCAATTTGGACAGCAAACGGCGTCACCACGACGCTGATAGCAGGAGACTTTCAAGCACATAATAAATCCTACAGTTCCCCAGTTAAAACCTGCTCTTCCACGCTTTATCTGTCACTTGCTTTTGAAGCAGGCGGTCACTTTCACTTGCCTACTGCTACTGAACAGATTGAAAGGGCAATCTACAGCATAACGCCCGGACTCACTTTAAACGGAGAGCCTTTTGCGCAACATCGCCTGGCTATTATTCAACCCGGTGACACGGTAGATATTCGCGCGGAAGCTAAAGCACGCTGCATGATTATTGGAGGAGCGCCCGTGGGCGATCGCACAAAGTATTGGAATTTCGTCTCCAGCCGCCCGGAACGAATTGAGCAGGCTAAAAGCGACTGGCGATCGCAACGATTCGAGCCCGTCCCTGGAGAAACAGAATTCATTCCCCTTCCAAACGAATCCCCAAAATAGACCTCACTGCCGCGAAAGCGACTTGTACGCACCAAAGCCAACGGCAATCATCGTGACAGAAAACAACGTGGTGAGCGTACCCAAGGCATACAGCGCCGGAGAAGTCACATTAGTCGTCATGCCAAAAATCTCTAGCGGTAGCGTATTGTACTGCCCCGACACCAACGAGGTGCGAATAAACTCATCATAAGAAAGCGTAAACCCTAGCAGCGCGATACCAATCAAGCTGGGCAAAATCAGAGGTAGAACAACTTCTTGAAACGTTCTAACCTCTCCAGCACCCAAATCTCTAGCCGCTTCCTCGTAGTAAGGGTTAAACCGGTTAAACACCCCAAGCATAATCAAAAAAGCAAAAGGCACCGTCCAGGTAAGATGAGCCCCTAGCCCCGAAGAAAACCAGTTTGTTTGAATATCGAGCACCTGAAAAGTAATGCCAATGCCCAAAGAAATCAGTACACCTGGCACCACCAGGCTAGAAATTGTCAGATAGAACAAAGCCAGCGAGCCTTTGAACCTAGCGCGAAAAGCCATACTGGCCATGACGCTGACGATAATAGCGATCGCCACCACCGCCAGTCCCAGCCAAAGCGATCGCTGAAACGATTCAACAAAGCTACCAACCCGCTGCTCTTGAAACACCTGCCCTAGCCAGTAAAATCCAAAGCTGCGAACCGGAAAGGTAAGCGCACCATCTGGCCCCTGCAAAGACAGCGTAAAAATGGCCAGCATCGGCCCGTACAAAAACAAAACAAAAAGCGCAAAGAAAGCAGTCAGCAAGAGTTTGATCATAACAGCTGCCTACAGCTCCTTCTGAATATCAACAACCCGCAAAATTCCGGTCACCATCACCAGCGTAAATAGCAACAAAATCACCGCATTCGCCGCAGCCAGTGGGTATTGCAAGCTACCAATCTGCGTACTGATCAGCTTGCCAATAGAAGCCGCCTGACCGCCCCCCATCAGACGCACCGTTACATATTCGCCCATCGTCAGGGTCACCACAAAAATAGAGCCAATCGCCATCCCCGGCGCGGTCAACGGCAGGATAATCTCTTTGAGCACCTCAAATCCAGAAGCGCCCATATCTCTAGCAGCCGTAATCAGCGTACGATCAATACGCATCATGCTGTTGAATACAGGTGCAATCATAAAAAAGTTATACAAATGCACCATTCCTAGCACAATGGCAAAATCTGAGTACAGTAACCATTCCACCGGCTGCTGCACTAGATTTAGATTGAGCAACGCCTGATTCACCAGCCCTTCTCGGCCCAGCAGCGGAATCCAAGAAATCATCCGAATAATGTTCGAGGTCCAAAAAGGAATCGTACACAACAAGAACAGCAGCACGCGAATACTTTCACGCTTTATGCAAAAAGCCAGGTAGTAAGAAACGGGAAGAGCGATCGCAACACAAAGTCCCCATACCAGCGTCACATACTTAAACGTATTTAGATAGGTTGCCAGTGAAACCTGCGAGCTAAAGATATTGACATAGTTCTCAAACGTAAAGGCTGGCGTCATGGCATAGCCATTAAACTGCCAAAAGCTCACAACAAAAATCATGAGAATGGGGAACACCAAAAACATCAAAAATATCAGCGTTTGTGGTGTAGCCAAAAGATATGGCTGAAGAACCTTCCAGGACTTGTACATCAAAAACTATCCAACAAACTATAGCTTTTGAAGCGTTGCTTAGGACACATGCGAAGGGCTACAGCCGCCAGCAAGTATGCAACGCTTCTGAGCCAATGTTCTATAGAACATTGGCTATATCTAACGCTATGCAGCAATAAACTCATTCCATTTCTGAACCAGGTAGACCTGCTCATCCATCGTCGAATTCCACACCACCACGTTGCCCATGCGCTCTTCAAAAGAGCCACCGTCTCGCACCGCACCCGCCTTCTCCAGTGTCTTACCAAACGGATCGACCATATCGACCGCCGCAGGCTTACCTTCGTACCAAAAGTCCCACTCCTCAGCAGACATAAACTTCTTCGCATTCTCGGGCACCGCGCTGTAATAGCCCTGCCGGCCCAAAAACGCACCCACCCAGCCATCTAGCAGCCAGTCCATATAAGCGTAGGCCGCATCTAACTTAGCGCCCTCCAAGGCTGCCGACATACCAATACCACCCCCCCAGGCCCGGTAGCCCTCTTTGAGCGGCGCATACACGCACTCAATCCCCTGCGCCTTTACCGCTGTCACCGCTGGTGACCACATCGACTGCAAAACAACTTCTCCAGAGGACATCAAATTCACAGACTCATCAAACGTCTTCCAAAATGCTCTAAACTGGCCCTCTCGCTTCTTCTCGATTAAGATTTCGGTGATTTGGTCAATCTCTTCGCGAGTCATATTCCCCTTATCACCAAAAGTCATCAGCCCAGCCGCCTCTACCACTAGAGCAGCATCCATAATGCCAATAGAAGGAATATCGAGAATAGACGTTTTGCCATTAAAGGCAGGATCGAACAGATCAGCCCAGCTCGTAATTTCTTTATCGACTAGATCGGGCCGATAGCCCAGCGTGTCTGCGTTGTACTGAAACGGAATTAGCGTTGCCCAGTCTGTCGGCGTAGCTGAAAACTCTGAGGAATTTTGATCGCTTAGGTACATCACCTTAATCGGTGCGGTTCCCTGCGCAGTCTCCACAGGCAGTCCATTAAAGTCTCCTGTAGTGAAGAAAGAAGCAATCTTGTCAAAACTCTTGATTCGCTTGACGTCAATCGCCTGCAAATTTCCCGAAGGAATCACCAGCGGCAGGCTAAAGTACTCGCCGTCGAACATATCGTACTGACCGGGCTGAGTAATCGCAATTTGATTATTTTCTTCTGTACTGAGTGCCTTCAGCTCTATCTTAAAGCCCAAATCTTCTTGAGCTTTATCGCGGATATCATTAATCTGCGCCACGCCCGTACCGATAAAGCGCAGGGTTACATCCTTAATACTGTTGGTATTCACCTCAGGTCCTGGGGCCGGATTATTCGGCGTTCCACAGCGGGCAGTCGCCAACGCCGCCCCCGTAGCTAGGCCCGTTTGCAGTAAGCGACGACGAGTAAACTTAGGCATTGTTTCACTAAAAGCTAAACGACAGATAGTGCTAGCTACAGTATCGCGATTGGTACAGCCATTTGGTGTGCCACGGTACCATTACCAGCAAATCCACGCAAAAAATCTTGGCACCTGTCTTGAACACCCAAATCAATCTCAGTCAGTGCAACATCAATCGGTGACTCAATTGGCGACCATTCAGTACGTGCTACTCAAAAGCATAATCCTACTGCGCTTCAGAAAAACAAATGTTCAAAAGATTACAACAATTGAGACATCAAGAGGGCAAAAAGACACAGTCTTCAGCTGACCAGGTTGCTCTCAAAGGCTGACCAACGCTAATCCCTGCCCCCATCCAATCGGTCGTTCTTGCTTTGTAAAGCATCGTTTGACCAGTCGCTTCCACTATCAGAGAAACTCTCGTTACGTACCCCGTCATTTCAACATCAACAACGCGAACCGGAACCTGATTAGTCTCGGTAGAAGGCGCAGCCAGATCTTCTAGAACCGGATCTAGCTGCATCAAATCAGGACGCACAGAGCAAGCGGCCGTCGCATTCAATGCTGCACTACCTTGACAATAAAGAGTGCCTATACCTTCTACTGTCAGCTCAACAGACTCTATCCCATTGATACGACAAGTCCTCGAAACCCTACCTTCAAAAATATTATTATCACCAATAAACTTGGCAACAAACTGAGAGGCCGGCGCATTAAATAGCTCAGTGGGCGTTGCCACCTGATCAATTCGGCCATGATTCATCACAACTACCTGATCAGAAAGAGAAAACGCCTCTTCTACATGGTGCGTCACCTGAATAAAAGTTAGCTTAAACTGTTGCTGAATTTTTCGTAGCTCGCCGCGCATTCTCACCCGCAAGTTTTCATCCAGGGCACTTAGCGGCTCATCGAGCATTAGCACCTGCGGGCGGGTTACCAAAGCCCTCGCCAAAGCAATCCGCTGCTGCTGTCCGCCGCTGAGCATATTGGGCTTTCTATCTGCGGTATGGCTCAGACCCACCAACTCTAATATTTCACCCACTCGCTGAGTACGTTCTGCTTTAGATACCCGCTGCATTTTGAGGCCAAAATCCACGTTTTGCCAGATCGTTTTATGCGGGAATAGCGCATAGTTTTGAAACATCATCGCAGTGTTTCGCTTGGCAGGCGGCAGCTGGGTCACCACCCTATCGCCAATCAACACCTCGCCAGCGGTCACCGCCTCATGCCCTGCTATCATACGCAGGGCCGTCGTTTTACCACAGCCGCTAGGACCTAATAAACAGCAGTACGCACCCGCTGGAATATCTAACGTAACGTTCTCGATAGCTGTAACAGGACCATATTTTTTAGTAACTGAACGCAGGGCAACGCCCGCCGCTTCTGTAACTATCCCTTGGCGAGCATCGGTAGGCATCTGTCCGGCATCTGCTCGGCCATCAGCATCAGCCGACCGAACAGATACCGGAGGCGAAGAAACGATCCGCGATGGCTGAGCACTGTCTGGATTCATGCTGGTTGCACTGGAGTAAGAAAAACCGGACGTATGAAGTCACAACTTGATTAAGTCACAACCTTTCGACTGTGATCAACTGTGATCAATCTATCTGAGAAATCGGATGACAAAGTGTATCGAATTTATCTGGACGCACAGGCGATCGCCGATCTCATTAGAAACAGCCTGCCAATTTTATCTCTTGTTAACTTCGTTAGCAATTGAACGTTCCCTGTAGCTATTTCTGGTAATAGTTGCTAGTGACGCTAACACAGCAATTGCCAGATGCATACGTATGGCATTTGGCAATTGCTGTTCACTGAGCTCTATATGCATCAATTCTATATGCACCAACAGTTTCATATATTGAAAGTGTGTAAAGCTAAGTGACGAACGCTATAGTTTCATTTTCAGTAAGGCTGTTCCCCCATGTCTGACCAAGACCAATCAAACAATACTCAATCTTATCTTGTTTTTATCTGCGGCTCGGCGCTAAAGGGTCAGCCCGACCATCAAAACCTGCAGTCAGCTAAATTCATCAGAGAAGCCAAGACAGCGCCAAAATATCGATTGCACGCCGTCAAAGATGGCTGGCATCCAGGTATCTTTGCCACTGAAGAGAACGGAATTTCTATCCCGGGAGAGATTTATCAGCTGACACCGGAGCAGTATGAGTATTTAGTCTCAACAGAGCCGCCAGATATGTATCCAGAAGAAGTAGAAATGGAAAATGGAGACCAGGCGATCGCAATGCTCTATCCGCAGAAACTCATTGAAGAGAACGGCTATCCAGACATTTCAGATATTGGTGGCTGGGCAAAGTACAAAGCGCAATCATAAGCAACCAAAACCCAGCAAGCGGACAAAAAAGAAGAGTCTAGAAAGAAGAGTCTAAAGAGAAAAGTCTAGAAAGAAAAAGCCAAAGAGGGAAAGAGCCAGAGAGAAAAAAGCCAGAGAGAGAAAAAGAGGAAAAAGAGGTACAAGAAAAAATCTCTCTTTATGCTTCCAGGTGGCATTGATGTTCATGTCCATATGGAACCCCCATGGGCAACGACATATACACCTGCGATACCTTCGAGAGCGGCACCCGCTCAGCGGCCTTTGGCGGCACCACAACTATCATCGACTTTGCTCAGCAGTTCGCAGGCGAAAGCCCCAAGCTAGCACTCGATAGGCGACTGGCCGCTGCCGAACCGCAGTGCAACGTAGACTATGGATTCCACTTTATTTTGACCGATGCTAATTCAGATGCGATCGCCAAGCTTCCCGATCTGGTCAATCAGGAAGGCGTCTCTAGCTTTAAACTATATATGGCCTACCCTGGCGTCATGATGGTCGACGACGCGGCCATTTATAAAATCATGCGCAAAGTTGGCGATCACGGTGGCATGGTCAATGTCCATGCTGAAAATGGCATCGTTATCCAGGCGCTGATAGAAGAAGCTCTCGCCGCAGGCAATACCTCGCCCAAATTCCATCAAATGACCCGACCTCAGCTGATGGAGAGTGAAGCGACTCATCGGGTAATCCGGATTGCCGAGCTAGCGGAAGTACCTGTATATATCGTGCATCTGTCGGCAAAAAAAGCCCTAGATGCGGTTGCTGAAGCACGCGATCGCGGCATTCACGCTTTCGCCGAGACCTGTCTTCACTACCTTTTCCTCGACCACTCCGAATACAATCGCCCAGGGTTCGAGAGCGCCAAATAGAGCTGCTGTACGACGGGGGCGTTCGTGCCGGCAGAATCAACCTTAACCGCTTCGTCCAGCTTACCGCTACCGCCCCTGCTAAAATGTTCCGTCTATTCCCACAGAAAGGCACAATCGCTGTTGGCAGCGACGGTGATATTATCCTGTTTGACCCCAACAAGCAGCACACAATCAGCGCCAGCACCCAGCACTCCAACGTCGATTATTCTCTTTTCGAGGGACGACAGGTTCAAGGAAAGGTAGAGAAAAATTTTCTGCGTGGACAGCTCATCGTCAGCGATCAAACATGGCTCGGGCGTCCCGGTATGGGTCGATATCTTCGCCGCCTAGCCTCTGGGAGAGTACTATAGACATATCGCACGGACTACTTAGTCATGCTCTATACACGACTTATCGTCCTATCGACACTTATTGCATCTACGCTCAGCTGTACTGTAGGTTGCACTACCAGACCTAGCTTCGAGACTGTCTACACCCAGGTAACGCCCAGTACAGTTCAGCCCAATAGTCCTATCCCTCAGGCAACAGGCGAAATAATTCTGACAGTCACTGGCAAAGTCAACGCAACGCAAGAGAAAACAGCCTCTAGCGGAGCGGCTTCTGACGGCCAGCAGAGATTAAATATTGCAGCTGCGAAAATCGCAATGGATAGGGCCAACATAGAAGCCTTGGGCACCATAGAGTACGCCGTAGAAGACCCTTTTGAGAAACAGGAAAACACCTTTAGTGGCGTACTGTTTAGAGATTTGCTCGACCTGTGGCAAGTGTCTGAAAACGCTCAGCAGCTAACCATAACTGCCCTCAATGATTATCAAGTCACCATCCCAATTACCCTCCTGCGTGAATACCCCGTTCTTATGGCTATGCAACAGAATGGCCAGACCATGACTCGGGACTATCGTGGGCCAGCCATGCTGGTCGCCCCAATCAATGCCTACCCATCCGTCAGAGCACTCGCCAACCGAGAGTATTGGATTTGGCAAATAAAAACTATTCACGTCGAATGAAAAACATAGCCCCGAGTTCTTTGCAAGCCGGCACCGTAAAGCTAGAGAACTCATTTTCTAGCATTCGCAAAAACTCGCTTAGATATCCCTACAAAAGTCCACTGGCCGTCCTGATCTGTGCAGGATTAATTGTAGCTGTTCTTGTTAGCGGACAAAAGCTTCAGCACCAAATTCAACAGCAGGGCATCTTCTTAGAAGACAGATTTATCGGAGAAATGCACGAACTCCATCAGCTCCAGCGAGAAACGCTCAGGCTGAACCGATTCCTGGTCACCGCCACCTATCAGCCACAGGCAACGACACTGCAACCAGAGTCTCAGCCAGAATCTCAGCCAGAGTCTCAAACAACGCCAACGCCAGCAATCTCTCCTCAGGCCACTCTCGATGTCGAAACGCTAAAATTTCATACTGATCTCGTTCAAAGTCGAATGACTATTTTTCAGATAGGCAACGCCAACCGCTATCGAACGGCAGAAGCCAGCATGCGCAACGTCATTCAAACGAAAGAGATTTTGAACGGATGGACAGCGGTTAAAAAAGATCTAAATGCCTTGCAGCTAAATCCTGAAGAGGTCTCTCTTCAACAGTCTGTACTCTCCCAGCTAGAAGAGCTAGAAGTAGATATCAACCAGCTCGGCCTGCTCAATGGTCAAGAGCACTGGAAAGAATACGCGATTTTAACTAACGATCAAAAGAAAGGTCTCAACTATCTTCTCTTTCTGGTAACGTCTTTCTTTCTATTTGCCGCTCTCTTTTCGCTCTATGCGCTTAAGTTCGCCCGCATCCGCCAGCAAATTCTAGAGGAAGTAGAACAAGTTTCAGTAACTGACGATCTCACTCAAATTGCCAACCGTCGTCACTTCAACCAGATATTGATTGAAGAGTGGCATCGGGCCATGCGCAACCAAACTCAGATCGCTCTGCTGCTGTGCGATGTGGACTACTTCAAAAGCTATAACGATCGCTACGGACATCAAAAGGGCGACGAGTGCCTCTGCAACATTGCCCAAATACTAAATCAGGCCACCCACCGGGCCGGTGATTTTGTCGCTAGGTACGGCGGAGAAGAATTTGTGATTATCTTGCCTAACGCCTCCGTACAGGCCGCGCTGAAATTTGCAGCGCGCATTCACACGCAGCTGAGCCAAGCGGCCCTAGTCCACGAAGCCTCGCAGGTAAGTCCCTACGTGACGCTTAGCATCGGTATTGCCGTGGGTGTACCCTCCCCAAATGTTAGTGCCCAAACAGCGCTCAATTTTGCCGATCAAGCCCTTTACGAAGCCAAAGAAAGTGGCCGCAACCAGTCTTGTCAACGCGTGTTTAACCTAACGCGGCTCAAGGCATGGCCCAAAAGAAAGCTAGAAGCCCAGTAAGTCTTTAACGCAGTATTCAATATGGTTAAAATCACTGTCCATACAGATATCACGCTGACTACACAGCAGCTCTTAGACGGTATCGCTCAGCTAGATGCATCTGAGCTAAAGAAGGTGCATGCTGCTGTCGGAGCCATGATAGAAACCTATGAGCATAAGCCTATCGAAGCGACTACAGAGTCTATAGACTATGCAGCAGCAAACAGCAGCAACACCGACGAAAATATTCCGATTGTGACATCATTAATTCCTGAATCGCTCACGCTAGAGAGCAACAGTTACCAGTAAACCTAGCAATCGTCACGGCAGACACCGAGCGCCTACAATTCAAGCGACTACAATTCAAGCGACTACAGTTCAAGCGTATAAATTCAAGCACCTACAGTTACAGACAGCACGCTCAAGCGATGGCTGACAGAATAGCTCAGTCAGCCATCGCTTAACTTATCTCCTATGCGATTGCTTTTTCAGGTTGCCACCACGTTTTCCGGATTCAGCACAATGTGGCTGTAGCAAAAGAGAGCACATAGATTAAGCAGAACAATAGATTTGGCAAGTCGGTAGCTGTGATCCGTGCAGCCATCTGCCACCTAGTCATTGGCCTGATATTCTGGGTATGCGTTAAATCAATTAAAGCTGATTAATCCAAATGAGCCTCTCATCCGTATATATCTAACGAGAGGCAATATCTGTAAGTCCGTTCCTTGCTAGCCAATCAAGGCGACGTTTCCACCCTGCCTATTCTGCAAGGGTGATTTATCCATAGTATGTTTACAAAAGTTAAAAGCATCGAAACCACTAAAGTTCTTGAGGTACTACCAAACGTGTTGCCGCGACAAGCGCTCAAACTTAGAGACATTCTTTCAACCAGAACCTTTACACACTTTGAGCACGAAGGCCATACACACGAAGACCATACGCACGAAGGCCACACGCATGAAAGCAATACACCCGAAAGCGCAGACTTCAAAACATCAACATCTCTAGGGGGTGGCTGGGAAAGCCGCCCGCCCGCTAAGTGGGCTCAGCCCTACGGCTTGGGCACCCCTGTTGAAATAACCTATTCATTTGACAGCAATCTCACCGTACCCGGCCTTAGCCAGGACGAAGCTAAGGCGCTTTTCGCAGAAGCGCTCTCCGCTTGGAGCGACCAGGCACCGCTAAACTTCAAAGAAGTTCCAGATCCTGGCAGCGCTGCAGGCATAGATATTAGAGTCAGCAGCAGCCCTATTGATGGTCAAAGCAACACGCTCGCTTCAGCCTACTTTCCAACCGGTGGCGACATTGCAGGCGACATCACGTTCGATAGCGACGATAGTTGGAGCAGCGCCCTATTTTTAGAAACAGCCGTACATGAAATAGGCCACTCCTTGGGTCTAGCGCACGAGGAAGAGACCATCGCCATTATGAACCCGGTCATTGCCAACCGGTTTGTAGGCACCTCAGAAGCCTTTCTCCTGCAAGACGATATTAATGGCATCGTGAGTCTGTACGGTCAAGGACAAGGATCCGTGCAGCCCCTCGCTCAGCCTGCAGCGCCACCAGTACCTGTAGTTACGCCTACACCTAGTCCCACCTCCCTACTGGCGCTGCGCCCTAGAGGAAAAAATCTCGTTGTTAACGGCAACTTTGAAAAAGCATCCGTCAGACGAGAACAGTTCGGCGTTTTCGATAGCGTAGAAGGCTGGACGACGCTCAGCGGTCCTGGTATTCAAATCGATAAGCGCGCTACAACGTTTGGAGAAGCCGCAAGAGGCCGCGCTTGGGCTAAACTCGATAGCGTCGGCAATAGTGCGATCGCTCAAAGCATCGACACGCTAACCGGTCAGACCTATCAGCTATCTTTTCAATACTCTCCTCATCAAGGCGTTGGTGCTGACAGCAACGGCATTCAAGTCTTTTGGGACGGTCAATTACTAGATACCCTCACCGCGGGCGGCGCTCTTCAAAACCAGTGGCAAACGTTCTCTTACAACGTCCAGGGCAGTAGTCAAGACCTGAGCGAACTCTCTTTTCACGCCATAGGCAATAGCGACGGTGTCGGCGGATTCATTGACAACGTTATCGTCAAAACAACGGTTCAGGCACGAGCCCAGACAAACAGCACAACTACCGCTTCGTTGGGTATCTCTGAACTCAAAGAGGATGCATTCTTGAGTGCAAATCAGGGCGCAAATCAGGGCGTTGAGTCTGTTGTAGCGGCCAACGTGCTAGGCGAACCCGCGATCGCTTCTGATAGCTTTCTCTAAATTAGCAGTCTTAAACAAAAGCTCTACCGCAGCGCTACCACGAAAAAACAAACGCGAAAAAGAAGCAGAAAAAGTGCTACTGAACCGAATCAGTCAGCTGATTTTCTAGCGTCATAACTCTCTGGTTCAGCTCAATTACCAGCGTTGCCAAATTATCGAACTGCTGATCTAAAGGCAGATCATCAGGCAATCCTGTTGCTACAGGAGGCTGCGAGGCAGGAGGCGCATTCGTCGTCGTCGGCCTCCTAGCAGGCGCTGTCGTACCAGGCGACAGCTGATTTTGCAGCTGTCTCACCTGATTTTGCAAAGCACTTACCTTAAACTCCAGCTGAGCCAACCGAGGATCTACCAGTGAAGAAGCGCTTACCGGCGTCAGCCATAGACCCAGTATCAGAATCAGCGCTCCGCAGAAATAACAAAAGTATAGGCTGGGTTTAACAGAAAAATTCATAGGACTTATGCGCGTAGCGTAGTGAACAACACAGTAGAAACAGCACATTGTAAATAACACAGCGGCTCTCGCCTGTGTCATGATGCTTGCACGATATTACATTTCAACAGTGGTACACCATGGCCTCACTGACCTGCGCTCAGCTACTTTCGAACTATCCAGATGAATGGCAAGCCGCAACGGTTCACCCGTTTTTACAGCAGTGTCAGCAAGCCACCATCACTTCTGAGCAGTTCAATACCTGGCTAGTGCAGGACTATCTGTTTGTTGTTGAGTTCACCCGAATGGCGGCGCAGGTACTTGCGATCGCACCGCCAGCCCATTTCGACACACTGCTCGGTGGCCTAGCCGCCATCAAAGACGAACTGCTGTGGTTTCAAGCCAAAGCAGCCGAGCGAGGACTTGTAACGACCACCGCCGCGCAGCCAACCTGCCAAACCTACTGCCAATTCATGGCGTCGCTGGCGAGCCAACCCTACGCTGTACAGGCCACCGCCTTTTGGGCAATTGAGCTAGCTTACAATCAGGGCTGGCAGCTGCACAGCCCAATGCCAGAACCCTACACAGAATTTGCCGATAGATGGGGAAATGTAGGCTTTACAGCCTACGTCAAAGAATTGGAACAGCAGGCCAACAGTGCACTAGCTAACGCGACCGAATCGGAGCAAAAGAGCGCTGAGCAAGTGTTTCTAGAAGTTGCTCGGCTAGAAAAAGACTTTTGGCAAATGGCCTTTGCAGCTGAAAGCTAAAGGCAGCTACGAAAGGCAGCCACAAACCCACTGGTTCTCTAATTGATACCTATTCGATTGATACCTATTCGATGTCGGGCCAAGCACCTGACTGACATCTAGTTGGCAACAGGCCATTCGACCAGTAGCACTTTACGAAGCTTTTGAAGTCCCTGGCGCGATCGCGATTTTACAGTCCCTAGTGGAATATTCAAACGGGCTGCAATTTCAGACTGACTCAAATCGTCGTAATAGGCTTTTTCTAGCACTTGGCGTTCTCTGAGCGGCAGGCTAACTAACGCCGCCTTCACCTGCTGCACGGTCTGGTGCTCAATTGCTCGCTCAAACGGCTTTTGCGCTGTTTTTGTTGTGGCGGTAGCTTGCAGCGTCTGATTCAAACGTTGATAAGATTGGCGCGATCGCAGCTTGTCAATCGATCGAGAGCGAGCAGTCATCGCCAAAAAATTTTTCAGCGACCCTCGCCGCAAATCGTATCGGTCCTGATGATGCAGCTTCAGAAAAATGTCCTGCGTCACATCTTCAGCATCTTCCCTGCATTTCAAAATCCGCAGCGCCAGTGCATAAACCAGACGAGCATAGCGCTGATAGATCTCAAAAAACGTATGCGGCTGATCTAATGGCTGATTAGATGACGGATCTAACAGCCGGTAAGGCGGCTGGTGCTGAAAGAGAACCTCATCAGACGACACCAAGGGCATCGGCAGCCCTTCGGTAGAGGATTGAGATGACATAAAAATTCAGCGTGATAAAAGTTCCCAATGGTTTATAGCCGTCATGATGCTTAATTTTTAGCAGCATGAGAGTCAAACATTTTCAAGGAACTATCTACATCTACACGGAATTTTCATTCTATCCGCAAATATCTTTAATTCAAATTCAGCAAATTTGAGCTGCCTCCTTTCAGATGTTCAATCAATCGCAATAAATTAAGACAACGCTAAGACAAGGAAAATTGCTCATAGGCCTTAAAGGCACCGGCAATCAACTGCTCCCACTTACGAGGATTGTGCAGACGATCGGCATAGTAATACATCAGCGTAGAGCCAGATCCTTCTACACACACCCGCTGATGCTCTTCGAAAAAGCTAAGTACACCGTCATGAAAGGCGCTCCGAATGCTGACTTCATTCGTCCCTCTAAGCAGGTAGCGCTTAGAAAAATCAGGGTGAGTATTGAAATTAATATCCTGATAGCCAAACAGCTTACCAATTTTGTGAAAGGCATTTTCAGGCGCCAGAAAAAACTGGGGCAGCGATAGCTTCTCTGATTCAATGAACACCACCGTCTGACGATGGCGACGCCTGTTCTTGCCACCTCCAGTCGTATAGGCATACTCACCGACCGAAACGGTCACGTCGCTCTGCTCACGCTGAATCAGATTTTTCAACCTGCCACTGCGGCCTCTAGAAAATAAATTGGACTGATTGGCAGCATTGGGCAAACGATACAGACCATCTTGCCAATACACAAAGCCCAATTCATCAGCAACCGTCTTGATTAGCTGAGCCCGCCGATGATCGATCCACAGACCAATACCACCGATGAGCAGTACCACCCCAAAAAGTAAAAGAATCTGCATGGCAAGTCCCTAAGTCAACAGCTGACAGCACAAAAACGACTGACAGCGCAAAGCTGCATCACATTCTGTCGAGTTGCTTAAGATATTTCTGAAGGCTACAACAGCCCATAGCAAACAAAGCAACTCAACTGACCAATGTCCTAATGCATCACAACATTGGCCCTATCGTGCCCGAGCGGTGATCGCCACTGACCAACGGATCCATTTAACTAACGGACCCACCAGCAGCAAACACCACCCGTAGCAATAACTACAGCACCAAACGCTAATTTACGGTTCGATTGAAGACTGGCTAGCTGCGTGGTCTTCTCTTGTGACTCTTTTCACAGCCTCCCAACAGACATCTTCAACCTCAGATATCTCTGGGCGGCTGCCTGGACTCATCTTCGATCTCAAACGCTGCACAACGCTCATTGAACAGTGTTCAGCCCACACAGAGCCTAACAAAATTGCCCAGTGCACCACTGACGGCCTGATTGAACAGTTTAACTGCACCTTTGCTCGAATCTGGCTGGTAGAACCTGACCGCAACAGTCTCAGGCTAATTGCCTCTTCTGGTCTCTACACTCACCTAGAAGGCTCATTCTCTCGGGTGCCCATGGGCGCTTTCAAGGTCGGCAAAATTGCCCAGCACTGCATTCCATTCCTCAGCAACTGCCTCCCTCAAGAGACCTGGGTCAAAGACCGCCAGTGGGCGATAGATAACAACATTCAAGGATTTGCGGGACTGCCACTCATGGAGAAAACCCGCGCCATCGGTGTCGTTGCAATCTTTAGCCAAACCTCCATGGCACCCGAGCTTTTAGAGGTACTGCAAATTCTCAGCGCCTCAGTCAGCAATTCACTGGCCGCTGCCGTAAGATATCAGGCCCTATCGCGCAGAACCCTATCGCACTATCCGCTGAGCGCACTGCCGCAGTTAGCCACAGCGGCTCCGACTGAAGAAAGCCTCTCTGAAACCCTCTCACAGCTTTTAGGCGGACAAAAGCTAAGCTTACTGGGCACAGAACAATCGCTTTCTCCTGTGATTAGTCAGCTGCTGCTACAGCTAGCACACCAGCTATCTAAACAGGCCTGTCACTACTGCCGGCTGGTGTACGAAACAAACACGGTATTTTTAGAAGCGCTACTGTCGGCGGACAAACAACAGTTAGAAACAGCTGCCGAAACCCCAGATAAGCTGACAGCAATCGCCCAAGCGGCCCATCAGCTAGGGGGACAGTTTCAACTCGAAGCTAGCGATAGTCATCAAGAGGGTCAAGCCGTCATTAGCATTCGCTTACCGCAGCAGCCGACGAGTGAGTGGGATACCGCTTCACCCCTATCAACGCGCGAACAAGAGGTCATTGAGTTAATAGCTCAAGGGCGGCGCGATCGCGAAATTGCAGAAGCACTCTTTATTAGCGATCGCACCGTCAAATTCCACGTCAAAAACATGCTGAACAAGCTCGATGTACGCACGCGATCGCAAGCTGTCTTTAAAGCTACAAAGCAAGGCTGGCTAACCTAAAAGTATCGCCGCTTACAGTTCACTTCACGTAATGTTACACCTGCAAACCGCTATACGATAATCCCTTAAAATTCATCTCAGAGATAGCAATCTGCTCACTGCGCCTAAATGCACCTATATATAGGAGACCTATAGGAACACTTGCAGGATAGACGAATCAAGGGGCATCCAGAACTCGATTTCAAGAGCTTATATCACAAAAACCAAAGCCTGGTATAAAAAGGAACATTAGCTTATGTCTTTTTCGCAAAAGCTCACAGCAACGCTTAGCTCTCACCTAAGCACCGCCGCAGCTGTGAGTATTGCCCCACTCATCGTTCTTCAATCTGCCCTTGCCTCTGAAGCCGCCAACTTTAGCCAAATTTATGCTTTCGGCGATAGCCTGGTCGATACGGGTAACGCCTTTGCTCTCACCACTGAGCTAATAGGAACAGGCGTACCCCCAGAGCCCTATTTTGAAGGGCGCTTTGCCAATGGGCCCATCTGGATCGACTACCTCTCAAACGATCTCAACATTCCTCAAACCAGCTTTGGCTTTGGCGGCTCTTTCACCAGTAGAGAAGCCAGCACCCAGCTAGGGGGACCCATCCCTGGCCTAGAGCTGCCTGGGCTGCTCACTCAGGTAGATGAGTTTACCGCTCAGTCAACGGCAGATCCCGATGCGCTTTATGTTATCTGGGCAGGCGCGAACGACTACGTTTCAGGAGGCGTGACCAACCCCCAAGAGCCCGTATCCAACATAGCCGAAGCGGTCACTGCGCTCGGTAGCGTTGGTGCACAAAACTTTCTCTTAGCTAACCAGCCCGACTTTGGCACCCTGCCAGTGCTGAATCAACCTGGCGTGACGCCAGAAACAAGACTAGCCTTCAACCAGGCTGCTGAGCTTCACAATCAGGGGCTTGCGCAGGCTGTAGAGGGCCTTCAGGCGGCTGGCCTCAACGCGGAAGTATTGGATGCCAATGCGCTGATCCGTGAAGCTCAAGCAGGCAATCTAGGATTTGAGAACACCACAGAGTCCTGCATCTCAAATCCCAGCTGTGTAGGCAGTGAAGAGGTACAGGCCTCTACTTTATTTTGGGATGAGATCCATCCAACTAGCCGTGCTCACGCTATCGTAGCGACAGCTGCTCGCGAGCAGCTTGAAGGAGAGATGGTCTCTACGCCCGAACCAGGAGTGGTTTTAGGATTGCTTTTGCTAGGTGGACTATCGGCAAGCGGCCTGAAACGTACGTTGGACGCATAGGCAAAGAAGCAAGCGCAAAGGTAACGCTAGAATACGGTGAAGACAAGCTATAGCAAAGACGTGTCTTATGGTTCAAGCTTCTGCACCCCCCTTAACACTGGACGCTTTTTTACAGCTGGCTGAAACTCAGCCAGCTAGCGAATTCATCAACCATCAAGCGATACAAAAGCCTATGCCACAAGGAGAGCACAGTCTGATACAGGTTGCTCTCTGTAAGACGATTGACCAAGTAGCAGAACCTCAGCGGATTGCCAAAGCCTTTTCGGAGCTACGCTGTATCTTCGGCAGTGCGGCTATCGTACCTGATGTTTCAGTCTTTCGCTGGAGACGAATTCCGCGTACCTCATCGGGGCGCATTGCCAACCGGTTTGAAGTCCATCCGGACTGGGCAATCGAAATCCTATCACCAGACCAAGCTCTAACAAGACCTCTAGATAAGCTTCTGCACTGTGCGGAACAGCGTTCAGAGCTTGGATGGCTGATAGACCCGGAAGCTGAGAGTATACTGACACTGTCTGCCGAATCACAGATTAAGCTGTTTCGGGGCTCTCAAGTTTTACCTGCCTTGAGCGGCCTAGACCTCACGCTATCTGTTGATGATGTGTTTAACTGGCTTCACCTGCCAGACTAGCCGGATCAGCAAAACAACGAGCACACAAACTGTCACAGTGCTGCTGAATTAAAAGATAAGCGTGCATAGCAAAGCGTGGAAGTCTACAAGCAGAATCCGACCAGTCAATGTCGATAAAACTTATTTCATTCCAGAAATCAATACCGCCAGTTACAAAAACTCAAGTAAGGTAACCAGCGCTTCTGTATTGTTATCAGACTTTTCCAGGTAAGGCTGAGCCGCCGCTTCAATCTGTCGGAGTTGCCCTAGAGCGCGGCTACAGGGAAAACCGTACTTGGCCTGCACGCGATCGCTCGCAATCGTCAAAGATTCACGCGATCGCGCCAAAAAGTCACTTACGGTATAGGTTTCTCCTACCTCAAAATATTTTTTCACCACCAAAGAAGGAGAATAGCAAACCGCTTGCTCGCCATCGGGCCACTGAATCTTGAAATTAATTTCAGGCATTATTTCTCATCTTTTCTAGCTTTACAAAAATCAGGCTTCTACAGGTTCTAACAGCTGCTCGTATAGCTCTAAATGCATCTGAGCAGATGTTTGCCAGCTGTGCGTTTTAACGATATCTAATTCTCCTTTCTTTGGATCATCTCCTATCATATGAATCATCGCAGCAGCGATCGCATCCACACGCATCGGATCCACCAAATACGCACTCTCCTCTGTCAAAAACTCCGTAAATGGCGGCTGGTCAGCGGCCACAACTGGTAGCCCTGAAGCGATCGCTTCTAGCACTACCAGCCCCCAGCCCTCCTTCACCGAAGGAAACACAAACCCATCTGCTAACCGATACAGCGCAGGCATATGCTTATCAGCAATCACCCCCGGCAAAATCAAATCATTTTCTAAGCCGAGCGATCGCAACACCTGCATAAACCGATCGCGATAATCCTGATAATCAAACAGTGTCGCCCCACCCGCAATAACCAGCTGAGCCTCAGGCTGTTGCACTTTCACCTGAGCAAACGCTTCTAGCAGTCGGATCGAATTCTTGCGAGGCTCAATGCCGCCCACCGTCAGATAAACAGGATAGCCACGTATATTCAGCTCACCTTTCAATCCCTCTTCTAATCCATCTTCTTCCGCAGAAAATCGCTCGCTCACACCATTCATTACCCGGTGCGCGTTAATGCCATAGTCTACTGCTAACACCTGCTGCCACAGCTGACTCACACAGCAGCAGCGATCGGGTAAATAGATAGATCGCTGCTGACAGTCTTGCAAATAGGGACTGCGAAAACTCTCAATATGGTGTACCGTCCGAACAAAGTGTGGAATACAGCCCTGCTCACGTAAAATCGCCAGCGCATTCGCGCTCAAGCAATCTTGTGCGTGATAGATGTCATAGAGCGGAAAATGCTGTTGAAAGTAGCACACAAACTCATCAATACGCTGCTTAATCAGCTGGTCTATATCACCGCTACAGGGACCAGCAGGCACCGCTATTGTCTCAAAATCTGCCAAACGATGGAAGCCTCTGCCGTCTTTGTCCAACGCAAATACATGGGGATGATGGCCCTGTTCATAAAGTGCATTAGCTAGCTCCAGCGTATGAATTACGCTTCCACGGGGTTTAGTTGCATAGGTCAATAGTGCAATCTTCAAAGATTTATCAAGAGACTTATAAAAAGACTTATCACAAGATTTTTTAGAAGACATATCAACCACCAAATCCGGTCAACCTGCAAGACAAATTCCACAGCAATCTCTGTTCATCTTTTATCTTCAAAAACACCTCAGAGCCCTTCACAACCTCACCAATGGCTTCGCAAACTAGCCCCTGTGGTTGAAAAATCATCTGAACGGCAGCAAGCTGCTCCGCTGAAACGCTCAATAAAAAACCAAAGCTCGGAAAACTCGTTAGCCATTTAGCCCATGGCACATCAGCAGGCCGCGGCATGCTATCCAAAGTTAGGACGGCACCGCAACTAGAGGCTTCGCACAGCATTAGCAGCGTACCGGCTAGCCCACCCATACTGATGTCTTTACCAGCATTGACCAACCCTGAGCGCGCAAGCTGAGGGAGAAGACTGAGATGCGATCGCAAAACACTCGGCTCAGCCTCAGTCGCCGCATTCCAAAAAGGGTAGTCTTTGTAGTACGCTCCTTCCATGTTTAACACCACCACCAGCGCGTCCCCAGGCTGCGCATCAAAGCTAGTAATCAATCGCTCTGCCCGCCCCAGAATAGAGACGGCTAATCCCGCATAGGGACTATGGCAATTCGTATGCCCGCCAACAATCGGCACGCCATACGTCTGCGCCGCCGCTTTCATTCCAGCCCACAGCGGCTTGCTCTCCTCCATCGTCGGACTCCACAGAGCATCGACAACAGCAGTCGGCACACCGCCCATAGCAGCAACATCCGACACGTTCACCATGACTGCACACCACCCAGCAAACCACGGATCTTGGGCTACTAGCTGCGGCCAAATACCTTCTGCAGCGAGCAACAAATAGCTATCGCCATCAGCAATCGCCGCGCAGTCGTCGCCCAAACGAATAGGTTCACGCTCTCTGATGGTCGCCCCCTGAACAAACTGCCCCAGCGTTTCTGCTGCCGTTTGAATATCTCGCTTATGTAAAATACTCAAAGAAGAGCGTAGCGCCATCACAAGCTCAGACAGCACGCCTAAGCCGCCTCTACCAGTGGCAACAGCGGACGCGACTGCTGACCCGCCGGGTAGAAATCAAGATCCGCCTGCATCAGGTGATGCGGACGCTCCAAAATCTCTATTTCCTTCAGGCTATCCCAGTGCAGCCGAGTAAAAAAGCGGACATTCTGAGCTTGCACCGTGGCTAAAAAGCGATCACACCCCCACGTATTCGCAGTCGTCACCGCCTTCTGAATCAGTCCTTTACCAATCCGCCAGCCGCGCCGAAAGTCAGGATGCACCCCTAGCCGACCGCCATACCACACGCGAGCGCGCTGTTCATAAATTCTCACGACGCCAACAACGCGATCGCTCTTATGGCCATCCTGGTGAAGCTGATGTGCGATCGCCACAATCGGATACGCAAGCCTATCAGTATCGTCTCTATCGTGACCATCAAACAAACCTTGCTCTTCGCAAAAAATCTGTTTCCTCAAACGAAAGTAGTCAGAAATTCTCTCTTCACAGAGCGCTAGCTCGAAGCTATAGGTCGTCTTCGCCACTGCCATCACCTACCCAAAAATACAACAATCTGTAAAATAAAACAATCTATAAAAGAGCTTTATCGCTACGACTCAAACGCAGACAGCGCAGAACAAGCCCCGCATTTCCCACAGCCTGCCTTCATATCTGCTGAGCGCAGATTCGCTCGCTTCAATCGCTCTCCAATTGACTGATACAGCGCGAACATAAAATCACTGTCCGGTGGAGCTTGGTCAGCGAGCGGCGTCCCCACAATCGGCACAAATGGCACCACAAATGGATACACGCCCAAATCAATCAGGCGATCGCACATCTCTAACAAAGTCTCCTGACTATCGCCCAGCCCAGCTAGCAAATAAGTACTCACCTGTCCCCGGCCAAACACCCGCACTGCCGACTCAAACGCCTGATAGTAGTAGCTCAGCGGCACTCGCGCTTTCCCTGGCATAATCCTCGCTCTCACCACCGGGTCTGCGGCTTCAAAATGCATACCCAAGCTATCTACACCCGTCGCTCGCAGACGCTCAAACCAAACAAAATCATCAGGAGGCTCACACTGTGCCTGAATCGGCAAATCAACCCGGTTACGAATTGCCTGCGCACACTGCGTCAAATACGCCGCCCCCCGGTCGGTCACATTCGGCGTCCCTGTCGTCATAATCATATGCGTCACCCCGTCTAGCCGCACAGCCGCCTCAGCGACCTCAGCTAGCTGTTCCGGTGTCTTCTTCGCAATGGTTCGCCCGGCGGCTAAAGACTGACTAATTGCACAAAACTGGCAGGCCGTTTTGCGGTTGTCGTAGCGAATACAGGTTTGTAAGACGGTGGTTGCGAGCACATTGCGACTGTGCAACAAAGCTATTTTCCAGTAGGGAATACCTTCTGCGGTTTCCAAACCGTAAAACTTAGGCTGAGAGGGGAAAGAGATCGGTGCAACAATCTCCTTTTCTTTTAGTAAAACAGAAGCGCCGGTTGTGCGATCGCGCTCTACCACATAAGGAGACCTGGCCGCACTATCGGTAAATACCGGCACCATCACAGTCGTATTCCCAACCGTCACCGCCTTGTGATCCGACGGACCGGCCCCGCCTTTTCGACCCTGCGCCCCTACCGAATCGCTAACGAGCTTTAGCCCTCTCGATTGCAGGTCTGTAATGACCTGCTGTTGATTCACCTGTCGTTGAGTCATGGCATTGAAAAGTTAATTATCGAGGGCAGGCACTGAAGCTTCTATCGCAGAGGATGATGCTGTTTGAGCTGCTGGCTTATCTCTTATTGGAGTCGGCGCATCTATAGCATCACGACGATTTGAAGCACCGTTAGAGGTTTCTACCGGCTGCTCAGGCAATCGACCGGTAGCGCTGTAGTCGACCGACATAGCAGGACCAGCCGTAGACGCGACCGTATAAACAGATTGATTGACCTGTAGCTGAAGCAGATCGGGCCTTGAGTAGTGACCTACCGAGTCCATCATGCGCTTACGCTTCGTGATTAAAGAGAAATCAAGATCTGCGATCGCGATTCCCTCACCGTCTCGAATCGGCTCGCACAAATGCACCCCTTCAGGGCTAATCAAAGAGGTGTAGCACCCCCCTTTCAACACTTTTTGCAACCCTTCAGTCGGCGCAATCTCGACAACCTGCTCAGGCGTCAGCCAACCCGTCGCACACACCACAAAGCACCCTGACTCCAGCGCGTGATGACGCATCGTCACCTCAGTCTGCGCGCCAAAAATTTCGCCCACCATAGACCCTGGAAACTGCGCACAGTGAATCTGTTCATGATCAGCCATTAGGCTATAGCGAGCTAAAGGATTGTAGTGCTCCCAACAGGCCAGCGCTCCCAGCCTGCCGATCGCGCTATCGCACACCCGCAGACCAGCGCCATCCCCCTGCCCCCAGATCATCCGCTCATGATAGGTCGGCGTTAGCTTTCGCCGCTTCAGCGCGCAGGTTCCATCCGCATCAAAAATCAGCTGCGTATTATACAGCGATCCCTTATCGCGCTCATTCACACCCAGCACAATCACCATTTGATGGGTTCTGGCAGCCTTACTAACAGCCTCTGTCACGGGCCCCGGTATCGCTACCGCTTCCTCATACAGCTTCATATGCTCCTTGCCCATCAATACAGGCGGCAGCACAAAGGAGAAATAAGGATAGTAAGGAACAAGCGTCTCTGGAAAAACAACCAGCTGAGCGCCCTCTTTGGCAGCCTCTTCAATCGCTTTTAGCACCTTTTCCATCGTGCCAGACTGACTGTGCAGCACAGGAGAGAGCTGCACAGCAGCCGCTCTGACGGTTCGAGAATAGTTCACCGGCCTTTCTCCTACATCGCACCTTTTACATCGTCCAAGTATCCAAGATAAATGCGCCGTCCTTCCGATGCATCAGCACAATATCCATCACATCCAACGGATTAATCGGCGTAATCCCTGGAATCAAAGACGGCTCACCATGCCCATACAGCGCCTGAAGTGCAAACCGACAGGCATATACCTTGCCACCATCTTCAATAATTTTCACCAGGCGATTGTTCATAGCCAGATGCCCCGGAAAAGCCTCATCACCCAGCTTAGGAAATCCACGCTGCACGCCCAGTGTCACCCCTGGACCGTAGAGCAGCACAGATGTGTCGAACCCTTTAGAAATCAAACGACTTACCTGCAAAAGGTTCACCAGGCCAATCGACCCTACAAACGCAACCGTATGAAAAGTCACCAGCGCCTTCTCACCCGGATCAGCCTTGACATCGGGAAACACTTTTTCCTCGTAGTCAACAAAAAAGTCACCAGACTGATGAGCAGGGGTTGTTACTTCAGGCATTAGGAATCACTCCAAAATATCTGATCTTCACAGTAAAAGTTCAAAGACGCTCTTCTAGTATCTGTTGTTACAAAGTCATAAAGCCTGACAGTTGAGACAGTAAAAATACGGGTATTTTATAAAACAACAATCAATCAAGAAGATTCACCTGTCCAAAAGTGCAGGTGAATCAGACCAGCTGCTCAATATATCTTCTCAGAATGCCAAAAACCAGCGTGCTTCCCTGTCTATAGAACGAGACTTAATCATTCTGTAGTCTCTAATACAAGAAAATCACTTTTTCATTTCTATGGTGAGAGTGTTGCTCACGAGCTTCTAAAAGGTCTATGCCGATGAACTCACATTATCCTGTTGTTATTGTTGGTGGCGGTCAAGCAGGCCTTTCGGTAAGCTACTGTCTCCAGCAGAAAAATATTGAGCATCTCATCTTTGAGAAACATAAAGTGGCTAGCGCCTGGCAGTCCAAGCGCTGGGACTCTTTTTGTCTGGTGACGCCAAACTGGCAGTGCCAGCTTCCTGGATTTCCTTATTCTGGAGACGATCCGCACGGATTTATGCAGCGCGACGAGATTGTTGAATACGTGCGCAACTACGCTAAATCGTTCGGACCTAACCTGAAAGAAGGTGTCAGCGTTAATCAGCTGTCTTTTAATCAGCAGCACGGCTGTTACGAGATCGCCACTTCCGCAGGTCACTACAGCGCTAATCAAATTGTTGTTGCAACCGGCGGATATCATCGTCCCAAGCAGCCCAGAATGGCTGAGCAACTGCCCCTAGAAATTACTCAGCTGCACTCTTCTGAATACAAAAATCCAGAGTCATTGCCAGCAGGTGCGGTCATAGTCGTAGGAACCGGACAGTCAGGCTGTCAAATCGCAGAAGATCTGCATCTAGCAGGTAGACAGGTTCATTTGTGTGTGGGTAGCGCACCGCGATCGCCCCGAGAATATCGCGGTAAAGACGTTGTTGATTGGCTCGATCAGATGGGCTATTACGACATCCCTATTGATGAACATCCGCAAAAAGAATCGGTTAGGACAAAAACCAATCACTACGTTACAGGTCGCGGTGGTGGCCGCGAAATCGACCTGCGACAGTTCGCCACTGAAGGCATGCAGCTATACGGTAAATTAGACGCCGTTCACGGTAGCCATTTGCGCTTTAGAAACGACCTCAAAGAGAACTTGGACTACGCCGATAGTGTGGCCGAAAGTATCAAAGGCACTATTGATCAATACATTGAAAAAGCAGCCATAGAAGCGCCTACAGAAAACCCCTTTCATCCTGTTTGGGAACCACCCGAACAACCTCAAGCAGCAGATTTAGAGTTAGACCTCAAAACAGCTAATATTTCTACCGTGCTCTGGGCAACCGGATACCACATGGATTTTAGCTGGATAGAAATTCCAGCCTTTGATGGTAAAGGCTATCCAGGTCATCAGCGAGGCATCAGTACCATAGAAGGACTTTATTTCTTGGGTCTACCGTGGCTCTATACCTGGGGCTCTGGCCGCTTTTCAGGCGTCGCACGCGATGCTGCATACATTGCAGACCGCATTGCTTTACAACATCAAATCAATCTTCGTCAGGCAGCAGAACCCGTCAATACGATGGCGCTAGGATCATAAAAGGCTTTATCCTTGGCTAAATACAACAGGATAAAGCCTGAGCAGCGTCAAAAAGAGTGCAAGCTGCTCATTTATTTATAAGCGCTTTAGCGAGCGCTTGATTCTGATTCACAACCACCGAGACATGCCCTTCGTTTGGGTATATCACCAGCTTAGCCGTTGGGAGAGTCGCAGCAGTTCGCTTCACCAGTTCAAGAGGAACATTCTTATCTTCCTCCCCATAGAACAATGTCATCGGCATCCGAATCTCATCTAAGCTAAAATCCCACTTTCTGAAGTAAAGTCGAAGGTCGTAGACAGTTCCTCGTGTTCCTGAACGAAGGGCTTCGTTCAAAGCCTCACAGGTTTTCTCGACTCGACCTGGTGCTCTCAACACTGCATAATCTGCTGCCGGAAGCGTTTTTTCTAAAGTTCTTAACAGCTTGTCCGGAGGACCATTGATTGCTCGCTGCGTCAATTTCATGGAGACTTGATACAGCCAAGGAAACTGCTTGATTAGAAACCAAGCCCAACGCCTGTGTTTCAACAAATCGGCAGTTGCAAACTCCCATGCGCCTGAAACGATCACGGCTGACTGTAATCGATGCGGAATCTTTGCAGCACAGGCCGCAGTATAGCCGCCGCCCGACGAAACACCCAGCACTGAAAACTTGTCTACTCTCAGCACATCGGCAACAAAGGTGACATCCTTCGTCCAGTCGGAAAACCCACGATTGGGTTGAAAGTCTGACTGTCCTATCCCTGGACGATCGGGTGCAATCAGTCGTAGGCCTAATCGAGCCAATACTCCGTCACCTAACAACATCGGCTCGAAACGACAAGTTCCGCCACCATGAAAATAGAAAACAGGATGACCGTTAGGGTCACCGTATTCTGCATAGGCTAACTGCCGATTGTCTGGTAGAGTCAGCAGATTTGTTGTCTTCATTTTGTCGTAGTGATAGCATCATCGTCACAGTCGAAGTATCAAAAGCAGATGACAGTTATGAGCTTTGCTACGCCGAAAGCTTTACCTAACATCCATCCTCCAAGGAAATACACCAACACACGTATATCAAGTCTTGTAAGGTCACATTGCACCCTTACAGCCCAAATTCAACCTGTAGCTCTTCCGTAACCTGTCTGGCTACCATTCGTTTACGGAACTTTCCGCCGTACAATCGTCCTAGGTCTAACAGCGTTTTTTTCTTATTTGCAAAGTACTCAAGATAATTATTATCTCCATGCCCGGTTATGTAAACTGCACCTGGAAAAGGAAGCGGTGAGAGAGGGCTACCGATACTGTCAAAATAGCCGCGCTGAAGCTTATGCCGCATAAAAAACGCGCTGTCGTCTCTAGCACTAACCCTGTCAAGCGGCGTGCTAAACAGCGGCTTTATCAGATCGTAGCGAACAATATTGCTTGTTCCGCATTTTGTATAGAATTTAGACTTTGGATAGATGGTCTTTCCACTGTCTTGATATTCAAACCCTTTATCAACATACCATCCGTTGTGCTGACTATTTTCATTGACATAGGCAGCTAAGTTGCGACTGATGCAATCGTCCGCATCCACATGCATCACATGAGAAGGAGCAAAAGACTCTGCATAGACTGAGCCAACCCAGAGCTTTTTAGCGTGATCGGTTTCTTTCCTCAGTCTGTCTTCTGTAGGGTCACCAATTAAATCGGGTAGTGGAAAGTCAACCACACTGTATTCAACGTTTTCGTGGTCGAATTCGATAGCTGGCTTCTCATGGCAAACAACAACAACCTTGAAGTTTGATGCTGTCTGCCGGCAAACGGACTTTAAAGTCCGTTCAAAAAGAGCGCTTACAGTAGACCACGAGCGAGATGCGGCCCGACTTTTCAAGGGAATGACGAAGACTAACATTTTACCCCTCTAAAAACAGTAAAGAATTCTCTAACTGTTTCATTCTATTAGGTCAATCCATGAAAGCGATAGCACTAGGACAGTGAGCTAACAGACCATTGGAAAATAGTAAACAATAGATCATAGGTACAAGGTCATGAGGGAAAGGCTAAAAAAAAAGAGAAAATCAATTGCCCCAATCTCGCGCCCGTTGCAAAATAGAGCGACTGTCCTGCTCAGGCGCATCTTCTTCTACCTCAGCTGGCTCATTAGTTTCAGGGGCATTATGCTCGGGGATATCGTCGTTCACAGCAGGAGGCGTATCTTCTGCTGCAGGCGGCGGTTCTACAGCCGGTGTCGGGGCACTTGGGTTCGAACTATCAGCCACCAAGCAACAGGGCAAAATAGGTGCATCGCTAAGCTCTGGAAGCTCTAGCCTGGTCAAGAACTGCTGCCATTCTTGGGCGACTGCTTCATCTTCAGGATTGGAGTATCGCAGCTGCGCCAGCTGAGTCAGGGCATCCTGCAAAAAGCCATAGCTCGCATACAGTGAGACTCGATTGCGATCACTCGCCTGCATCAAAGTCCTAGCAGCATCTGGCCCTACAGACTGCCGCTCTACCCAACCATTTACCGTCATCCGCTCACCCTCGTCGCAGTCAATGGTCAAAAACCACTGATAGGCGCTCTCCAGGGGCAAATCCGAAAGCTCCAGACCAACAATGCCGCTACTCTCAGTATCACCTTCTAGCGAGCCCTGAAAAATCACCTGCTCGCGGCTGTCTCTTAGCACTAGCTCTGCGGCAGTCTCTTGAACAGGCGCAGGTAAATAAAACCAAAGAATCGGATTATCTTGAGTGGTCAGCGCGCCCACCGCTTCGTCAGTTCTTGCCACGCCCAGCTCTTCTACCGTGCGGCTATCAGCGTAAGCGATCGCAGTCAACGGATACTCCGCCTGACAGTTTCCCCGCGACCCGCCGCCGCGCCTACGTCCGCCCGGTCGCCCCGGATTGATCAAATTATCGGGACTAAACTCAATCGGCAAAGGTGGCAGCTGCTGCTGGGCGGCAGCAGGCCGAGCGTACTGAGATATCACCCCAGCCACTAAAGCAATAGACAGCAGGGTAGGTGCTTTCAGGAGAAATTTCATAGACGAAAGAGATAGACGAAAGGGGCACTCAAATCAAGTCGTGATTGCTATTTTGCTGTTTTTAGGTCATCAGCGCTAGTCGTCGCTTTGAATGTGGCCTTTGAGACCGTCTGAGCCACAGTCGCCGCGGCCGGTAGCGCGATCACCCCAGGCACCCAGGGCACCCAGGTCCGCCCGTTCACCAGCAGCAGCCAACACAGCACCACCAGTGTCCCCTCAGCCAGTAGCAGCCGTAGCCAGTAACGATAGCCACCTGCACCGAGCCCCAAACACCCGCCCAGCAAAGCCCAGGCTAAAATCCATCCGCCTTCCTGCCACTGCGCCCAACTTTTCAACAGCGATCGCCCTTCAACGACCGCGCTCACCTGCTGGCTAATCATCTGCGCCTGCAAAAACACACCAGGCACTTCACTATTTTCCCGGCTGTAGGGCGTACGCCAAAGATCGCCATAGCCATTAGCGGTCGTCCCAATCAAAACAATTTTGTGGTCAACCTGCCGCTTCAAATCCTCTGGCGACATCTCCAAAAAGCGGCTGACGGTAATACAATCTGCGGGCGTTTCCTCCACGGGGCCACAGTTTGTTTCACTCGGCGTTTTCGAGATTCGGTAGTTCAACATCATTTGCGTTCCTCTCTTATCCACCCCCTGATATCCACCAAAAGAAGACTCTCTAATAAAGGGTTGCTGCGCTGAGACAATAGCGTTTTTTTCAGCTTGAGGCACGTCGTAAACCGTCTCTAAATACCTTGAGGCAACCACTTCACTAAACGTTCGCCCCACCTGACAAGAAGAATCCGCCGATGGCGCAAAAGCCAACAGATGACGGCGCAGCATCTGCTGGTCACCATCTTCAACAAAATCACTAGCGCCTATTCGCCCGGAGTTCCACCCAGCGTTTCGCAGCTCTTCCGGTGGCGCGATCGCAGAGGTCTCACTCGTATAGTCAGCATCTTTACAAATGGCGACCAAATTATCAGCGGCTTTCAGCTGATCAGAAAGCGCCTGCGAAGGCGTTTGGCCTCTCAAATAAATGTCTAAACCTACAATAGCTGGATTGAGCTGATCTAGCTGAGTTAACAATTCGCTCAACGTGTCGTCTGAGAGCGTGCGAGTTCCAGTCGTATTCGGACGAGCTTCAATATCAGCATCCGTATTGCGAATAATCAACAGGCGCTCGTCGATAGGTTCGGTGGGTCGCGATCGCAAAAAATAGTCATAGGCCATCAGCTCAAACGACTCTAAAGCGCCCAGCGATCGCCCAACCCAAACCAGCGCCGCACAGCCAACCCCAGCCGCGATTGCCACCTTCCAACCCCGCTTCAAAGCAATCCAGCTCGCTACAACATTACCGTGCCTCGTACGATTCGCTGGCTGGTCGCCATAGCCATCAGCAGTATCAACAACATCAGCCGTTACAGCAACAGAAACAGATCGGCCACTAACGCCAACCGACTGACCAGCATAGCTTTCGCCATCACAAAGAGACTTCCAGGTCGGCGGTGTTTCTGCCAAATTTTGAACAATCACCGGCAGCCAGGTAGCACAGGGGAAGCGTGACTCCAAAGCCTCTAACTTTTCTCTCGCTTCTCGCACCGCTACATAAAACGCAGCCCCCGCCGAAAAAGACTCCAAAAACCCTCGTAAAAAAGCATGAGCCACCTGATCGGGCACCGGCTCACGCATTACCAGCACCTGCGGAATGTGCAAATCGGCCAAATCACTGGCTAACCCCAAACCATCACAAGAATTAAAAATAGCGGTATTCAACCCTCGATCAATCGCCTTACTCAGCGCGTGTCTCAGCTGAGGCATCGTCAGGCTATCGGTCTCGTTTAGCTGGATTTCACCCCTGGCATTTTCTCCCTCAAATCCGCAGGCCAGATGGCTTTGGCTGTGCCCCGCAAAATACAAAATATCCCAGCCAGACCGATTCCACAGCTCACAGGTAAACCGTTCACGGCTAGGCGCATTCAATACCTTCACATCGGCGTTTGGCAAGCGGCTCAGCAGCTCGCGGTCCATACGCGTATCTAGCCCGGTAGCTTCGCCAATCACAGCCAGCACCTTTACCTGCCGAGACCGGCTACCCTGGTAGCTCACCTGCTGATAGCACGGCAAACACACACCTACTTCCGCATTGCGATAGCGCTGAAAAAAGTTCAGCTCATACCAGGGCAGCCTTTGCAGCAAAGGATCTTGCGTTTGCAACAAAATTCGGGCCGCATCCTGCGGACTGAGCTGCTCCAAAATTTTTTCGCGAATCGGCTGAAAGTCTTTTCCACTCAGCCAACGACTCACCCGCAGCCGCAGCTGATTGCTCAGCGAGCGGCACCGCTCCATTTCAGACGCATAAGAAACATTAGTCGGACTGGCGATCGCCGCTAACCGATAAGACAACCCCAGCTGACGGTAGCTATCTTGCCAGCGCTGATACAAACCAGGCAAATCCGGCGCAGCAGATAGCCTCGCCTGCACTTCAGCTTGAGCGGTTACCCCCTCATTGCCAATCTGCACGGCTGCTACATAGCCGGTCTCGATAGTGCCAGCGCCTATCTTAATAACAATCCGCTTACTCACCAATTACGTCCTGACGCACCCATCTTTATCAATCGTCTGAGCCTAGATCATAAAAGTTTAAATCACAAACTGTTCTTGAAAAACAGCTTCGCCTAGCGCCACGCGCACCTTAAACATTTCACCCGTTTGTCCGCTCAGTCGCAGCTGAATATAATTATCAATCGCTCTCGACGTTGCAGACATAAAAGGCACGTCTTGATCGTCTAGTACGGTCAGCACCAAATTTTCTGTTAAATAAGGAGAATCCCCTAACGGTCTTACCTGCACAACAATATTACTCCGACCAAAGCCAGTCACCGAATCGGTCGCGGCACTCGTCGCGGCATCCACACTCGATTGAGTCACACGCATCACCAAGGCCACCCGCACAGCCTGGCCCAGCTGCAAGCCCAAATCTACCAGCTTCGCCCGGCTCACATCGGCCACCGTCTCAGGTTCAGCCAGCTCTGCCGTCCGAAAAGCAAAGCCCATCTCTGCCGGGTTTAGCAGTGCCTCTGTTGCCTGCCAACCTGCCGAAATCACCCCATCTATCCACTGGTTCAGCTGAGTCAGCGTAGACTGCCCGGCAGTTACCAAGCTATTTCCCGAACGGGTTTCTGGCGTCGCGGCTGCATCACTAGCGATCGCCATCTGCGATTCCGCAGCCGTTCTCAGACGATCGACTTCATCAATTAGCGTTTCCATGGGTTCAAACCGCTCCAACGCCAGCTGCGCCGTTTCACCGACAGACAGTTCATCCACCGCCCCCTCATCTAACGGCAGCGCAAATCCCACCAGCGTCGCCTCACTATCGGCCTCATTAATAGCAACAGCCACATAGCCCATTCTCTCTCTCCAGGCTTCTGGCGGAATATAGCAGGTGCCTCTATCTGTATCTGCGACGCGACAAGAGAGCACGCCAACTGCAGGTAAATGCAAATCAGCCACATCTGCCATCATTTGCATCATTGGATTCCAGCTATCACCTTGAGCGATCGCACTGGGAATATCCATCAGCTGCAAATATGAATTCACGACACACACCGCTAGCGTGTTACGCCTAATTTGCTCAGCTTTCTCTTCAAATGGACAGATATGAGCAAACCGTTGCGCCACTTGTTGAAATTCAGTTGTGATGGGAAGCGTGATCCCGAGAGCGTGAGAATGAGTCGTCATCATTGCATTTGAATCCTTATAAATTCTTGTATCTGAATAATCAGAAAATAATTACCAGAGAATAGTTACCGTAAAGAGATAGCCCCTGCATCCACTGCTGTATCAGTATCAGACCTTGAGAGATTGAGCCTAAATATCAGGTCTGTAGATATCTAGCCCACAAAAAATACGGAAAACGAGCAGCCTTTCAGCTCATTGTCAAAAGTCAAAAGTCAAAAGTAGCCTTGAGACCGACCAAACTCTCGTAGTCGCGTCAAACACTGACGCTGATAAAAACTGCTGAGCGTTCCCACCGAAATGCCATACTCCGCTGAAAGCGCCTTCCAGGGCGTTTCGGGCGGCAGTCGCTTAAGGATCAACACCTGAGCAGTCACCGATGCGTGCTTACTAATATGTACAGCCTTTAAGCTGCCGTCCACATCCTGTTCAGCCCAGGCTCTAACTTGATCTAGCCAGGGAGGAATATCCGCAGGTGCAGGCAATCTATCTACTGGATCTAACGGCGCATCTCCATCACCTCTTAGGCCAGTACTAGAAGCCGTCGTCGCTCGCTGCTTAATTTCTGCAATCTGAAAATCTTGCAAACGACGCTTCAAATAGGCATTTAGCCAAGTTGTCAGCCTAGCGATTTCTGGGTTGTAAGCTTTTCCTGTTGTGGCCTCACAAAGATTGCGGCAAAAGTAAATCCAGGTCTGCTGCAAAGCATCTGCATAGTATGCATCGTAGGTATGCCACAGCTGACCGTTCAAAGCTCGAATAATTTGAGTCAAGCCCCGCTGCCGTTTGGGGCTGCCCACCGGCTCAGCACAGGTCGCCTGCACCAGCGGTGCCAGTGGCTCCGAATACTGCCGCTCTTGGGAAGAATCATTTTCTGGTGGTCTATCCATACGCTGACATAGGGTTCTTTGGACAGTTTCTCCAACAAGAAATTCGCCCATGTGTCCTCCACTGAAACTTTACGCTTGATCACCTGTCATACACAAATGAAAAAGTTCTGCGCGCGGAGTGTAATTTTTTCAGCAAATATTCCAGCCGAGAGGGTGCCAGCTCGCTTTGTGTCCTAACTACCATCTACTTGGCCAGCGTCCATCGTAGAAATAATGGTAACTTCAGTAAACATACTGAAGCCATTTTACCGGTTTTCTTTCTCACGCACTTCGAAGCGATCGGCATTGATAGAAATACGTGAGAAAGTGCCCTGAAAAATCCAGCTAGATCCAGAAGAACTCACTGGCAAAGCGGACTGTTTATTCAATTTATTCAACTATCTTCCTACCTGGTGTCCCTATGAAATTCACTAGCTCTATGCGCAACTTATTGAATTCATCCAAGCTAAATGGCAAAAAGCTAATGCAGCTAAGCTCTCGATGGACTTCACGAGCTGCAACCAAATCACCTGATGGCGATTTGGTTGCAGGTAGCAGAACAACTAACCCAAGACCCGTGCCACCTTCAAAATCGCCTTTCGCATAAGGCGATCGCACCAAGCGATCGCACTAAACGAATCGGGGGTATTAGCATTTTGGCTGATGCGCACTTAACGCCGAGCCACTGCCCTCGCCTCAGCATCTTGCAAATTACTCTTCCAAAGCTCCAGATTATCTTCAGCCGCTTGATAGCTGTCTCGATACTCATTCGGAATATTCACCGGAATTCTTTTAGGCGCAGCCTCTAACAAACGGATGCTCTCTTGCCACAGTACAGCTGTCTGCACCCAGTCTTCTTGATCCCCGCTCTGTGTCGCTTGCTCTCCCTTGGCAGTCGCACAAACTGCCTTTTGAATCGCATAGTACCAGGGGCTCCGCTGATGGATCCAGCCAGCCCAGGTCAGCTTTTCCTGATAAATGCCTTTTAATGGCACAACCTGTTCATCGTAAAAGCTAACTCCTCTGGCAACAGCATCCAAATTCTGCACAGATTGCTTGCGTAGTGCAACTACCTGTGCCCACTGCTCCGGTGAGTCTGCAAAGGAAGCATCAACGTCGCATTGAGCACTGCTACCTTCAGCCGGTTGCTCAGCCAAAAAAACAGATTTGTAGTAGGCATGCATTGCAGAGGTCAAATCTATTCGATTGATGTGATCGTGATATTGAAATCTCAGCTTTTCTAGCGAATCATCCTCTACCTGCTCAGAATCAGCATAGTTAGAGATAAATTCTTCTAGCTTTCTAGCAGAAGCTTTCCAAAGCGCTTCAATTCGCTGCCATTCTTGCTCAGAGGTATCAATATCCCAAGACTGAGCGCTTAGCGCCTCCGTTCGTTTGATAGCTTCGCGTTCAAAGGCTTCCGATGCCTGAAGAACCGCGTCTACCGACTGACTATCGGCAGATAGCGTCCAAGCAGTAACCCCAGCAGCGTTCAAGTCAGCGCTATTGATAGTCGCGCTAGGGCTCCCAAATAAGGGGGCTAGCACAGGAGACCACACGGGTTTTGAAAGGGGAATCACCGCGCTTAGCGCCATAACGCTTAAGCTAGAAAGGGTTAAATGATTCCAGGCTGGTCGGTGAGCAGCGCGATCGCGCTTGCGGGTAGATAGGGGGCCAAATTTCATGATGATGCTCAGGAACTAGTGACGTTCTCAATTCAACATAGACGAAACTTGATTCGAGTAAAAGGGCCATGGTTATTATTGATACATTAGAAAATCAAATCTTGAAGTGAGTCGATATGCTGCCTCTTTGGATAGTTTTGATGGCCTCAGCCGCTAAATTTGAGGCAGAGATAGCGAATCCAACAAAGCACATAACCCAGGCTGTCAGCGGAAAAACGGTTAGTCAGGCCAGTAGCCAGCAACCGAAAGTTCAGCGAAGAACTAAACGGAACTCAAGCCTCTTAGCTCTCATTGCAGCTGGCCACGATCAGAACAGCAGCGGTAATTACACGCAGGCTACTGACAGCTTTGAAGCCGCGCTAGCACTCGTAGAAGCCAGCCCAGAAGCGGCTGACAAAGATCTAAAAGGAGAAATTTTATATGGACTGAGCGAAGCATATTTTTACTTGGAACAGTACGCTGAGGCTATTCCAATATTAGAATCGGCGATCGCACACTATGTTCCTACGCCAACCGATGACCTATCCACATCCGACTACATCGACATTCTTATTCCACTCTACAGGCGCTTAGGTTTCGCCCATCAGGCTTTATCCAACTTTGGCTCAGCGCTTCGCTATTATCAGCCATTGCTTAGCCCAGAAGCGATCGCAGCCATGCCACCCGAGGCGGCAGCCATCTTTCTCCAAAACGTAGGTCTAGTAGAAGCTGAAATTGGTCAATACGCCAATGCAGAAGCTAACTTTGAGCAGGCCGCCGCGCTCAATCGTCAGCTGAATAAAACCACAGACGAAGCCGAAACGCTCACGAACCTGGGATGGATATACGAGCAGCAGGCACGATTTGACGATGCGATCGCCCGCTACCAAAGCGCTATCACTCTCTACCAAAAAAGCAACAGTTCTAGCGGCGAAATTCGCACCCTCAACAACCTCGGCATTGCGCAGCTCAAACGAACAAATCTCAGCGCCGCAGAAACGACGCTCAATCAAGCACTGACCCTGCTAAACAGTCAGTCCGCTCTGCCTGAAGACTCTCTCGATGCCGCTTTCAACCCGGACAAAGAGCGCGCCATCTTACTTGACAGCTTCGGCTCTCTCTACCAGGAAAAAGGAGAGTTTGAACGTGCCTGGAGCGCCTACCGTCAGGCGCTAGCACGCAGCACATCTATTCCTGACCCTATCGGCGAAATCGACAGCCTGCTAAATCTAGGCCAGCTGATGGCAGCGAAAGACCAGCCGCACGCAGCCGTTTTCTTTTATAAAGAAGCGATCGCCCGCATAGAAACCATCCGCAATGATCTAAAGCAGCTATCGACCGCCATCCAAAAACGCTATACCCTCACCGTCGAAGATATTTACCGCAACCTGGCAGACCTGCTGCTACAGCAAGATCGCACCGACGAAGCCGTACAAATATTAGAACTTCTCAAAATACAAGAGGTCACGACCTACCTCAACAGCAGTCAGTCGTCCGCTAGCGAGGGCAATAGAGAAAACAACAGCTTACTCTCACCCGCAGAAGCTGAATTAGCGGCAACCTTCGACACACTTCCAGCCGATCTCTCCTTAGAAAGCTTCATCACGCGATCAGAAGTCACGGCTCTATCTACGCCAACTCAGCAACCTTCAGGCCAAACAGAATCTCTCTTTCAAACAGAAATCATTGAATCACTACAGGCCACATTAAAAGAACAGCCCGTCAGCACAGCTGCGCTGTATCCTCTTATCTTAAAAGACCGGCTAGAGATTGTTCTTATCACACCAGGGCAATCTCCCGTACACTACGCCCAGCCAGTCACCCAAGAAGAACTCGCTCAGATTGTTCACACATTGCAAAACAAGCTAAAAACACCTGCTCTACCACCCACTGATGAAGCCGAGCAGCTGTACAATTGGCTCATCCGTCCACTCGAAGAGGCTCTAGAACAACAGAATATCGAAAACATTATCTACTTACCTGACGGCGTCTTGCGCTATATCCCTATCGCCACGCTACACGATGGAGAACAGTGGTTCGCGCAGAAATACCAGTCTCACAACATCACTGCCGCGGCGATTGACGAGCTAAACCGCCCTGTCAGCAATCTCCCTAAAGTATTGGCAGGCGCCTTTACTGACGCTAGCCCTGCTCACAATATTCAGATAGGGCAGCAAAGCTACCGCTACGATGGCCTGCCTGCCGCTCGAAAAGAGATCGATAACCTCCTTAGCCTCATCCCTGACACAACTGCCCTATTCGATCAAGACTTTACACCTGACAATACGCTCAGCGTTGCCAATGAGCATCAGATTGTTCATTTAGCGACCCATGCCAATTTTTTACCAGGTCAGCCAGAATCATCCTTTGTCTTATTTGGCGATGGCAGCACTGTCAATATGCAAGAGATTGGCCAATGGGAGCTGCCGGACGTTGATCTGGTTGTCTTCAGCGCTTGCCAAACGGCGGTCAGCACTGAAGGGGACGGCAAAGAGCTGCTAGGACTGGGGTTTCAGATTCAGAAGACGGGTGCGGGTGCTGCGATCGCCACTCTATGGTCAGTCAACGACGATTCCACCGCAGCCTTTATGAATCAATTTTATATTGCTCTAGACAGCGGACAAACGAAAGCGGCAGCCCTGCGCACAGCGCAGCTGGAAATGATCAAAACCCAAAGCTTCAAGCATCCCTACGATTGGGCAGCGTTTATCCTAATCGGCAACGGCCTCTAAAAACCGTCCCTATTCCCCACACCGCCAGTCCCATCCACAGAACTCAACGCTCAACGCTAAAACGCTCAACTTTATCAAAAGCCGCAGCTGTCAACCGATACAGCAGCAGTGGCTCCCCACCGTAGCAGCGGGTCGTCATCCCGTCATACTCCATCCCTAGCCGCTCTATAAGTCTTACAGAACGGCTATTATCAGGCTGTGTCACCGCTAGCAGCATCGGTAGCTCTAACGTTTCAAAACTATGCTGAACTACGCAAACAGCGGCCTCCGTAGCATAGCCATAGCCCCAGCTAGCCGGTCGAAAATGCCAGCCAATCTCAATATACTCAGGTGAACAGCCTCCCTCTATCGGCTCCGGCACATGGCCTGGACGCACTTCAGCCATATCCGGCAGTGTCGCCAGCACCAGCGCGCCAATCACCCGGCCAATATCTTTTTGTACTACTGCCCAGCTGCGCGTCCCGTTTTTAGCCCGCGTTGATTGATCTACATACCGCTGTAATCGTCTCTGCACCTCTCGAATCGAGCCATCCTTCACACCACTTGGCTCAATCCAGTTCATTACCCGAGCATCGCTATAAATATCCATAGCGTTACGCGCATCCTCGTTTGGATGCCAAGCTCGTAAGATTAATCGCTCAGTCTCAAACTGCATTCTCAAACTGGATAAATACGGACGATCAGAAAAGCTATTCTCACTAAAAATTCAGACCTTACTAAAATCGCAATTTAGCAATTTATCAAAATCTGAATAAGATCTGACTTAGGGTAGACATTCTCTTGCTTTATGCGCACACTCCCGACAGAAAACCGAATAAGTATGCCACTTATGGGCACGGCCTTGCTAAAATCACGGGGGCGATATTACGCATAGCAACCGTCACATGCGACTATCCGCTCACTTGACCCATACCCCCGAGACACCATGGCGCTCTCAGTAGGCACCAAAGCTCCCAACTTTAGCTCCACCGACGATCAAGGAAACAGCGTTTCCCTCGCTGATTATGCGGGTAAAACAGTTATCGTCTACTTCTATCCTAAAGATGATACCCCTGGCTGCACCAAGCAAGCCTCTAGCTTCCGCGACGCTTACAGCGACTATCAGGGAAAAGACATTGTTGTTCTTGGCGTCAGCATGGACGACGAGACTTCTCATAAAGCCTTCAAAGAGAAATTCGACCTGCCATTTCCTTTAATTGTAGATACCGACGGCTCCATCACCAAGGCTTTCGATGTAGAAGGTGGCGGCTACGCAAAGCGAGTAACTTTTGTGATTGACGGCGACGGAAAAATCACAAAAGTATACGACAGCATCAATACCGAAACCCATGCAACCGATATTCTGTCAGATCTAGGACTGTCGTAAAAAACCAAGAAATTCACCTTGTGACTAGGTGCCTAAACCCTCTCGGGAGGGAGCACCTAGTCACGAGGTGAGTCGTAAACGCAGCTGCCCACCGACCTATTTCCAGCCAGTCTACTCATGCCTCAAAAAGTTCTCGTCATCGGCGGCAGTGGACGCATCGGTCGCAGCGCTGCCAATGACGTCCTTAAACACACCACTGCGCAGGTCACCATCACTGGTCGAAGCCCAGAACTTTCTAAGAATGCAAAAGCACAATCAAACCGTACATACCAGTCTTTAGAGCTAACCGATGAGGCAGCGGTAGAAAAAGCGATCACAGCCCACGACCTAATCATCCACTGTGCGGGTCCCTTCCGCAGCCGCAATCACCATGTCCTAAGCACCTGCATTGCCCAAGGCAAGCCTTACATCGACGTCGCCGATAGCCCAGACTACGTCAACCAGGCGTTGAAATATCGCGAACAGGCACAGGCCGCAGGGGTCACAGCAGTTATTAGCACAGGCATTTTCCCAGGCATATCAGGCAGCATGGTGCGCCAGGGCGTAGAACAGCTAGACAAAGCTAAAAGCGTTCATCTCAGCTACCTGGTAGCAGGCTCGGGCGGCGCGGGGGTCACCGTCATGCGCACCACATTTATTGAGCTGCAAACGCCGTTCATGTCCAAAATTAACGGTCGCTGGCAAGCCATCGATCCTTACAGCCAAAGGGAAGTACTAGAGTTTCCCCGCTACGGCAAAGGCGGCGTGTACTGGTTCAACACAGTCGAAGCCCTCACCGTCGCCGATACCTTTCCCCAGCTCAAAACCATTGTCACCAAGTTCGGTTCCGTGCCCGACTACTACAACCGCATGACCTGGCTAATGGCTCGTCTGCCCAAATCCGTCCTCAAAAATTCGGCATTAATTGAATCGGTCTCACAAATCAGCTACCGCATGACGCAAGTAACCGATCCTAAAACGGGCGTCGGCATTGCCATGCGAATGCAGATTGATGGTGAAAAAGACGGCAAAGCCGCGTCTTATCTAGCCACCTTTGACCATGAAGACACGGCTTTTTGTGCAGGCTGTGGCACAGGATCTATCGCCCAGCTCATCCTTTCAAATCAGCTCGCAAAACCCGGCGTATGGGCCGTCGAGCAAATTCTTAGCACCGAGCAGTTTGAAACTACGCTCGCGCAAAGGCAGCTGGTCGTTCAAGCACACCTGTAAAAATTTATTTAAGCGGCAGCCCCTAGAATGCCAGTCGCCGCCAAAATCTTGAAAAGAACGCTGTTAATCACAGTGACGCCTAAGGCACCGATCAACGCGCTCATCACGCCCCAGCGCAATCTGAAGCCTTGGACTAAGAAGGCAGCTATGCCAAACAGTATGGTGTTGCCGATCAAAAACACGAGCCCTAAAGAAAAAATGTTTAGAAGCGCGCTATTCAAAAACCATCCGGTCAGGCCATTGAGTAACCCAAACACCAGCGCAGCGATACCGGCCTTACCGAAGTCATCGGCCTCAATGCCTGTAGGTAACTTGGTCAAAATAATGAAGCTAATCGTGGTGACAATCCAGGTAATAATCAGTCCAACCATGGTCAAGGCTCCTTAGTACAGATTCTTTTAATACAGATCTAATAGCTCCGCAGAATCACAGAGACAATTTACCGGGAGTATACCAGATGGTTTCAAACAAACACCGCTATCTTCCTACTAGGCGCTGACGATAGTACTGCCTAAGCCGAGCTTGGAAATTACGCCAGTGATAAAAAAGGTCATCGGCATCTAGTGTGAACACCTGAGCAGGATGATCTTCTAGCGCGATCGCAATCACCCCTTTCTCAATCTGAATGCCCGTCTCCCGATACACCCAATTCACCGCATAGCAGTACGCCGCCACCTGCATACAGTAGTCACCAATCCAATCCAGCTGCTTCGGCCGCCGCGCTGTCTTCCAATCACATACGCACAGCTCCCCTTCATACACCATCACCGCATCCGGGTAGCCCGCAAACTTCAGCGGATGCCACACGGCCCCTTCCACCAGCAGCACCTCATCAATCTGTGCCAGCACTGGCTCAATCGAATTCCAAAAGCCATCTAACCCTTCCGGCAGCTCGTAGGGCTCCTGCTTCAAGTGCGACTTAATAATCTTATGTATCCGCGTCCCTGAGCGAGAAGAGCGCGTTGTAATTTTTCTCGCTTCGTCTTTACCAATTCTGTCTTGCCAATCCCAAAGTCTCTTTTTCTCTTCGTAGGGTTTCGTCGCCGACAAAATGGACGTAATCCCTGGGTAACAGTGACCTTCTATTTCGTAGTGACGCTTTCGATTAACCGAAACCTGCTTAGCTTTGTAATACGGCAGTTCGAGCATGAATGTATTGATTGTCTATTTCACAGATTGAATTCAGCTGCAAATATCACGAGTGAGTTGAGTATCGTTTTGATAGTGACTTGAGCTTAGCAGTGCTCAGTCTAACCGGCTTTGAAAGCATTACCATGACGACGGCATTATCTCAGTAGCTCTATTGTGGCTCTGTTTTTCCTATTGTGGCTCTGTTTTTCTATTGTGGCTCTATTTTACTGGTTTTGCCTCACCAACAGTGATAGGGTGCGTTAGTAAGCTTGTACCTGTAGACGATGCAATTTCTTTTAGGGCTCTTAGGTGGTGGTGTACTAGGTAGTAGTGCAGTTTGGCTTTTGCTATCGACCAAAATGCAGGCCGTGCGAGAGAAAACAAAGAACGACCTAATCGCAGACAGAGCCAGCATGGTAGAGCAGCTGCGGGGAAAAGACGAGCGATTAACAGAAATGCGACAGGAAATAGGAGAACGCGATCGCACCCTAGCCGCTCTCCAAACTCAGCTCACGCAAGCAGCATCTCAAAGCGCCCGCCTCGAAGCCCAGCTCAGCGAGGTCCAACAGCAAACTGCCGAAAAGCTCTCCCTCCTCACGACCGCCCAGCAACAGTTTAGCGATACCTTCAAAGCCCTTTCTTCAGAAGCATTGCAGGCGAACAACCAATCTTTCCTCAAGCTTGCCGAAGAAAACTTGGGCCGATTTCAGACGGCTGCTAAAGGAGATTTAGAGCTCAAACAGCAGGCCATAGAGGAGGTTGTACAGCCGCTGGCTTCTTCTTTGACCAAAGTAGAAACTTATTTGCAGGGTATAGAAGGACAGAGGGTGGCCGCTTATTCGCAGCTAACAGAACAGATTTCAGCGCTGGCCAGCAGTCAGGGGCAGCTACAAAAAGAGACTGCGAATTTAGCAAAGGCACTGCGATCGCCTACCGTCAGAGGTCGGTGGGGTGAAATTCAGCTCAAGCGCGTCGTGGAAATTGCAGGCATGTCCGAACACTGCGACTTTACCCAGCAGGTCACCCAGGTAGAAGGTCTACGCCCCGATATGCTGGTACAGCTGCCCGGACACAGGCAAATCGTCGTCGATGCCAAAGCGCCACTCTCTTCTTACCTGGCCTCTTTAGAAGCTGTAGATGAGAGCGATCGCACCCAAAAGCTGCGTGACCACGCCAAACAGGTTCGCCGCCACCTCAGCCAGCTCAGCCAAAAAGCCTACTGGGACCAGTTCCAGCCCACACCTGAATTTGTCGTTCTTTTCCTCCCTGGCGAAATCTTTTTTAGCGCCGCGCTCGAACAAGACCCTAGCCTAATAGAAGCCGGCATAGAACAACGAGTCATTCTAGCAACCCCTACTACTCTAATTGCCTTACTAAAAGCCGTCTCCTACGGATGGCAGCAGGAAAAAGTCACCGAGAATGCGCAGGAAATCTCTCACTTGGGCCAAGAGCTCTATGATCGCGTACGCACCTTTGCCAAACATATGCAAAAAATGCGCAAAGGACTAGACACCACAGTCGATAGCTTCAACAAAGCGGTCGGTTCCCTAGAAGGTCGCGTGCTGGTCAGTGCCAGAAAGCTTCAGGCGCTCGGTGCAGGCAGTGGAGATGAGATTGAAAGCATTGATGGCGTAGAGCGATCGCCCAGGCACTTACAAACAATATCGCTGCCCTTATCGGAAGCAGATTCCACAGAAATAGCAGCCGATAGCGACAATTAATCAGAAACAGAAAAGGACTGCACCCGACTAAAGTCAAAGTACAGTCCTTTCCAAAAACGAGCCGTCCAAAAGCTAAAGATAACAACAACTCACGCTAGCTCATAAGACAGCCTTACAAAACAGCCCATAGTCCGCCACAGGCCGCAGCGATCGCAGATATCAAAGCCGTACCAAACAGCCACCAGGCAGCGGCTTCAGCCGCAGTCTTCGTATCTTCTATCTGCTGCTGAGTCTGAGCTTTCATCGCACTCAGACGACTCTCTACCTGACGCTCAACGCTTTGAGCTTTTCTTAGCACGCTCTCTTTAGCGGACTCTACCTGTTCAATCACTCGGTGAGCATCTCGCTCAGAGATTTTGTCGTGAGAGGTCACTAGCGCCATCAGCGTATTGCGATCAAACTGAGAGAGTCTATCACTCATCGCACTAAAGCCAGCCTGCGGGTCGTCCATCATGATTTGGACATCACGCTTAATACCGTAGTAATCAAGCTCAGGACGCTCTAGAGACTGTAAATAATCACGAATCTTCGCAAAGATACGATCAATTGTTGTCTCTACGCTGCGCTGAACGCTACGAATTTGACCCGTAATCTGATGACGAACATCAGCCACTTGACCCACGACAGCTTTCGCTTCTTCTTCGCTCATATCCGACCGTTGAGAGAGCAGAGCCACTACCGTCGTATCATCCATCTGAGCGACCCGGTCAGCTAGCCTACTAGCACCCAGCTTAGGATCGTTCAACAGCGTCTGCACATCGCGCTTAATGCCAGAAGGATTTAGCTCCTGCTTATCGGTATTGCGCAAGTAGTCTGCTAGGGCAGTCTGGAAGGACATCGCTTGAGACGTGGCCCCCGATTGAGTACGACGAGCCAGACGGCGCGGCGCTCCGACAATGCCCTGGATAGTAGAGAGCAGACTGTCAATCGTCTGATTCACTTCATCAGCGCTGAGGTCATCACGCTGAGCCAGCAATTGCACCAGTGTGTCACGGTCCATCTTCGAGAGTCTAAAGCGAATCGCCTGTGCGCCAGCCTTAGGATGCTCCAGCAGCTTCTGCAGGTCACGCTTGATACCCTTAGGGCTCAGCTCAGGCTTACCGGTGCTACGCAAGTACTCAGCAATCACACTGGTCGCCTCATCGTACTTAGCTTGCGCCTTATGGCTCACTTTCGCAGGTGCCTGCATAGCCGCGTTCCAGTTGTCCTCTACAGAAGTCACAACAGAATCCACATCCTGCTCAGAAAACTCAGGTCGCTGGGAGAGCAGCTTTACAAGCGTATTACGGTCAAACTGAGCCACTCGGCCACGTACCCGACTAATGCCTTCGTCAGGCTCATTCAGCAAAGCTTTCAAATCGCGCTTAATACCCTCAGGGCTTAACTCACTGCGCCCCGTGTTGCGCAAGTAGTCTTCTATCGACTGCTGCTGCTGCTGCAAACGCACCTTCGCTGCCTTCTCAACCCCTTCAGCATCTGCAATAACTCGCTGAGCCAGCTGAGCGTACTTCTCGGCAAGCTCGTGCGCTTGCACATCGTTCCGCGTCACCAAGAACTGACGAATATAGTCTGCATTAATAGACTTCAGGCGCTCTCTAAGCAGTGACGATTCTAGCGGCTCGTTCTCAAAAATAGAGCGGAAGGCGTCTTCGCCCATCTCTGAGGAGAGTTCACTGGCAGGAGAGAATTTGAAAAAGCTCTGTAAGTAGCCGTAAATTCGCTTCTCGCTGGTAACCGCTTCCACCTCTGTCACAGTTTTCAGAACAGTCTGTCTGACAATTTCTAGGCGCGTGCTGATGTTTTTAATCTCATCTTGCGTGAGCATTCCGCGCGACGAGAGCACATCAGAAAAGGTCTTGCGGCCAAAGCCAGCTAGCTGCTCACGCATTTGAGTAGCATCTGCTTCCGAGTCGTATAGAACATTGCGGAAAACGTCTTCTAGCTGAGGAGACTTGAGCTCGCCAATGTAAGCGTGGTGCAGATAGTTCTCTGCATCTAACTTAATAGTGTTGTCACGACCTGGGATTGCCTCTGTCAAAGATTGTGGTGCAGCGTCAGACACCTGACCAGAAATCTCACGTTGAGCATCGTTGATCTGGGAGAGCAGCTTGTTGGCATCCATCTCAGGCAAATCTACTTTGCCAAGTATCATGCCACCAACAGAACTTAAAGTTTGCGCTGCCACTCGCTGTAGCGGTCCTGAGCGATCGCCACTATCACTGCTACTGCTGCCGCTAGTGCTACCATCGCGCCGCTTCAGCTCTTTTACCAGCTTACCGAGTTGCTCACTGAGCCCTTCAGTAGCAAGCTGGCCACCGGTAGCAGTCGCAACAAAGGCCATTAACTCGTTTAAGGTGCTATTACCGCTGCTGCCAGTACTCTTTTCCCAAACACCGTGCAGGCGCTTAGAAATTCGCTTTACTTCTTCGCGAGAGAGATCGGTGCGATCGCTCAACAGTTTCTCAAACGCCTGTCCATCGACAGAAGGCAGCATACCGCCATCATTCTTCAGCAAATCAGACTCACTGATCAACCGCTCAAACTCTTGTTCAACCGAAGCAACATCAATCTCAGCCGACTTCAAACTGCCAATATAATCTTGCAGTGTCTCTTGAATACCGCTGACATCAAGCGTGCCAGAAAGCTCGCGACGAATAGCCGCTGCCGCTGCCTCAGCGGTCTGAACGACTTGGTCACTAGCTGTTTTTGCACCTAACGCCGCCGTAGCCGTGCCCATAATGGTTTGAAAACCATTGGTCGCTGACTTCACAACAGAGCCCACCAATGAGCCCACTGCCGTAGAGCTAAACCAAACCAGCAGCGTAAAGTAAGTAGCCCAAATCACCAAGCCAACAATAGCGCCCGTCCAGGGGTCGGCGTAGCGAAGAATCTTTACGGCCATAAAGCAAGCCGCTAGTAACGCTAAGCTGACCGTAACCAGCGTCCATACTCCAAAGGCAATACCAATTTTTTTAATGCCCGATCCACCAGAGCTGCTATCTGAGCTACTGGTACTAGAGTTACTAGAGTGAGCGACATAAGAAACCCCAGCCGCCATAGACAGGTTAGTAAACAGCAGCTGAAAGCCAAAGGCCAACAGTACACCTGACAGAAGAGAAACAAAGAAGGGCACCTCAACAACAGGCGTGACAGGTTCGCTGACAATCACAGTATCAACCTGAGCAAGCCATTGCGGCATCCCATGAAAAATATATGTGCTCGTGGCCATCAACAGGCCTTCGTAAAATTCCATAGCGGCGTATCTCTTTAGATTCGTTTAAATAGAGTTCAACTACTATTAAGCCGCCTACCCGCACCAATATTCCTCTCCCACAGGAGAGAGGCCATTGAGCAAAATAAATACCATTACAGCCAACACTCTCTCTTTTGGTAGAGCACGACAATTTTTAGGCCGTTGAAATACCGTAGCGCCACTACAAAAGAGCCGTTAACCTGTCCAAAAAGGACTAAATCAACGGCTCCTGGCATCGGGGGTTAGAGATATCTTTGATCGCACATCAACACAGCGATACGCCTACAGCGGAAAGCTTCGAAAGACGCTTCCCGTCACAGATTTAAGAAGATCTCATCCTCTTCTGTTGAGCTTTATATTCAGAACGCGTTTGAGGCAAGTTATCACCTTCAGACGATCCGTCTGCGCCCTTTTCTAACGCGGTTGCATCAGCGGCAAACTTCGCGTGCTTGTCTGGACGAATCACCGAGCCAAAACGATTGGCATAGACCTGTGTGAATTCCGCACCAAACAACAGAATCTGAGCAGAGTAATAAATCCACAGCAGTAGGACAACAAATGAACCTGCCGCACCATAGGCAGAAGCCACGCTACTATTGCCCAGATACAGACCAATTAGCGACTTACCAATCGTAAAGAGCAACGCTGTCATCACCGCGCCCACTTGAACATCGCGCCAGCTGATTTTGGCATCGGGAAGAATCTTGTAAATCAAAGCAAACAGCAGCGTAATAATGCCAAAAGAAATAGCCGCGTTTAGGATTCGCCAGCCGAAATCCCAGCCGAGCAATATATCCCCAAACACACTGCTCACAGCTGAAAGTCCAGCGCTTAGCATTAATGACACCAACAGCAAAAATCCGATTACCAGCACCATGCCAAATGAAAGCAAGCGATCGCGTAGCAAACTCCAAATAACCCGTTTTTGTCCTTCTACCTTTTTAGGCACCACGTTCCATACGGTATTCAGCGCATCTTGCAGCTGAATAAACAAACCCGACGCCCCCACAACCAATAAACCTACACTAATTATCGTGGCCCAAAACCCATCGCTGCTCTGACTTCTACTGCTCAGCATTTCCTGCACCAGCTGAGCACCGTTATCACCCAGTAGCCCTTGTATCTGCTCAATGATGCGATCTTGTACCGTACTCTGCTCAAACAAGAAGCTAGCAACCGCAATCACAATCACTAAAACAGGTGCCAGAGAAAATGTTGTGTAATAGGCCAATGCAGCGGCAAGCCGAGAGACCTTGTCACGCTGCCATTCAGTCACCGTCTGCTTTAAAAGAGAAAAGAATACAGAAAAAGACATAGGTTCTTAAAGGCGAAATAGAAATTCTAAAAAAGGCAATCCTCACGCGGATTGCCTATGAAGCTGTATAAGAATTTGGAGAATTGATGGTTGCTATGGGGCCATTGGCTAGCTAATCAAGCCAGAGCGAAGGGCACGTACGGCAGCTTGGGTGCGATCGCTCGCACCCAGCTTATTCAAAATATTACGAACGTGAGTCTTCACCGTTCCTACCGTCACAAACAGCTGCTCAGCAATCTGCGCATTGCTACAGCCTGAGACAATACAGGCCAAAATTTCTAGCTCGCGCTCAGTGAGCGGATAGGCCTCAATAATCTGTTCGTACTCAGGATCAACCGCTCTAATTTCAACGGTCTTAGTGTTAAAAGACTCACCGACCGCCACGGTTGGCTTCACCTGGTTAAGTACCAAGCTCGCAATCGAAGGATCAATCCAGCAGTTGCCCGCACGGGTCTCTTGAATAGCCGTAATCAGGTCAGTTGTTTCTATTTCTTTTGTGCAGTAAGAGTCAGCCCCAGCCGCAAATGCAGCCAGTACAGCTTTCTCACTGTCATGCATGGTCAGCATCAAGATCCGCGTATCGCTTTCAGGGTTGTCTTTTTTAAACCGCTGAATCAGCTCAATGCCATCAATATCAGGCAGACCCACGTCCACAACAGCAACGTCCGGGGCCATCTCTTGCAGCAGCGTCAGTCCCTTCTCGCCATTGTCGGCCTCACCCAAAAACCTCAGGCCCGCCTGCCTGAAAGCCGCCCTCAGCCCCATTCGGGTTAGATCATGATCTTCAACTAAAGCGACGGTAATCTCTTGATCCATTTAACAATGCCTAAATAATTCTTAAGGGAGTCCTTGCAATATGTAATATTGCTGGAGTGCCTGTATCTATCAGCCGGGTGAACCTGTCAATCCTCTGCTCTGCCAAAAGGCAGAAGTGGTGGCTCACCTGACGATTTTCTACCGCATATCGATATGCCAACCATCACACTAGGCTCACCACACAGCGCGTAAAATGCTCGCTCTTGAAAGATACCTTAAAGACAAAAAAATTATAAAGGACTGTCTTGCTGGGCTAGTATCATCTAGTCATTAATGCGGCATTTTCGACCCTTTTTCTAATCGTAGATACGACTAGGTCCAGCCGAATACTCAATCGTTATACAATTCAGGCACAGTTACACAAAACAGCAATAGCAAATCTATAGATAAATCGATCACACCAGATCACACCAACAAGCGGTTCAAGACTATGCTCCTGGTAACCCTTGAGCGACCTTAACAGCACTGTAATAGCCCTCGACCAATTGCAGTTCATTGCTTCCACGTGCATGACCTCTTCCCAGGCTCACCCGGTATCCACCGCTTCTAGTCAGATCGTTTCCGGCCCAATCATTTCCAGTCAAGTAGATCCTCTCATAGTTTCTGATGCTCAGAGCCTGCCTTTCTTTACTCTGGCGTCTGACATTATGTGCATTCTTGACCAGACAGGGCGGTGCTGCCAAGTCAACCCAGCATTTTCAGAAGGGTTAGGCTACAGCCAGCAGGCGTTTCAAGGTCAGTCACTAGCGAGTATTGCTCACCCCGACGACTGGGAGAAGCATAATCAGGAGATCGCCCAAAGAATCGCCGAACCCTCTGCTGCCAAATTCACCTGTCGGTACCAGCACCAGTCAGGTGACTACCACTGGCTTACCTGGAGTGTCTCAGTGGTAGAAGCACCAGGTATAGAAGTAGTAGCAGAAGCAGACAGCAAGCAAAAGCTACTTTACTGCGTAGCGCGTGATATCACCGAGCAAAGAGCAGACAGTAAAAAGCAGCGAGAAATCGCCCAGGCAAAATACGCCGCTCTCAAAGAATCAGAGCAAAAGACACTCAGTCATGCCAAACAGGCGGAAAGAGACGCTCAAATGTACGCTGACGCCGTTCGTAACATGCAAGTCGGTCTGTACATCTGGCAGTTGGAAGAAGAATCACAGCTGGAGAAGCCACAGTCTGAAGAGCCGCAGTCAGAAGAGCCGCAATTAAGAAAACCTAAGCAACTACCAACGCTCAGACTGATTGGAACCAACCCAGCGGCTGGAGAGTTTACAGGTGTCGATGCTTCTAAGCTAATCGGCAGTACGCTATCAGAAATATTTCCGGCGCTAAAAGAAACAGACATTCCAGAAACCTATGCTCAAGTTGCCCGCACCGGTCAACCGCAAATTCTAGGTGAGGTTATCTATGGCGACGACCGCGTAGACCAAGGCACATTCATGGTTAAAGCCTTTCCACTTAACCACTACCGGGTGGGTATCGCCTTCGAGAACATCACCGAGCGCAAACGCTACGAAAACGCTCACCGGGAACAAGAAGAACAGCTACGCGTTATCTTTGACCAGGCCGGGGTAGGTATGGCACGGCTTTCTCCCGGAGGTCAATGGATACAAGTCAATCAAAAGCTATGCGACCTTTTAGAGTACTCGCAAGGCGATCTGCTTCAAAAGAACTTTACAGAAGTTACTCACCCAGACGACATCATCCAGGACACCACAGTGCGTCAGCAGATGATATCGGCAGAAAAGACGCAAATCACCTACGAAAAACGCTACATCACTCGCTCAAATAGCATCCTCTGGGCCAGCGTTACTATCTCAACCGTGCGCGATTTAAACGGCAAGCTTCGTTATTTTATCGCCACCACTGAAGACATTACAGACAGAAAGCTGTTCAATTTAGAACTCCAGAAGCAGAAGTTAGAACTCCAGAAGCAGAAGAACGATTTACTGACCGTAAATATGATGCTTACTAGCACCATGACCCAGCTAAAGGAGCGAAATCAGGAGCTAGACCAGTTTGCCTATGTCACCTCTCACGATCTTAGGGCGCCGCTTAGGGCCATTAACAACCTGGCAACCTGGATTGAAGAAGATATCTCAGATCAATTGCCCGCAGAAAATAAAAATCAGCTTCAGCTGCTAAGAAGCCGGGTAAAGCGTATGGAAGGCTTAATTAACGGGCTTTTAGAATACTCGCGGGTAGCGCGCACGCACCAGAGCCACGAACGGGTCGATGTTCGTCAACTGATCGATGAAGTCATTGACTCTATCGATCCGCCTGAAGGCTTTGAAATAAAGCTGGGCAGTAGCTTGCCTGTACTAGAAGCCAAAAAAGTACCGCTGATACAGGTTTTCTCAAACCTCATAGACAACGCTATCAAGCATCACAACCGCAGCGAAGGCACTATCCAAATTTCGTGCGAGGAGCTCAATAATTTTTACGAGTTTACGGTGACAGATGATGGTCCAGGGATTAAACCGGATTATCACGAGAGGATATTTGTAATATTCCAGACGCTACAGGCAAGAGATGACTTTGAAGCAACCGGCATCGGCCTATCGCTGGTCAAAAAAATCGTACTCTCCGAAGGCGGCACCATATCAGTAGATTCTGAAATTGGCAAAGGCGCTACATTCCGCTTCAGATGGCCAAAAGAGCCCAACCAGGGCATACAAATATCTACCTAAAGTTAGATATTTACAAGCGGCACTACCGTAGTAAGCACTGCAAAGGGTTTAATAGAAAAGTTAAGCAAATATTAAATTTCTCTCTATTGCCACAACGCATACCGAGAGCAAGCAGATGTCTATTACCAACATATTGCTGGTTGAAGATGACACAGTTGATGTCATGAATGTTCAGCGCTCTTTTAAGAAAGCTAACATCAAAAATCCACTCTACATTGCCAACAACGGCGTAGAAGCTTTATCCGTTCTTAGAAACGAAACAGACGTCAAAATGCCGAAGAGTAGGCGTTTAGTCTTGCTCGATCTCAACATGCCAAAAATGGGAGGGATTGAGTTTTTAAGAGAGCTTAGAAGCGATAAGGCGTTAAAACCAACGCCAGTGATTGTACTCACCACATCGGATCAAGAGCGCGATCGCATCGAAGCCTACAACCTAAACGTCGCTGGCTACATTCTTAAGCCAGTTACATTTGTGAACTTCGCAGAAGTAATGGCAACCCTCAATCACTACTGGACACTCTGCGAAATGCCCTAAAAGATGAAAGATGCCACAAAAAATAGCTCTAGGAAGTGCCCTGACGATGCAATTGTTATCTGTGTTATCTGGCATTACCCGGCGTTATCTATGGCGCTCATAAACTTGTAGCTAGCGGGCGGGCTACAATCTAATCCTATTGATAGTACTCAACTCTATTTGACTCATTTACTCTATATTTTGAATAGTAAAATCAGAACACTAATAGCCCCCTTACTAATAGGCCATCTACTGGCATTGCCATAGCAACCGGATTGCGCTGATGTGCAGTTCTCGTATCAAGTTCTCAAACCGCAATGCTCACTACGCTACAAGACACACCTCTCAAAATACTCATCATTGATGATGACGAGGTCGATAGGATGGCATTAAAGCGGGCTCTAAAAGGCACTAATTTTACAGTTTCCGTTTCTGAAGTGGGCAACGGAGAAGCAGCCCTAAAAAGTATTGAAGAAACTGACTACAGCTGCATTTTTTTAGATTACAACCTGCCTGGAAAAAACGGGCTAGAGCTGGCCAGACAAATTCGTCAGCAGGGCATTAAGGTGCCACTGCTGGTACTTACAGGTCAGGGCGACGAGCAGACAGCTGTAGAGCTAATGAAGGCGGGTGCGTCTGATTACTTGCCTAAAAGCAAGCTCTCCGCAGAAGCGATCGCCCGGCTCATGCGCAGCTCCATTCGCATGCACCGAGCAGAAGCAATCGTTGAACAAGCCAACGAAGATCTGCGCCGAAACAACCGACTGCTCGAAAAGCAAAACAAAGAATTGGCGCGGCAGCGCCGCTATATCTATCAGCAAAATCTACAGCTGCAAGAGGTATCCCGACTCAAGTCAGAGTTTTTAGCCACTATGTCTCACGAGCTAAGAACACCGCTCAACGCCATTATCGGCTTCTCTCAAATTCTATTGAGCAAAGCGAAAGGGCCACTTAGCGATAAGCAAAGCGATATGCTCTCTAGAGTGCTCGCCAACGGTAAAAATTTACTAGAGCTAATCAACGATATTCTGGCGTTTTCAAAAATTGAAGCCGGTCGGCTAGCACTCGATCCAACTGAGCTAGACATCATAGAACTGGTCACTAGGACCACCGAAGAGCTACAGTCTCTCGCAACGCAGAAACCGCTCACGCTCACAGTCAATGTTGATATGGCCAATCCAATCGTGATCAACGACAAAGTGCGCGTTCGGCAAATTTTAGTCAACCTGCTTTCAAACGCAATCAAGTTCACAGAAGCTGGCAGTGTTGAGGTGCGCTTAAGCGGCAGGCACCTGTCAGAGCGTCCTGCCAAAGAAAGTAGCCCCGATAGGAACCATACAAAAAGCCATACAAAAAGCCATACAAAAAGCCATATCCATACCGAAGATACCATCCATCTTTTGGTATCAGATACTGGCTGTGGCATTAGCCCGGAAGAGCAGCTTTATATCTTTGATCCCTTCCATCAAGCCGATCAAAGAGTTACTCGCAAGCACTCAGGCACAGGGTTGGGGCTCGCCATCACACACTCGCTAGTCAAAATGATGCACGGCAGCATTGAGCTCACTAGCCAGGTAGGCAAAGGCACCGAATTCCACATAGAGCTTCCTAGAGAAGTTGTCCTAGAAGAAGGCACCGTATCGCTTCAAGAACTGGTGTATTCAGGCGCTCAAGAAACAGAGCCAGAACGCGAAAACAAGAGCGAAAGCAAAAACGGGAAAGACACTGAGCATTAAGCTGAGCAGTAATGAGCACTTGAGTTAGATCGCTAAGTCACTTAAGGACAATAGCGAGACGTTGCGACATCTGGCCCATAGTCGAAACATCATCGTTCACTCAGATGCTAAACCTACACTGACGAAAGCGAAAGAAGCATAGCAAATGGTGCGATCTATACCATTGGTTAGAACCAACAATCCTTAATCAAATGCTAACCTCAGTCAGGTCATGCTCATAGGCGTGTGTTCTTTTCTGTTGTGCTTTTTTTCTGACCTGATAGCGCAGGTTTAACGGTGAAAGAAGTATGGGCGAAAAGGAGCAGAGGAAAGGACTCCTAGCCTGACGTCACAAGGCCGATTGCGACAACAAAGAATGCCTTAGTTAAGGACGCTATGCGAAAGACGCTATCAAGACTACAGAGGAATTCTTAGGATATGTCAGTCGCTTGCGCCACTAGTTCTATAAAACCACCTAAATCAGTGCAGCCAGATCTTGTCACTATTCTAGCCGTTGATGATGTTCCCGATAATCTGTTTATCTTGGACTCTATACTAGGCGATATAGACAGCTATCACTTGGACTGTGTCAATGATGGACAGTCAGCACTGGACTACGTATCCAAACAGCAGCCCGACTTAATTTTACTAGACGTTATGATGCCAGGGATGGATGGCTACGAAGTCACCCGCCGCATTCGCAACGACGACAATTTGTCCTACATCCCTATCTTGCTAGTGACCGCTCACGATCACTCTAGCTTGACGGAGGGACTCGACTCAGGCGCTGACGATTTTATCCGCAAACCTTTTGATATTGACGAGCTAATGGCACGAGTGCGATCGCTCGTCCGCCTCAAGCAAAGCATCGACAACCAGCTTTCCATGCTGCGCCAGCGCGACGATTTTGTAGCTCGCCTGACTCACGATTTGCGTACGCCGCTCGTTGCCGCTAACAGAATGCTAAACCTTTCGCTACAGGGCGTCTTCGGGGATCCCCCGCCAGAGATGAGCGAAGCTATCAGCAACGTCATCACTAACAACGAAAATCTGCTACAGATGACCAACACCTTACTACAGGTGTATCGACATGAAGCAGGGCAAAAAAAGCTAGTACTCGCACCGCTATCACTCTATTCATTAACAAAAGAGGTTGTGCAAGAGCTAAAGCCACTAGCCGATGAAAAAGAGTTAGCGCTGACCATAGAAACAGAAGCAGAAACATCTTCAGAGTCAGCGCTCAACGATTACAAAACCAAAGGAGATTCGATCGAGCTTAGGCGGCTAATTACCAACCTGTTGGGCAACGCTATCAAATTCACAGATTCAGGTAGCATCACCGTCAAGCTCTCTGTCAATGCTCACCAGCAGCATGAGACGACAGAGCAGACGACCAAGTTAGCTGGCAAAACAGGCAACGAAGCGACGAATAAGACCAAATTTATTGACATCGCCATTACCGATACGGGCGTAGGCATAAACGCTGAGGCACAAGAAAGAATCTTTGAGTGGTTCTTTCAAGGGAATCACATGAAAGCTGGCAGTGGCTTGGGACTGCATCTCTCCAAGCGAATCGCCGAGATGCACAGAGGCCATCTCACGCTGCAATCAGAGCTTGGCAGAGGCAGTACCTTTACGCTTTCTCTACCTAAGCTAGAGAGCGCTTAAACAAGAGCTTAAATAAAGAAAGAACTGAAAGATTGCAGGCAGCGCCCAGTCCCAGGCTCTGACCATAGGATAAAGACAAACACTTAAAGTCCTATTTCTATCTTACGGCTCTCAAAGAGCGACCGTAAGATAGAGAAAGTAAAGCTAGCACGTAGGTAGCATAGTAAGTGTTAAGTTCAATCGTTGGAGAACAAGTAATATGAGCATTGAAGACAAAGCAAAAGCTGCTGCTAAAGACGTCGAAGGTAAAACGCAAGAAGCCGTAGGCGAAGCGACAGATAATAAAGAAGCACAGGCTAAAGGCAAGGCTAAGCAAGCAGAAGCATCAGCCACCAAAGCGAAGGAAAACGTCAAAGACACAGTTAAAGATATTGTCGACTAATCTCCTTACGCTTCATGTCGCATGATAGATAGACATACAGCATAGATTCTTGATACACAATGAGGTCCTGAGTAATTGATTACTCAGGATTTTCTTTTTATATTTTTGTTCGTATAGTATCGGCCCAGTTGCTTAGAGAATCTCTAAAAGCTTTGAATATCCTGCTTTCGAGGGATGCACGGTGCTGTTGAGAACCCTATGATTGACTGATTAAATTAAGACTATCGAGACTACAGCATTCACATCAAAGGAGATTTCCAACTATGGCAAATGCAGAAGGAAATGCAGGCGATATCAAAAAGGACAATTTTGACCGGGGGATTGTTCCTGCCGAAACAGCAGCGCGCGTGGAGCGAGACGGCGAAGACACCAAGAAACCCGCTGATACGCCAGAGGGTCCTATTGACACAGCAGCAGGCGCGACAGCCAGTAACGAAGGACTAGCAAACAACTACGCTGTTGAACCCGAAATGCATATTGAGGAACCTGGCGATTTAAAAGAAGATGCTAAGTAAATAGCACAGTTCAGTCAAGACTTCGCTCAATCACTGATTGAGCACATATTATTAACAACAAAAAGCCACTTATCCAAAATCGTATAAGTGGCTTTTTGTTTTTTGTTATCTCTAGCAGAAGCCGATACTTACGACTTACTTCAACCTGCGGTTTACTTCTTGATATCTGGAACGATATCTGGACGCTCTTTGCTTTCCCAGCCAGTAGGGCGCTTTGAGTTATACCAGGCGATAGAGCCAATTGTGACAGCGGCAATAAAACCAACGATGCCTACAGTGCCCAACGAAAAGGCATAGGGTGCTGATTCAACAGCGGTTTCAGCCTGCAATAAAATGCTCATATAAACACCTCTTAAACTAAAGTACTTCTATGGTACAGAACTCATTGTTTCTCAAACATCTCTCTTTGTACTGACCTCTTATATTTCTGTAGGCATAGGCAACCCAAAAGCTTACGTCTCCACACATATGTATGGACAGATTATATGGACAAATGCTGTAGAACTAATGCATTAGGATATTGGCCATATTTGGCCATATATAGAAAGTAAAAAAAGGCTCTATTGTTTCCAACAGAGCCTTTTCTCTATTAATAGCGAGACGTCATCTCAGCCAAACTTAGACAGCTGCAGGCGTCTTTATATCGCTCTCTCGCTGACCGCTAGGGGCAAGTTCGTCGCCTTCCAAGAAAGAGCGCAGCATCCAAGCCATTTCTTCGTGCTGCTCCATCAGCCCCGTCAAAAAGTCTGCGGTGCCCTCATCGTGAAACTTGTCACCACACTGATCGACATGGTCACGCAGGTTACGCACCACCTGCTCATGATCGCTTACCAGTCGGCGAACCATTTCATTAGCATTAGGTAAATCGCCAGGGTGCTCTTTCAAGGAGGCATTATCGAGGAAACCCTTTGCCGTACCGATTGGGTAGCCACCTAAGGATCTAACGCGCTCCGCGATCGCATCAATATTCAGCGCCAGCGCATTGTAGTGCTCTTCCCACAGAGTGTGCAGCGTCCTAAAAGCAGGGCCGACCACATCCCAGTGATACTTTTTCGTCTTAATAATGAGTAGATACGAGTCAGCCAAATCTTGATTCAATAGGCTAATAACGCCCTGTCTTTGCTCTTGGCTCAGACCAATATTTACAGATTGCATGTAGTGTTCTCTCCGTTCTTACTCCCCTATTAAAGTAAAAATCAAGCTTTAAGCCTTCTATCAAAAGAAGCGATACAGCTTCAGGAATCAAGTACTTTAGATAGATTCAGTTTATTTGCAGACGACTACGGGTGCAGGTTAAGCGACATTCCATAAATACACGTACAGATTGCCAGCAGTAGATAACACCGGAAGCGGGAAACCTAACATCAGTGTTTACATCAGCATGCGCTACAGATTGATCAGAATCTAGCGCACTCCAGCGATGCGTGTCACTTATTGTAAAAGCCTTTCAATATAGGCAAACTACTATAGGCAAACTATGTCCTTTTCGAAGCAATACCCATTTGCAAGAAGATCCGTGAGAGAACAGAAGCTAGCGGCCTCTATCCGTACCTCACAAAACCAAAAGCCAATATTAGATATCAGTGCTGCCTTGCTGTGGCCTGCATTTTCAGCAGGCTCATTTATATTTGGAATGAACAAAATTGACGCCATTGGGCCAAACGACGTTCCATATAAAAGTGAGTTTAAGGCTTGAAGTTGAGGCGCTGACCTCAAGCCTCAGCAGCTATCGACAAGGTCTGTTTCTACAGCAGACCTCTGTAACGAATAAAGATGAGAATAGCAGCCCAGGAGCCCAGCGCTACTTTAACAGCCACTAAAACATTAAGTAGCGGGATCCAACCGCCGCTAAGCAGAGTGCCTAGCTCCTGAGGCGGCAAAGATAGCCCCAACAGACTCAGCAGCGCGATGACAATAAAAATCAGCACGGATACTTTTTCCCACGTCGCCGCCCGCCAGCGCTGATACACCGACTCCATCCAGGCAGAAGGCGATGTAATCGCAATCAATCCAATTGCAGTACCACCGGCTACTCCGGCAGCAAATCCACCCCCCGGACTGAGGTGTCCTCGAATCGCAAGCTCCACACAGACCAATGCAGCAATCGTCGCACCCAGCCTAGCTAGCACAATAGAGGGCTGGTCAGTAAACTGATAAACCTTACCAGAAGGTTGTTCATCGGCCAGTAAGAAACGAGCACCCATAATGGCAATGGTAAAAACAACCACCTCAAAAATAGTGTCGTAGAGCCGGTTTCTAAAGATAATCCCTGAGACCGCGTTGGGTACACCGCTCTCTTGAACAACCGTTTCCACAATCGCCAGCTCGGCCGATGAGTCTATACCTGGACTGGGAAAAACCAGCATTTTTATAAACAGAATTGCACCCGCTGCAATGTAAATCCACTTCATAGCTATCTTTCAATCAAGTTTGGGTAGTTGGTTGGCACATCAGACTCTCGTACTCGATAGGTCGAGATAACTAACGTTCATATCTGGTGGCAACCCAGATTGAAGAATGTTGTACAGACGCTCTACTCTAGTTTGAAGCAGGCCTGAGGGTCCATAAATAGCGTGAATTTCTTTTGCTTTCAAAGCAGCTACCAAGCTGGAATTATCAGAGTATGGCAAAAGCTCAATCCGCACGTGATGGCGGTTGAATACGTTTTCTAGCGTGCTAAACGCCTGTTGAGAAAGGCAAACTTCCTTCTCCTCACAGTCTTCTTCGAGCGATTCTTTTCTAATGGCTTCTTTTTCAGTAGCTTCTTTTTCAGCAGCCGCCCTTTCGACAGCTTCTTCTCTAGTCGCCCTTGGTTCGACAGCTACTTTTTCGAACACACGCTTTTCAGGTGCCGTCTCTTCGCTTTCGTTTTGTTCGATGACGCCTATGCGCACAATCATGGACGAGCGCACGGCAACCGCATAGAGCGTAATCGAGAGCATGGTGCCCACTAACGCTTCAGTCAGGGCAACATCAGCAGCACCGTACATCGCGTAAATAAGAGCGGCGATCGCACCCAAAATACCTCGAATAACTAGCGCCTGATAAGGATTAACCTGCAATACCAGCAGCACTGCCATCATCGGCAGCAGCGCCGTAATTGCAATCATATAACCGTCGTTAGTCATAACGCCCTCTACCACTTGCACAATAGGCCAGCACGTAGCCCAATACCGTATTCCAAATCGCCAGAGAAATCAGCGCTAAAAGCAGCAAAGGCCACTCATGAGGCAGTTTGAGCAGCAGCCCAATAATGATCGCCATCGAACCTAATGTGTCAGAAACCGACAGGCTATGCAGCTTAAACAAAACAGAGCGGTTTCCAACCAGCGGCCAGGTGCCCCAAAACCAAAAGAAAATGCCAATACCAAAGCAAACAGAACTGAGAAGATCAATCATTCTTTAAGCACTCCTTCTGTATCTAGACTACAGCGCCTTAAGATATGGGCCAGTAACATCAGCGATGCGTTGCCCAGGCTCAGAATTAAAATGCCAACAACCCCAATCATCCAGTCATCACGCAGGACAGAAATCGCCAAAATCATCAGCGATGTCTTGGTTGCAATGCTGGCAAAAGCTAACATCTTTTGCCAAATATCCTCATCTTGACAGGCCTCGTAAATAGGAATCAGCAGTGCCAAAATCATTGCTATCAGTAGCCAGCTCATCGTCTTCGCCTCCTTCTCACCCAGTGCACTTCATGACGGCCTTCCTCGTAATGCTTCACCACAATCGTTTTTGGGGTAAAGGTGATTAAAAAGATATCGAGAAACAGCAAGCCTGGCGTTCGTCTAGGCTTACTAGGCTCTACGGTGATTTCTTCTCGATCGTGAGGAAACAGTATCATCTCGAACGCTTCAAAATAGGCCCGAGGGACGGCCACAATCATCTCCCACATAATTTGCAGCCAATCTTTTAATATTGCTGGCGCGGTGTAGGAGCGGGGGCCAAAGGTAGGAAGCAAAAGTGAAACAGCAACCCCCATAAAGATATTCGCCCAGCTCAGGTCAGCTGTAAGCAAAAACCAAATGGTCAAGCGCAATAAAAGATCTCGATAGCCAATCATGTCAGCACCATCCAAAACAGCAGGGTTAACACCAGACTCATCGCCCCAATTAGGTGGTCAAACTGTTCTACGACACGAGAAACGCTCACACTTACGCGTTGAATAACGAAAAAGTAGATCAGCCAACCAATTGAAATAATCACAGCAGGTTTAGCAAAATTCTTCAGACTGTAGGCATCCGGGTACAAGCCATTTGCCAAGAAAAGACCACCGAGTAGCAGCCCTACCGCTAGCCAATATCCAGCAGACACTGTTTTCTGTTTGACCGTTTCCTTGCCATCGGTATCACTATCATGGCTAGCCCGAGGGATAAAAATCAGCTTCGCCATCGCAATAGCCGTACCAACCGTAGCAAAAATCAGTAAGTTAGACTGCCAGGGTAGCAGCGCCTCGCTCGTCAGCGTCTTTGCGCCAAAGCCAGCTAGCAAGGGCACACCCATCACTGAGCAGCCAGCGATCGCTAAAACCGCCCAACGAGAAACCGAGATAGGATTGTTCTTTAAGACCTTAAAATCGCGACTGTGCAGATTACCGGCCGTCAAAAAGAGCGCAGCTTTTGCCAGGCCATGGGTTAGCGCATAGAAGCCGCCCGCAGCTGGCGCAGCCAAAACAAATCCCAGCTGAGAAACCGTACTAAAGGCCAGCAACCGCTTAGTATCTTGGGCAAAAATAGCGAAACTAACGCCCAAAAGCGCGGTACTCACCCCAAATATGCGAACGGTCGGCGCTAGCTCGGGCATCATCATGGCGAACCGAATCAGCGGAAACACGCCCGCTTTCACAACAACGCCCGACATCAAAGCCGAGACCGGCGTCTCAGCCTCAGCATGCGTAAGGGGAAGCCACAGCCCCGAAACAAAAATCCCGCCTTTAGAAAGCAGCCCCAGAAAAATCAGTGCGATCGCCTCTCTAGGCGCTCCACTTAAAGCAGTAAACGCAAAAGTACGACTGGACTGATACACCAGTACCGCGCCGAGCAAGTAAAACAGCATCGCGGTATTACTCACAAACAGATAGCGCAGGCCAACCCACACGGCGCGGTCCGTACGGGGATAGGTAATCAGCAAGAAAGCGGCTATCCCAATCACTTCTAAAGCGACATAAACGCTGATCAAATCGGCACAAATAAAGATTGAGTTCATACTGCCGTGCAGTATGATGGCCTGCGTGTAAAAGAACGCATTCTTCCCTGTCTGCCAGCAGTAGCAGATCACCGCAGCAGTCACAACAGCGTTCGTCAAAATGAAAAAGCCGCTGAGCTGATCGACTATCAACCTCACGCCAAAGCTATCGACCAAGCTTAGAACAATCGGGTCCGGGTTAAGGACGTGCCATAGCCCATAGACAACCGAGACCACTGAAACCACCAGGGTCAGCGCGCGGGCTAGCTGAGGCAACAGGTAAATGCTGAAGCCTACAATCAGAGGAAGTGCAATCCAGGCAAGCGTCAGCGTCATCATGGCATATTGTTCCTCTCAATTTCGCGGCACTCTAGCGTGGGGTTATCGCGAGAGAGTTTCATCACCCCCACTAGCATCAGCGCTTGAATAGAAAAGCCAATAACAATCGCGGTTAAGATCACCGCCTGCGGCACCGGGTCGGCGTACTCTACCGGCCCCCTACTCTCAGGTGCGGCGATCGGTGTAAACAAACCTGTGTTAGCGGCCACCAAGACATAAAATCCGATGACACCCGTGCTCATGACATCCATAGCAAGGATTTTCATCATCAGGTTTTTCTTCAGGATGATGCCAAAAAAGCCACAGAGCACTGTGGCTAAAATGAACGCTTCTAAAATAAACATAGAGGACAAGCAGCTTTAGAGACGTCTAGAAGGACACTGGGAAAATGTGATACATCACTCAGTATCCCATCTAGACGAGTGACTAAGAAATAGATAAAGCAGGACTAGCAAAAAACAGCAGCGTCAAAAAATGAGCGTCAAAAGATAGAGCAAGCCAAGAGAATAGAGCAAAAGGAACAGAGCAAAAAGAATTAAGAGTCTCTATTCAACTGCACTTAGCGCAGCCTCTTCAGCCGCAGACAGCTCTTCTGCCAGCTCTTCTGGCTCGTCTAGAACCAGCTGTAGCAAAGGCGGTGCCAAAAAGGTCGTCAGAATCACCATTACAATGATGGCCGCTTCTAAAGGCTTGTCTAAAACGCCGCTAGCTGAGCCTATACCGGCAAACACCAGACCTACTTCCCCGCGAGGGACCATCCCCACACCAATTGCCAGACGATTAATACCAGGCTGACCAAACACCGCCCAGCCAGTGACGACCTTACCAATAATAGCCACCACAATTAAGAACGCTGCGATGATTAAACCTGCGCGGTTCTCAGCAACAGCTGGATTCAAAACGCCTAAATCAGCTTTGGCACCCACGGTGACAAAAAAGATCGGGACGAGGAAGTCAGCGATGGGCATCACCTGCTGGTCTAGCTCCTTGCGCTTATCGGTTTCGTCTAGCACCAGGCCAGCGGCAAAAGCGCCCAAGATAGCCTCTAAGTGAATCACGTTGGCAAGAAACGCCATCACAAAGGCAAAGGTAATTGCTGGAATGAGCAGAGCGCCTCTAGTTTGAAGCTTCTCTGCGATCGCTACAAAGCTCTGATTGAAAAACTTACCTAGCAGAATCGAACCCAGCAAAAAGACCGTAGCACTCACAATCAGATAGGCCACATTGAGCAAGTCCACCTCACCCGTTTTAGCCAGCCCGGCGACAACTGCTAGCACAATAATGCCCAGCACATCGTCAATCACCGCCGCGCCTACAATAATCTGGCCTTCAGTAGACTTTAGATGCCCCAGCTCTGACAGCACCTTAGAGGTAATGCCAATGCTGGTCGCCGTCAGCGCCGCCCCGGCAAAAATCGCCGGTATCACCGGTGAATGAAACAGCATTACCAGGCCCACAGTTCCTAGCAAAAACGGAGCCGCAACGCCGACAATCGCTACGATAGCGGCCTGATAACCAACCTTAGAAAGCTCTCTTAGGTCTGACTCTAGGCCAATCTCAAATAATAAAATAATGACGCCCAGCTCAGCGAGAACAGAAATTACCTCGCTCTGGCTTTGAAAAATGTGTTCAACAGCAGCGGCATCAAGTCCGCCTAGCGATTGCAAGACGTTCATAATTGATGAATCACTCGCGATCGCACCCGTCTCTGGAAATACCAGCAGATGAAACACAGAAATACCGACAAACACACCACCAACAAGCTCTCCTAATACCGGTGGTAGGTTCAACCGCTTAGATAGCTCACCGCCCAGCTTACTCGCCGCATAAATTACTACCAGCGTAAAGAGAACGCCAGCCAACACCCAAGAACCATATTCTGATTCGGGTGTAGTAGCTAACACAGGAGAAATCAGATGGAGAGAAACTCCATCTATCAAAGCCGAAAAAGGCAGAGCCGGAAAAGACAGAGCCGGAAAGGGCAGAGTTGACAAAAATGATAGAGAAGAGAAGACAGGATCAATCATTGGCACCGTCGCAAATCGCCTCCAAAACGTAGATTTAAAACAGAAATAAATAGAACAGAAATGACTAAAGCAAGAGAGTTAAAAGCGAGATCATCAGGACGACATATGCAACTCAAATCAGCTGAACACAAGGCGCTTCAGCATCAAAGAGAGCAACTGCAAAGGGAGCAACAGGGAATAAAGACTCGTCGAAGAGATCCAGTCCCTACAACTAATCCCTAGCTCTAGCTCGAAGCTCACAAGACCACAGCAGACTGAATTTTATGAGTAAGATGCATGTTAAACCTCCGATAGATGGATATTAAAAGCTTGTTAAAGAGCAATTTTTTGCAAGTGATAAGTCCAAAGGAATAAAAACCTAGATAGACTAAAGTCAATCGCAGTTAATTTCTCATTGATATAAGTCTATACTAGTTTCGGCACAAAATTACGTACTTTTTTTAAGATCTGCAATAGGAAAGAGAAGCAGAGCTTATTACTAGCCCTTTGTAGCGATATAAGTCCATCTGTACGAAGCAGAAGCAAATCACCAATGAGCTCATATCGCCAATGAGCTCATATAGATGCTGCTTATAGGGTGTCTATACGTAGGTCATTCGACACTGAAATCACATCGTATAAGCAACTAAAAATAGGCAGGCATCACCTTCTCGATAGTGTGATACCTGCCTATTTTTGGTTGCCAGCGGGCTGAGCAGCGACTCTAGCTCAGCTGCTTAGGCAGCCCCTGATCGAGAGTTCCTAATGCATTCTTAGCTAATCGCTCGCTGAATCCTACAAAAAATCCCACGAACAAAATGGTGTAAAACTCTTGAGTGTCGAGTTTACCTAACGGTCCGCTAATACGCTGCGAAGCACTGCCATCATCCGAGTTACTGCTTTCTTCTCCCTGAGACCAAGAGGACTCTTGAATAGAAATTTCTTCCGGAATAATTTTAATCACCTCAACAACCTCTGTACTCAAAATTGCCAAAGCAATCACGCCAAAGGTTGCCCCGATTAGCGGTTGAAAAAGCCCTAAGAAAAAAGGCGATGTCAGCTCTATATCATCACGCTTCAGGGCATTGAGTCGGAGCAAAATGCTAATGATACTGCCTAGTGCGCCAGCGAACAGCGCCAACAGAATACGCTGAATATGCTCAATCAAAGGTTCATTTTGAGACCATGAAAATAAATTCCTGGTTGATCTAATCCAAAAATCATCCAACCAGCTATGCTGCTCTAATTGAGCAGGGACTCCGGTAATCAAAGACTGAATAATTTTTTCTTTTTGTGAGTTAGAAAGCATCTCAGAGTCAGCATCATCCAATAAGCGAAGCACTGTTGCAAGTAAAACGCCATCTTCTCTTACGGCTTGGAGCGTACGCTGGTCTTGTAATGTAGCCTCAATCACATTAATAAGAGATGAAGAGTTAAGAGATGAAAAGTCATCTCCCTGTGCCTGCGAATCCAACTCTAGCTGTTCTATTTTCTCAAACACCGCTTGAATCGAACCTGCGCTAATGCTTTCAGCAGCAGTGGTTTGAGTTATCGCCAGTAAATTAGCAATCTCTTGAGTCGTGGCGATGTTTGTTTGAACGCTGTTCTCTCTCAAACGGTCTAGCTCACTCCTCAAGCTTTCGCGTCTGATGATACTCGTTTGAAGAACAGCGATTTTCTTTCTGAGTCCTGTTTCTAATTCCGCGCTACCTTCTGTTGCACTGGCTGGCTGTACATTATCTATTTGTGCATTTCCTCCCTGTACATTTCCTGCTTCTACAATTTCTTCTACTGCGCTTTCTATTTCTACATTTTCTGTTTCTACATCTGAGGCATTTTCTTGAGCATTAATTGCACTTGCACAACTGCTAACGTTATTGCTCGTCAATGGATTGCGAAATAAGACTTCACATGACTGAATATTCAGCTGGCTCACCCCTGGGGAAATATCATCCCATATGAATTCAATAAATGCCTCGTTCATCAAAATGCTTTCATTCATCTTTTGCTGAAGCTCGGCTGAATAATCAGCTAGCACTTTTTGCACCCTATTCGCGGTTTCAGTCTGACTTCGGTTCTCTTCTTTTATTTCATTTTTGATCTGTGTAGGCGTAATCAGCCCGATTAATACGGCACCTGCAGTTATTAACAGATTAGTAGCGACCAAAATTACCAAGAAAGCAATGAAAGTAGACGATAATCCTAAAATGACTTTTGCCCGGGTATTACTCTGGTTGTCATCGTGCCGATGCAAAACACCTTTAATAAAACGAGGAATATCGTGAGAGCGATTAATTAACCAGCCTATCCCTAAAATACTCTCCTGCCTATGTAGATTTCGACTAACGGCTACTTCGGTTTTTCTAATTAAGTGCAACGAGCTTTCTGTACCCGTCTCAACATCTTGAATAGCTCTTTCTATCCCCTCAAGCTCTGGCAGAAGAATTTCCTGAATAGATCTTGGCCACAGTCGAGAGCTGATAATTCCAAAGAATCGTCTCTTATAGGCTTGCAAGTGAATTCGACGCAGTAAAAGCTGTAGCTGATTTAGCTCTCGCTCAATGGTAGGACGAGAATTTTTCTGTAAGCAGAAAAGATGATATTGAACAGCAGCAATGGTTTCCTGCAAACCAGATGAATTAACTTCAAGGTCTTCTTCTGCAAATATCAACTGCTTGTTGATAATCTCTAAAATCTTTGTAAGAGTATCGCCTGAGCGAAAAGCAGTCGATAGAGAGACATCTTCAGATACGTTACCTTCCTCCGCCGAACGCAGAGGCTCTAGAATATTTGCAATTTCACTCAAGATTGTGTCAATTGCTGGTCGCTCGGCGATTACGTCCTGTTGCAACTGGAGTTTTTTAGCGCTGTCAGCTTCACCCTCTCGCAGCCTGTTGAGAAAAGAATCAAAGTTATCCTCAAGAATATCGAGATATTTTTTAAGCTGAAACAGCTGATAATAGACAAATGTTGTATTGCTTTTCCTCAGCTTCTTTTGCTTTTGGTCAATGGCATTGCTAACTTCTTTGATCTTTTCTTCAATGACTGTCCAACCCTGAGAACGATTTTCGCGGTAGTTCTGTAGCCAGGATTGCTGATTTTGATTTTCCATGCCGTTATTCCTGGTTTTCGTGCTCCTGGTTTTCAATAGTGCTGAACAATAGTGCTGAAAGAGTATTGAAAGAAACGCTCGTAGTACTGAGCTTATAATACTGAGCTTATAGTACTGATAAACAGAGCTTTTAAACAGAGCTTTTTTTCAATATTTTGTCGATTTTCTCTTCGTTTTATTACACAAGAGCAGGAACGTGCAAAAACAGCACCTTTGTAGAAGAGCTGCGATCGCTCACCGTGATATTACTTGACTAAGCAGCCCACAAATAGAGTGCTTAACCGGGGTCGTTTATCCATAACCGGCCCTAGATTGATAATTTTTGACCCAGCTATTTATGTGAAATTTATAGAGGTAGCTTCATGAGTGATGTTTGGACAACCGGATATTCCGGGCCCATCAAAATCACTACGTTTGTTCGAGACGAACGTGAAATTGATATTGACGACCGAGAAGCCCAGCTCACAGTGCGACTTGAGCTTCTAGACACCCTACCCTTTGCACTGCAAGCGGAAGATTTAGTTGTAACGTTGAAGTTTGATTTTTCAGAAACAGGGAACAAGTCAGACTCTATTACCCTTGGCGGACAGTCAAAAGGGCCCTTTGAGCTAATCAAGCTCGCCGATAGTGTTACTTTGCCCGCAGGCGCAGCAGAAGAACGCTCTATCACTATTCGTACAGGGGTATTTAGCAAAACGCCTCCTGATAGAAATACTAAGCCCGCTAGACCTGGCCGCAAAGATATCGATGTCGATCTCTCTTATACGCTGGCATCGGTAAACCCTGCCGGGACGCAGAAGATTGAGCGCGATCTCACCATGCAATTTGTTATCGCAAAAGATTAAGGAGAGGCACCAATGACAGATACCATTGACTTGCATGACGATACGGAAAGATACAACACTGTTGGATGGGAAGCAGATGGCCTGTTTCGCCTGACAACCCAGCTAGTAGCCGGACCTGGGAAAAGTGCTCACGAACGCGAAATCGACATTGATGACCGAGAAGCCTACCTGCTCATTACGCTAGAAATGGCCTCTGCTGCTAGCTTTCAGTGGAAAGCTACTAACGTAGAGCTCGATCTCATCGTGGATAGTACTGGCGAGAATACCAGTATTGCAATTGAAGGTACGACCAACGGAACGGTGCCCTTAGTACAGCCGGTACAACTGCCAGAACAGCCGCCAGAGATCTTTCCAGGCGGTGCACTTTACTTCACTGTCAAAGTTGAAACAGGTCTATTTTCGAGTCCTACACTGTCTAATCAATCAGCGAAGGCCGGTGTCAAAAATTTTCCGGTGAAGCTGAAATACGATCTAGAGCCTCTCGTTGGTCCACCACGGCAACAGACGGAAGGGCAGCTAATCTTCTTCGTGGCTGAAGACTAAGCAGCCAGCTTACATCTGATGACTCATTCGTAACAGGAAATTGAGCCTGGTACAGTCTTTTGTTCCGGCTTTCTATTTCTTCGACTCTCTGTTTTCGAGGCTTTCTACAGCGTCGGTCAGGTTTTGGTTTTAAATTTCAGCTTGTGAGATACCTATGGCAATTGCACAACCCAAAAAGCTCGTTCACGTCGATAGTCTCTCTCATGAGGGCACCGTAATTGTTTTCGGAGAAGATCGCCCAAAAGATCCGAACACACAGCAGGAAGATCCTAAACTACGCAAGCTCTGGTACAAGATTCTAGACCTTGCCCAGACGGACGGGCGCGATCAGCCTGGGGCTTGGGAAGATTCTACCCACTGGACCCGGTGGTACGAAGTGCCTTTTCCAGCAGAGCTCCGGGCCGCAGGCATGAGCTTACTGAACGTGAAGCGACGGGTCGATCACCAGACAGCTCTTTTTCCTGGCTGTTGGAAAGTAATTAGTAAGGATGGTTTTATCTATCTTTATCGAGCGCTAGATCTCACAAGCCTTTCAACCAGTAGTGCGCCCAATGAAGCTGGCGAAGTCACCAGCGAAATAGCTGGTGAAGTCACTAGCGAAATCACTAGCGAAGTCACTAGCGAAGTTACAGTGCGCGTGTATGCCAATCGCTACACGCTTCCACGAGAGCTGAGCCCTGATGGCGGCGACAGTAAAGGAACTGCAGGTGAGGCGATTACAGTGCCCCAGTTGCGCTGTGCGCGTGAGGCTCGCTACCGTCGCAGCGCTCAGCGGGAGACGCCGGCCAGTGACACAGACTCGCAGGGAACGAGAGACATGACGAGGGAGGCTTTTGAAGAGCCCACACTCGAATTCAGCATGCTCCGCCCCCACGAAGGTCACTTTACAGTCACGCTTACGCCTTCAAACGTGCCCGGTCGAGAACGGTGGCAATTTTTCTGCAAGTCTATCTTTCAACCCAAGGCTGAACTCAAGGCTGAACCCAATCCAGATTCCAGCGCAGAACCGACAGACCTAGCCTTAGAATTAGACGTATTGCCCGCGCCTCGTCCGGCGATCGCATGTTACTCATTTCTCTGTAACGACAATGGCTGGGTTGACCTAACCGAAAAGTTCGACCAGCTCAACACACAGACAGATCCGTTTTCTATCTTGCCCGATCGCCTGGCAGTACTCGTACACAAAACGCTGGGTGACTTGGAGCTATCTAGCCGTCCCGACGCACTCACCTTTCGGCTGCAGGAACACTCTGGTGGATTCGACGATGAAGAGGCGCGAGCGGCAAGTCCTCAGCGGGTAATGCTAAGCGCACTAGTTTCGTGGGATGAAAGCAAAGGGCAGATCGAAAAGAGACCTGGACTCATCAGCCTAGATTTCCCCCTAACTGATACTGGTGCGATCGCAATCGATTCAGAAATTTCAGTCGAAGACGTCAGCTTCGCTCGCACCGCACTGTCCTTAAATGCACCGTCTGATCGAGTCTTTTTACCGCCGCCAGCCGGGAAGCTCGACAATGTTGTACGCTCGTCCGATTTTTCAATACACGCGTGGGTCAAGCACGATGCAGGCTCTGGCACCCTGCTAAGACAAAACCTCACCGAAGGAGAACAGCCTACCGAAGAAAACCCTACAGGCGACGGCTGGTGGGCCATTCAGTGGGACGCAACAACACAAGAACTCATTGCGACCTACTGCGCGGCCCAAACCCGTCATATAGTCCTTCGTACGCCAGCGCCAGTATCCTTTACCTGGCATCATATCGGCTTAGTCAAATCAGGAGAATCTCTCGCCCTCTACGTAAACGGCACTCAAGTCAACAGCTCAACTGATGCACAGTCATCCTCCGATGAGGCGATCAACGGGACAATCGTTCTAGGTGGGGCGCTAAGAGCAGAAGATCCCCTTTGGATTGACTACCGCATTGACCAGGTGATTCTCTACCGTGAGGCTGTTGTAGCGTCTCTAGAAACGCTTTATCTCGAACTCAGTGAGGAGCAGCAACAGCAGGAAAATATTCTTGGACATTGGACATTTGATAATGCCGACGCTGACGCTTTGCTCAAAAGCGGTGCCGATTTGGTGACTCAGACAGCCCCCCTGTTTCCACCAGAGCCTGCTGCATTTGAGCTGGGGTTAGGAGAGAAAAGTGTGGGTATGGGATTACTCCACGTTCCTGCCTGGAAAATGTTGCCAGGCTCTGGGCCCAATCTCTTTCGAGGCGCAGATGGTATTGTCCGAGTGTATCTAGCCGCAAAGCATCAAAAGGACGACCAGCCGAGCGCTGGGACTTTGGTGTACAACACGACCTCCACAAGGGCGCAATTTACATTGCCTTGGCTTTCAACAACAGAAGCGACAGGAACAACAGAAGCCACTGAACAAACCGGCGCTGTAATTATGCAGGGCCGTAAGCCGGGGCCCATTCTCAATCGGACCCAGTTAAACCTAGAAGCAGGCAGCCAGTCAGACACACTAACACTGACCATCAGCCATCCTTACCTGCCAGATCTAAAAACTTACGAAGAAGTCTGGCATGACCTGCCCACCAGCCTGAGCGAGTTTATTCAGGTCATTAACGGTACAGCCAGCAGCGAACCTGCTGCCGCTGACGTTCTCAACGGAGACCTGCCTTACTATGCCTATGCAGAAAAAGGACCTTATGGAGACCGTCAGGGCCCTTATGCTTCGGAGCTTTTTCGGGCGATCGCACCTTTAGTCTCAGACAACGGCGGTATTCCGCGCTTGCAGCCAGGCGTAGCCCTTATACGGCAGCAGGGCAACTTCACCGGTTGGACCCGGGCCCCCCTAGCAGTTTCCGGTCGGTTCGGGACTCACGAAATGGCCACCGGTAGTGACCCAACAGAAACAGAAAAAGTCAAGGTCATAGCAACCGCAACCTCAGCACTTGCAGGGACACTACCGCTACGAGCACCCGGTGACTTTGCTTTCGAGCTGTGGGCGAACCCCAAGGGAGGGACAAAAGAACGTCAGACCCTCATGTGCTGGCATCAGGAAAAAGGCGATGGGGTGTCTCTGGCGATCGCACCTGTAGATAGTTTTGCCTTTTCTGACAATAGCATTGGCAGCAGCATCAGCCTGGCTGAAGGTATGAATCTACTTGATTCGGGTATAGCATTCGAGGCGCAGTTTCAGATTCCCCAAGGTGGCGCCGGTGGCAATGCTGGCAACCTGATCGTTGTTGTTACCAACGAAACATGGGAACTCAATGCCAACAGCATCATCGACCAAGTGCTCGATTTAAGAATCGAGCAGCCTGGTCTATCCGAGGAAGACATTGCCGCCGCCCGTGCGTGGGCCACCGCTGCACGCCCGGACTTAGAGAATCCCGCAGTCACTATCGCTGGAACCATAACTGTCGCACTAAAAGTTCAGGAGCGGCGTGTGCTGGTAACGGCAACGCAGCGCTTAGCAGACGCTGACGCCGGTTCAATTGCCGATCTTTGGCTTCAGCTGGTTCAAGGAGAAAGCGCCTCGCCTGCGGGAGAGAGCTGGTCCGTAAAGCGGGCGATCGCACCCGAACCCATCAACGCCGAGAGTGTCCTTCTAGACACCAAGCTAGTAGAAGCAGAAGGCTCCGATGTGACAGTAGAGATCATCGTCACACCAGTCGATGAAGGATCCTCACTCATTGAGCTGACTCATGATATGAGACCCATAGGCAGTGAGGCTATTTGTACGGTCAATGGTCGTGAGCTAACAAGACAAAACCGGCCAGAAACCTGGATGCAAAGTGGCAATAGCGTCAGCCGAGGAGAAATTCTGCTGGGGACCGATAACCCCAACGAAATTCCGTTTACCGGCACAGTTAAACAGGTATCAGTCTGGGGAGCAACTTCGACCAGCGGCCTTCCATTAGTGAAAGCAACACCTATTTCTAACAACAGTGACGCGTCTATTCAGATAACAGGTAGCTTAGGAGAACGCACTCAGCCCGTCGATGTAACCTCTCTAGAAAGCGGATTCAAGGTTGCAACAAGCTTGGGCGATCGCGCCTTCGAAACCCTAACAGCCAACTCAGCAACAGATTGGCTTCACCTGGCTGTGGTTTGTTCTGACAACATTGCTATTCGCTGCACACAAGATGGCGATCGCGCCGTTATCAAAGATGCCGACGGTCTAAACCCCAACCAGGCACTCACCATCGACTGTATTTTGGTGCGTGATGACGCAGCCCAAGACCGATGGCTATTCAGCAAAACTAATCTGCAAGGTGACAGCTCAGAAATCACCTTCGCTCTAGGCATTACAGCAGCTGGAAAGCCGCGCCTACGCTACACCCTGGAGGTTGACGGAGACTATCAGATTTACGACCTGGTTGGAGAGCAGAGTCTCCAAGTAGGTCGGCCTTACGAAATATTTGCGACGGTAAAGCTCGCTGAATACTTCGACCCACCCAAGCCAATCTATAACTCTGACCCTAAGTTAAACAAATTCCGCAATCAAATATGGATGCAACATGCGCTGATTGCAGTTTGGGACATCACCGCCGCCAATTGGATTGGCAGTGCACCTCGCGATTTTCCAAATAGTTATCCTGAGGCCGAGAAGAGAGAGAAATCGGAAAGAAGTGCTGACAAATTGTTGTCGCCCATTCCTGCCTTGATCGACAAAAACACCGATGAACCATTTTTCCTGACACCGTTATCCGCTGCATCTACTAGCGATCGCACGGTCACACTGCGTATAGCAGACGAAAATCACACCACGCAGGCAGTGACTTTTCGCTCCACTTCAGGTTTAGCTGCCATTGGAGCCTACAGTGGCGAAGATCCCAAAACGCTAGAGATAGATGATATCGGCTATTTTCGAGGTGTTATTGGCCACGTGCGGATGTGGACTAGTAGCCTATCTGTTGCAGCGCTAAAGCTACTGGCCACGCAGCCGGGCCAACCGAGTGGTGTCAGCAAGCCTGTTGCCTGGTGGCAATTTAACGAAAATAGAGGCTTGCAAGCTCAAGACAGCCAGAGTGGAGCAGCCGCTCGGCTGAACCGCGAACAGCTATGGGCCTACGCAAGAGAGACCGCACGCTTAAGCCTTTTCCTGGACGGACGCATCGCAACACTACAACCCTCCGACTATAAACCTACCTATGGCAGCCATGGAAAGCTACGATTTGGCGGGAGGGAGACGGCTAACGGCGGTATCGAAGTCTACGAGGGTAGCCTCGATGAGCTACGCCTCTGGTCAGACATTCGCTCTAATGAAGAGCTGTTAGACAGCATGCATCTGCGGCTTAGCGGCAAAGAAGATGACCTGTTAGGATACTGGCCAATTTCAGCTCGCTCAGGGCCACTGATCAAAGATGAAGCCCCAGGCATGCATCATGCCACGCTAGTGAAAGGTGAAACACCGCTAACATCTGGCGACCTACCTCTACTCAGACAATTTTGGACAGAAGTCGGCGCGCCCGTTAGCGATGACTTGCCTCAAGTACGCCACCTGCTGGGCGGTCAAAAAAATAGCTATACAGCCTATCGAGTAGGCGCTCCCAGTACAGCCGCCGAGTATTCAGAAATTCAAATCTCTCCTACAGGTCAGCTAGTCGGTGCATACAAGCGGGCGATCGCCTGGGCCGAAACAGGCGGGCTCTCCGGCTTTGCCACAGGCTTCAAAACAGGCGATGCCGATCTCACCTACATCGGTCAGGCACAGTCGGCCCCTACTCTGATTGGCTACATCGAAGGCGCACCTCCGGTACCTAGTGAAAACCTGACCCGGCCATATTGGGCCAGTGACACTGACTATTCTGGCTATAGCGGAAACACCGCTGTGACCCTAGAGACAGCAGACAATACGACGCTGACATTTGCATCGGACTGGAATCAAGGTCTAGGTCTCTCCACCGCCTTTAAAGTAGGAGCTGCAACAGCCGTTGAAATGGAGGCAGAAGCTGGATTTTCATTGGGTGCGCACACTGCCCTATCGGCAACACTGCTGATGGCCGACACTGAATTTGTCACCGCCATCGGCTCATTAGACAGTGTTTGGAGCACGTTCAAGTCTCACGAAATCGGTATCGGCACCAGTCGTACCCTGACCAATACCTTCGGACTAGGCGGGCGTTGGGAAGGAGCAGATCAAGTCCTCAATCACACCGTAGGTCGGCGCTATGTGCCAGATAACACCGGATACGCGTTGGTAAAATCTGGAGTAGCCAATGTCTACGTTATGCAACTGCGCTCCAATGGAGCCATGCTGGGAATTCAAATGAGCCCTGACCCCGATATTCCCGAAGACTTCAATATCATCACATTCAAAATTCGAGAGGACTACACCCGCCAGGGAACTTTGGATGGCAAAATCGGCTTCGTCAACGATCCAGCCTATCCCCATGCCGACCAGTCGAGAGGTAGTTATTTTCGGCCCCGAGAAGTTGCCAATTTGGAGGCCAGAATTGAAGCTTACGAAGCACGGCTTTTGGCAAATTATGATTCATTCGACGCAGAGAATTTAGGTCGTAGCCCCTTCACAAACGAAAAATCAGTAATTGAAAACGGACTGGAGATTCCTTATAACTGGGGAGAATCTCTCAGTAAACGCAACATCGTCAATACTTATGTTTGGACAGCTAGCGGCGGCTTCTTCTCTGAAGAACTCAACACTAGCATCACTCGCACGGAGTCCAAAGGGGGAAACTACTCTCTGTCTGGCAACCTAGGAGTAGGTAGTTCAGGAAAAATAACGGTTGTAGGCGTTGGATTTCATTGGGAGGCGGCTGCACTATTCGGCGCAAGTCTTGAAACATCTGTTACAAAAACGAAATCTGAAGGTCGTGATTTTGGCCTAAGCGTTGATGTGACTTGTGATGATCTACTCGAACGCTATACCGGCGATCCTCAGCAAATGTATAGTGGCGAAGCCGCAGCAGGCAAAGTCAACGGCTATCGCTTTAAAAGCTTCTACCTAGTTCCCGATAAAGAGCATTTTTCGACCTTCTGGGATACGGTTGTCGACCCTGATTGGCTAGAAGGAGAGGACAACGACGCGCGGGCGCTGCGCCAGGCCAAAGGAAACCTGAACAATGTATGGCGAGTGCTACATCGGGTTACATACGTGAGTCGTGTACCGCCCAAAGACAAAAAATCTCTTGGCAACAAGGGGGCCGTCACCCGCGCTGTAGTGCATGAGATTCCCAACTGGCAGGTGGTCAACCTGGTGCTAGACGTCATTCGCACAGGCGTTACTTCTCAGGGCGATCGCATTGGCATTTCACACCCCAGATCAGGTACCGAAGTGGCTCGCAAATTTATTGCATTAGCCGTGGATGATGTCGTGACCTATCAGTGGGCGCCTAACGCACCCTGGTGGCAGCAAACGGTGATAGAGGCCCATCCCATAGAAGCTGAAATAATAGAAGCTGAAGTGATAGAGGCTGATGCGATCGCTCCCGACATCGCTCCCGACGCAGAAGATTCCCCAAGCGAAACGGAAACCATCACCCCTGAGGAGGAAACCACCCTAGGTGAATTAGTACCCACAACAAAAGCGGGGAAAACCTTCCAAAACTTACGCACAGACGTCTACGAGTACATGGTGGCCTACTTTGAAACAGGCTTAGCAGACAACAATCCTAGACTCCGGAACGGTCCTGCTGGCCCCGATCCAACAGAACCCGAAGACCCCGAAGTACCACCGCTGCCACCAATAACGACCCTGGAAGAAGGTGCTGAGGAAGCACTGCACCTCTACTTGCTGAACCGTTCTTGGCACTACCAAGATAGCCGTGGGCAAGACGATCTTAACTACGCATGGCCCGCCGAGCTCCGTCACGACGAACTGCCGACCGTTGTTCCAGGGCAACCAGCCGTGCAAGGGCGGCTGATCCTTCCCGGTTCAAGCATTGCCGCCGATGGCTCGCCCCGACCACCCGAAAGGGCCCACCTAGCAATGTCGTCCGACTGGGGTCGCCTAAAAGATTGGACAACCGAACTGGTCTTCCGTCAAACGCAGAAAGGTCCTGCTGTGCTGCTAGCCCCCAGCGCCTATCTATCAGAAGCCCAAAAGCCTTTCCATTGGCTCTGCATTGACAACGAACGCCGTGACGGCTCTCTGGCGATTTTTCCCGTAGGCGCGCGCGAATCGGTAAGTTTGCCCGGTGTTAACACTCAATCGGTCGATAAGCTAGTTTACCTAGCGCTTTCCTTTACACACTCGCGTCCAGACGCAGAAACTGACACAGTAGCTACTGAAGCCGAATTAATTGTCCGCTGGTCAGTAGAAGGCCAAGACCAGATTCGGACCCAGCGGCTGACCGCGGTGGACGGAGACGCTGCGGGGGGGCATCTAGTGTTGGGCGGCGACGGTGAAGATCTGTTCCACTTTTACTTCGCGCGTGGGGGGTTTGAAGTACTGCACCTTGCATTGCATGGAATAGCACTGGGTGACGCGGAGGTGAATCGACGGGCACGGGCGTTAGGGCTTATTCGCTAAACCGACTCATTCGCTAAACCGAAATTATAGCTGCTGAAAGACTTTAGGCGTGACACCAGTTGAGCGTTTAAAGTGGCGGTTGAGATGGCTTTGATTGCTAAATCCACAGGCGATCGCAACATCGGTAATAGTCATTCTTTTCTGAGACAGCAGTCGCTTTGCCCGCTCAATCCGCTGCTGAATGATGTATTGATGAGGGCTCAACCCTATCGATTGTTTGAAAGAACGAGAAAAGTGATATTGACTCAGATCAGCTATCATCACTAATTTTTTCAGGGTTATAGGTTGATCCAAATGTTGATCAATATAGTCAATAATAAGCGCTAATTTTTTAACAGAGAGAGCTCCTAACTTTTGAGGCTTTTGATCGACTCTCGTCGAAAAATTTGTTAAGAGATGAACAGCGAGCGCATTGGCCATCGCTGTCGCATACAGTTGATCGGTATCTTGAGTGGATAGGCCTGTACTGATAGCCAGTGCCAGTTGGGCTATTAAGGGGTCTCTCGCCTGCACCTTTGGTAGCAGTGAAAACCGGTCAGTTTCCCAAATTGCTAGTGCATTGCGAACCAGCAATTGCGGAGCGAGATTAATCGCGGTCACGCTGATTGCGCTGTCCCAACTCACCTTAAACATACATCCAGCCGGCGCAATATTTGCATCGCCAGTCAAGACCGCAAGCTTGTGAACACGACCATTAGCCTCAACTTCACAGTTAATAGCAGAACCTGTATTAATAGCTATGACATGATGATCTAAACGTAGTTTCGGCGTTCCTCCTTTTGGCAAGCAGTGAGTCTTTATGTTGAAATCGGAACCACACAAAGACTTACTGCCAGGCACGGATGAATTGCTGGGGTCTGCATCGGCTTTAATGCCAGCACGCGTGAGTGTAGCCGATGCCTGATTATGCTGCATAGCAATCCTCATATATTCAAAAATATTAAAAGCAGGTTCGTTGGGCAAAAGTCCCAAATAAATATACAGATGGAATAAGAAAATATGCAGCAGTTGTTACCAAAAAATATTATATGGAAAACGAAAAAACTCTTATGTGCTCTTTTCTGCAACGCTCACATAACAAAATCTGCAACGCTCACGTAACAAAAAAAGACGTCGACAAAATGTGACGCCTTCAAAGAAATCTAACAGCTGCCATACCGAAAAAAGGGTGTCTAGCCGGTTACTGATAAGCCATTCACTGCAATTGAAGGCGTACAGGTCGAGCCACTCCACTCAAGATCATTGCCTAGCGCGATCGCATTCTCCAAAGCCACATAGGCATTCCCGGAAACCATCGTATCTTTCACACGTCCGACAATCTTTCCATGACTTACCCGGTAACCCAGCTCCAAATTAATTGAAATATCTCCTGTAATATCTCCACCCTCACCCATCACCTGATCAACAACAATTGCCTCAGAATGCTGAGCAATCAGCTGCTCAAAAGACAGGTCCCCAGGACCAACCAACAGATTAATTAACCCCGGAGTAGGGTAGCTACCCAGCCCAGGCCGAACACCATTCCCTGAGGAACCCAGGCCAAAGCCCTTTCTATCTTTACTAGCTTGACCAACCGCAAGGTCACTAAACCAACGCTTCAGTACCCCTTTTTCTACAAAGGTCATCTGCTGCGTAAGCAATCCCTCATCATCAAAAGGACAGCTGTAAGGTCCCACCGCCGGATCTTGATACAGCGTGATTGCCTCAGAAATAACGCGATTGCCCCACCGCTCAGCCCAAGGAGACGTCCCCTCCAATACGCGCTTCCCATTCAGCGCCGCCATCAGCGTCTCCCACAAAATATTCGCCGCCCCGGCCGTAAAAATCACTGGCACTTGACCACTTAAAGGCTTCACCGTTTTCTGCGCCCAGCTCAAGCGCTTAATAATGCTGTCGGCAACACGCACCATATCCAAACTGCCGCGATTGGTATCGCCATCACCGACAGATAGCAGGTCTTCTCCATCAACCACTTCAGCGCTGATAGACCCATTGAGCGTTGTGTCTTTACTGCGGTAGTCCAAACCAGTAGAGGTTAGCAGGCGCACCTGTTCCACATCGCAAGAAAGGCTCGCTTCGCAGATCGCTTCTGGAAAGCGATCGCGAATCAAATCAATCGCCTCTCGCCCCTTCTCAGCCAAAGTCTCTACCGACATTGGCGCACCGACCGACCCAAAATCTTTCTGCCCGCCCGTCGCTAATCTCGGGGTCTCCGGCTCATTCAACACACTAATTGCCAGCGCTTTTTCGACTAAAACATGGGGCTCAATCGGCCCATAGCCGACTGCTAGCCCTGGCCTGCCATCGCGCCACAGCCGCAGCGCCACCCCTTCCGCCTGCGTCGTCTCCGCCTGCTTTAGCCGGTTTCCCTCAAAGATAATCGGCTTTTCTAAAGAACTAGATTGATAGATCTCCACTGCCTGCGCACCAGCTGAGATAGCCTTATTGAGCAGAATCTCCGGCCAATGTACACCATATTCTTGACTATTCATATATCTCTCTAAGGAAGTCATGCGGCCAACCTCCTAGTCACAGCATCTCACATCTTTACCATATATCTCAGGGACCTACCTTTGCTATTGGAACATCAAGCGTTCACGATAGCTCCCGAGTACCGTGTCATCTTTAAGACATCGAAAGATTTAAGACAGCCATCAAAAAGTTATATTCGGCAACCATACATTGCGATCAGCCAGAGTCAGAGTTTTTCAGTAATCATTCTTATTGTTGGCAAATAAGTCAATTTAGAAGAATGTCGAATATACTTTTGTTATGGCTTTACAACGATCAAAAAATAGACCCTTCTATATCTTGAAATGAATAAAGCAGCAGGTTTACTATCAGAGTTTTACTTTGACCTCATTGGCCGAGTTGTTCCTGGTGGGTGTGCTTTCTTTTTTCTTACTTTTCCTTGGCTTGGTTTTATATACGACTCTGACGATATCTCAGAGTCGCTTGTTCTCTTTGTAGTTGCGTACATCCTAGGCCTACTCATTGATTTAGTGGGAGACAGTGAGTTTTTACGTCTCAATAGATGTAGATCCTGCAAAACCAGAAACAACCATATTGTTCATAGGGTTTTAGGAGAAGCGGCTAATATAGAACAGCCTATTGTTCAGAGCGGATTTATGAAAATGTGCTCTGAACTAGTGTTTTTACGTTCTCTGTTTCTTATATTTTTCTATTTATCTATTGCTTCCTGGATACTTCCTAGCATAGGAATATCTTTTCACACATTTCAGAACAGCTCGCACTTCAACTTTTTTGTTAATAATTTATTTTGGTTGGCACCTGTCATTTCACTCGTTATCTTCATATTTTTTCAATACTTTAAGTACCGTCTTGATGAGCGTCTTGGAAAAATTCTTAGGACAAGATCACTGATCTATATTCGATAAGATATGTAATATTCTTTCGAAACCTAAGCAGGCATTGAAAAATAGAGTCTCAAGTACTGTTTTCCATCGTTGGGATCTTTTTTACTTACAGATTCAGCAAATCAAGTAGGGTTAACAAAACACCATTTGTCCATCCAAACCCAATCTCGTTACTGCTGTACCCATACTGTATACCATCAGAAACCTGGCTAGAGCGTTCGTTCAGGTCATATTTTTCAACCAGCGAGCCCACCCGCTCAAAGTCTTCTACCAGCAAAGAGATAAACCGACGCGCCAACCTGTCAGCCTCATCTCGGTAGCCGTAACGCCACAGCCCCTCTACAGCAATCAGCTGCAAAGGAGCCCAGCCAAACGGGTCGTCCCACTGATTCCCCGATGTCACCGTGCTAGTGCGAACTCCACCGGGCGCTTCAAATTTACTGAGATTGTCTACTACGCGTTTCGCCTGCTGCTCTGAAGCAACACCGGTCCACAGCGGATAAAACGTCGTCGCAAACGCGTAGTGACGACGTTTTTGGGTTGGGAAATGGTAGTCAAAGTAAAGGCCGTGAGCTTCATCCCACAGATACTCGTTGATGGCGCTAGCGCGATCGCTTGCTCGTTTTTCCCAAACCTGCGCTCCAGCATTTCCTGCTAGGCGATGCATGGCCACCATATCCTTCTCCATCTGACAAAGCAGTGAATTTAGACAGACTGGCAGGTAGTGAAGGATATCTATACTAAAGGGACCAAAGCGATTTGTTGGATCAAAGCCAGACTCTCGCATCGTGCGATCGCCCTTATAAAATAAATCTGTCAGCTCATCTTTTTCAGCATCGTAGTAAAGAGACACATCGTAGTCCGAAATCTCATTTTGCTGATAAAACGTCTTAATCCGGTCAAAATGAGTCCTCCCTTCCTCATCCCGTTCTGAAGCAACCACCTCTGGCGCTGGCCCTTTGCCAAAATCGTAGAAGCGAGACAAACCGCTAGAGATGTGACTGTGCTCATCTGCCAGCCAGTAATTGTAGTAGGCCGTCAGCACAGGTAAGGCACCGCTAAGCCAATCCGTATCCTGAGTATGCTCATACAGCTTCAACACCATACGAGAAAGTAGCGGTGGCTGAGAGCGACTGAGATAGTAGGTACGATTTGCATTCAGCACCGCACCGTAATGTTCTACCTGGTACAGCAGCTGTTTAGTCAGGCTTTTGGCTAAATCAACCTCACCGTCTTGCAACAACCCTAGCAAAATAAAATAGCTATCCCATCCATAAACTTCATTGAACCGGCCACCCGGAACAACATAGTCCCCTGGCAAATACAACAGCCCATGCTTCTCTATAGCACCAACATCTTTCGGCAGTCTAGTTAAAGAAATCTGTTCAAAATCATCTGGAATCTCACACCTCAGCCGATTCGAAACCTGTTCTAAGTCTTCGTCCTTAGACACATAAACAGGCCATCGCTCCCCCGTTTGATGAGATAGTTTTGTATCCTCAGCCGCTGCCGTAAGAGAACCGTGCCCACGCCGGAGTCGTGTCCATGTCTGCTTGATATATTCTCTTACGGCGTTGATCTGTTTAGAATTAGGAAAGTCCGTGACAGTCATAGGTTTCTTTATTCACCCTCAGCTAGAAAGCAGTGCCAAAGGTAATTGATTACAAGTGTCACCAACCAGAAGTTTCTCATCACCTTCAATCTGCTCATCGGTTAGTAAGTTTTTCCAGTTTCCCCCTGACAAGCTCTCAATCTCTACCTCCGTATCTTTCCAAACCGCTGTACCTACAGGCAATGCTTCTAAGGGGGCTACATTCGTGAATAATCGAGGTGCGATCGCAACTACCCGCTTATTACCCTTTCGCCGCTCAAACGCAATCACCCGCTCAGCGTGAGCCCCCGTCACCCGTAGCGAAATATAGTCGCCGTCTGAGAACAAATTAGCAAATGTCCTTCGCGCGTTTAGTCCTCTAAAAGCAAGAAACAGCTTAATGCGCCCATCTTCCCAGCTATCAACAACATCTTTTACCAGTGCCGCAGGATCCTGCTCCCACTGAGATTTGATCCCTTCTAAGAGCTTTGCTCGCTTCTGATAGTCCACAGGACGCCGATTGTCAGGATCCACCAGACTCAAGTCCCACAGTTCGGAGCCTTGATAAAAGTCTGGAATACCGGGCGAGGCAATCTTTACTAGTAGATGAGAAAGAGAGTTATAAACGCCGTACTTTTTAACCTGCAACTGAAAACTCCGCAGGCTCTCTAAGAATACGTTGTCTTTAGTATCGTCTAACAGCGTGTCAATAAAATCAGCATAGCCCTTTTCATAGGCTTCGTTAATCGCCGTCCAGTTAGTATTCTCCTTTGCCTCCCGCCCGGCCTTCAGCACATAGGCTTGCACTCGGTCTCTAAACTCAGAAAATTCAGACTCATCAAACGGGTAGGCACCCACTAGCGTTTGATACAAAAAGTACTCATCATTAGGCGTTGGAATTGATCGTTGGTCTACGCGCTTCTTATCTGCGTGCATCTCACGCCATTCGATGACTTGCGTTTTCCTTGCCTCAGGGAGTTCCGAGAGAACGTTGAGGCGCGATCGCACATCTTCACTCCGCTTTGTATCATGTGTAGAGCTCGCATTCAAATTGTGCGGCCAGTGCGACTGCTGATACTGGTTATACGCATGAAAGTCTTGCAGCGATAGGCCAAATTCGCCCGGTACCCCGCCCACTTCATTGAGCCCAGTAAATCTGTTGTATACATAGAACAACGTATCTTCTATGCCCTTTGCCGTTAGCGGCCCGGTAAACTGCTGCATTCGCATAATAAAGTGCAGCCTGGCGGTTCTAGCTTCGTCAGATAAGCTCTCAATATCATCCAACAGCAGCACTTTTTCAATAAAAGCTAGCGCCTCAAAAAAGTCAGCGCCCGTCTTTGGACTATGAGAGGTTACGGTTGCGATCGCCTCTGCAATATAATGTTCATCTTTCTCACTACGCCCCTCCGCGCTCAAGTAGCTGCGATACACCGGAAAGGCAATCATGATTTCCTTTAGTGCCAGTCGAAGATTTTCAGGCGTCAGTTGCTCACCCATCAGCCTGGCTACCGGCACCAGCAAATGCACCAGATTATCAATATCACCTACCAGCTCCGACTCAGCCAACAGCCGTTTCTTATCTAAAAACAGCTGCTCATAGTTATCGTCTAATCCAGTGAACTGCTGATACAGCTCACTAAACGCCTGCCTACTCTCCTGCTGACAAAACACCCGGTTCGCACAGGTCAAAAAGTCGTAGCCCGACGTCCCCTGAATCGGCCAGTTATCTGGCAGCTTCTCATCCGCCTCTAAAATCTTTTCAACAATGGTGTACACATCGCCCGTTTCTTCCTTTAGCCGTCGCAGATAGGTCAGCGGATCGTACAGCCCATCAATATGGTCTATCCGTAACCCCGTAATTTTCCCTTCCTTCACCAGCCGCTGAATCAGCCCGTGCGTCTGATCAAACACATACGGATGCTGAGCATTCAAACAAATCAGCTCATTCACCGTAAAAAAGCGCCGATAGTTCAACATCTCCAACGCTACTTTCCAATGAGCAAACCGGTAAAACTGCTTATCCAACAGCGAGTCAAGCAGAGCAAAGCCGCCAGCGCCGCCATTGAATTCTGCTAAAGTCTTCTCAATAAACCGCTTCAGATCCGCCGATGACTCAGCCAAAGACCACAGCTGCTGCTTCACCTCATCAGCTGTCTTAGATCTCTGCTGACCTGCAAGCGGCAGCACAGACGTTTCAATCGCTTGCAACAGCTGAGTCAGCTCAGAGCGTTTCTCACCCACATCGGCACCCTTATGCTCAAAAAAGTCTGCATAAGATGACAAACAAATAGGCAGCTGCAAACTGTAATAGTTCACCTTCAGCCCATCTTCAGCAAAACTCAGCTGAAGCTCTCCACCCTCCAAACACTGCCGATAATCGGCCCCCAACATAGGAGCGAGCACCCGTCCATCTAGCTCATCGTGATACGACGTCCAATCGATATCAAACGTATCGCTATAGTCAGAACCAGGCCCATGCTCTAACGCATCCATCAAGTAAGGATTCTGCTGACTAAAGGCCATATGGTTCGGCACAATATCTTGCAGCCAGCCTAGCCCGTGCTTTTGCGCCTCCTCTACTAGCGATTCATAGTCCAACTCCGTTCCCAGCTCAGGATTCAGCCGGTTTTGGTCCACTACGTCGTAGCCATGCTGGCTGCCACTGCGCGCCGCGAAAATTGGCGAAGCGTAAATATCCGAAATCCCTAACTGAGCCAGGTATCCAACGATTTCTTTGGCCTGAGCAAAACCAAAATCAGGGGTGAACTGTAGGCGATAGGTAGCAGAAGGTATACGCATAATCAGCAGAGTGAGGACTGAGCACAGCCCTCACAATATCAAAATAAATTGATTAGAAACCCCTACCTTCAGACAAAGGAGTTTTCAACGATTGATATATCGCTCATTAATCAACCCAACAGCAGCGCGTCTAACGAATATGCCCCCGGTCCAAACATAATAATCAGGACCAGCATTACAGAAAAAATCAGCGCCTTCTCCATACTAGGGGGTTCTCCCTTATCGCCGTTGGGCCCCGAGTAAAACTCTCCTAGTTCGTAAGGATCGGGTGCAACCACAGGTAGACCATCAATAATTTCTAGCACCAGCGCGTAGATCATCGAGACCAAAATAGATAGGCTCGAAAAAGGCGTCAGCAATCCGAGAATCAGGCCCACACCGCCTGCAATCATGAATCCCGCCGAGAGAAAGCATAGCGGTAGCGGTGCGCCTAAAGCTGCTGACCACGTCTTTAGATTCTTTATCTTAGGCAAACCATGCAAAATGAACAGATATCCAACAACTGCTCGAAAAGCCAGCAGCATGTACCCCTGCGGCCCTTCAATAAAATCGGGATACAGCCCAGACAACAGCGCACTTATCGTTTCCAACCGTTTTTTCTCCTTTAATTTTGAACCAGTAATACATTATGACCATCTGGCCCGCGCCATAGCACCGCTCGGCTAAATGGCATCACATCTGGTAAGTCAATAACCTTTGGTGACACAAACTGAACAACATTCTTCTGCGCGGCTTCTTCTAGCGCCTCTACCGCCGCGTCAATATCATCAACTAGTAGCTCAAAGTGCATATGAACCAAGTCATTTGTCTGTTGATCAATCGGGAAAGGTCTAGCGCCCGGCGGCGTCAAATAGTCTAAAAACTCTACGCCTAATCTTCCGGTAGCAGGCGTCAATGAAGTCACAATCACCTTTGCACTAAACAAGTTGTCCATTGTCTCTTGCTTAATACCAATGTTAGTAAAGCTGCCCTGATGCGTCAGACCTAGCACATCGCGATAGAGCCCCAGACTAGTTGCTGTATTCGCAATCGAAATAGCCGAATGATCCATACCCAAAAACAGCGCATCCTTTGATTGCCAGTGGTCAGGGCCCAGTCCAGGCGGAAACTGCAACAGCTCTAAAGGATGACCGTCTTCGTCTCTAAATTTAAATGCCTTGATATCGTTTGGCAGGGTTTGTGGATCAGGAGAGATATTAGTAAACGAGAACTTTTTCAGCTGCTCGTAGGCCTTGTCCATATCGCTAACGATAATGGCAAAGTGCTGAAACCACAGATCGTTGCTTTTACTATCTGCCGGTACCGCCTTACCCGTGCCACTCAAAAACTGCATCAGGCGAATCGTCTCTGCGCCTAGCTGTAAGGATACAATCCGCACCTGCGCATCGGGCACGCCGTACAAATAGCTCGCTTCATCGCCACTCAAAACAGTGTCCGACACCACTTCGTAATCGAAAGCACCTGTAAAAAAGTCAATGGCTTTGTTAGCATCAGAGACTGTAAGGCCAATCGACTGAACAGCCTGAACGGTTACGCTCAAGAAAGCGTCCGAAGAAGCGCTCGAAGAAGATGTTGACGGAGAAGCCATAGATAGTGGTGCCTTATATCTCGTTTTTTCCCTCAGTATTTTGACACATTACCGCTATAGCCATACGTCGATGACTAATAGATGTCGGCAGGAAAACAATGCCTCTAGCAACGCCCTTCAATCAGCCTTCAAAAAAGAGTCTCAAAAGGTACCTGCGCCGATTCATTTTCCTTAGCAGCTTTCTGCTTATTCTCTTTGGCCTACTCAGTCAGCCTCGATTTCTATTCAGCACCGCTGCTTACCTCTTTCCGGGAGCCTTGTATGCTGTAGAGCCGCCAGCAGACTCAGATCAACAGCCGCAGAAAATCGTCGCGCTTACTATAGACGACGGACCTAGCGACACTACACCGGAAATACTGACCGTGCTTGAGCGCCACGGCGTCAACGCTACTTTTTTTAACATCAGCGACTATTTACCGGGCCACGAACAGACCGTGCAGCAGGCCGCTAGCCAGGGCCACGAGCTAGGCAACCATCTCACTGCCGATATCCCCAGCATTCGGCTCTCAGCCGAGGCGTTTGAAGCTGACTTATTAGCAGCCGAGGCTGCTGTTCTACCCTTACTGCCAGAAGAGAATGCTACACTACGGTGGCTGCGCCCCGGCATGGGGTTTTACAACACCGAGATGGTTCGTATCGCACAACGTCACGGCTATCAGCTCGTGCTAGGGTCCAACTTTCCCTACGACACCCATATTCCCTCATCTCGCTTTGCGATCGCTTTCATTCTCAAGACCATTCAGCCAGGCGATATTATTGTGCTGCATGATGACGATGAGGGTAGAGGCGATCGCACACTCAGCACGCTCAAAACCATCCTTCCGGCCCTTCAAAAAAGGGGCTACACCATCACCACACTCAGCGAACTGACCGCAGAATAGCCAGATCTACTGAGTAGTACTAAATTACCAAAAAAGTTTTCAACCTCAGATCAATAGTTGCTACAGTGATAGCATCAGCTTCACTCACGCCTGGTTATTTTGTCCTGATTTCTACTGGTTTCATTCCATGGTCCAGCAGCTTTCCACCGCCAAAGAAGCCAACTATCCAGATATCTCAGAAGATATAGACTATCCAGACAGCGATGGGCAACCCATGTCCGACAATACCGAACAGGTCAAATGGATTGTAACCATCAAGGAAAATCTAGAACTGATATACGCCAATAATCCGGACGTATTTGTCACAGGCGACTTGCTCTGGTATCCCATTGAAGGCAACCACAAGATACGGCAAGCACCCGACACCATGGTTGCCTTTGGCAGACCAAAGGGATATCGCGGCTCTTACATGCAGTGGAAAGAAGGCGACATCGCACCCCAGGTGGTTTTTGAAATTTTGGCTTCAGGCAACCGCCGCTCGGAGATGGCTCGAAAACTGCTGTTTTACGAGCGCTACGGCGTAGAAGAATACTATAAATACGATCCCTACAGCACAGAACTCATTGGGAGGCAAAGACAGAGCGATAGGGTAGAACTCATTGAATCGATAGAGGGTTGGACCAGCCCAAGATTAGGCATTCGCTTCGAACTAACGCCTGAAACACTGATCATTTACAGACCTGATGGTTCGAAGTTTCTGACTTATGTAGAGCTGGGTCAACAGCTTAATGAAACCAGTCAACAGCTCGATGAAACCAGTCAACAGCTGAACCAATCTCAAGCAGAAAACGCCAGATTGCTCGCCAAGCTAAAGGCGCTAGGCGTCGATCCGTCAACGCTCTAGTGCTCTTGTCTCTATATTTTTTGTCTATTTATGCCCCAGGTTTCACTCGGTGAAATGGTCAACGCATTGACCACAGCACCGGCTCTTGTTAGCTTCCCGACAGATACCGTTCCTGCACTGGCCGCGCGAGCGCAGCAAGCAGCCCTAATTTTCGTGGCTAAACAGCGCCCGCCCGAGAAACCATTGATTCTAATGGGAGCTTCGCTTGATGATCTACTGCCCTATGTAAAAGGAAGCACTACCGAGGTCGAGACTTGGAAAGCGCTGGCTGAAACTTACTGGCCCGGCCAGCTCACACTCGTTCTACCGGCTAGCGATCGCACCCCACAAGACCTCAACCCCACCCATACCGGCACCCTGGGCATCCGCGTCCCCAACCACCCAATTGCCCTAAAGCTGCTTAGCCAAACCGGCCCGCTCGCAACCACCAGCGCCAACCTCTCCGGCCAGCCGCCACTCACCACCGCTGCCGACATTTCTCAAACCTTTCCCACCGCCCTGACTCTGCCGGCCGAAAGCTACAGCCAACAGGCAGCGAGCGGAAAACCGTCCACCGTCGCCCAGTGGACAGGCAGTGGCTGGCAAATCTTACGCCAGGGTAAAATTCATCTCTAGCGGCAACGATTCAAGCTACCGTAGGGCAATCTACACCGCCAAAACCTCGATCAGCACCTGGCAATGCCCCTCGACTCCACCCACTCAGATCAACCCCAAAACCTTCAGCTCGCCTACCAGCGCCTACTGGCACTCGAGCGGTTCAAAAGCGGTTTTTTGGCACGGACGTCTCATGAGCTGCGATCGCCAATCAACACCATCGTCAGCCTCCACCAGCTCATTCTCGAAGACCTGTGTGAAGGGCCCGAAGAAGAAAAAGAATTCATTGGTCAATCGAAAGATGCCGCCTTAAAGATGCTGGCACTGTTCGATCAAATAGCAGCGGTCTCCAAGCTAGATGTTGGCCGCGAACCGCCTACGCTAGAAAACGTAGATCTTAGCTTTCTGCTCCCCGAAGTAGAAATGCTCACAACGCTACAGGCCGCAAATCAAAACGTTCGCTACACCGTAGACTATCCGACTGAAGAAATAGAGGTTTACACAGACGCCACCTGGCTGAAAAACATTCTCGCCAGCCTAATTCAGGCCATTATCCCGCAGACTAAGTTCTTAAGCTTAGGCGCGAATCAAACTGAACAGTCCATTACTGTTACCATTGAATGCGATCGCCCTGCAAAAGGCCTTCAATCAGAACTCGACGCTATTTCCGAAGCAACCCAGATCGACCCTAAAACAACAGAAACAGACAGCACCAAACCTCTCAACCGAGACATTCGACTCTCAACCGGTTTAATCTTGGCAACAGCGCACGTTGCGCTGCCACTCATCAAAGGAGAATTTGCGATCACAGCAAAGCCCTCTGAAGAAGGCAGCTATTTACAATGCCGTTTTCCAGCCACGACCGCCTAGACTTTCGACATTAGCCCCATGAATGATCACCCTGCCGACCTGATTCCGACAGAAGCCAATCACTTCAAGGTGCACTACACCCCGTGGATTGGCCTCACGCTATTGGCAATTGGCATCCTCACCGTTTTCCTGATTCTATTGCCGATGCTGCTCGAAGGAATCTTCAACTCAGCCATTATCATCGGCGTTGTCTGTATCGTTGCAGGGTATCTATATTGCACGCGTCCTTACTTTGCGATCGCGCCGAATCGCCTAACCCTCTACAACCTAATTGGCTCAACCGTCAAACGCTATCCCTTTCCAGACTTCAACCACCTCAATATAGAAAACGATCGCCTATATATAGAGACAGCAGCATCCGGCACTGGGCACGAGAAGGTCAAAATCACAAAGTGGATGGTCAAGTCCACCGACTGGAAAAAGCTAGAAGAACTTATCAGCATCTCCAGAACATAGCGACATCAGCACACTCAACAAAAGCACTAGCCGAACCAAGCTACGGTTCATAGAAAATATTAATAGCTATCATTGATTTTCATCCAAAATCGGTGCATTCTCCTGCCGCCTGATTTTTCGAGCGCCGCCATTTTGCCTCTATTTTGGTAACAAATGCTGCAAAAAGAGCATTACAGCAGATTTTTCATGCAATCCGATTCAATCCCGATTATTTTAGTCGGGATTACTTTGTGGTCAAGATTTAGCATGTTACTATCAGCTCAATTCAAAAGAGATAGGTATATGGCCTGTTTCGCTTTTTGCCTTCGCAGCTACTCACTTCACTATTTGCCAGAGACTCTAAAGCTATGACGCAAGCTATCGAAAGACTCCGCACTTCGCAGCAGACATTTACCGCGCTCAAATGCAAAGAGTGTGGCGAACGCTACGAGCTAGGTGCCAAGCATGTCTGTGAAGAATGCTTTGGCCCTTTAGAAGTGGCTTACGACTACACCGCCATCAAAAACCAGGTCTCTAGAGAAATTATTGAAGCGGGTCCTCATTCCATCTGGCGCTACAAGGCCTTCTTGCCAGTCGAATCCGACACGCCAATTGATGTCGGCACAGGCATGACGCCTTTGCTCAAAGCAAATAGGCTAGCTCGTCAACTTGGCATCAAAGAGCTGTACATCAAAAACGATGCAGTCAACATGCCCACACTGAGCTTTAAAGACAGAGTTGTTTCAGTGGCGCTCTCTCGGGCAAAGGAACTAGGCTTTACGACCGTTTCTTGTGCCAGCACCGGTAACCTGGCAAACTCTACGGCTGCGATCGCAGCTCACGCAGGCCTAGAATGCTGCGTCTTCATCCCCTCCGATCTAGAAGCTGGCAAAATCCTCGGCACCTTAATTTACGATCCCACTCTCATGGCGGTAAAAGGCAACTACGATCAGGTCAACCGCCTCTGTTCAGAAGTTGCTAACACTCACGGCTGGGGCTTTGTCAACATCAACCTGCGTCCTTACTACTCTGAAGGGTCCAAGACCCTCGGCTTTGAAGTCGCTGAGCAGCTGGGCTGGGAGCTTCCCGACCATATCGTTGCACCGCTTGCCTCTGGCTCCTTGTTTACCAAAATCTACAAGGGCTTTAACGAATTTGTAGAAGCGGGTCTTGTAGCTGCCAAAGACGTACGCTTTAGCGGCGCGCAGGCCGAAGGCTGCTCACCTATTTCCCAGGCATACAAGGAGGGCCGCGACTTTATCAAGCCAGTTAAGCCCAACACCATTGCAAACTCTATCGCCATCGGTAACCCCGCTGACGGAGTTTATGCCCTCGAAGTTGCCCGCAAACCCCACGGCAACATTGAAGATGTTACCGACGAAGAAATCGTTGCAGGCATGAAGCTTTTGGCTGAAACCGAAGGTATCTTTACAGAAACCGCAGGTGGTACCACAATTGCTGTGTTGAAAAAGCTGGTTGAAGCTGGCAAAATCAACCCTGAGGAAAGAACTGTTGCCTTTATTACCGGCAATGGCCTAAAAACAACTGAAGCGGTACAAAGCCACATCGGTGAGCCTCACACCATTGAGCCCAAGCTAGAAAGCTTTGAGCGCGCCTGGGAAAGAGCCGGTACGCTCAACCGTTTGGACTGGCAGCAAACACAGGTTTAAGCGTTTGCCAGCAGGCAAGTTGTTTTAGATTGGTCTGCTGGCCGAATCTCTTTTTTCTCTATCAATCTCTCTTTTTTCTACCCACAGTTTTCTAGAACATACCTTAAAGCATGTCCGTAAAAGTCCTAATCCCTACGCCTCTACAGAAGTTCACGAACGATGAAGCCACCGTCGAGTGTGACGGCAGCGACATCGGAAATTTGATGGATGAGCTCGAAAGTAAGTTTCCCGGCATCAAAAAGCGCCTTTGTGATGACCAAGGTGAACTGCGTCGCTTTGTGAATTTCTATGTAAATAGTGAAGACATTCGCTTTTTAGACAACAAAGCGACTGCGCTAAAAGATGGGGATGAAGTGAGCATTGTACCGGCTGTTGCTGGGGGCTAGTTTTTAGAGCGTCGGGTTACGAGCAATGTCAATTTCGCTAAAGGATCGCCAGCAGCTAACTGCTGAGCTGATTCAACAAATTGAGCACTACTCAGATCCTAAGACCAAGCAGTGGTTTGATAATTACCTGAAAGGTGCGATCGCCTACAAGGGACTCAAAACACCGCAGGTCACTAAGCTGGTTAAAGCCTGGCACAAAGAACACGCTCTAGACCGATATACACCCGCAGAGCAGCTGCTACTGTGCACAGATCTGATCGCAGGTAGCTTTGCAGAGGAAAAGTTTGCAGGCACTCTTTACCTGCAAACTTTTTTGCTCTCTAAGCTGGACTATCGCCTTTTAATAGACACCTGCCACAAACTGTTTCAGCAAGGCTATTTTTTTGACTGGTCTACTACAGACTGGTTCTGCACGCGGGTTTTAGATCCCACTATCGTCAAACATGGGTTAGAAGCCGCCAACCTGATTTCACACTTTCGTCAGTCCAGCAACCTGTGGCAGCGACGAGCGGCGATCGTATCTTTTCGCCATCCCAGTCAAAACAGCCAGTATCATCCGCTGATCGAAGCCATCATTGCCGATTTGCTCCCTTCAGAAGAACGGTTTATCCAAACCGGGATTGGCTGGGTGCTAGCAGATATGTCCAAGCCCTTTCCGGTAGAAGCGGAAGCTCTTTTTCGTCAGTATCTGCCGGTTCTAAGCAAAGAAGTGATTGACCGGCACACAAAGCACTTGGCCTGTCGTGCAGCGCTAAAGCAGCTAAAAAAAGACCAGCTTAAAAAAGAGAGTTCTTAACCTGCCTGTCTCGCTTAGACATCCTCTAAGGACGCATCACCTTGAGCAGCGGCGTAGCGGTAGGGTTTTATCCAAGCCACGTAGCCTAAAATTAGCAGAGCGATCGCACTCAAAGGCCCAATAAACAAATGAAAAACCTGATTCCCAGTCACAATCAACGCAATGCCTGCACCTAGCGCTAACACATTAGAAAACAACAGATACAAAAACACCCGCCAATCTCTCATCACGACATACCACTTAAAAATAAAAATGACAGCAACAATAAGTTGAATGACTTGCAGCGGGTTTTTACTATCGTTTACCCCATACAAAAAAGGCGTAGCTACCATACAGGCAATCATCAACAGATCTAGCCAGGTGTTTTTCTTCAGGCCAAGCGCAATAAAGCCAAGGCCAAAAACAATAAAGCTATAAAACAGATTATTCAAACCAGAGATTTGGCTGACGTAAAACCAGTCGTCTCCCATATGCTCTGCAACCTCGTATGAAGTGGCGATCGCAAAGCAAACATATCCCCAGTAAATGCTAGGTAGCGATCGCAGCCGCAGCGTATGACGATAAAACTCACTGCGCTGAGAAAAAATCCAGATGCAGATAGCCACTACTATGTATACCGAAAAGTGAGCAGCCGCGATCGCAATCTTCAACCCAAGCGACATAAGCAATTAACCTTTTACTGATTGATATCTTTTGCTGACTGATATATTGATCGCAACCGTCTACTGGCTAAGCAAATCCAAAAACATCTTAGCGGCTGGAGCGGGCGGCGTATTGGCCAGCGTAGCCGCACCGATACTGCGATTGAGACGAATGGGCAGCGATCGCACATACACATCTTCAGGAATTGGCAGCGCGGCTAGTCGAGGTAATACTGCCGCGCCTAGCCCCTGAGCCACCATACTAACAATCGTAGAATCTTCTTTAATCGTGTAGGCAACCTGTAGCGATTGTCCCCACTTAGCCCAATGGTCTCTGACTGCGCTCGTGCACTCTGCATAGTTAAACAAAATAAAAGAATAAGCAGAAAGCATCTCCCAGGTCAGCTCTTTCGGCGGCGGCGGGTCTGTCTTTGGTAAGAGAACAACATACTCGTCTTGAGCGATTTCTAACGTCTTAAATTCTTCCGAACGAGGCAGCGGAACTAATCCAATATCGGTTTGACCTTCTCGCAAAGACTGTTCAACCCCAGCCGGGTCTAGCTCAACAAGAACAATCTCCACCCGCGGAAAGCGATTGCTAAACCGGGCAATATTTACTGGCAGCAGGTGAGTTGCCGCGCTACGGAACGAGGCTATTCGCAAGCGACCGTTATATAACCCCTTATCTAAGTTCACCTCATAATCAATCAGCTCTCTTAGCTCTAGCATTTGCCTAGCATGGGTCATCACACGTTCACCCACAGCCGTGAGCCTGGCACCAAAGCGCCCCCGCAGCAGCAAAGGCACACCTAGCTCTGCTTCTAACGACGCGATCGCCCGGCTCACCGCAGACTGAGAGACCTCAAGATCCATTGCTGCATCCGAGAAACTACCGTGCTCTACTACCGCATTTAACACCTCTAGATGGAATATGTTCATAAGAAGTATCTATTCGCCTTCCGCATAGATGTGGGTCAAGAGCCGGTTTGATCTGCCTAAAAGCTAAGGCTAAGGTTACATCAAATAACACACCAGCTGCTTTTAAGGAGTTCCACATGTTCCAGCTACTCGATTTTCGCAAGTTCAGAGACACGCCCAGCGTTCAGTTTTTCGACATTACAGTCGCCACTTCTAACGCGAGAGATTTGGTCTATCACGAAGGGCCTGCGATCAGTCCAAACAACAACGACTACGGCGACTGGCAATTCTATCTACACGCGCACCAAGAAGACAATTTGCTAGCGCTCTCCGGCGGACGAACTTTTCACCTGGTCAACTTTGAGTGGGAAGATCCTTACCATGTCGTTCGCCTAGACGCGAATCGCCACATCCTGCGCATTCCACCCGGTACATTCCACCGCTCCGAATCAGATCTCAATGGCTCGCTAGTGATCAACCAAGCAGTACGAGACGAAGCCGCTGAAGTAGAGCATGAGTTTCGCGTGTACGACAGCCGAGAAATTCCTAAGCTACGTCAGCTCTTAAGTTCTGACATTCAGCCTTGCTATCACGCCTTCGATCGCCCTCAAACAGATAGATCTGAAGATTACCCACAGGCGGCATAAGCAAGATTTTGTACATCCAATCGGTCCAAAATCTCAACCGGGTTGAAAAAAGCGCTTCATATCAGGTGATCGCAGACCTTCTGTTCAATTGTTAATACGCTCTGTAGAAACCGAGCTAGCCTCAAGAAGGTCACTAGCAGGTTTACTGGAGACTATTGATAAGCAGATGCATTAAATAGATGCAGCAAGTAGGTGCGATCGCCTGCTCAGTAAAACCAAAGCAGCTAAAGCACACCATCGGCCCGACTGTCCACGCTCAGACCCCATGCCTATAGCACTCACCTAAGCTCTGCTTAGCGCATCAAACATCCTGCGATAAAATAGAGAGGTTACGCAATGCCAAAGCATCCGCTCTTTTATTCAGGTAACTTTTGCAATGAGTCAGCCCAAGACCCAGTCAGATAGCCCTTCAGCGAGCCAGTCTGATAGAGTACTCATTTTCGATACGACGCTCCGCGACGGTGAGCAGTCTCCCGGTGCGACAATGAACGTCGCTGAAAAGCTGGCCGTTGCTAAGCAGCTGGCGCGATTAAATGTTGACATCATTGAAGCGGGCTTTCCATTTGCTAGCCCCGGAGACTTTGAGGCCGTACATACTATCGCCAGCGAGGTCGGCATTCCCAACGGGCCTACCATCTGTGGACTCGCCAGAGCGACCAAAGGCGACATTGAAGCCGCGGCCAAAGCCATCGCACCCGCCGCAAACGGGCGCATTCATACCTTCATAGCGACTTCTGATATTCACATGAAGTACAAGCTAAAGAAGTCGCGTGCAGAAGTTTTGGCCATCACAGAAGAGATGGTGGGCCTGGCAAAAAGCTTTACCAATGATATTGAGTTTTCGCCCGAGGATGCTGGTCGAAGTGAGCCGGCGTTTTTGTACGAAGTACTAGAGCAAGCCATTCAAGCAGGCGCAACCACGCTAAATATTCCAGATACCGTTGGCTACCTCACGCCCAGCGAATTTGGCGATCTGATCCGCGGCATCAAAACCAACGTGCCCAGTATTGAGAAAGCGGTTATTTCGGTCCATGGCCATAACGATTTGGGCCTGGCCGTAGCTAACTTTTTAGAAGCGGTAAAAGCCGGTGCCAGGCAGCTAGAGTGCACCATCAACGGAATTGGCGAACGCGCAGGCAACGCCGCACTAGAAGAGCTGGTGATGGCTTTGCACGTACGCCGTCAGTATTACAACCCCTTCTTCGGCTTACCTGTAGAATCCGAAGCACCGCTCACCAATATCAATACCCAAGAACTCTACAAATCTTCTCGACTGGTTTCTAATGTGACAGGCATGTTGGTGCAGCCCAACAAAGCCATCGTAGGTGCTAACGCCTTCGCTCACGAGTCAGGGATCCATCAAGATGGCGTGCTTAAAAACCGGCTGACTTACGAGATTATGGACGCCCAGCTGATTGGGCTGAACGACAATCAAATTGTGTTAGGCAAGCACTCTGGACGTAACGCATTTCGCACTCGGTTAAAAGAGCTTGGGTTTGACTTAGGCGATCAAGAACTAAACAGAGCCTTTTTACGGTTTAAAGATATTGCCGATAAGAAAAAAGAGATCAGCGATCGCGACTTAGAAGCCATCGTCAACGACGAAACCTTACAGGTTGCTGAACACTTTAAAGCTGAACTCATTCAAGTCTCTTGTGGCAGCAACGCTCAGCCCACCGCGACGATCACCATTCGCATGCCAGATGGCCAAGACCTAACAGATGCCTCTATCGGCACAGGACCTGTCGATGCGATCTACCGGGCCATTAATCGCATTGTTGATATTCCTAATGCCCTCATTGAATATTCTGTTCAATCGGTCACAGCAGGCATCGATGCGATGGGCGAGGTCACCATTCGATTGCGTCATGGTGAGAGAATATATTCTGGCCACGCCGCTAATACAGATATTGTCGTCGCGTCTGCCTATGCCTACATCAACGCATTAAACCGGTTGTACACCGCGTTGCAAGCAGGGACAAGCGTTCATCCTCAAAGAGAGCAAGTGCCGGTAGGAACTGGGGTCTAGCTGTTTGATGCCAAAGACACCACCACCGAAAACACAGTTACCAAAGACACAAATACCCAAGCCACTACTGCCGCCAGCCCCGCTCAAGGTGTGGATAGTCAGCGGCGCACTTACCCTGGCGGTAGTGGCCATAGTTGGCAGCATTGTTGTCCGCTTTATTCCTGATCTTAATCCCTCCCCTGAGCCCATAGATATTGACGCTAGCCTGGAAGAACAGGTCAGTGTTATCGAGCCGGAATCCGACTGGCTTTCAGAAATTGCTTGCCCGGCTCAGCAGCGCTCATCGTTTGAATCACTCAAACAAGAAGGGATAGAAGCGCGCGCCAGGGCAAACTATAGCCAGGCCCGTGCAAAGCTGAAAGCCGCATTCGATCTCTGCGCAGCGCCAGAGGTTTTAATTGCCCTAAACAACGCTCGAATTGGGAACGCAGCAGCGCATACGCTGGTTGTAAGTGTTCCATTTAGCGGGAGCAATCCTAACAATGCGGTAGAAATGCTGCGAGGCTTTGCGCAAGCGCAAAATGAGATAAATCAACAAAACGGCATTGATGGCGTTCCCTTAAAGCTGTTGGTTGTAGATGATGGCGACAGAGAAGATGTGGCGAGTGATCTTGCGATCGCCCTCACTGAAGATCCTGCCTACGCCAACGTGCTAGGTATTGTGGGCCATTGGACAAGTGACGTTAGCATACAAGCAGCGCCAATTTATGCCAGCCGAAAGGCCTTAACGTTTATCACCCCGATTAGCACCACCAACGAACTCACCAACTACAGCCCATGGGTCTTTCGCGCTACGCTCAACAATCGCGATGGCACCAGAGCGCTAGCACGCTACATGCTGAACTACTGGCGCAAAGAGAAAGTAGCTATCTTCTACGTTGATGACGTCACCTACAGTGAAGAGATTCGCCGAGAATTTAAACGCGTTGTTGATCCGGCCCAAGGCGGACAAATCATTGCCGAATTTGACATGGGCGCACAAGACTTCAACGCCCGGCGAGCCGTCAGGCAGGCAAAAGAAAGCGGCGCTGAAGTCATTCTACTAGTGCCCGATAATGGCTCACTAAACGAGGCGATCGCAGTTATCAAAGCAAACAACAAAGCGCTGAAGGTACTAGGAGATCTAGCCAACTTGTACAATAGCAAAGTCCTCAGCGAAGCAGGAGAAGCAGCCGCAGGCATGGTGATGGCCATTCCCTGGGACATTGACGGCAACGCGAGTGCTAATTTTGTTCAAACTTCCAAGCAGCTGTGGAAAGGACCTGTCAATCACGTTACAGCGACCTCTTATAGTGCCTTGCAAGCAATGGCCGTAGCCATAGAAGAAAGACCGACCCGAGCGGGCGTTCAAAGAGCGCTCAACGATCCGAATTTCGCAGTGCTGCGCAACGCTGCAAATGTCCCCCTGCGATTTGAAAATGGCAACCGTCAGGCACGCATACAGCTCGTTGAAGTTGTTCAAGTACCCGGCAATCCGGGGCAACCCGCCCGTTTAGACTTTGTGCCCATCTTATCTGTATCGGAGTAGCTTGGACTTAAAAGGCTGAGGCGCAAGCCTGATTGACTGACAAAACATAGGCTTGGACGCGATTAAACCTATATGCGGATGG
>ERZ1740058.32-NODE-32-length-109105-cov-7.506309_pt1 | contig 109105 bp, 102 predicted proteins | sample MGYA00581745_ERZ1740058 | MGnify/ENA primary metagenome ERZ1740058 (study PRJEB43018, sample SAMN04849742) | marine metagenome | isolation source: floating plastic debris | place: Pacific Ocean | collected 2008-08-30 | study: EMG produced TPA metagenomics...
TCTACAATTTCACAAATCTTTACATAATGATTGATAATGTTCTCTTGGCCAGTAATACCCTCTTTGGCCATCAAAGAAGGGTTGGTAGTAACCCCATCCAAAATACCTAGGTCATGGGCTTCTTTGATTTCATCAAGGTTGGCTGTGTCTATAAAAAACTTCATAAGTTTGCTCAGTAATAAGTGAATGTTGTGTAATTGCTTTGATGTAAATTTAGTAAAATTGTGTTTGGGCTGGTACTGCTTTTGTGCTTTTATCAGAAAATTCTTATCTCTGTGTATCGTCTGTTTTCCCTACTTTCTTTATTTATACTTTTATGGTTGTACGCTTGCTCTTCAAGTGATTTGGAACGCCTCTACTAACAAAAGCCACAAATGATTGTCATACAGCCTTTTGCTACTGTAGATACAGCTCACGTGAATGAGGTAAAAAAAGCGCTTTCGCAACACTATGCCCTTCAAGTAGTAATACTTCCTACACAACCCCTTCCACGTACTGCCCAAACCCAATACATTCCTGAGATTGCCCGATTGGGGCTAGGCAATCGCTATCGCGCTGATACACTGCTTAGACACCTCAAAGCTATGAAGCCCAAAGGTGCTGATTACATTATAGGACTTACCAATCAAGATATTTCTTCTACCAAACGGATAAAGGGTAAGATTAAACACCCTACTTGGCTTTATACTGACTGGGGACTTTTTGGTTTAGGGGCTAGACCTGGTGAAAGTTGCGTGGTATCTACCTTTCGATTGTATCGATATACTGACGAAGCGGGTATGCGCAAGCGCTTGAGGAAAATTGCTATACACGAAATAGGTCATAATATAGGATTGAGGCACTGCCCAAAGGCACATTGTCTTATGCGCGATGCGTTAGAAAAGATGCAAACCATTGATGAGGCAAAAGAAGCGCTGTGTGATAGTTGTAGAAGGATTGTAAAAAAGCGCATTCAATAAAAAAGGCGAAGCCACATCACACCGCTCAACCACTTACCCTTGCTGTATATTCCAACCCTGGGGGAGTTCAGCAGGAGCTGGTTGTGCAGCTCGCCATTACAAAATTAGTAATTTATATTTGAAAACCCAAACCAAAAAAGCAGGCTATTTGTACTACTACACTCTATTTTTTCGCCAATTGGAAGTAGTAGCGACACCATTAGGAGAAGGTTGTGCTGTTGTTGCTTGACGCGCTTCTAAGAGCTTGGCAGCAACGATGCTAACAACTTCTATTTCTTCTTGTGTAAGTGTTACTTGTAGGGATGCAGGGGTAAAAAACTTCTGCACAAAGTTCGTATCAAACTTACCCGATACAAACGCCTCGTGTCCTAATACGAAATCGCAGAAAGGCAATGTAGTTTCTATTCCCGTAATTTTGTATTCTGCAATAGCACGGCGCATTCTGGCGATGGCTTCCGTACGGTCTTTCCCAAAAGCAACCAGCTTGGCAATCATGGGATCGTAATAAATAGGTATTTCCATCCCCTGCTCGAAGCCATCATCTACCCGTACGCCTAGTCCTTGTGGACGTACATAGGTTTTGAGCTGACCAATGTCAGGTAAGAAATTATTCTTGGGGTCTTCTGCATATACACGTACCTCTAAGGCGTGACCTCGAATCTGTAAATCTTCTTGTTGAAAGCTGAGTGATTCGCCTTGAGCTATTTTGATTTGTTCTTTTACCAAATCAATCCCAGTGATCATTTCTGTGACAGGATGCTCCACTTGTAGGCGTGTATTCATCTCCAAGAAGTAAAAATTGAGCTGCTCATCCATCACAAACTCTACAGTACCTGCATTATAGTAGTTACAAGCCTGTGCTACTTTGATAGCGGCGTCCCCCATCGCTTGTCGAACGGCAGGCGTAAGCACCGCAGAAGGCGCTTCTTCAATTACCTTTTGGTGGCGTCGCTGAATAGAACACTCTCTTTCAAATAAATAAACTAGATTTCCTGCTTGATCGCCTAGTATCTGAATCTCTATGTGCTTGGGAGAAGTAATGTATTTTTCAATAAACACGGAGTCATCTCCAAAGGCAGATACTGCTTCACTGACGGCTCTTTCCATTTGTTCGTCAAAATCTTCTTCTTTTTCTACCAAACGCATCCCCTTTCCACCACCGCCTGCACTGGCCTTTATCAAAATAGGATAGCCTATTTCCTTAGCTATTTTTTTAGCTGCTGCTCTATCAGTAATGGCACTAGGCGTACCGGGAACTAACGGAACGTCAAACTTACTGACAGCTTCTTTTGCGGCTAGTTTACTACCCATTACCTCAATTGCCTCAGGAGAGGGCCCGATAAAAGTCAACCCAGCTTCTGCTACCTGCCTAGCAAAGGTGGCGTTTTCTGACAAAAATCCATAGCCTGGATGGATGGCATCTACGTCGAGTTGTTGGCAAATGGCTATGATGGCTTCACCCTTAAGATAGGATTCAGCAGAAGGTGCTTCTCCAATCCATACTGCCTCGTCAGCGAAGCGTACATGCAATGCCTCTCTGTCGGCTGTACTAAATATCGCTACCGTCTTGATTCCCATTTCTTTTGCTGATCGCATTACCCTCAACGCAATTTCACCCCTATTGGCTACTAGAATTTTGTTTATTTTTTTCATTATGCTGTTTATTTGAAGATGAAAAATAAGGATTTAATTTTTTAAAAAGAAAAAGAGTTTTAACTTCCTCAAAATAGCCTAATACCTTATGAAACGACTCACAAGCTTATTATTATTTGCTTTACTTCCTTGGATGGGCTGTAAAGAAGAGAACCAGATTTACAAAAACATTATTGATGATTTTCCGCAGGGGGAGTGGTTACCAGATCGAACGCTTTCCTTTGAATTTGAGGTTGACAATGCAGAAACAGCTTACAACTGTTTTATTTTGTTGAGGCACGCTTACGGATTCAGGGAGACTACCATTCCACTTGATGGTCTACTCATTACACCTTCAGGGGAGGAGCAACCTTTTTCGACGGTAGTAGCAGTAAGAGAGGGAGAGGAGTATTTATCTTCTTGTATGGGTGATCTTTGTGACTTGGAAATGATCCTTACTAATCTTTCTCCTGTAGAGCAAGGTACTTACAAGATAAGTCTTTCTCAAGAACGCCAGCTTGCTGGTATTCTATCCATTGGTTTACGTGTTGAAACCAAGGAAAACTAAGAAGTCGTTTGAACTTTATTTCTCAGTTTTCTTAAGGGTTCTTTTCATTTATGTTTCCCGATTTTATCAGACGCTCGCTGTGTCTTGCGGGCTGACCCAAACACTTGCGATGTTTGTCCTCTCATAGAAGTACTTCGCCTAAACAAAAGTACCTCCTCATAAATACAAAAACCAAGCAGCCTCTAAGGGTAGCCTCATACAAGAAAAAAGGCACTCTCGTAAGAGTGCCCTTCCATATAAAATATTGTATTTCTACTTATGTAGTGACTAGTCTAGAATCTCAGTGATCTGACCAGCACCTACAGTTCTACCTCCTTCGCGGATCGCGAAACGTAACCCTTTTTCCATCGCTACAGTATTGATCAACTTCACTTCGATGGTAAGGTTATCACCAGGCATCACCATCTCAACACCATCAGGTAGTTTGATTTCTCCTGTTACGTCAGTAGTTCTTAAGTAGAACTGAGGACGATACTTGTTAAAGAAAGGTGTATGACGACCACCCTCTTCTTTAGAGAGTACATATACCTCTGCCTTGAAGTGAGAGTGAGGAGTAACTGTACCAGGCTGGCAAATTACCATTCCTCTTTTGATTTGCTCCTTGTCGATACCTCTTAGTAGAAGTCCTACGTTATCACCAGCTTCTCCTCTATCCAAGATTTTACGGAACATCTCTACCCCTGTCACAGTGGACTTAAGGTTTTCAGCACCCATTCCTAGGATATCCACAGAGTCACCTGAGTTGATTACACCTCTTTCGATACGACCAGTTGCTACTGTACCACGACCTGTGATAGAGAATACATCTTCTACAGGCATCAAGAAAGGTTGGTCTACCAAACGCTCAGGAAGAGGGATAAAGCTATCTACTGCCTCCATTAACTCGTCTACTGTTTTCACCCACTGATCTTCGCCATTTAAAGCACCTAATGCCGAACCTTGGATAACAGGAATGTTATCACCGTCAAATTTATAAAAGCTTAGTAGTTCACGAATTTCCATCTCTACTAGTTCTAATAGTTCAGGATCGTCTACTAAGTCTACTTTATTCATGAAAACAACGATTTGAGGTACCCCTACCTGACGAGCCAATAGAATGTGCTCACGAGTTTGAGGCATAGGCCCATCCGTAGCCGCTACTACTAGTATAGCACCGTCCATCTGCGCAGCTCCTGTTACCATGTTTTTTACATAGTCAGCGTGACCAGGGCAGTCTACGTGTGCGTAGTGTCTGTTATCTGTTTGGTACTCTACGTGAGAAGTATTGATCGTAATACCTCTTTCTTTTTCTTCAGGCGCATTATCAATAGAAGAGAAATCCTTTAGTTCTGCTAGTCCTTTATTAGAAAGTACAGTTGTAATAGCAGCCGTTAAGGTAGTCTTTCCGTGGTCTACGTGACCAATAGTTCCAATATTTACGTGAGGTTTAGAACGGTCAAAAGTTTCTTTAGCCATATTTGAAAAATCCTCTTTTTAAAATTTATTTTGATAAACTTGTTTAATTTAGTTAAACTGCCTTTGAGCCAATGACGGGATTTGAACCCGTGACCCCTTCCTTACCAAGGAAGTACTCTACCCCTGAGCTACATCGGCTTAAGAAGAGTATGTATGCTTTTTCCTAGAAAAATACTTTTATACTTATTAAAAAGAGCGGGCGACGAGATTCGAACCCGCGACCTACAGCTTGGAAGGCTGTCGCTCTACCAACTGAGCTACGCCCGCTTATTAAAAGTATTCTAGTGTGGGGAGTGGAGGATTCGAACCTCCGAAGGCATACGCCAGCAGATTTACAGTCTGCCCCATTTGGCCACTCTGGTAACTCCCCTAATACCTTATCATCGTTTCAAAGAATATACAATCTACTTCATAGATTGTTTTAACGAGTTGCAAATTTAGACTCTTTTTCATTTTGATCAAATATTTATTTGACTTTTTTTCATCTGCGTTTTAATATGAGATAAGCCTTCTTTCTCTAGGGGAGTATTTATAAAGTTTTTTTAATATAAAAGGTTTCTTTACCAATTTCTAGAATAGGTTGCAAAAAAGACAAATGTTTTATTACTTTAGCTCCATGAGTTTACGCTTAATATTATAAAGTATGTCACATTTAGATTATGTAAAAGATGTAGAGGAGGCCTTAAAGCAATTGGGGGCAGACCCCAAAGATGCGAAAGCCAGCCTACCTGGTAGTTGGATTGTGAAGAAAGGTTCTGCAAGCATCACTATTACGCTCAACTCCTCACCTGGTGCTGAAGGTGAGCAAAATACTATCTCTATGAACTGCCGCCTAATGGATGTACCGAGACGCAAACAAAGAGAGTTTTTTAGACGATTGTTAGAGTTGAATCATTCTTTTATTAGTGAGCGTTTCGAGCTCTTTGATGAGGGCGTATTTCTATCATCCGTTCGGCATTTGGAGGGTCTGGCTACCGAAGAGGTAATTGCTATGATTAATGATATTTCCGAGACTGCAGACTTCTGGGATGACAAACTAATTGCTGAGTTTATGTAACATACAACGTTGAAAAGATTTTTTTACTTTCTTTTGAGTACACTTAGTGTGGTATGTAGTGGCTATGGACAAGTCGAGCCACTACCTGTTTATACCTCATCAAGTTTAGTCATTCAACCCATCACCCCTCAGGTTTTTTTACATACTTCTTATCTAGCTACTGACAAGTACGGCAAAGTGCCCTGCAATGGTATCCTGTACAGAGAGGGCAATACAACCGTTGTATTTGATACACCTACGGATAATGCTACCTCAGAGGAGCTTATTAGTTGGATCAATGACGAATTACAATGCCAAGTAAAAGCAGTGATTGTCACCCATTTTCATGCAGACTGTCTGGGAGGGCTGGACACCTTTCATAAACGGAAAATTGCCTCTTACGCCCACCAGCATACCATTGCTTTAGCGAAGGAAAAAGGAAGTAGTGTTCCTCAGTATGGTTTTGAGACGTCACTTGTAATGGTACTAGAAAATAAGAAAGTAGTAAGTAGCTTCTTCGGGGAGGGGCATACACCAGATAACATCGTTGGGTACATTCCAGATGAGTCGCTTTTATTTGGAGGTTGCCTTATAAAAGCATTAAACGCCACTAAGGGTAATCTAGCGGATGCTAATACGGAAGCTTGGTCAGCTACTGTATATAATATTAAGGAGCATTACCCTTCTCTCAAATATGTAGTACCTGGACACGGTAAAATGGGTGATACTACCTTACTAGACTACACTGTACAGTTGTTTGAGTAGCTCAACTTGCTCACCCTAGTAGCTTTCCTTATCGTTGGGGAAGTCCACTTCTTTGATATCTTTAATGTAATTTTTTACAGCATCACTCATCACTGTATGTAAATCTGCATAACGGCGTAGAAAACGAGGACTAAAGTCTTTATTAATCCCTAACATATCGTGTAAAACCAACACTTGACCGTCCACACCATTACCAGCACCGATCCCAATAACAGGAGCATCGATCGCAGTGGCTACTTTTTGCGCCAAATGTGCAGGAATCTTTTCTAATACAATGGCAAAGCAGCCTGTGTCGTCTAGTAACTTACCATCGTGGATGAGTTTAGCTGCTTCTGCTTCTTCTTTGGCTCTCACCGTATAGGTACCAAATTTATAAATAGACTGCGGAGTAAGTCCTAAGTGCCCCATTACAGGAATACCTGCGCTCAAAATACGCTCGATTGATTCTTTCACTTCAGCGCCTCCTTCTAGTTTTACGGCATGCGCACCAGATTCTTTCATGATTCGAATAGCAGAGCTGAGGGCTTCTTTGGAATTACCTTGGTACGAGCCAAAAGGGAGGTCTACTACCACCAGTGAACGCTTTACGGCTCTTACCACCGAAGAAGCATGGTAGATCATCTGGTCGAGTGTAATAGGAAGGGTAGTTTCATGACCTGCCATGACATTAGAGGCAGAGTCACCTACTAAAATTACATCTACTCCTGCCTCATCTACGATTTTGGCCATAGAAAAATCATAGGCGGTAAGCATGGAGATTTTCTCTCCCTTCATTTTCATTTCTTGTATAGTATGCGTAGTAACACGCTTTATGTTGGTATGTACTGACATAGGTTTTTAGGGTTGCTGTTCTATTCTTAGCCCAATTGTTAGTAGATCAGGTAGCGGACTCTGTCGCATATACTGCTTTACTTTGAAGGTATATTCTCCAGCCGCTGGGAATTTATAGTTGGGTAATGCCATTAGCTGATGTTCGTATATATCACCAATCCCTCGACCATAAGGCTTTCCTGTTTTCTCGTCCATCAACGTAATATTTTGTAATTGCTGATCGATCACTTTGCCAGTACTATCTTCGAGATAGTAAGTAACATACAGGTTGTAGTAAGGGTAAGAAAGCGTATTACGAATATTATAGTAAAGGTTGTAAGGTACAGTGGCCTCGTCGATCTCAAAACGAAAGGTCATCAAGGAATCTGCATACCATTTTCCTTCTTTTATATCAATGTTTTTTTCATAAAAACGTGCTTGGTCGCAAGCAGTCATCCCTGCCAGAAAAATCACACCCAAGCATAAAAAGTAGTTTATACTACGAGCGCTTCTTAACATTTTTCTTACGTTGGTTCTGTGCTTTCTTATTAGTTACCTGAGGGTTTTTCTTATCTTTTTTGACTTGCCCTCTTTTGTTTCGCCGCTTTCTTTTTCGGTTTCTGTTAGCATCTATTTTTTTGTGGAAAGCTTCTGCCTCTAGTTCCATGACCTCTTCAAAGTCCTTCTTCACTTCCTCTACTACATTTCCTAGGTTTTCAGGCATTTCTCCTTTCTCATTCATAGCTAAGATTTCTTTTACCTGCTCTATGGTAAGAGGATGCCAGCTATTTTCTGATTCATAGCCAAACCACATCAACTTCTTAAAAATATCTGTTTTTTTGAGAAAAGCATTGCCTTGTGCAGTTTTAAGAGGCTTTTCTATAGTGGGAATATCCTTAAGCGCCTCTACATAGGTTTCCAACTCATAATTAAGGCAGCACTTTAACCGCCCACATTGCCCTGAAAGCTTACTAGGGTTGAGCGACAGGTTTTGGTAACGGGCGGCAGAGGTGGGTACGTTCTTGAAATCAGAAAGCCAAGTAGAACAACACAGTTCACGACCACAAACCCCTAGCCCTCCTAGGCGACCTGCTTCTTGGCGTAAGCTGATCTGCCGCATTTCTACACGAATTTTAAATTCAGCAGCCAGCACTTTAATTAATTCACGAAAATCTACCCGCGCATCTGCTGAGTAGTAAAAGGTAGCTTTGCTGTTATCTGCTTGGAACTCCACATCTGAGAGTTTCATACTAAGCTTAAAGTCTTGAATGATTTGCCTTGTGCGAAACATAGTAGGCATTTCTCTCGCCTTTGTTTCTTTATGTCTGTCTAGGTCTGTTTCGGTAGCAAGGCGGTATATTTCCAGCACGACGTCTTCTTCTTTTATCTTCTTCTTGAGCATTTGTAGCCTTACCAGTTCTCCTTGTAGAGAAACGTGCCCTACATGATAACCCGTACCCATATTTACCGCTACGGGATCTCCCGGAAAAAGGTCTAGTTGATGTGTATTTCGAAAAAACTCTTTCCTTCCATTCTTAAACCGTACTTCTATCACATCAAATTGCTGATCGACTGGTAAGTCCATGTTACTCAGCCAGTCAAACACATTCATTTTATTACATCCACCAGAGGCACACCCGCCTTTTTTTTTATCAGAAGACCCACAGCCTCCAGTAGAACAACTTGTACATCCCATTTTTCTTCTTTTTATAGATTTAAAGAAAAAACCATTACACTTGTGTGCATTAAACTTCTTGTAAATCTGCTCCTATATCTTTTCTATAATATTTTCCTTCAAATTGGATTTGCTCCGCTACCTTTCTAGAGGCTTGAAGCGCCTCGTCCATACTTTTTCCTAAAGAGGTAATCGCTAATACGCGCCCTCCGTTTGTTACGAGCTTCTCGTTATGATAAGCTGTACCAGCATGAAAAACGATGCTCTCTTTTACCTGTGCTAGCCCTTCGATTACTTTCCCCTTTTCATAGGCTTCTGGATAACCTCCTGATACCAATACTACGGTCGTTGCCGTTTGTTCCTCAACCGTAAGTGGTGTTTTGTCGAGGGTCTGTTGTGCAGTAGCCTGCAATAAAGTAACTAAGTCTGTTTGTATACGTGGTAATACTACTTGCGTCTCTGGATCGCCCATACGTACATTATATTCAATGACATACGGTTCATCTCCTACCTTCATCAGCCCTATAAATAAAAATCCCTTGTAGTTTATTTGGGCTGCTTGTAACCCTTTGAGTGTAGGCTGAACAATTTTTGCTTCCACCTTTTGCATAAAAGCGGCATCGGCAAAAGAGACGGGCGAGATAGCTCCCATTCCACCAGTATTTAGTCCTGTGTCTCCCTCACCAATGCGTTTGTAATCTTTGGCTGATGGTAGTATTTTATAATGTTTACCATCTGTAAGTATGAATACAGATAGTTCTATGCCTGAGAGAAATTGCTCTATCACCACTTTTTGACTTGCTACGCCAAACTTTTCTTCCAGTAGCATTTCTTTAAGTATTTCTTTTGCCTCCGTGTGTGTGTCACAAATGATCACGCCTTTACCGGCTGCTAACCCGTCTGCCTTTAGTACAATAGGCAGTGGATGTTTTTCTACGTAGGCTATTGCTGCGTCATATTGAGCAACGGTGAAAGTGGCATACTGCGCAGTAGGAATTGCCTGTTCTTGCATAAAACGCTTCGCAAAATCTTTACTGCCCTCTAGTTGGGCTCCTGCTTGGGAAGTACCAATGATTTGTACGGCTTGTAGCGCAGGTTGTTGTTGAAAGAAATCGATGATGCCATTTACCAAAGGAGCCTCTGGCCCTACGACTACTAAATCTATCTTTTTTTCTATGCAGAGTTGCGCAATGGCTGTAAAATCATCGAGGAGGATACTTACATTTTCAGCTATTTGTGCTGTACCAGCGTTGCCTGGCGCTACATATAGTCTTTCACAAGAGGTACTTTGTTTTATTTTCCAAGCAAAAGCATGTTCTCTTCCACCACTGCCCAGTATGAGTATATTCATCGTTTATCCAAGCTAACTTTATGTTATACTATCTACAAATTTAAAATTATTTTGGTAAAGCCCCGAAGATTCCTCTCTTTGAAGTAATAAATTGAAAAATGAGGGTTTAATATCTCCCTGATCGTTCATATTCGGTTACTTTTCCTTTTGTATTCCACTCTCTGAGGGTGTAGGGTTCAACGTTTTCCACCAAGGCGTTTTTAGGATGTTGTATTTCTCGCTTTCGTTGACCACTGGAGTAATACTCCATCCACCTACCTACTTTTTGGTCGTTTTCGTAGGCGCCCTTTTCTGCTAGAAAACCATTTTTGTAGTAGCGATAATACATGCCATCGCGTTTACCATACTTGATAGGAATGACTTCTTTTAACTTTTTTTGTTCTGTATCAAAGTAAGTACGTTCTGAATCTTTCTGCCAACCCCTGAAATAGGTAGTCTTATCGAGCAAAATATGGTCACGGTCCATCGCATCTCTGCCGTATTTTTCCCATCGGCCGTGTTTGGCGCCTATATAGTAAAAGCCTCTTTCTACTACTTTGTCACCTCTTCTACGTTCGTAAGGGCCATGCAGTATTCTAGCGCTTCCTTTTTTTACTTTTTTATAGTTGGTTTCATAGATCGCACGCTTTTGTGGGTAAAACCAAGCAATATTTTCTATGTACTTATTAGGTGCTTCGAACTCTTTGAGGTAGTGAAATATCTCGATGTAGCTTCCGTTCTTTACGAAGCTTTTACGCACTTTTTTTCCGTAATAAACTTTTTTCTTAGCTTTCCGCTTCTTTTTTTTCTTGTCTTTCTTCTTCGTATTTTCCAGCTCTACTTGTAAATCTGGAATACTATCTGTCTCTATGGCATTAATACTTTCTTCCTGCGCATAGGCACTATTGAAAACTACCAATAAGATGAGTATATATAGTCGAGAATTCATGTGAATGTATTTACTCAATCAAAATGAATGATTTTTATCTGACTTACAAAGAAACAAAAATTATACGATAGTAGGTTGCATAGAAAAGCTATAAAAGTGAATACTTTTATAGCTAGTAAACGATCAGTCTTTTATGGTGCGCTATTATCTACCGCTAAACTGGTTTTTGAGTTGATCATCGAGTGTCTCTGCCCAGAACTCCAAGTCGGCAATACAGGTACGCACCTCTTCGTAGTCAATACCATTAATATCTCTTTCGTAAGTGGCACATACAGTATCTGAATCAGGCATTACAGTAAGCTTTACACCTAGCTTAGAGTCATTTAGCTCTAGTAGATGTCTGTAAAACTTTGCCTCATCTGTTGCAGGGATTTGTAGCAAAGGGGAGAAAACTCTAAGAAAATAACGTTGAGAACCATCCTGCATAGAGACACCTTGTATTAATACTAACACCTCTATTTCAGCAGAGCCGAGTGTCCAATACCACGCTTTGCGCTCAACATTGTAAGTATCTTCTACGCTCAAACCTACAGACTGTACGTACTGATTGATCATACCTTCTACTTGCTGTAATGTTGCCATTTTTTTGATGTAGTTAGTTTTGAATAATTCACTTGAATTAGCGTATAAAGAACAAGTAGAAATACAAACTTGCTAGAAAGTTCCTTAGGGTTAGTGTACAGATGGCATAAAAAAACTACAAAAGTAGATGCTTTTGTAGTCTGTTTGTAGATTACTAATATGTATTATCTACCGCTAAACTGATCTTTAAGTTGGTCATCGAGTGTGTCTGCCCAAAACTCTAAATCAGCAATGCAAGTGCGTACCTCCTCATAATCGATACCATTAATATCTCTTTCGTAAGTTGCATACACCGTGTCTGAGCCAGGCATTACGGTAAGCTTTACGCCTAATTTAGAGTCGTTTAATTCTAGAAGATGTCTGTAAAACTTCGCCTCATCCGTTTTAGGGATCTGTAGCAAAGGGGAGAAAATTCTGAGGAAATAGCGTTGAGAGCCATCTTGCATAGGGATACCTTGTATAAATACCTCTATCTTAGCAGAGCCGATTGTCCAGTACCACGCTTTACGCTCAGCATTGTAAGTGCCTTCTACCGTTAAGCCTACAGACTGTACGTATTGGTTAACCATTTCCTCCACTTGTTGTATTGTTGCCATCCTGCTGATTTAGTTAAGTAAGTTAGACATGAATGATTTAAATAAAACTACAGAAAATAAATGGAAATGCAAACTTATTGAGGGAGTTCCGCTATAATCGTTTCGCCCCCTACTGTTTTGTCTCCTATCTTTACCTGAACTTTTGATTCTAGTGGTAAAAAGACATCTACACGAGAGCCAAATTTAATGAAGCCAAACTCTGCCCCTTTCGCTACAGGCTGACCCTCTTTTACATACCATTTAATGCGTTTTGCTACTGCACCTGCAATCTGACGCATCAGTACTTTAATGCCTTTCGGAGAAGTAATGACCAAGGTGGTTCTTTCATTCTCCGTACTCGATTTAGGGTGCCAAGCGACCAAATATTTCCCCTTGTGGTATTTGAAATACTCAACAGTACCATCTATAGGATTTCGGTTGACGTGTACGTTTAGCGGAGACATAAATATAGATACCTGAATACGCTTTTCATTCAGATACTCTGGTTCTTGTGTCTCTTCTATTACTACTACTTTTCCATCTGCAGGAGCAATTACTTGATGCTCCCCTTGAGGTATAACTCTACGCGGATTACGGAAAAATTGTAGGGTAAATAGGTAGAAAATGAGACTCACTATAATTACTATATTCTGCACCACAATTTGCGTGGGGAAAAAATAGATAATCGCCACATTGATAGCCGACAGCAAAACTAAAAGTGTAAATAGTAAGGTATGCCCTTCTCTATGAATCATATGTATGTCGTTTACTACTAATTATCTGTAAAATTAGTAAAAATTGAGGTTTGAAGTCAAAATAATCTTAAAAATAAGGCAATGAAAGGAGCCGCCAGCAATAGCCCATCAAAACGATCGAGAAAGCCACCGTGTCCAGGTATTACTGAACCAGAGTCCTTCACTTGGGTACTCCTTTTAAGTAAAGATTCTACTAGGTCGCCATAAGTTCCTGCAATGGTAATAATAACGCCCAAAACGTACCATTTCCAACTAGCTAAGTGGGTAAAGTAAATGGCTAGCATGGCCGCTACAATAGTGGCTAAAACGAAGCCTCCAATACTCCCTTCCCAAGTTTTCTTGGGAGAGACGCGCTCGAAGAGCTTCTTCTTACCAAATGCTTTTCCTACAAAATAGGCACCTGAGTCATTGGCCCATAATATAAAGAAAATACCCAAGGGTACTTGATAGGTATAGGTACTCTTGTTTAATAGCCACCCCGCTGCTTGAGGAGCCTGCTTAACAAAAGCCGTTTGTATAAAAAGTGCCCACGAAAAAGCGACATACAATACACCTAAGAAAGTGAAGGCTAAATTGAGAAAGGGCTGTTTGTCATCCTTATCATAAAGTTTTCCTACAAACGATAAGAAAGCTAAGCAAGGTACTATGTACCATAAAAGGAGGAAATCACTATTTTGAACGATCTCACTACCAAACACTACCCCTGTGACAATCCCTATCCCAAGTAAACAGCCCCATAAACGCATGGGCTTATAGCCTGCTTTCATCAGTAATGTATAAAACTCCCATTGGCTCAACAAAGCAATCAGAAGGAATAACAGGAAGAAGCTCCAAGCACCACTATAGATAGCACCTACGAGCATACCTGCTCCTATTAATCCTGCTATCACTCTTTGCCCTAGGTTGGAGAGCTTACTCAAAGGTGATTTCATCTTGTATAATTTTAAGCGCTCTGATCACGTCTTCTGCTTTTACAAATATTTCTTGTCCGCCAAACATGTTATAGGAAGAGTCCTGCTTATTAATGATGACTGCTATAATCTCACTATCCTCTAGTACTGCTTTTACAATACCTGCTTGGTAAGACTTGTCTGTCTCATATATTTTCTGCCAACGTACCATGAAACTTATTCTCTGGTTAAATAAACACGTTTCTTAAAAAGAAAAACAAGCGCTCCCGTCAATAGTAAAGAGACAAAAGCCGCCCACCAAGAAACTTGGCTAGAATCTTCTAAGTTGACAGAGGTAGCGCCTTGCTGATATAAATAAAGCGCTAGCAAGGTAGCACCATTATTAATAAAATGAGCAACGATAGGATACCACAGGTTTTGGGTCCATAAATAAAGGTAGCCAAAGAGCGCCCCTAGCAGTAAACGTGGAATAAAACCATAAAACTGTACGTGAATGGCCGAAAAAATAACGGCTACAAGCCATACAGCCCCATGATGATAGCGACGACCAAAGTGCTGTATGAGAAAATTCTGCAATAAACCTCTGAACAACAGTTCTTCACCGACGGCTGGGATCACTGCAATGACTACCAGCGCTATTAAAAACTGGGTCACACTAGGAAAGTCTGTCAAAAATATGGTAAGTGCCTTTAGGTTTTCTTCTTTTTGCTGAATGTAGCTTTCCACCTCGCTTAGTGCTGCTGGCAGTTGCATTTGCGCATTGAGGTAAGCAGTATAGCTGATGAAGGGCACTACGAAGAGAACCATCAAGACCACCAACATCACTAGAAAAGCACTGGTTCGCGTTTGTGCTACCAAAGGATTCTCTACATTTTTTTCTATGAAATGGACATAAATAAGTGGAGCTAATACAAAACCACCCAAGGCTGTAAAAGCTTGTAGTAGCATAATGCCCGTCCAAGCACCGTCTACTTCTGTACCTAGTGTGGGGTTATTCAAAATGTAGGCAATTTCTTCTGTCTGTAGAAGGTCGGTGACAGTTACAAGATAAGTAGCAATCCCTTGCATCAATAGCATACAGCCAAATACCAACAGCGTAAGTACCAATAATCTAAATAATAACGGGCGATACAATCTTTCTGTAGAATTGTTCGTCATCTCGTGTAAATGTGTTAAATTTGCCTCTGCAAAACTAAGTAAAATTGTCAGATTGTAGGTGATAAGTGTTTGAAAATTCCTGATCAAGCGCTTTATCTCTCCTTTCTCAATTGACTATTTGGGATAACTATGATTAAAATTGGCTCTATTCAACTAGGTGAATTTCCTTTATTATTAGCTCCTATGGAAGATGTAAGCGATCCTCCTTTTCGTGCGGTATGCAAGGCCAACGGAGCAGATATGATGTATACAGAGTTCATTTCTTCGGAAGGACTTATCAGAGATGCTGTAAAAAGTAAGCAAAAGCTTGATATTTTTGAGTACGAACGTCCCATTGGGGTGCAACTGTTCGGCAGTGACGTTGAAACGATGTCCACCTGTGCCGAAATCGCTACACAGGTGAACCCAGATTTAATTGATATTAACTATGGTTGCCCTGTGAAAAAAGTAGCTTGTAAAGGTGCAGGAGCTGCTTTGCTACAGGACATCCCAAAAATGGCGGCGATGACCGCTGCTGTGGTAAAATCTACCAAGCTACCCGTTACTGTCAAGACGCGGCTAGGTTGGGATGACTATACGAAAAATATTGAAGAGGTAGCCGAGCGCCTACAAGATGTGGGTATTCAAGCGCTTACCATTCACGGGCGTACCCGTAAACAAATGTACAAGGGCGAGGCGGACTGGACACTCATTGCGAAGATCAAGGAAAACCCTCGCATTCACATTCCTATTTTTGGGAATGGCGACATTGACTCGCCTGAGAAAGCACTCTTGTACAAAAATAAATACGGGGTAGACGGGATTATGATTGGTCGGGCAGCGATTGGCTATCCTTGGATTTTCCGTGAAGTAAAGCACTACCTCACAACAGGAGAGCACCTAGCCAAACCTACGCTCGAAGAGCGCTTGGCAGTTTGTAGACAACATCTTGACTTTTCGGTACGATGGAAAGGTGAAAAACTAGGTATTTTTGAGATGCGCCGTCATTACACGCAATATTTTAGAGGTTTTCATCATTTTAAACCTTTTAGAATCCGTCTAGTAGAAGCCCCTACGCAAGCAGAAGTATTGACTATTCTTGAGGAAGTAGAAGCGTATTATGGAGAGGTGTATGTGTAATGGTATAGTTGATAAGTAGCAGCGAGTCTTAGAGTGTGTTTAAATTTTTCCTAACTACCTATTTTTAAGATCGGTATAACTGCGTAGGCCTGGAAATCCAGCGGGGAGGTGGGATGGTTTGTGGGTAGAAGCTTTGGATTTTCTTGATTTTTTGGTTCGTTTTTCATCAAGGAAAAATGAACGGAAGACAAATTGAAGCATAAGTGATGAAAATTCCGTGAAATATTAATTATGCAGAATTTAATTTTTAGACACTATCTTAGTCATTTGTTAGAACCGAAACGAAGTGTAGCTCAGCGTAGCTAAAAAAGTTTAAATAACCTTTCAGTTTCAACACATATTCTTCGTCTATTCTATCATAAAACAATTGATTTTTTTGTGCAAAACCTATGAGTTTCTCTGTTTCTTTTGCTTTGTTTTGGTGTTTTGTTTCAGCCACTGGGCTTGCTTTCTGGCTTGTTCTAAGGTAACGGGTAACTGCTTGGATAATTGGATCATGGCTAATACCGTTCTTTCCTGAAAGGATATTTTGTAATTCATTTTTTATTCTATGCCTAATCATACTAAATTTAAAAGTGAAACAGTCAGTGATATTTTTCAAATTCCTTCATGTTGGTTATCCTACTTCTTCACTATTGACTTTTTTTGGAATACCATGCTCCACTATGATGTCATAAACTATACTGGTTCACCACCCTCTTTGACAAGCTGCTTGCGTGCTTCTTGTAGTTTTTGCTTTTGCGCATCGCTTACAATAGGATAGCGAATAGAAAGCTGTCCAAAGCGATGACAGATGATGTTGGCAATCACCAAGCGGGTATACCACTTGTTGTCAGCAGGTACAATAAACCAAGGCGCTTCTTCTGTAGAGGTTTTACTAATGGCCTCTGCATAGTATTGCTGGTACTGCTCCCAGTAACCTCTCTCCTTCAAGTCACTCAACGAAAACTTCCAGTTTTTCTCTGGATTGTCTATCCTTTCTAAGAATCGAAGCCGTTGCTCTTCCTTAGAAAGATGCAAGAAGAACTTAACCACGATTGTACCGTTCTGTGCTAGGTTTTTTTCAAAACGTCGTATTTGCTCAAAACGATTTTCCCAGAAACGGTCGTCTATTTTATCCACGCTGTCTACGTAAGGAATATTTTCTTTTAAAATATACTCAGGATGGACGCGGGTCACAAGTACGTTCTCGTAGTGTGAACGGTTATGGATGGCGATTTCACCTCTTGCAGGAAGGGCTTGCATGTGCCGCCAAAGATAATTGTGGTCTAGCTCTTTACTATTGGGTGCTTTGAAGCTGTATACTTTCACGCCCGAAGGGTTCAACCCAGCTATTACGTGTTTGATAGCGCTGTCTTTCCCCGCAGCATCCATCGCTTGGAAAACGATAAGTATGTTATAACGGTTGTGCGCGTATAGGGTATCTTGTGTAGCGGCCAAGCGTTGTTTACTGTCTTTGAGTAATAATTTCGCCTCTTTCTTGTTAAGCTTTTCCCCTTCATAAGCCGTTGGGCGATTGGCTAAATCAATCACCTGACCCGGTACAGCTAAAAAATTTTCTACGTTGATTAATTTTTCTTCTGTAATCATATGCTTAGTATTTTTACCATATCGATCAAAGTTTGGCTAATTGGTTTTTCTTTACCAATCGCTTCTTCAAAAGGGGTGTACACCAGTTGGTCATTACAGACACCCACCATTGCATTTTTCTTCCCCGAAAGTAGTCCCTCTACTGCTCCTAAACCCAAACGACTTGCCAAAATACGATCGCGTGCGGTAGGAGAGCCTCCTCGTTGAATATGCCCTAGCGTAGTCACACGCATATCGAACTGATCAGAGACTTTCTGTTTGATTTTCTTGGCGATTTCAGTAGCATTTCCCTCTTCATCTCCTTCGGCTACGATGATAATAGAAGAAGTCTTTGAACTGCGCCATCCTTGCTTTAGGGTTTGTATTACTTCTTCTATCGTAGTGGTTGTTTCTGGTACCATCACCAACTCTGCGCCTCCTGCAATCCCACAAAAAATACCGATGTAGCCTGCATCACGCCCCATTACTTCTACAAAGAAAATACGGTCGTGAGAATCAGCCGTATCCCTAATTTTATCAATGGCTTCCAAAGCGGTATTGACTGCTGTATCATAGCCAATGGTGTAGTCCGTACCGTATAAATCGTTATCAATAGTTCCTGGTGCGCCGATGGTTGGAATGCCAAACTCTTCATAAAAAGCCTTCGCCCCTGTGAAAGTACCATCTCCACCAATAGCTACCAATCCCTCTATACCTCTTTGTTGAAGTTGCTCAAAAGCCTTTGCACGCCCTTCCTTCGTCATAAACGCTTTGCTTCTAGCACTTTTTAAGATGGTACCCCCCTTCTGAATAATGTTACTTACGGCGGGTGAATCTAGGGGCATCAAATCCCCTTTTATCAGGCCGTCATAGCCTCTCAAGATGCCGTACGCCTCTATCTGATGATAAATAGCGCCTCTTACGGTGGCTCTAATACAGGCATTCATACCGGGAGCATCTCCTCCTGAGGTAAACACTGCGATACGTTTCATATATCATTTTTATGCTAAAACAGATAACAATTCACCGTCTTTCTCGTAGTTAAAGGTAGACTGGTACAGTTTATGTAAATTACGCCATTAAACCAAATTATATAATATGCTTTCCATACGAAAATATACGAAAGATTTACTGCTGTTTTTAGGGGTAAGTATTTGGTTATGGTCTTGTGTTAGTAGCAAGACTACGATGTTTCCAGAAAGGAAAAAGAAAGACAAGACAGCCGTAGCCAGTAGCAAGGGGAACAAAGCATCTGGTGATGTAAAAACGGTCATCAATACGGCAAGAAAGTACAGCGGAACACCTTACAAGTGGGGCGGTAATACCAAAAAAGGCATTGATTGCTCAGGGCTTACGTGCCAAGCCTATCAAGCGGTAGGCATCACCTTACCGCGTATTGCAGGCGACCAAATGAGAATGGGTAAAGCGGTAAACGCTAGTAAAGTACAACCAGGCGATTTGGTATTTTTTAAAGCGAGTAAGAATAGTAGTAATAAGATTACCCATGTAGGCATCGTGACGGATGTGAGCGATGGACAGGCCACTTTCATCCATGCTTCTACGAGTAAGGGCGTAATGGAAAGCCCACTCTATTCTAATTATTGGAAGCCACTGATTGTACGAGCGGTGAGGGTACTTTAATCTTCTAATCGAAAGGGACTAGCTTATAAAAAATTATGTGCGGTGGTCCTTCCCATCCCCTAAGTTTTTCTGCTAGTAACAAGAATTGTTTATTGAGCCCCGCAAGGGCGAAGACTTCTACTACCTCTATTTCCATAGGACGCTTGTAAACGTTCTCATAACGATGTTCATAAACTATCTTTTGCGTGGCTGGATCGGTAACCTGTATTCGTTCAATCACTGGTACAATCGTTTCTGCTATGTGATTGGTATCTATGGTAGTTGCCACCTTATAAGGTACTGGCTCGGTAGTTCTTATCTTATGTATAGGCTGCGTTATTTTATATTGCTTAAGCTGACTGCATAGCAGGCTTTCATTCGCTTTCCAAAACTCTTTTATATTCGAAAATTGATCTTCGTGTTCTGCCTCTATACCGCCATTGTAATTGTAGAGGACGGTATCTTTTTGAGTAGCTAGATCCAATACATGTAATTTAAAAAAATAACAACCACAGGCTTCATCAGGTGGCTCTACACCGTAGACTAGGTAGGTTTTATTCCAGCCTATCAGAAAGAGACGACTAGGCATAAGGTTTATATTAAGGGGAATGTATTCTCTGTAACGCTCCACGACGTACTCTGTGGGTACATCACAAACGCCTTGTGCCTTAGTAGAAGTATAAGCAACTAACAATAAGCTACTTAGGAGAAGCATTCTGATTATTTTCATATTACAATTTACACATTAATCACTAGTTTTGGTATAAAATAAGTCCTCCTCTCGTATTTATTTCTCGAAATTTTTACATTTACGTATACATCATTGAAAAGATTTATGCTTTTAGTAGGAGATCGTATCAGAAAAATACGGGAAGAACGTGAATACAGTCAAGAATACGTAGCAGAGCAATTGGGTATTTCGCAGAATGCTTACAGTAAGATAGAAATTAACCAAACCCAAAATTTTACACTGGAGAGATTAGAGAAGCTAGCGCAAATCTTTGAAGTGAGTATTGCTGATATATTGGGTGTAGAGCGCTCCTTACATATTTATAGTAATTCTGACCAACATTCAGATCAGATTAATAACCAAAATCAAGGCGATATTAATAAATATGAGTCACCTGAAGTGCTTGAGCTACTTCGTGCGGAGCTAAAAGCGATGCGTGAAGAGCGTAATAAGCTTTTGGAGATTATTAAACAGCTTACGGGGAAGTAGGTTTTGTTAGGAGTTGCATTTATCCCATCTTCAAGAAAAAATACCCTATATTTTCATTATAGGCGCTTGGCCCCTATCAAGTTATGACGAGGTCTCTGTTGTGGATAAAAGGCTTGAACTCTAGTTGATATGCTTTATTATGTTCTTTTATCTTGATATAACCGAGCCTTGCGAGCTCAACGAAGTTAAAAGAACCAAAAACCGACCAAAGGGAGCTCGGCGTAGCCAAATCAAGACTGTGGTGAAATTTGCTAAATTTTATTCGTTTCGCAGGAAAAGGCTAAACTCGCTGCGCTCAAACAGTAGCCTTTTCTTCACTGCTACACTTCTAAAATTTTTGACGCAATTTCACTAAGGTCAGAATATTGCAACTTCTTGGCAAGGTTTTACGACTTTTACAGTCATTGAGCTTCTGATAGGTAATACTTGTGTATTAGACGTATTGGAAAATGAGTTATATACATTAAACGATTTCTAAAACTTCTAAAGAAAAACCCTTGAAGGTCTTGAAGACCTTCAAGGGTTGGTGAAATGACAGCTTTATTATGTTATCTATACCTAAGAGCCTACACTTTCAAGCGTTTCTACTTTTACAGGAAGGGTGAAGTCATCCATGTCGAGTGTTACGCCTTCTTCTAATTGCTCTACTACCTCAAATTGAAGGGCTTGTACCTCTTCTGTGATGTAAGCTTTTTGGGTTACAAAGGCTTCGTTAGCTAGTGGATAGTCTACTTTTTGAAGTGTTATTTTAATTTTATCCACTACGTCTAGATTCATGTCTTTACGTAGGTTCTGAATACGATTGACCAGATCTCTAGCAATACCTTCTTGCTTTAGTTCATCGGTTAGCGTGATGTCAAGGGCTACGGTCAGACCTTGCTCGGTAGCTACCGACCATCCTTCTATTTCCTTGGCTTCAATCACTACGTCTTCTTGGGTAAGGGTAATGAAGCCGTCTGATATTTCAGCTTCGTAAAGTCCTTCTCGTTCTATTTTGGCGATGTCTTCCTTAGTAAATTGATTGATGACTGCTACGACTTCTTTCATCTTCGCTTTGTATATCTCGCCTAAACGCCTAAAATTTGGCTTGATACTCTTTACCAATATACCAGATGTGTCATCGATGTACACAATCTCTTTTACATTTACCTCTGCTTTGATCAGGTCTTCTACTTCTTGTAAGTATGCTTTAGTTGTGTTGTCTAAAACAGGTACCAAAATACGCATGAGCGGCTGCCGTACTTTTAGCTTTTCTTTTTTCCTGAGTGAGTGGGTAAGCGAACAAACACGCTGCGCCAAATCCATTTTCTGTTCTAAAGCTTCGTTAATGACTGCCCGATCGGCGGCTTGCCACGCTGTAAGATGTACTGAAAGCAAAGTAGCTTCCTGATGCTCGGTAAGGTTTTGGTAAAGCCAATCGGCAAAGAAGGGCGCAATGGGGCTCATCAGTTGTGATACACGGTACAAACAGGTGTACAATGTTTCGTAGGCAGCTTGCTTGTCAGTGGTCATCTCGCCTTTCCAGAAACGACGACGACTCAGCCGCACATACCAATTAGAAAGTTGCTCGGTAACAAAATCTTGGATGGCTCTGGCAGCTCTAGTAGGTTCATAAGCATCCAAAGCTTCTCCTACTTCTGTCATCAAAGAATTGAGCTTGGAAAGAATCCACTGATCGAGCTCTGTACGTTCCTGTACAGGTACTTGCTTTGCTTCCTCCATTCGCCAACTGTCGAGATTGGCGTAGAGCGCAAAGAAGTTATAAGTATTGTATAAGGTACCGAAAAAGCGACGTTGTACTTCGCCAATACCTGCTTCATCAAACTTTAGGTTGTCCCAAGGGTTGGCATTTTCTATCATATACCAGCGGGTCGCATCAGGGCCATATTTGTCTAGTATTTCAAAAGGATTGACAGCATTGCCCTTCGACTTAGACATCTTCTCACCGTTTTTATCCAACACTAAACCCGTAGAAACTACATTCTTAAAGGCTACTTGATCAAACAGCATAACCGCAATGGCATGAAGCGTAAAGAACCAACCTCTGGTTTGGTCGACACCTTCAGAGATGAAGTCCGCTGGGAAAGTAGGCGTTTCGCCAAATGGACGCTCGGAATTATCGCCCATATAGTGCCATTGGGCGTAAGGCATGGCACCTGAGTCAAACCAAACGTCAATCAGGTCTGTCTCTCGGTACATAGGCTTTCCTGTGTCGGATACCAACACTACTCGGTCTACATAAGGCCGGTGTAGGTCCATTTCGGTTATATTTTCAGGGTTGTCAAAACCTGCTTGTTTCGCCTTTTCTACTTCTTGCGCGAGTTCTTGTACAGAACCAATGCACTTCTCTTCTGTTCCTTCTTCAGTACGCCAAATAGGTAGCGGTGTTCCCCAATAGCGTGAGCGTGAGAGGTTCCAGTCTACCAAATTTTCTAGCCAATTACCAAAGCGTCCCGTACCTGTACTTTCGGGCTTCCAGTTGATCGTTTTATTAAGGTTTACCATCCGCTCTTTGAGGGTAGTAGTTTTGATAAACCAACTATCCAAAGGATAGTACAAAACGGGTTTTCCAGTACGCCAACAATGTGGATAGGTGTGGTTGTATCTCTCTACCTTAAAGGCACGGTTTTCTTCCTTAAGGATGATAGAGATAATGATGTCTGTATTCTTATAGTTGTCCTGTTTTTCGTCTTCGTTGAGGTAGTTTTTTACGTAAAAATCGTCGACTTCATAGGTTTTGTGTGCCTTGATGCCCAGTTCTTCCATTCTACGCTTCAAATGTGTACCTATTTGTGATACAAATTTCCCCTGTTTGTCTACCACAGGTACTTCCTTCCCTTCTTCGTCTTCTACCAACATGGCAGGAACATCAGCTTGTTTGGCTACACGGGCGTCATCTGCACCAAAGGTAGGTGAGGTATGGACGATACCTGTTCCGTCTTCTGTAGTAACAAAATCGCCTGCAATGACCCTAAAGGCTTTTTCATTATACAAGGTAGAAGTGACATAAGGCATTAGTTGCTCATAGTGTACACCCACTAGCTGCTCCCCTGTAAATTCTTGTACTACCTCAAAAGGAATTAGCTTATCGCCTGCCTTGTATTCTTGGAAGGGTATGTCTTTGGCTTTTTCTGAAAAATATTTTCCTAGTAACTCTTTGGCCAATACTACAGAGGCAGGTTGATGCGTGTAGGCATTGTAGGTTTTTACCTTTACATAGTTGATCTTCTCTCCTACGGTAAGTGCCATATTCGAGGGAAGTGTCCAAGGCGTGGTAGTCCAAGCCAAGATGAAGACAGGCTCCTCGGCTGTATCAAACAAGAAGGCGGACTGCTCATTATGCTTTACTTTGAACTGCGCTACGATAGAAGTATCTGCCACGTCTTGGTAAGTGCCAGGGTAGTTTAGCTCGTGGGAACTCAAACCTGTACCTGCCGCAGGTGAATACGGTTGAATGGTGTAGCCCTTGTAGAGTAAGTCTTTTTCGTAGAGTTGTTTAAGTAAGTACCAAAGGGTTTCTATGTAATCCTTCTCATAAGTAATGTAAGGATCATTGAGGTCCACCCAGTAACCAATGCGCTCTGTAAGCTCATTCCACTGGTCGGTGTAGGTCATCACGGTTTCCCTACACTTCTGGTTATAGTCTTCGATAGATATTTTTACGCCAATATCTTCTTTGGTAATGCCCAGTTGTTTTTCTACTTGTAGCTCTACGGGTAGCCCGTGTGTATCCCAACCCCCTTTACGGTCTACACGAAAGCCTCTGAGCGTTTTATACCGACAGAAAATATCTTTGATGGTACGTGCGATGGCGTGGTGAATACCTGGCGTGCCATTGGCTGAGGGAGGCCCTTCAAAAAAGGTAAAAGTAGGTTTTTCAGCACGTGTTTCGATGGAAGCTTCAAAAACTTTGTTTGCCTTCCAAAATTGTAAAATCTCCTTACCGACTTGGGCATAATCAAGTCCTTTGTATTCTTTATATTTCATGACCCTTGTTCGAGGTTTTATGATTTCATAGGAACGTATTATACATTCCCTTTATAGTATGTATCTGTGAAGTATGTTATGTGTACTATTGCTGTGTGCGCGTGATTATATCTATTTCCCCGAGGGGGGAATATTGGCAGGGGGTATTGATATGAAGTGTATTTTTTGAAGCATGACACTCGTTTTTTACAAATATAGTAAAGTACCTGCAATGGAAAAAGCTTTTTCGGTAAATCACTCAGAGGACGATAGGAGAATCACTTAGTTTCTTAACGAGTAAATAGTTGTTGTAATTTTAAGGTTGGTATTATTGCTCAACGTAAAATTCATAACGCTAAAAATAAAAACCGCTTATTCTCATTAGATACGGATGCCTTAGAGGTGTATAAACCATTTTTTCAAAAAGCTAAATATCTTTGATAATTCATTTACACCACAGCGAACAGCTACATAGTTGTCAGGACGTATTAGAAGATACTGTGGCTTTTTTACTGCATAGCGCTTGTGAGCCACTTCATCTATATCAAAATACAAACTTTTCATGGGATAAGAAGTGTCTAAAGCGCTGGTAATGAACAACTTTTTAATGAAATCATAATTAGGTTGAAAGATTTCTTCATCAATCTTTATTTGACGACCGTTATCAAATAGAATCAGTTTCCAGCTTGGAACAGCTAGCTCGTCGAACAACGCTACTTCTTCATCTGTGGAGGCTTTCACAATATCGGCGTCTAGAACTCTATACCCTGCTTTTACGCCTTTTTTGCCTAATAGTTCTTCTGATAACTGACTGTTCTTATAGTTGAACGTAAGTTGACTAAATGTTCTGGCAAGTTGATACCAAAACTTATTCAGAAGTACCTCTCCAAATTTCCTCAGAAACCACCGGTTGAGCTTCGGGGCAGGCAAGGTGTACTTGAGGGTGTTTATTTGTACTTTTTCAAGGGCTAACCTTAGATTACGACGTTCCTCATTGTAAGTTTGTAGTAGCGTTTTGGAGGCATAGCCTTTTATCACATCACTTAGCTTCCAAGCCAGGTTAAGTCCATCTTGAATGCCAATGTTTAACCCTTGCCCGCCATTGGGTAAGATGGGATTACAGGCATCTCCGGCCAATATAACTCTATTATCAACCATTGAGGGAGCCACACCCGTCAGTAGCTCTCCGTGGCTTAGCCAAATAGGATTGGAGAGTGTCGCAGTGTTATCGCCAGACATTGCTCTCAGTTTCTGTTGCATCTCTTCAAGGGTAGGCTGCCGATTGGCTAAATTTTCTTTAGGTTCAAAGGCCATCACCTTTGTTGTTTTATTAGGTAAATGAATAATAGCGCCAAAGCCATTATCATAATAGTAAAGCCACATTTGCTTCATCGTTTTTAAGCGCTTCCATTTCAAAGTAGCGTCTACTTGCCATACGTACTTTCCCGTTTTAACAGGTTCAAAATCGGCATTTGTGAATGTTCTTGTAATACTTCTTGCGCCATCGCAACCTACTACATATTTAAACCAATAGGTTTGCTTAATACCGGCACAGTCTATCGTTGCTTTTACACCATTATCATTTTGCTCGAGGTGAAGTAGTTGGTGTTTAAAGTGAATCTCATTCCCAGTCTCAAGAAATTTCTTCGCTAGGTTTCCATCAATCAGGTCTTGACCTAAAAATACAACATCACTGTGTGGACTTTCAGTAAGGTGCATATCTCTTGGACTTACGTTTGAACCGTACATATGCATCATATAACGACTCATTTTTCCGCCTTGCTCGTACATCACTTCGCTCAGTTGGTAGATGTTGAGTTGTTCAAGCGTACCTTGCATCAGGTTGGTGGCTTTGGTATACTTTGAGGTCGTCTCTTTTGCCTCGATCAGCATTAGAGATATGCCGAGCCTATGAAGCGCATTGGATAAGGCAAGTCCTGTTGGGCCTGAGCCAACTACCAATACATCCGCTTTGAAGTTTATCATAAAATACCTATTTGTTTAAGTCTGCAGGACAAAGATAAACAAATATTTTAAAAAATGACTTAGAGTCATTTTTTTATTCCAATAGCAAATAGCTCTGTATAGTTTTGAATAATCTTTTGTTCAGTTAGTGCTTGATGTGTTGATATTAATTCAGCCTTTACCTTTAGTAACTGCATCACTCCTACCGTCATTCCCCACATACTGATCGATAAAACATTCGGATCTATTGATTTTCTAATCTCTTCGTTCTCTTGCCCTTCTTCTATGATTGAGACAATCAAGTTAGTAATTTGACGAATTACCTCTTGCATTTGAGGGGTTTCTGTCTCACGTTCGCTTATTTCGTAGAATGAGACAAGGTCGTAGTAAAGTCGATTACTTTTGTAGAAAAGATAGTTTGCTTCGATAACTCCTTTTAGCTTGTCAATGGCACTTGTCTTACTACTGATATTTTCCTTAAAAGCCGCTAGTAGCATTTTTCTTGCCTTTAAAGCCAATGCTCCCAAAATCTCCTCCTTACTTTTGAAATATAGATAGAGTGTTCCCTTTGCCATTTTAGCTTCCTTTGCTACATCGTCTAGATTAAGTGCATGTAGTCCATTCAATTGCATCAACTTTTCAGATACTTCTAAAATGGCATTATATTTTATTTGTTTCTTTTCTTTTATTTTCATTTTAGCCATAAGCAAACTGTTCTCTTCACAAAGATAGAAAGTAGGGCGAAATAGTTTAAAAAACATAGGCAACCAACTTACTTGGTCTTCGATGATCATCTCAAGGAGTTTACTAGTACAAAGCAATTATTTACATTTTATATTACAAATGATGGTGCAGCATCTTACCATCTAGTTTGGACTCCTACAGCAAACCTTAAGGCTATCGGTACCTACCCAATACTTTTTTCTTAAAACACCCAATGACTATGGCTACTTCAATAATGTGTAGCTATCTTAATTGATCCTATTACAGCTATGAATACTCTTCTATGGAAACATTCACGTAAGTGAAAAAAGATGAGTTAGTAACGTTTACCAGTAAGTTTTGCACGTAATCTACTGAGACTTTGCGGCTTTACGCCTAAGTAGGAGGCAATGTGGTATTGAGGAATTTGCTGAAAGAGCTCTGGGTCTTTGCTCAATAGCTTTTTGTAGCGCTCTTCCAGAGAAGCCGTCTGAAATTCTTTTAGCCTTTCGGTGGCGCTTAAATAAGCTTCCTCTGCCATTATTCTCCCTACTCGCTCAAAGCGCGGGTAGTTTTTATAGAGCTTTAGAATGGCTGACTTTGAAAACTCCCAGTAAGTAGTATCAGCAAGGGTATCAAAAAGTAAGGTACTCGTTTCTTCTGTCAGAAAGCTTTGGTAGTCTACTGCAAACTCTTGCTTGGTAAAAAAGAAAAAGGTAAAATCTTGGCCGTTCACTATTCTGTAGGCTCGTACAAGCCCCTCTTGAAGAAACCAAAGTTTGGTAAAAGGCTTATCTGCCTGAAAAACCTTTGTTTTGGCGGCTACTTTTTTTAAAGTACCAGTGCTCACAATTGCTTCTATTTCTTCTGATGTAAAATCAGCCATCTTCATTAAAAACGCCTTCATATAAGTCGACTAGTTCAGTTTACCTTGCCAAGTTAGATATTCTTGTGGAAAACGAACAGCAACTTCCTGATCGAATATACCATAAATGGCGGAGCCAGAGCCTGTCATAGCGACATAGCATGCTCCATAATCGTCGTAAAGCTTTTGTTTGATGGCTGATAAGGCAGGATATTTATTAAATAACGCAGGTTCAAAGTCGTTTTCTACTGTTGATCGCCACTTATCGAAATCCTGCTGTTTCAACATTTCTTTTAGATCGAAAGTAGGCGCTTTAGGCCTGATACTACTGTAAGCTTCTTTGGTTGAAATATGTAAGTTGGGATAAACGATTACTATATAAAAGTCTTTTAGATGCAAAGGTAACGCCTCAAATTGATCGCCTTTCTCATAACAGTACCTAGGTTGGTTTTGTACAAAGAAGGCGCAATCGCTCCCTAATTGTCTTGCGTATTGTTCTAGCTGTGCTGTTGTTAAATTGAGGTTGAAAATTGTGTTCAAAGACTTTAGCGTAAAAGCAGCATCAGAAGAACCTCCTCCTAGCCCTGCACCAATGGGAATAATTTTATGTAAATGTATTTGTACAGGCGGCAGATCGAAATCATTTTGTAGAAGTTGGTAGGCTTTTAAACAGAGATTATTTTCTCCAATATCGGGAATAGAGATACCCGTGTTGGTAAAATGCCAGGCATCGGCAGGTAGTATTTCCAAAATATCGCACCATCCGACAGGATAAAAGGCAGAAAGCAAATTATGAAAGCCATCTGGTCGTTTTTTTGTAACTTGTAAACCTATATTAATTTTAGCATTCGGAAAACAAAGCATTACATTTGTATTTAATCTATTCAATCAGCGTTGCTTCAACAGTTATCGATCAGAAGTATAAATGTCATTTTTCTGACAACCTTATTTGTTTTGAGCGCTTAACTTCGAAGAAACATAAAATAACCTAAGCATGAAAATACGTCATATATTTATTTTTATTTGTATTTCTTACTTCTTGTTTCAAGGGCTAGAGACAAAAGCACAAACTGTCTGGAAAGTACAGGATTCTCAAGTAAGTTTTAAAATCAAGAATGCAGGCTTTTGGGTGGACGGTTCCTTTAAAGGACTAGAGGCGGTGATTCAGTTTGATCCTAAGACCCTCAAAGGGAATATACTTGCTTCTATTGACGCTAGTACAATAGATACTGATAATAATGCCCGTGATAAGCATTTACGTGAAGAAGATTACTTTCATGTGGAGAAGTATCCAAAGATTACAATGAAAGCCTCTAGGTTTGCCCGCTCTAAAAGTGGTAATTACATAGGCTACTTTTCTGTTACGATTAAAAATACTACAAAAGAAGTCACTGTTCCTTTTACCTTTGATGGTAAAACGATGAAAGGCTACTTCACAATTGATAGACGTGACTTTGGTGTGGGAGGGAATAGTATTATATTGAGTGATAAAGCAAAGCTAGATATTACTGTGACGTTATCGGCTACATAAACATAACTTATATACCCTATGAACTTGATCATTCGTTCATCACAACATATTCTAAAGCAAATTCATCATCTCGTTGTACAATTAACACCCCAACAGTATACACACCCCTTAGAGATTCTCTCGAATAATTCTCTCAGTAAACATATACGTCATGTACTAGAATTTTACGTGTGTCTATTTGAGGGAGTGGAGAAAGGTGTTATCAACTACGATAAGCGCTCTAGGGATATACGCTTGGAAACAAGTCAATCCTATACGGAAGACTTGATAACGAAACAAATGCAACTACTTGAAGCGACTGAGCAAGACCAAAACCTAACCCTCGAAGTGCTTCTTTCTGACATTGGAGAAACTACTACTGTACCAACCACCTTGCATAGAGAGCTTGTCTATAACATTGAGCATGCTATTCATCATATGGCCATTGTCAAGATTGCTGTTCACGAATGCTATCAAGAGGTTACTTTACCAAAAGATTTTGGTATTGCTTACTCTACTATTAAATATCATCAGAGCCAAGCTACTTAAAAAAGGCGTAATAGGTACTTACATGAAAAGGTTGCTTTGCAGCAACCTTTCACATAATCTAAGTAAGAAGCTTATAAAATGACTTACTTGTCGTCATTTTTGATAGATTGTACTTCTAGTCTAATTTCTTGCGCAAGATTTTTTAGTTCCTGCATACCTTTACGTACACGTGTACCTGCTGCTTGATTACCTTTGTCGTAAAACTTTTCGAAATCAGTTTGAAGAGACATTACCAAGTCCTTTACTTTTTCAAATTGTTTCATTGTCTTTGATGGTTTATAAATTGAGGTTTAATTGTACAGATTTTAGTTAAAAATCTTCTCTAAGTTTTATTTTTAGTGGGAAAAAACCAAATTTTCTAATTAAAAAAATATAAAAATTTTCACGTTTAAGGGCTTTTTATTTTTTAATATTCTATGTATCAGCACATTACAATAATATAGCTTTACAGCCTGAAAACAAGCTTTATTTTTCAAAGATTTACATTTTAGGCTTTTCGGCTATTTTTCAATAAAAAAATTAGCCGCTTTAGTTATTAAAGCGGCTAATTATATTTTACGATTAAAGAGCATTATTTCAATACAGCGATGTTCTCTCCCTTGTAAGCACCTTCCTTCAAACGTTTTCCTACTACCTCAAAGGCTTCTAAGGTTTCTTCAACATCTTGCAATGTGTGTACAGCGGTAGGAATAAGACGAAGAATGATAACGTCTTTTGGTACTACTGGATAGGCAACCACAGAGCAGAAAATACCAAAGTTTTCTCGCATATCCATAGATAAGCGAGTAGCCTCTCCTTTCCCACCAGCCATATGAACGGGTGTTACAGGAGAAGAAGTTTCTCCGATGTTGAATCCTCTTTCCTTAAGACCATTCTGTAGAGCATTAACGATTTTCCAAAGATTTTCTCTTAGTTCTGGACGGGTTTGTAGCAGCTCTAGTCGTTTTAATGCCCCAATAGTGATAGGCATAGGAAGCGACTTGGCAAAGATTTGAGAACGAATATTATAACGGATAAAGTCACAAACTTGTGCTTCTGAGGCAATGAACGCCCCGATACTAGCCATAGATTTAGCAAAAGTAGAGAAGTATACATCGATCCCTTCTTGACATCCTAAATGCTCACCTGTTCCAGCACCTGTATCGCCCATTGTACCAAAGCCATGTGCATCATCGACAAGCAGGCGAAAAGAGTATTTGTCTTTTAATGCGACAATTTCCTGTAGTTTCCCAGTTGTACCAGACATTCCAAAAACGCCTTCAGTAATTACTAGAATGGCTCCTCCTGTTTGTTCTACTATTTTATGAGCCCTTTGTAGTTGCTTTTCTAAATTTTCAATATCGTTGTGTGGAAAAACAAAACGTTTTCCCATATGTAGACGTACACCATCTATGATACAAGCATGTGAGAGAGAGTCGTATACAATCACATCTTTTCTATCTACCAAACAGTCTATGGCTGACATAATGCCCTGATAACCAAAATTTAGTAGCACACAGTCTTCCTTGTTTATAAACTTAGCCAACTTCTGCTCAAGTTCTTCGTGGTAGTTAGTGTTACCTGTCATCATACGAGCGCCCATTGGATAGGCCATCCCCCACTCCGCTGTGGCTTGTGTATCTGCTTCTCTTACTTCAGGATGATTCCCCAAACCGAGATAGTTGTTCAAGCTCCAAGTAAGCACTTCTTTGCCTCTAAATTTCATTCGCGGCGCTATCTCCCCTTCTAATTTAGGAAAAGTAAAATATCCGTGTGCTTCTTTGGAATGCTGCCCTAAAGGACCTCTATCCTTTAAAAGTTTTTCAAATAAATCCACTAATATATATGTTTAAGGTTAATCAACTTCATTTTCAAAAAATCTCCGAAACGTGCAAATATACTTCGTATATAGGCAATTACAAAGCTTATTAGCAAAAATGTATCCAATCAAGTATTTAGTATTTGCTTTGGTGAACTTCTACGTAACCGTCATTTATTGAGGAATCTGTCCCTAAATAATTAATAAATTGTTTTACAGCTTATAGCAATTCTCTAAATTTGATTCTCTTAGCTAAGTATATGAATGAACAAACACGAAAGAAAACCTTGCGCTCGATGTCAGCAACTATTTGAATGTAAGGTAGGTTCCATACAACTTTGCCATTGCAACACCATAGTACTCAATGATGAAGAAAAGAAGTACTTACAAACTCATTTTGACGATTGCCTTTGTGCTGATTGCTTACAATTTATAAAATCATCATTATCAGAAAAATAACATCATCCCTCATTTATTTGTTTCTAAACCTTTTGTATCCTATATTGGTTAATCCTGTAATAATTAACTTACCAATCACATGTTACACCTAGACGCTTTCTTGCGTTCCTCTTCTATAGATGGTCGAATAAATATGAATACTTGGAACAAATGCTCCAAAGTTCATCCTCTTATGAGCTACGATATTGCCTCAAGCTACTCGGATGAGCCAACTTCTCATATACCATTATCAGCAGATGTAAAGGCGCTTTTGAAATTTCAAGAAAACTTTGATTGGAAAAATAATATTCACTCTATTTTATCACATCCCTACGAAGCACTTGTCATCACTGATTCCAAACAAAGAATCATATGGGTAAATGATGGTTTTACCGATATGACTGGTTATGACAAAGCCTTTGCTGTAGGAAAAACACCTCACTTCTTACAAGGAGAAGACACGCGAGAAGAGGCCAAGACCTACATAAGACACAAACTCAGAAGGAAACTTCCTTTTACGACGAGCATTATCAACTACCGCCAAAATCAAGAGGCATATGCTTGTAATGTTCAAATATTTCCTCTGTTTGATCAAGATTCTACCCTTACTCATTTCATCGCCTTAGAAAACGAACTTCAGTAATTCATCTTCTAGTTCAACTTCGTATTTTATGAGAGTTGTTGTCATTGGAGGTGGCGCTAGTGGTTTCTTTACAGCTATCAATCTTGCTAGCTTACATCCTCAACATGAGGTCATTCTCTTAGAGAAAACAAGTAAACTCCTATCAAAGGTAAAAATATCAGGAGGAGGTAGGTGTAATGTTACTCATCATTGTGATAGTAAACAAGCTTTGCTAGAGGCTTACCCAAGAGGAAAGAAATTTCTTAGACAGGTTTTTCATAAGTTTTCTACACAAGATACTATCGATTGGTTTCAAGCACGAAATGTAACCTTAAAAGTGGAGGCTGATGGAAGGATGTTTCCTACTGATGATCGCTCACAGACGATCATTGACTGCTTTTTACGAGAAGCCAAAAAATACAAAGTGGTCATTCAGCTACGTAGTGAGGTAATGCAACTACTCCCTGTAGAAAACAGATGGCGAGTCATCCTCAAGAATAAACCTCCTTTACAAGCCGACCGCGTCGTAGTTGCTTCTGGGGGAAGCCCACAACTTAAAGGCCTCAACTGGTTAGCAGCACTAGGTCATCATATTGTTCCCCCTGTTCCTTCTCTCTTTACTTTTAATTTTGTCGATAAAACTTTGATGCAATTACAGGGTGTTGCTGTTCCTAAAGTGAAAGTGAGTATTTTAAAGAAAAAACTGGTAGCAGAGGGGGCTTTACTCATTACACACTGGGGACTCAGCGGTCCGGCTGTCCTACGCCTCTCTGCTTGGGGAGCTCGCCAGCTCTATGACACACAATATGACTTTACTGTACAAATTAGCTGGTTGAATGATTATAAAGAAGAAGCGTTGGTAGCTTTTCTACACAACAGTAAACATTCACTTAAACAAAGACAGATCGGGAATAAAAATCCCTTTCAACTTCCTAAACGGCTCTGGGAGTACCTCATAGCACGCATAGACTTACCATTTAATAAAAAGTGGATAGACTTATCAAAAAAAGATATGTATCGACTAGTTAATGTATTACTTTATGATACTTATGGTGTGAAAGGAAAAACTACTTTTAAGGAAGAGTTTGTTACCTGTGGAGGTATCGCCTTAGAAGATGTACAGGTTCAGACCATGGAAAGTAAGGTAGCGAAAGGGCTTTATTTTACAGGAGAGGTACTCGATATTGATGGTATTACAGGGGGCTATAACTTTCAAGCTGCCTGGGCTACTGCGTTTGTAGCAGCCCAAGCGCTAGGAGCTACGTAAGTTACTTGGTATGGTTTGCTTTATAAAATCTTAGAAAATCTGATAGTATATACAGTAGTCCTCCAGGTAAAACGATAAAAATAAGTGGGTTGTAATGATAAGCACCTACTACATCTAGCACTAGCAATCGCGTAAAAGCTCTGGTAAGTCCACAACCTGGACAATGGACATGAAAAAGTGTAGTCCAGAGGCAAGGAATGCCTATATCAATATGGCAAGTAAGATTAAGAAGTACAGAGAAAAGTAGGTAGAGTCCTACAGCACTCCACAGTTTGTACTTCCACAAGTATGCTATAAACAACTTTAAGGTGTATTGCATGATTAGAAAAGAAAAGGAGTACCTAAGCACTCCCTTTTAAGTAAGTATTTGTGCTACTCTTTCAAAGGTCTTCCGTCGGCCATCCCCATATTACCAGTAATAATTTGGATAAGGTCAATAATGGTCCAAATACCACACCCACCTAGGGTAATGAGCATCAACCACCAGTTAGAATATCCCATCATCATACGATGAATACCAAAACTTCCCAAAAACCAACACATAAGAATCATAGTAATTTTTGACTGCGTTTCTTTTTGTTCAGACATAAAGTTGTAATTTTTACGATTGCCTACTCTGTTCAGTTTTCGGCTTCCCTGTTGTAAGTATTACATAGAATTTATAGGTACTAAATTTAAAAAAACCTCCCTCATCTACAAAATTTTTTACACGTAAGAATTGTAGGAGTCTTACGTTGTAAGAAGTATATGTATTGTATGCTGAAACTCTTTCTTTTTATTATATAAAAATTTTTACCCAATATTGGCTCAAATAATATTTTATCTTCAAATAGTAGTATATTCTTCCCAATTAGTGTATTTTAGCAGGGATGCAGTTGCGTTTTTTAGTCGAATCAAGATAGCTTCATGTTGAAAATACTATTTTTAGGATGGTGGCTGCTAGAGGCAGTTTCTACCAGTTATACCACAAAAACGCCTGTGGATCCTTGTGAGGTATATGGTAATATATATATAGATGAAACCGATGCTTTCGCCCACTGTCGTGTAGCATTGGTAGAAGATGAAGTAAGTGCGCAATTGCCTGTGTTTATAGAAAACAACAGTTTGTTTGCAAATGAAAGTGGAAAATGGCATTTAGTAAGTAGTAGAGGATTAGCAGACTATATTGTTTATGTAGAAAAAAGCAGTGTACAGGCAGACTTTACCATTTTTTTTACTGAGACGGCATCATTTGCAGGTTGTAAATAATACATAGTGAACTTTCTAGCCTTACATATTGAGATAGATGCTCCTTACAGGGAAATTATGATAGCTGAGCTAGCTGATGTAGGCTATGATGCTTTTACTGATGTTGATCAGGGTTTACAAGCCTATATTCACGAGCAAGATTTTGATAAGGAGGTCATTGAAAATCTCGCCAAACAGTACAAAGACCATTTTACATTTCGCTATCAAACCCAACTCATTCATAAACAAAATTGGAACGAAAGCTGGGAAAAGCAGTATCAACCTATTGTAGTAGATGATGCTTGTCGCGTAAGGGCTTCTTTTCATAAAACTGATAAATCGTATCGTTATGAAATCATCATTGATCCCAAAATGTCTTTTGGCACAGGACATCACGAAACGACCTTCCTTATGCTTAAAAGTCAACTCAATATCGATCATAAAGGTAAGTCAGTTTTAGATGTAGGGTGTGGTACTGGAATTCTCACTATTATGGCTAGTAAACTAGGGGCTACTAAACTTACTACGATCGACCTAGACGACTGGGCTATAGAAAATACTGAGCAGAATATAGCCCTCAACCATTTAACAGACGTTCACGTACACAAGGGTACTATTCGGGCAGTAGAACTAGACACCTCATACGATATTATCTTAGCCAATATCAATAAAAATGTCTTGCTTGATGAACTACCTATTTATAGTGAACATTTATCCAATAGAGCGTATCTTTTGGTAAGTGGTTTTTATGAAGAAGACGTTTCTTCTATCATAAGTACTGCAACAGCTTGTCATTTAGTTAAAGTAAATCAAGTGACAAAAAATCATTGGACTTCTATAGTCTTTCAAAAGAACTAAGTATATGCAACGGATCGTTTCTTTCATTTTTGTACTTCTTCTCCTCGTTTCAAGCCGTGAAACTAAAGCACAGCAACTTTCTACCAATCCTGATGAATACATTAATCAAGTGGTAGGTATCCTTAATGCTACCAACCAGCCTCCCGCTATAAGTGTGGCTAACACCTTTAAAAGTAGCTGGCAGGGAGGTAGTTTCAATGAAGCACAGCAGAAAAAGATCATCGCACTTTCGCAGGTTATTTTGAGTAAGAAACTGCGGCCTGCGGTAGATCTCAAGGATTTTTTGGCTACGCTTTATCAAGCGGCTGATACCAAAGGTGTAAAAGGTAGTAAAATGGATCAATTACTCGATGTCACTACTAAAGCCTTTAAAAGTTTCTCAGAACAGCAAATCATCACCTATATTGAGCGTATTAAAAGCTTTTTTTACAGTAATGCCCTTTACACTTCTCAATTTAATAACCTTCTTACTACAGGCACTAACTATGAATTTATTTTTGTAGATGCTAGTACCAATAAAACCACGGGTTGGTTTGCAGGTTGGGATGAGTCTGATCCGCAAGGCCAATTCGATCAGGAAGGCAATCCTATTACCTACCCTCACCCCAAGGTGGTAGGGCCTGTCATACTTTTTACCAATACAAGTCTTTACTTTGTAACGCCTTACGATTCCTTAAGACTCGCTGATACCAAGGGGGCGTTCGTATTTAAAGAAGATACTTTTATAGGGCAAGGAGGAAAGTTTGATTGGGATAACCTTACCGTGGATACAGGCACAGAACAAAACGAAAAGATTGCTGGGAAACTCGATAAAATCTATGCAGACTTTGACAGGTATTCTATTGCTGTTTCAAAGCCTCGCTTTGAAGCGGAAGATGTAGTAGTGACTTATAGCAAGAAATTTCCAAAAAAAGCAAAGGGAAGCTTTGAGTATCTCAGTAAAGCAAGAAAGAACGAAAAAAATGTAAAATATCCTGTTTTTAAGTCTTATGATGAGGATTACAACCTCCAACTAGACGATAATATTGCGTACCGAGGTGGTGTGATGCTCAAGGGAAAAGAGCTATATGGTTATTCTAAGACTACTGCTTTGCTTGATGTAAATAAAGGCAGTGAGCTCAAAATGCAGGTCAGAGGCAAGGAGCTATACCTAGGCGAAGAGAAAATCAGCTCGCCAAGTGTTAGTTTCTCTTTTTATATTTTCGGCGATTCACTTTTCCATTCTGATGTTAGCTTACTCTATAGTCTTACTGATTCTGGTAATGATAGTTTGGCAAAGCATACTTTTAGACTTTTCAAAGAGAAAATTAATGATGATATTCCTTTCATTGACAACTACCATAAAATGTATATTACAGCCGATGTGGCTGTCTATAGTTTGGAAAAAAACAAGCTAGACTTTTACATTGTAGGAGCCAACGATAAAGTGCCTGCCATTTTTGAATCGTATAGTTACTACAATGAGGAAAGGTTTCAGCAGTTAAAAGGTGGGTATAAATTTCATCCACTAAAACTGATAGAAGGCGCTGGTGCCAACTACGGTAGCACCAACGAACAAGGAAACGTCTCCTTTTTCGCTGACGCACTTACAGACCTTTACAAGATTCCCCCTGCTACTGTCAAGGCTATGCTTCGTACGCTTTCTAGGCGAGGATACATCATTTACAATGAGTATACGGACGAAGTAACTATTCTGAACCGCACAAGCCACACAGAAGCCTCCTCTAACTACATTCGTGTAATGGAACGCATCAACAGGAGCAGTACTCCTCCTAAGCTGACGGAAGAGCAGCAACGTTATGCGGAACACGACTACGATGATATGTTCATCAAGTCTATTTCACCTCGTGAAGCCAAACAAGACTCTGTTATCGTTGATACTGTTCGTTTTAATTTTACTAGAGAAAAAATGCAGCTAGCACGCCTCAAAGGGCTGAATGTATTCTTTACACAACAAACTTTTAGAACACAAATTGATAACCCACAAAGAGATACCAACCTTGTCTTTAACGATACATTGCTTATCCAAGATTTTACCGTAGATAAGCGTATTGCCCTTAACGAACAGTTAGAAAGAAGAAATATTGATGTCAATAAATCACGCTTGGAGGGATTACAAGGTTTTGTGGTGACAGGAGAAAGGATAGAGGGTGAGCCGCGCCCTAATGCTACTATAGATGCTGACGGAGGGGCTATTACCATACGTGGCATCGAACAGTTCACGATCAGTAATAAACTTAATGTAAAAATTATCCCGCGCTACAAGGAAATTCAGATTTTTGGTAATCGGGTAATTAATATGGAAAAAGGAGAAGTAACAGTCGGAAACTTCAGATTTATTGGGCGTAATTTTATACTCCCTTATGATGAATTCCGCTTGACGATGGGTGAGATAGATACAGTACTTTTTACCATTCGCGATATTCGCGATACTACTAAGCGAATAGAACTAGGTGATGAAATTAGGATGGGAGCAGGTGAATTACAAATTAACCAAGCCAATAATAAATCTGGTTTAAAAAAGGGTGTTATTCCAGGTGGTGTGGAAGGTGACACCTACGAAGCTTATCCTAAGCTTAAGGTAGAAGAAGGCGGGAAGATATTCTTTGATCAGTTCTACCGCGAAAGAGGTGCTTATCACAAACACCAAGCTTATTTTGATATTCCTAAAATAGACCTCGATAGTTTAACGAGTCATATTCCTAAATTCAGTGGGGTTTTCTATTCTAATATGTTCCCAGACATAGAAGAACAACTGATACCACTCTACGATCCAGATTATACTGGTATCGAATCAAAGTATTCTTTAGGATTTATTCATAAACCAAAAGAAAGTTATAAAATTTACGAGACAGGTGCAGACTTTACAACTGATTCTTTAGTAATGTTCAAAACTAAGCTAGTAGCGCAAGGGAATAACGAAATCAAACATTTCTCTTACACCCTAAAAGGGAAAGATATTGTTTTTGCACCAGACTCCCTTCATACCGACCAAGCGAGCATTGATGTGAGGCAGGAAATAATCAATGATATTGACTACCCAAGGGCTTATGTAAGTAATGGTCACCTACAATGGTTCACCACGATTGCGATCGATCAAGATACACTGGCCATTGATAGTATGACTATTAGAAGTAAGAAGGAGCTTATTACTGTTTTTGACGATAAAAATCCTGCTACGATCAACGGTATTATGTCCGTTACACCTCAAGGTTTATGGGGTACAGGTATTTTATTACGTAAAGACTTCTTCATCTTGGCGCCACAAACCATGCTTATTACTTCAAAGCGTATTTATACCCCTGACAACGTAGATAATATTATCGACTTTAAAGTAAACTCTACTGCTTTTGATCCCTATGATGCCCAAGCGCTTAATAAATATGCAGAATACCCAGCCATTATGCAGGGTAGTGCAGTGGAGGTAGACTTCGACCTCGTGAATGGGCTCTGTAAAATAGTGCCCAATCAGAACATCTTGAGTATGGATGATACCTATCCTTTTATTACTTTCCCTTATGCACAATTTAAAACTTCTATACGAGAGGCGCAGTGGGATCTTAACCAAAAGGAAATCACGATGCGTGGGGATACTACCTCTCTCTTTTCTTCTACAAAATACTTGGATGAAGAGGGTGACGATACAAAAGACTTGAAGTTTTTGGCGCAAGGAGGTACCTACGATATTTCTAATCTAGGCGAGCCGAAGCTAGATTTAGAGGGAGTGCCTTATGTAGTTTCGGCTGATGCACTCATTATGCCTCATGAAGGGAAAATGACCATCTTGAAAGGTGCTGATGTACAGAAACTTAGTAAAGCAAAGCTAGAGATAGATACACTTAACGCCTACCATAAACTTTTTGATGGCAATATCAAAATCAATAACCGCGTCTCTTTTGAAGGAGATGCTATCTATCGTTTTGTAAGTGTAGACAGTGATACCACTAATATTCAGTTTGACCGCTTCGATCTAGTGACGGAGCGGATTCGAGCAGCAAACAGGAAAGAAGAGGACCAAGAGGTTACTTATACCAAATCTAATGGAAGAGTGCGCGATACTGACAACATGTTTATTACGTCGCGTATTCAATACAAAGGAATGGTAGAAATGCGCGCGAATAGAAAAGACCTCTTTTTAGATGGTTTTATTAAACTAGATCTTAAGAGCCGCGATAATTCGGATAGCTGGATCCCTTATAAGAGTGATACCTCTGCAGTATTGGTAGAAGTACAAGAAAAAATGGATATGGATGCAGAGGTGCTTACCTCAGGACTCCATTACGATCCAGTAGAAGGAAGATTGTATACCACTTTCTTATCGCCTAAAGATAAGTTTGCTGACGAAGATTTATTCTTAGCCAGTGGTTTTCTTACCTATATTCCTGAAATCAATGAGTTTAAAATCACCTCTGAAGAAAAAGCAACTGGTAAAACCTACGAAGGAAACCTACTTATTTTTGACGATTCTAAAGCAAAAGTAGGATTAGAAGGAAAAGTAAATCTTGTAGATGAAGAAATCAGTCAGTATATGGAAGCTGCTACTTACGGAAAAATAGACCTTAACAAGGGTGAATATGACTTTGATACCTTTATCGTTTTTGATTTTCCTAATCCTCCTAATGCCTTTAATAAATTCGGTGACTTACTTCAACTCAATAGAGAAGATGAGGCGCGCGCTACTGAAAACGACTTTAACCTTCTGCCCAAATTGGCTGAGTTTGTAGGCGATGAGAAGGCACGCTTATTTAGAAATGACTCCCAACAGGTGTACATTCCTATGTTGAGTATCGACAAATCTCTACTTAAGTCATTGGTTATTAATAAGGTAAACTTGCAGTGGTCTGAAGGCGCTAAAGCTTTCTACAGTACAGGTAAAATAGGGGTTTCTAATATTTACAGTAAAGATATTAATGCAGAGTTTGATGGCTACGTAGAAATTCGTAAAACGGTAGGAGGTGATATCGTAACTGTTTATATAGAAGCGCCTAATGATATTTGGCTCTATTTCTCTATGCAAAATAGCATTCTCTCGGCGGTCTCTTCTGTCGATGCCATTAATGCTGAATTCGAAAGAGGCAAACCACAAAAGCGTATTGGTGAATATGCGTTTGAACTTACTGGAGACGATAGCCCGCTCCTCTTTAAAAGACGCTTTAAAGAAGCATATAGAGGGATTAAGGCCGAACAACCCAAAGAAAAAGTAGAAAAGAAAGAGGAGAAAGAAGAAGAGGGTGAAGATGGTTTTTAACCCTCAACTTTGACAGCTACTAACACGTACCAGGCCACCACTTAATATAGCTGCTTGGTACGTGTTGTATTTTTCGACTACCTTAAGCTTAATACTTTTATAGCACCTAATCTTACAGTTACTTTGCATTATGCAACAAGAAGTTAATATCCCTACACTGATACAATATTATAGAAGTTGCTACCAAGCCGACCAAAGGGAACAAAATATCTGGAACATCTTTGATAAAAAAAAAGTAGAACACCTTCACTTTTTTCCTGGAGAAGAGGAAATACTCAACCAGCAGATTCCTTACCGATACCTTGATGAAGAGGTAGCTGAGACTACTTTGAAAACTTTGAAGCTTTTCCGTAAAGAAAAACAACTATACTACTATGCCTTTTTTATAGGAGGTGCTTACAAGAATACGGAGATTACAACCAGAAAGCGTATAACAGCGCCTCTCCTCTACTATCCTGCTGAAATTTTTGAGCAAGAAGGTACTTGGTTTTTTCAGGTAGACTTTACGAAGCAGCAAGTAAACTATCCGTTACTTTCAGCACTCGATAATATCGACAATGAGAGCTACGAGCAAGCCCTTTTTGATGCACTCCCCAGTGGTAAAATTGATTATGGAGATTATCAGGATCTTATCAAAGCACTCTCTCCTTACCTTACTGATGTAAACTTTCAAGAGAGCTATCGCTATCCTGAAGAAATGATGGGCGAAGCACAGTTAAAAAAGGCTACACAGCGTAAATCACTTTATTTACTTCCTGCTACTTGCCTAGGTGTTATGACTACCTCCAAGAATACGAGGGGTGTTTTAAACGAATTAGCAGAGATTGCACAACAAACTACCTTCTCTCAGCCACTTCATCAGCTCTTTGAACCTTCTAAGCCAGTTGAAAATAAAACTTTAGTATCCAAAAAAATTTTAGTACCAACGCTTTTGAGTGTCGCTCAAAAAGCCATTTTAGCAACTGCCCAAACTGAGGCCATCAGTCAAGTAACGGGTCCTCCAGGGACAGGTAAATCATATACGATTGCTTCGTTGGCTATTGATGCCATGCAAAGAGGAGAAAGTGTTTTAATTGCCTCTCGTAATCACTTAGCTGTAGACGTTATCCAACAGAAAATTGAAGAACAACTAGGAAGTGTGGAAGGACTACTTGTACGAGGGGGTAGCCGCACTTATCTAAGTGAGTTGAAAAAATTTTTGGATAATTTACTTGCAGGCATAGGTGTTCCCAATAGAGAAGAAGCTTTCGAAGCAGATAAGGTGTTTAGTCAAACATTTGAAAAGCTCGAACAACTTAAAGTCGATTACGGCCACCTACACACCACATTTCATACGCGTGCCAAGAAAGAATTAAAGTATGCCTCGTATATCATCAGGCATCGGCAAGCTACCCATTTCTTCCATAAGTGGTGGTACGCTTATCAGAAGTGGCGTATACAAAAGTACCTTTCCAAAAATACACCTATCTGGAAAATACTTTTAGCATTACAAACAACTTTACGGCAAAAACACAAGTACCTTAGGCTGTACATCAAGCTTAAGTATCAGCGCAAGCTCAGAGACTTAATTCAACTAGGTCGTCCTACGCTGATGAAGTTCTTAAAGTCGATTCGCGCGAGAAGAGACGCCAAACAAGAAGCGCTGCTTAAAAGTATAGATTTTTCTGTAATCTTACAGGCTTTACCTATTTGGCTGGTGAATATTACAGATATTTATGACATTCTTCCCTTAAAAAAAGAACTCTTTGATATAGCTGTTATCGATGAAGCTTCTCAATCAGATATAGCCAGTGCGCTGCCCATTTTATACCGTGCGAAACGGGTAGTAGTGGTAGGAGATACAAAACAACTTCGTCATATTTCATTTTTATCGCGTGCCAAGCAAACTAAACTACAGGAGGACCTGCAACTTTCGCATTACGACACCTTTAAGCTCAACTACCGAGAACAGAGTATTTTAGATATTGTACATTACAGCCTTCAGAAGCAAAGCCAAATTCACTTACTTAATGAGCACTTTAGAAGCTTACCTGACATTATTCAGTTTAGTAATCAATACTTTTATAATAATGCGTTACATATTATGACGCAAAATTTACATAACCAAGCCAAGAAAGGCTTAGTATTGGTACAGCAATCTGGTGAGCGCGATAAGAAAGGACATAACCCCTCAGAAGCGCAGTTTATTATTGATCGTATAAAAGCGATTATTAAGCAAGAAACTTCCTTAACGCAGCAGGTATGCCACAGCATCGGCGTACTTTCACCCTTTAGAGACCAAGTAGACTATCTTTCCAAGACGATCAAAGCACAGTTTTCTTTGGAGCAAATTACCAAACATCAGATAGAGGTAGGCACAGCTTACTCCTTTCAAGGCAATGAGCGAGACATTATGTTTATTTCGTGGGTGGTAGATAAACAATCGACTAGTGGTTCTTTCAGCTATCTTAACAAAGAAGATGTCTTTAACGTCTCCATTACAAGAGCGCGCGTGAAGCAATATATTCTTATTTCTATAGCGCCGAAACTACTTAAGCAGGAGAGTATCCTTGCTGCCTATATAAGTTATTTAGTTACTTCTCAACAAAAAAAACCTGTTGTATCCACCACTACAACCAATGCCCTTCCCAGCTTTGGGGAGGAAGTAGCGATGGCGCTGCGCGCAGAAGGATTCCACTGTGAGATTGGCTATTTTATCGCTGGGCTAGAGGTAGACTTAGTTATACAAAAGGGAAATAAACATCTGGGTATAGACCTAGTGGGTTATCCTGACGATCACCTAGCTGTCTTTACCATTGAGCGCTATCAAATTTTACAGCGGGCAGGCCTGTCTGTATTACCTATCCCTTATACCCGCTGGTACTTCGACCAAGCAGCTTGTGTTACAGCCATTAAAGAGGCTTTTGAGGGATAGGAATTGCTACTATTGTACCCCTACTTTTATCAAGTTGTATAGCAACGTTTCTTTCAAATACTTATTCCTGATAATACTCTTTCGTTGATTTACAATGTGAAGGCAATGCAGTATCGCTAGATGTATATTATTCACTGAATGAATAGATTATTCACTTCTGAGTTGTTGGTAAATCATATTCCTTACTACTTTTATTGTAAAGTAACATCATTCACTTAACCAAAAATATCTCATGAAAAATACCCTCTTTATCGTTAGTTTATCCTGTTGTCTGTTTGCTTGCCAAACAGATAGTGAAGACCTTACAGATACATTACTGCAGGAAAAGCTTGCACAGTACACTGCCGACTACCGTACGACGCTTCCTAGCCTGACCGAACTAAAAGAACGCCACGGAGATAGAACAGAGAAAATAGTCAATAATATGGAGCAAGTATATAAAAAGAAGGAGACCCTGCACTCTTTCGAAAAATTAACTGCTCGGTTAGGATTAACTCTTCAAGCTTTCGAAGAGCTTCGACAGTACACAGATTTCAACAATGGGTTTGCTTTCCACTTATCTATGATAGATGATAAGGAGTTTAAGGGAAAAGACCAAGTACAGAAGTACTTACAAAAATACTGGTACAATAAAACAGAAGAAGATCGTTTTTTAACCATGACCCTAAAAGAGATATACCTACACGGATGTCAGGCCTACAGGAAAAAAGAGCAAGCAAGAGTATACTACGATTACGAGTTGACCCTAGCTACACCTAGCGCTTGGCATACATTTGAATTGTATGCTCACGATTATATTTTAGACATCACACTGATGGAAGGTATCAGCGTACCTATATGCAGCGACAGAATGGGAGCCTCTACCACCTGTGTTATGAGACAAATGTATGGGCCTTCTGTAAGTCAATTTGATCAGAGTGTATTAGATGATATTGAGATGGATAAGGGTTACTTAACTCCTTGTGTAGCGTATGCTACTGGCGATATGGCTGCTTACACTCACGTAGAGCAAGAGTTGTATTAACGCAACAAAAGGAGCTTTGTATTGACAAGGCTCCTTTTTTTACCTAAAATAGTAGCATGAGAGTTCTATATTTCATTTTATACACAGCAGCCTTGTATGCCTGTCAATCTCAGAAAACTATCAAGATTGATGAGCAAGCCTATGCAAAAGTAGTTTACGAAAGGCTGAAAAAAGAAGTACGCATTCACCCCACAGATACTTTTTTTATTAGAAAATTCTACCAGGGTGATACCAGCAAGTTTTTAGAATATCAATATGATTTTTTGAAAAATGCGCCCCAAAAATATAGCTGGAAGGCTCTTTCTTGGACTATACGCTACTCTGAGATGGAAGCCCAAGTACTTGCTAGCCAAATGGGTTTTTCTAATGCTTATTATTTTATCAAGTACTTGAGAGATAGCTCACAAACACAGCCTCTTAAAGAAGAAATTATTATGCACGCTAGAGTCGAAGCCTTTAAAATCGCCCAAAACTCAGCAGTCTTCAGTATGTCTGTCAACGAGTTATTTCATTATAACCATAAACATAAATTTAATATCTGGCATCATGAGCAGCACAAAAGACCCAAGAGGCAACGAGAGGAGAAGTCGAAACCATAATTCTCTTCTCTTTATTATGTTTTAACCCTAAGGAGAACATCTAGTGAGGTATTAGCTAAGTCGTTTTACTTCTTGAGTGAGTAGCAGATTCTGTTGTATGAGTGACTCATTCATCTTTATAACCCTTTCCATTTCCTCTACCCGATGTATATTGTATTCATAGTTTTGTACAAAAAAGGAGGCAAGCGGTACATTCAAGATATCCGCTATGGCTTGTAGGCGTTGGATACTAAGTGAGTAGTTTCCTTGTTCTATACGGCAGTAAGTGGCTTGTGATACCGCTAACTCTGCCGCCATAAAGGCTTGTGTATAGTTGTAGGTTTCTCTCAAAGTCTTTATTCTTCTAGCGATGTTTTGCATAATAGTTGGGTTATCGATGGTGCTTTATTCTCCTTATAACAAATAAGCTTTTGAAAATATAGACTTATTCTTCTGCAGGGTTAACACAGTTAAAATGTAATTACGGCTATTATATTACACATCCCCTCTTACATAAAAAAACCCTTTTTTTTATAATATGCAATAAAATTCATATTTTCATATGGGTACTTACAGCACGTATGCGCACTTTTTGTCCGAAAAAGGGGATGCTTTTGAGCGCTTTTTTGGTGATTTTTCTGTATTTCAACTTTTTTTAATTTTTCCATAAGCCACTTCAAGTACCATACGCTGAGTTGCTACAGATCGCCTTGTACCAGTCTAATACCTTTATCATTAAACGGTCGTAGGGTACTATCTCTATGAGTATTTTTATAGGCGCTTTCTCTCGTTGATTGAGTTCTTTCCGAATATAATCGGTCTTCTTCAATGCTTGCTTGTAGTCAAAATTGGCATTTACTAGATGCCTCAGTAAATTAACGAAGAGCTTGGTGCGTCGGTGGTAATCAACTTTCAAGTATTTTTGTCGGTATTTTACTAGTCGTTGGATGGCTTTCTCGGCTGCTTCCCAGTGCTGGTTTTTCAAGGCATCTAGTACTTCAACCAAATAAAGGTGTATTTGGTAACATAGTTTATCTTTTTGTAATATAGTCAGCTCACGGTTAAGAAAAGCATCGACTGTTTCTTCTGTGGTAGTATATAAAGAAAGGTAGGCGCAGTACAGATACCAACTTTCTTTTACTACCGGAGGTGTCTCACAAAATGCCTGCTGACGAAATACACGGTTAAGTACCTTCGCTGCAGTAGGGTAGTCTTCTTGTTGCATGAACAGCAGAAAATGGTTGCGCATTAGTACAAAATAAAAATCTTGATGGGTACGGTAGGTCTTGAAGTGTTTTTTGCAAAATGCCGGCCCTTCAGTCGTTTTCCGTTGATACAAGTAGACCGTACTGCGAAGAAAAAGGACATACTGACGGAAGAAATGATCATCATAAGATTTCAAAAGCAGCGGAAGGCTTTCAACAAGATCAGCTACTTTCACTAGACTTGCGTAGTCACCTATTCTTAGATAATAGGTAGCGGCCGCCTTGCAATAAAGCCGACCCACTTTTACAATTTGTGTTTGCTCCATTAGGCTTTTTAATGTATTAAGCTGTTGTTGTATGGTTGTTGCCTGTCGTCGCATCGTATCATAGCTAGTGATGGTATGCCGCTGTACGTTTCTGTATAGATCAAATGCTTGCTTATACTTCGTTTGTAAGCGTTCGTACTGCCTTTTTTGTGCTGTATATTTTTCATACTGTTGTGGATCGCCTAATTTAAGGGCATATACCGCTAGCTGATCTGCCAGTAAGCTAGCTATATGGAAAGCCTCTGTCGCTTCTGCTTTTTGATATATCTGCTCGTAGAGTTTAGCCTGATTATTTATAGAAGCAGTAAGCCCAAGCATAGAGATTTGGTTGATTTCTTGGTGAAAAGAAGTATCTGATAAAGCTTCTTCCTTATAGTACCAAGGTAGCATTAGTAAATCTACATGTGTAATGGACGTTGATAATGGAGAAGTTATAGCCCCCCGTGTTGTTTCGTTCTCATTGTACTCTCTCATAGTAACAAATTGTAATTTAAGCACTTAGCGTATTATGAACGCAAGTTACAAACTGACTTTTTTAGCAAAAAGTCAGTTTTTTAGCATTGATGACATCTTAACTTTGAACGATAAAGTTTTATCAGTTATCATAGAGTAAATTATGCTTAAAAAGTACAATACTCTATAGGGTAGACTTCACTTATGTTTATCTACCATTAACGCCTAAGTGCGCTGGTGCTCAATAGATGGATTGTATAATACGTTATTGGGATGTTTTGTATGATCCCTTACGAGTATTATTATAAAAGACGTTCTTAATATAGTAGTTAGCCTCTAATTTGTAAATGGAATTTTTTTGAGTATTATTACATTAAAAAAACCTAAAAATAACTGCAAAAATATCTTTTAAAGTAAAAATGAGCATATGGTCTTCTTGTGAAAGTTTAATTTATTACACAAGCATTCTTTATGATCGAAAATTGTGAATATATCCTACTTCTCATACCCCATTGCCTTACGCACGATATTCGGAACAGCTACAGCGGGGAGCCAGCGTAGTAACTGGGCGTACAAACGCGTTTCTTTCCCTACGAGATGATGCACCTTTTTCTGATGTACAGCCTTCCAGACGACACGCGCCACGTGCTCGGGAGTAAGCGTTACTTTATCGGGATCAAGCTTGCTATACTGATGGTAGTGATCATTGACCATGCGGGTTTTTACAAAAATGGGTAGAAGGTCGGTGGCGTGAATATTATACCTCCGAAAAGCCAAATACCAGGCTTCTGTCAGGCTTCTTACAGCAGCTTTGGTAGCAGCATAGGCAGTAATTTCAGGATGCCCGTATAAAGCGGAGGCACTAGACAGGTTTACAATAACAGCCTCGCTAGCTCTTTTCAAGAAAGGTAATGCAGCGTGAGTTGTATTGATTACTCCTTTTAAGTTAACATCAACAATTTGATGGTGTTTTTCGAGTGGCACTTCTTCAAATTCACCCACCGTTACAATCCCTGCATTATTACACAATACATTGAGTGTAGCTTGTTTCAACGCGGTAAAAGCTTCCAAAGCTTTCTGTAAATCTTCAGGTTGTGTTACATCTCCTACATAACCATATACATTGGGCAAGTCTTCTTCGATTTGGGCAATCTTTTCTTTGTCTACATCAAAAATACCTACTTGCCAGCCCTGTGCTTGGAAGTGCCGGGTAATGGCAGCGCCTATACCTTGCGCGCCGCCAGTGATAAATATGTTTTTCACGCTTGTGTTGTTAGTACCGCTTTAGGTTCTCTTTGCACCCAGTCTTTTGGTAAATGTTTTAATAACTCTTTTCTGAACAAGTGATAGTCGACAGTAATGGTATGTCTAGGTGTATCAATTTGCTTGTAATGAGGCTGGTAAGTTTCTTTTTCTACCAGTTCTTTCATATTAGCTGGACGCTGCCATTTGCCCTTCAGTTGTCGCGCAATAATCTTGGCCTGTAATTCTGCACCTGGCCAAATACAACCCAACGGCTGGAACAACCCTATAAAAAATAAATTGGCATGTTCAGGATGTAGCATTTTGAGATATAAGGGTACAGGGCCTTCTGAATAGTCAATGAACGAGTTTTCAAAGAAAGGATGGGTGATGACAAAGCCTGTACAGGCAATTACCACATCGAAGTCTTCTTTACTTCCATCTTTAAAATGAACGGTCTTTCCTTCAAAGCGCTCAATGTCCACTTTAGGGTGTACTTTACCATGACGGATTTTATAGAGTAGTTCATCGTTGATGGTAGGGTGTGTCTGACCAAAATTATGATCGGGTTCTTGTAGTTGATACTGTTTATTCTTTCCTATAAATATTCTGATGAGCAGATTGGTGAGTAAGCTCCTTATTTTTATGGGTAATTTGGCAGTTTTTTCTGCTACTAAATCAGAGGGCTTTCCAAAAAAGAACTTTGGAATAATCCGATACCCCCTTCGCATACTGATACTCGTCTTTTCACTAAAACGGCTGGTCTCTACGGCTACATCACAGGCGGAATTTCCGCCCCCAATAACCAATACGCGCTGATCCTTAAAAGTATTCCCTTTTTTAAACTGATGTGAGTGTAAATAAGCGCCTGTAAACTCACCAGGATAATTGGGCCAACGAGGATTCCAATGGTGTCCATTACAAACCACTAGATCCGTAAATATTTCGGTCACTTCTTCTCCGTCTGCTTTTTTTATAGTAATGTCCCATTGTTCTTCCGATACCCGATGTGCTTTTACTACTTCGGTATTAAAATGAATATGCTTAAGCAAGCCGAAATGGTGTGCGTAGGCTTGGAAATAATGAGCTAACTGATTATGAGAAGGGTAATCAGGTATAGTAGGATCGTAATCGTCCCAAGGAAAATCTTCATATTGGGATAAGTATTTAGAGCTGATAATATGGGTAGTTTCAAAGACACTAGAATGGCTTTCTTCTTCGCTGTAGAGCCAATTACCCCCTACATTGCTGTTCATGTCGTAGGCGACTACCTCGAGTCCTTCATCAAGTAGATTCTTAATAGCTGCAATACCAGAAGGGCCCGTGCCGATTACACAGATTCTTTTATTCATAGCTTTGTTATTAACTTTATAGAATAGTTACATTATTTATAAAAATAATTAAAAAGAAGAAGTGAAAAAAGTACTTAAAGTACAAGTATTTAAACGCTTTTTTGCCAAATCTGGAAAAAGGTATTGATGTGGTGGGTGATTTCCGCTTCGGTGCGCGCTAGGATAAACTGCTCAAAATCGGGTATTTGTTGCTTATAAGCATTTATGAAAGCCCCTAATGCTTTTCCTTCTAACTGCGTAACTTGCTTTACCAGATGTCCGTTGAATTTTCCAGCAAGCTGCTTGGCTACAGCTTCTTTTTCTTGTTCTACTTGAATTTGCGTTTGTAGCTGCGCTTCTGGAAAAAACTGGATAATTTTCTCTACATATTTTTCTTTTTCTTTAAAAGGATACGTCTTTGTAATATTTTGTTGCTTTAGCCAATTGATGAACGCTTCGATTGTTTTACGCTGCTTCTGGCGCTTCTCTATTTTTTTCGTAGGTGTGAGATAAGGCGCTACAGAAAAGTAAGGGGAAGCAACAATCCATCTAAACATCGCTTCCAAACTTTCGAAGCCTTGCTTCCATTGTGCATAGTTGAGTGCCAAGAAAGCACATATTTGCGCCATATCTGTTGTAATGGGTAAGTCCTTCTTATAATGACCGTCTGCTCTTCTGTATACATACGCTAAGCCTTCTTCCCCATATTTAAGGTTGAAGCGACGGTAGATTTTTCCGATCAAATTCCCTAAGTCATTAAAGCACATGAAGTTATAGGTGCTCTCAAAATAGCGGTGTTTCACCAAGAAATAATCTACTTGGAAGCCTTTGTAGTCAGTAGAAAATACCTTACTGGTAGATTTATAGCGTTCAATACCTAATGTTTCTATCAGTTGCTGGCGTACCTGCTCCCATTGATGGCCAATCAGCTTATCGGAAACGATAATATCCATATCCCCAAAATCGGGCTTGTTCGCATAATAGCGAGGTATTTTATAATAGTCACCGAAGGTTCGATCCAAATGGGGTATCAAGGCGTTTTCGATCGCTTGGTAACGTTCTTTAGAGACTCTTCCTAAGTTGAATAATAGACCGCCCATTTTTTCTAATGCATTTTAATAAAAAAAGCCTACAAGAACTTTGTAGGCTTCTCTTTATAATGTAACTCTTCTATTAATCTATGAAAGCCTTTTCTAGGATTTGTGTTAGTGAATACTCTTCCATCTCTTCTAGCGTTACGGTATCTACAATGTCGTGTGCTGCACCAGCAGCTACTAAGTCATCGTCTAAAGCGCGTAAGAACTCCGTTGCCGAAGGATCATTACCTACCTGTATAAAAGAAATAGCAAGTTCCATTTGGCTAGCTACTTTGGTAGACATGTCCTTAATTAAGTCTACAACCGAAGCGTGGTCGTCTGGTTCTCCATCTGTTACCACAAGTACTAGCTCAGCTTCAGGGTTGTCTCCCTGGTCTTTTCTGCGCTCTTGTATAAAACCGAAAGTATCGCTCAATACCTCTGCTAGGTCTGTTCCTCCCCCTGGCTCGTTATCGTCGTAAATTTCGTGTACCCTTGCGGCCGTTACTTTTTCGAAGCGTTTGAACCTTCCTGAGAAAAGATAAAGTGTCATACCATCGGGATCGTGTTCTTCACATTTGTAAGCCAAAGCAATGGTAGCCTCTCTACAGGCTTCCCAACGAGAACGGCCATTTTTCTGGTCTCTGATGATCATAGAACCGCTTTTGTCAATGATAAGTGTACACTTCATAAAAGATAAAATCTATTAGTATGTTTCGGTAAAATCGCTATAGCGAAGCAAAACAAATATATAATTATTTTTCAGGAAGTACAAAGGAGTGAGCTACGCAAAAAGACTGCGTAGCTGTACCTTTTCTTTGTAGTATTATTAATTATAAAAAGGTATTGCTATGAAACTAACTAAAACAAAGAAGCGTCAGGCTACCACTAATCACATGGGAGGAAAAGCCTATACACTTACTCCTGAAATGGCACTTTATACCTTAGTAGTTACTTCTGTATTGCAAGATGCATACTACGAGAAAGCTACCACTCGCTTGGCAAACTTACGTGCCCTTGTGGCGCAGGTATCTCCCATTTTTGTAGCGAAGCTAGCCGTATATGCCAGAGAGCAGATGTATTTACGTAGTACGCCTATTGTATTAGTTTGTGAACTGGCTAAGATACATCGCGGAGATAGTTTGGTGAGTAGTACTATCGAAAGAATTGTCCAACGTCCAGATGATATGACGGAGTTACTTGCCTACTACCAGTTGATGAACGAGCGTAAGCAAAGTAAGAAGCTCCATAAGCTCTCAAAGCAAATCCAAAAAGGGCTTGCAAGGGCTTTCAATAAGTTTGATGGCTACCAATTGGCAAAATACAATCGTAAAGGGTTGGTAAGCCTGAGAGATGCCCTATTTCTAGTACATCCTAAAGCAAAAGATGAAGCCCAGCAAGCCTTATTCGATCAACTTGTTAAGGGAAATTTACCTGTTCCTTACACTTGGGAAACTGAGTTATCTTCTGTAGGACAAGCCGCCTTTGATGATCCTCTAGAGAAGCAGCAAGCAAAGGCTGAAAAATGGGAAACCTTAGTTATGAGTGGTCGCTTGGGATACATGGCCTTGCTGCGTAACTTGCGTAATATTCTTTTGCAGGGTACTGAAGTGGCTATTTTAGCAACAACAGAAAAGCTGGTACATAAGGGCCTCATTCGCCGATCTAAGCAACTACCTTTCAGATTTTTGTCTGCTTATGCTGAGTTAGCAAAGTTATCACTTGAGCAGACTACTACAGTAGTAAGCAGCCAAGACGTGGAAGACTACCGACAAGTGTTGATGGCAGCCATAGAAAGGGCTTTAGAGATTTCCATAGAGAATATTCCTGATTTAGAAGGGAAAACTTTGGTACTTTCGGATAATTCAGGAAGCATGTTTGGGGACTTTGCAGGTAAGTCAGTTGTATCGGCTATGAGTAGCAGAAAAACCGCCGATATTGCCAACTTATTTGCCGTAATTTGCCAAGCCAAAGCTGCTCATACAAAAATAGGGCTCTTTGGGGACCGGCTTATTAAGCCTCGCTTGAAAAAAGAGGACGGTATATTTGCTAACTTCCAGCAGATTAATGAAGCAGCACAGCAATGCGGAGGGGCTACTGAAACAGGTATTTTTGTAATGTTTGAGGAGTTGATCCAAAAAAGGAAAATGGTTGATAGAATTTTTATCTTTTCGGACTGCCAAGTAGGGACGGGCTGTAACTGGTTCGACGATAAATCTTCGAGAGGAAATCATTTTAATAAGCTATTTAGGGCTTATAAGAAGATTAATCCAGCAGTGATTACCTATTCGGTGGATCTGAGAGGCTATGGCAACACACTTTTCACAGAGGGTGTAGCGACTATAGGCGGTTGGAGTGAAAAAATATTCAATATGGTAGAAGCCTGCGAGAAGGGTAGTTCTGTTCTAGAAGAGATTAATCAATTAACCCTTTAGTACTTTACAAGGGGTAGTCTTATATAGGCTACTCCTTTTTAATTGTTGCTTGCATCTCCTCTACTAATGTCGATAAATAATTAGTCGCCTTTGTAAGTCTGCTACCATACCAAGAAAACATCTCCCCGTCCACAAGTCGTACATCACTTTGTGGGCATAATTCTTTAAAATAGCTAAGGTGTTTCTCTTTAAAAGGATAGGGTTCTGAGGAAAGTAAGATGGCATCTGGTTGGGCTTCTACAAGTGTTTCTTCTTGTATTTCGGGGTAGCGCGCTATATCGCCAAATATATTCTCAAAGCCTATTTGTGTGAGTATCTCATCGATAAAGGTTTGGCTTCCAGCAGCCATTAATGGTCGTTGCCAGATGAAGTAGGCTACCCGTAAGAAACGTTCTTTTCCTATATTATTGACATACAGTTGCTTAAAGCCTTTTTTTACTTCATCTACTAGCTGCTGTGCCTTATCTACCGTTTCTGTAAGCTGTCCGACTTGTATTATCATTTCGTAAGCCTCTACCAGTGTGGTAATGTCACTCATCCAGACGGGGTATTTGGCTGAAAGCCTTTCGATACCTTCGAGGTAGTTTTCTTCTTTATTGCCAATGATCAGATCTGGCTCAAGCGCATCGATGGCATCAAAGCGGAAATGCTTCGTACCTCCCACAATGGTTTTATCTTTTACTTTTTCTTGAGGGTGTATACAAAACTTTGTACGTCCTACTATCTGATCTTCTAATCCTAAATCAAAAAGTAATTCAGTTTGAGAGGGTACAAGCGAAATAATTCGCTGTGGATTTTGCGGTAAAATCACTTCCCGCTTCATTTGGTCTACAAAAGCGCGCATAAGGTAGAAAAGAAAAAAGCCATCTAAACCTTTTTAGATGGCTTCTGTAAAAGTATTTTATACCACTTAGGGTTGCTCAGTAGTAGTTTCGTCAACTTCTACAGGCTCTTCTTCGCCAGCAGTGTCACCTTCTGTAGCACCTTCTTCTTCCGTCATGTCACCTTCTTCTTCCATCATAGCACCACCTTCTTCTTCGCCCATTTCTTCTGTTTCTTCCATTTCTTCTCCTTCGACGGCTACAGTGTCGGCAGTTTCAGCTTCTTCGCCTTGTTCGCCACCACAAGAGGTCATTGTAAATACACCTGCTAATGCAAATAATAAAAATAATTTTTTCATTTGAATGATAATTTAGCGTTTAACTTAAGACGTAAATATAAGCTTATTCAAGAAGTTTGTATAGTTTTTTTGTTTTATTTTATGAAATATTTTTCAGAGAATATTTCAGGGTGTAATTACTCTTCTGTCTGTACAGGAGCCTCTGTAGTATCTTCATACTTAGCATTGATTGCTTTCACTATTTCAGAAAACTCCTCTAAGCTTACTTCTTGAGATACAATCGTTATCTGTTCTTTAATCCATTCTGTAATTTTCTCCCCTTGAATTTGATCATACAAACGTTGGAAGTTTTTCCCATTCTCCTCCATAAGGTAATTACGAGCAATACCATCTAAGTCCCCCAATGCTTCTGTATTCATCATCCCGTATTTCCTAAACTGCTCAATGATAAACATTTTAGCTTTGGCTTCCACTTCAGCGGTTTCTACTTTTCCTACCTCTTCGTTTTTCTCTTTTATTTTACGAGTAATTAATGACCAACGGAGTTCTTTTTCAAAATAAGAAAACTCTTTTTCTATTTGTTCTTCAGTTACTTTCCCTTCGTTGATAGTGAGTAGCCACCGCTTTAGAAAATCTTCTGGTAATGCAATCTCTGTTTCTTCTACCATCTTATCCTGTACGTTTCTATTAAGAAGATTCTCCGCTTCAGTCTGGTAGTTTTCTGCCATTACTTCTTTTACCTTTTCTTTAAAGGCCTCTTCTTCGGTGATTTCCTCACCTGGGAAAATCTTTTCATAAAACTCCTGATTAAGCTCTGCGGGTACTTGACGATTAATTTCACTTACCGTTAAGGTAAAATCACCTTGCATTTCTTTTAGCTGCTCTTCATCGTAAACGCTCAGTATATACTTAGGGGCATTTTCGTCTTTAAAGGCTTCTCCCATTGTAAAGGTCACTTCATCTTCTGCTTTAAGCCCTACGAAAGCTGCTTCTGCCGCTTCTTTCAACTGCTCAGTGGGGATAGCCGCGTTTTCTACGGTAAATTCTCCTTCTACTTGTTTCAAGGCACCATAAATAAAATCCCCTTTTTCTGATACCTCTGGCTTTATTGTCTGTGCATGTTGCTTACGTAGATTCTCCAGCGTTTCTTCTAGCTGCTCGTCTCCTACTTGTATTTGATGGCGTGTAATCTCAAAGTTGTCTAGATTATAATCAAAAGAAGAAGCCATACCGATATCAAAATGAAAGATAAAGTCGCTAGGCGCATCCCAGTTGGCTTGGTCTTCCTCGTCTTTTGCAGGAAGTGGCTCCCCTACTACCGAGATGTCATTCTCTTTCAGATAGTTGTTAAGAGAGGTAGAAAGTAAACCATTGACTTCTTCTACCAGTATATTTTTTCCATACATACGCTTGATCAGAGAGGTAGGTACCTTACCGGGACGAAAGCCTTTTAGCTTGGCTTTCTTACTATACTCCTTGATTTTTTCTGCTACTTTGGGTTGGTAATCTGCTTCATTTAATGTAATTTTAATAGAAGCGTTGGTAGCATCTTTCTTTGTTAAAACGATCTCCAAGGTTGTGAAATTTTTATAGTGAGCGATGTATTTAAAAAAACCCTCAACGCTGGTTGAGGGTCTTACTTTATAGCTTGTGCGGATGGAGGGACTCGAACCCCCATGCCTCGCGGCGCTAGATCCTAAGTCTAGTGCGTCTACCAATTTCGCCACATCCGCTTCACGTTGTCGATTTAGAGATGCAAAGATACTAAAAAAAATTATTTTGCAAATACCTATCAGAAATATTTTGCTAATTTAGTAGTTTATGCAAGCAGTTGATGAAGAACTAGAAAAAAAAGAAATCCTAAAACGCTATCGCCGCCTCTTGCGATACGCCAAACCTTTTCTACACGGAAATGACGCTAAGATCATTAAGCTGGCATTTCAAGTAGCTGCAGAAGCGCATCAAGATATGCGCCGTAAATCTGGAGAACCTTATATCTACCACCCTTTGGCTGTAGCGCAGATTTGTGTACAAGAAATTGGACTTGGCACCACTGCTATTGTGGCTGCTCTGCTACACGATGTAGTAGAAGATACCGATATCGAACTAGAAGAGATTGAGCGTAAGTTTGGCAAGAAGGTAGCTAAAATTATTGATGGGCTTACTAAGATTTCTGGCGTAACGGGCCAAAACACTTCTTTACAAGCAGAGAATTTTCGGAAAGTACTCCTTACCCTTTCTGAAGACGTAAGAGTTATCTTGGTTAAAATAGCAGATCGCCTGCATAACATGCGTACCTTAGAGAGTATGTCGCGCAGTAAGCAGCTCAAAATTTCTTCTGAAACCATCTATTTATACGCACCGCTCGCCCACCGTTTAGGCCTTTACTCTATTAAGTCTGAGCTGGAAGACCTTTACCTGAAGTATACCGATAGAGACACATACAATGACATTGCACAAAATATAAAAGCGACAAAATCGGTACGTGATAAGTTCATTAAGGATTTTATAGAGCCTATTCGTAAAACTATCAAAGATGAAGGTTTTAAAGTGACGATTAAAGGGCGTCCTAAGTCGATTTACTCTGTATGGAGTAAAATGAAAAAACAGAAAATACCTTTTGAAAAAGTATATGATCTCTTCGCGATTCGTATCATCTTAGACGATGTACCTTCGGAAGATGAAAAAGCAGCCTGCTGGAAAGTCTATTCTATCGTTACAGATTTTTATAAGCCTAATCCTAGTCGCCTGAGAGATTGGATCAGTACCTCACGCGCCAATGGCTATGAATCGCTCCATACAACCGTAATGAGTGGAACAGGCCAGTGGGTAGAAGTACAAATACGCACCCGCCGTATGGATGATATTGCTGAGAAAGGCTATGCAGCGCATTGGAAATACAAAGACAGAGACAATGGTACAAAATCCTCTGAAGAGTCTGGGCTTGACCTTTGGATCAATAAAGTACGTGATATGCTGGAAAATCAGGACACCTCTGCTATAGAGTTTCTGGATGAGTTTAGGAGTAACCTTTTCAACGATGAGGTGTTTGTATTTACGCCTAAAGGCGACTTACGTATTTTGCCCGCAGGCGCAACTGCCTTAGATTTCGCTTTTGATATTCATTCAGAGGTAGGTGCACGCTGTATAGGCGCTAAAATCAATAATAAGTTGCTACCCATTAGTTATCAACTTTCCAATGGCGATCAGGTAGAAATTCTCACCTCTAAGAAGCAAAATCCTAATGAAGACTGGCTGCGCTTTGTAGTAAGCTCCAAAGCTAAATCTAAAATTCGGGAGTTTCTCCGAGATGAGAAAAGGAAGTTTATTAGAAAAGGAAAAGAAATTACAGACAAGAAACTGAAGCAATTGGGTATTATAGCCAATGATAACGTCTACAACGATCTAAGAGCACTCTTTAATGATAAAACACCTACCGACTTTCTGTTTCGAGTAGGGAAAGGTTATCTACAACCCTCTGCTTTTAAAAAATACAAACAACTTGTAGAAAAACGGCGCAACTCTAGTCGAGAGGTAGTAAAGGATGCAAAAGCCTTTGAAAAAATCATACAAAAAAATAAACGAGACACCAAAGAAAAGGATGTACTACTGATCGGCGAGGATATGGATGCGATCGACTATACCCTTGCCCCTTGCTGTAATCCTATTTCTGGTGATGATGTGTTTGGCTTTGTGACGGTCAATGAGGGGATTAAGATACACCGTACTTCTTGTCCTAATGCTGTAGAGTTGATGTCACACTATGGGTACCGAATTATCAAAGCGCAGTGGGCTTCTAAAAAAGAAGAATCCTTTTTGGTAGGATTGCGTATCGTGGGTACTGATCGTGTGGGCATTATCAACGATGTCACTAAGGTGATCTCTAATGAGTTAAAAGTGAATATGCGCTCTATTGCAGTAGATACCGTAGATAACATGTTTGAGGGCAACTTTACAGTGATGGTACACGATACTTCTCACCTAGGGACATTAGTCGAAAAGCTGAGAAAGATTGACGGCGTAGAGGAGATTCAGCGATACGACTCTTAATTGTTTTTTATGATCATTCGTCATCAGCATTTTACACTACAAGGTAAAAGGGTCTTGGAGAGAGTTGTTTTTAAAGCACCTCTTAAATATGATAGCTCTATGCACAATGAAGCCTGCTTTCTATACAATCGTAAAGGAAACATGAAGCTTTACGGCTCAGTACAAAGCACTTCTGTAAGGGTAAGAGAAGGTGTTATGCTGAAATGTGGGAATTACCTTGTACAAGCTCTACAGGCAATGCCTGAGGAAACCACCGATTTAGTAGCGATCCATTTCTTTCCTGAGGTATTAAAGGAAATTTATCGCCAAGACCTTCCCTCCTTTCTCGTTCAAGGAGGCTCTTCAAACTACCGAAATATAGAATCGATCAACATAAGTCCAATCATTGAGCACTTTATGGAGGGTCTTCTGCTGTATTTTGAAAATCCATCTTTAGTTACTGAGCAACTTATTGCGCTTAAGGTAAAAGAATTGATTACGCTTTTGGTACAAACTACCTCTGAAGATGCAAAGAGAGTTAAGGAAATCCTACGTGGGCTTTTTAGCCCTGAAGAGGTTACTTTCAAAGAGGTAATCGAGGCACACCTTTTCGAAAATCTTTCGCTTCAAGAGCTTGCTATTTTAACTAACTGTAGCCTCTCTACTTTTAAGAGAAAGTTTAGAACACTCTATCAGATGAGCCCTGGCAAATACATCAGAGAAAAAAAGTTAGCTAAGTCTGCCCAACTTTTAATGCAAACCTCCTTGAGAGTTACAGATATTTGCTTTGAAGTAGGCTTTGGCGAAGCAAGCCAATTTACAAAGGCATTTCACGCCCACTTTGGATGTTCTCCAACTGTCTATAGAAGTCAAGCGCTGGTCTAAAAAGACCATCAATTGAGCTTTTTTACCAAAATTCACTCACTCGTTTTTGAGATATTTGTCATAAACAAATTTATAAAGCCATGATCATTGAAAAAGAAATCGTCATCGATAAAGGAATAGAAGAAGCCTGGGAGGTAATGGGTGTACAATTTACACAAATATATAAATGGGCTTCTTCCGTAAACCACTCAGAAGGATTTGGGCAAGATTTTAATGGAGCTAGCTGTACTGAAAGAGGCTGCGATACGAGTTTGGGTGGGCTAAAAGAAAAACTTATTCATTTTTCGCCAGCAGACTATTCGCTTTCTTACGACGTAACCAGCGGCTTATCTAATATGCTAAAAAAAGCCAATAACAACTGGCGTTTAGAGCAGGTCAACGATCGACAAACCAAACTTTTGATGAAACTTAACCTTACTTTAGGAGGGCTCGCCACACTGTTATCTCCATTTGTGAGAATGCAAATGTCGCGTTTTACGCAGCAGCTCGTAGAAGAGTTTAAGTATTATGTGGAAACGGGAGAGCCGCATCCGCGTAAGCAAAAAGCCATGCAACAAGTGGCGTAACTACCTTACAGCTCACAACTTTTTATTTTTTAATGTATCTAAAAAGGCTCAATAGCAATCATTGTTGAGTCTTTTATAAAGTATATCAAGCTTCTGTTTGTACGCTTTCAGTTAGTATTCACTTTATTTACATACTTACCCACTACTATAGCGGTTAGAATTACTAAATAAAACTGACCCAACATACCGATGAGTACGGCTGCTTTTTGCGCCAAAGAAGTGACAGGTATTATTTCACCATAACCAATGGTCATAAGTGTAATATAACTGTAATACATGAGGCGTTCTACAAAATATCTGGGTTCATTTATAGTAGCTTTTAGCCCTTCAAAAGAGCCGGGAGAGGCTATTTCTATACTTAGGCAAACAAAAAAACCTACTAGCCCAAGTGAGATGTAACCGCTGATGAGTCCAAAAATCACATTTTTATTCACTTCCTTGCTTTCCCATACTTGTTTGATAATCTCGAAGGTAACAAGCACGTAAAATAAAAATGAAACGATTACATTAAGAAATGGGAACAGCTTATCTTGCTTTACTTCAAATAACGCTGTGCTTGCACTAATACCTATGATGGCTAGTATGATTGTAAATACTATGATGCTTTTCTTCTTCCTCGACATGAGAAGAATGCCCGCGAGTTGATTGGCCAAGAATAAAATGGGAGATAAGGTGGTTTCAAATAAATCTTTTGGAACGAGTAGAGACCCAAAAAGCACCGTAATTTGACTAAGCAGCAGGAACTCAAATCTGTAAACGTAGATATTTTTAAACATAGATTTATTGTGTAGTAGGATCTCGCCTTCTCGAAATCAGTAATACGATCTGTATGACCAGCCACTCCTGATACCAAAATCTACACATCTCTTTTACAAAAGTGCGCCCATTCATCATTTATTTATGTTTTCTTTTCCTTAGGAATACACCAAAAGAGACAGGTGCTTCAGGTTGCTTTTAAGGCTTTTTTAGGTCGATCAAAATAAATCAGCTCAGTAATTTCACCTTACTGAGCTGACGTTATATTTATAACGGTTATTTATCGCTTGTCCAGTAGTCAAAAGCAGCTTTTGAGACCTTAGCGATGGTTTCTTCTCGCTTCTTCTGGTCATCATAAGAGTCAGAGATAAAAACCGACAGGGCTAGGTGGCGTCCATCAGGAAGTGTAATAATTCCTGCATCGTTGGTAGCCCCTGTAAATCCCTCTACTGTTCTAGAAGTACCCGTTTTATGGATTACTTTCGTGTTAGGTGGTAGTAACCCTTTTATTCTTCTATCAAACCAAGGTGCAGCAACTGACATATATTCAGCGAGCAAGGCTTGGCTACTTTTTGATAGATAGGTACCCTCGTGAAATAACTGAAATAGCTTACTCATCGCCACGGGGGTAGCCCAGTTTTGATATTGTACAGAATCATTTACTACCTGTACCATTTCAGTGGTTGCAATAGCGATGTTGGTAATACCTAAGTTGTGGATATGTCTTTGTACCTGAGCAGTTCCTCTAAGTAATTTTAACAGTACATCGCAGGCGGTACCGTCGCTTTCAATATTGTAGCGTATTATCTCTTTTAAGGTAAGACGAGCCCCTTCAGGAAACTTCTCTCGTATAGGACTGTACCCTCGTTTAGGGATATACTCAGCCTTATCTATTTGGATGGTGTCTTCTAGTGAGAACTTACCTTCATCCACTTGCTTGAGCATCACCATAGCAATTGGAAACTTATAGACACTTTGCATAGGAAACTGTTTGTCCCCATTGAGTGAGATAGACTCACCTGTCTCTATGAGTAATGCATTGATGCCTAAGTTTCCTTTTATATTACTCTCAATCGCTTCAAACTTTGCTTGAAGAGTTTGTTGACCAAATAATATAAGAGGCGTTAATAACCACCCTAACAGGAGTAGTCCTCTAGAAGAAGCGTTTAAGCCGATTTTTAGTATCACAAGCTACGCTATTTCCGATGAGGTAGACTATCTATAATTTTTACCCATCTGTATCGCTATCTCTTTCAATTTGGCTAGATCGTCTTTTTCTAGCTTACCTGCTTGTAGGTTGGCCAAAATAGCTTTATGCTCGACTCTTAAAGAGGCTAAGAAAGCTTCTTCAAATTCTTTTACTTTACTAACCGCTACTTCGTCCAAACCACCTTGTGTAGCTACGTAAATAATGGCTACTTGTTCTTCTACAGGTACAGGAGAAAACTGTGGTTGTTTGAGTATCTCTAGGTTACGACGGCCGCGCTCGATCACGAGTTTTGTAGCAGCATCCAGATCAGAACCAAACTTGGCGAAGGCTTCTAGCTCACGGAACTGCGCTTGGTCAAGCTTTAGCGTACCGGCAGTCTTCTTCATTGACTTGATCTGTGCAGAACCTCCTACACGCGATACAGAAATACCTACGTTGATAGCAGGACGAATACCTGCGTTGAATAGGTTAGACTCTAAGAAGATCTGTCCGTCGGTAATAGAGATTACATTGGTAGGGATGTAGGCGGATACGTCACCCGCTTGCGTTTCGATAATGGGTAAAGCCGTTAATGAGCCGCCTCCTTTCACTTTTCCTTTCAAGGAAGTAGGTAGGTCGTTCATTTGGCTGGCGACATCATCAGAGTCAATAATCTTGGCTGCACGCTCCAACAAACGAGAGTGTAAGTAGAATACATCTCCGGGGTAAGCTTCACGTCCGGGAGGTCTACGGAGTAGAAGAGAAACCTCTCTATAAGCTACTGCTTGTTTAGAAAGATCGTCATAAATTACTAAAGCAGGACGACCTGTATCACGGAAGTACTCTCCGATGGCAGCCCCTGTAAAAGGCGCAAAAAACTGCATAGGAGCAGGATCTGCGGCACTCGCAGCGACTACGACTGTATACGCCATAGCACCTGCTTTTTCTAACTCTGCTACTACTTGTGCTACAGTAGATGCCTTTTGTCCACAGGCTACATAAATACAGAAAACAGGCGCTCCTTTATCGTAAAATTCTTTTTGGTTAATAATAGTATCTAACGCTACAGTGGTTTTACCCGTCTGACGATCCCCAATGATGAGCTCACGTTGTCCTCTACCGATGGGAATCATGGCGTCAATGGCTTTGATACCTGTTTGTAAAGGCTCATTTACCGGCTGGCGGTAAATTACCCCTGGTGCTTTTCTCTCCAAAGGCATATCAAATAACTCTCCTGTAAGGTCGCCTTTTCCATCAATGGGTTCTCCTAGAGTGTTTACTACTCTTCCTAGCATACTCTCTCCTACCTTGATACTAGCGATTTCCTTGGTTCTCTTTACGGTATCGCCTTCTTTCACATCTCCTGTACCTAATAGTACAGCTCCTACGTTGTCCTCTTCTAGATTGAGAGCGAGTGCCTTCAAGCCGTTATCAAGCGATAATAACTCGCCGTATTGTACTTTAGTGAGTCCATAAATACGCGCCACGCCATCTCCTACCTGAAGTACAGTTCCTACTTCTTCTAATTCGGCATCTGTCTTGACGTTAGAAAGCTGTTCGCGTAGTATTGCGGAGACCTCGTCAGGTCGTACATTTATAGCCATAATCTTATATTAAAATGTAATGTTTGCCTTAAAATTAGGCACAAATCTATGAATTATTTTAAAAATACTATTGTACTATTGGGATTATTTTCGATGAGTGATTTATTTTTATCTCAGCGTTTTAAGCGGATGTTTTCTCAAGGTGTAAGGTTTACTTTATCTAATTGAATAATGAGTGGTTCTAAGCCATCTGCTAGTGTACTTTCCAAGGCCTGGCTCTGTCCGTCAATCCGTTGATCTACCACTGTATTATTTTGAAAATTGTAGGTACGTACTTACTGCTTCTTTGCGGTCAACGCTTCTTGCTGGAGCTTTGCTGCCAAAATTTGTCGTGGAATCTCTTCTCCTAGTGATCGATAGGCTCGTACTGCAATACCCGTAGGGGTATGTTCAAGCTTTATTTTTGCTTCTTGAGAAGCTTCTGGTGTTATTACTAGCTCATTTTCTGGTATTGTAATCCCTTCCTTTAAAGAAAAGATATTTACTTGTGCAAAAGACATATGCAAGCGTTGATCAAGATCTTGAGGTGGTACTCTTATCATACGATGTATACCAGACTCATATTGTAAGTACTGTTGAGCCTTCTCTCCTGAAACTACCCAAACAACGTGTATCAATCCCTCCTCTACATATGCTTCAACAATATTGACTTCTACGATAGCCCATTTTTTTCTTTGAGCCAATGCGTAATACATATCGTGCAATAACTTTACAGCCACATAAGCTTCGTCACCTCCGAAGGAGGCGATGATTTCCAAAGCAACTCGCTGTGTGTGCTTCCCCATGCCTGCAATAATTACCTTATTCGTCTAAAGATCCTTCTTTGAGTTTTTCAGCGTTATCTGCAATTCTTAGTTCTTCAATAAACTGCTCTAGATCACCATCCATCACAGCACTTAGGTTATAAACGGTAAATCCAATACGGTGGTCTGTTACACGACTTTGTGGATAATTATACGTTCTAATTTTCTCAGAACGATCTCCTGATTTTACAATCGATTTACGCGCAGAGCTAATTTCACTTTGTTGCTTTTCTACCTCCATTTCATAGAGTCTCGTTTTGAGCATCTTCATAGCACGCTCTCGGTTGGCCAATTGGGAGCGCTCTACTTGGCAAGTAATCACAATGCCTGTAGGTTTGTGTGTAAGCTGTACTTTGGTTTCTACCTTATTTACATTTTGACCACCTGCTCCACCCGAGCGAGAAGTTTGTATTTCTATATCGGCTGGATTGATTTCAATGTCTGTATCTACGTCATCTACCTCTGGTAGTACTACTACCGAAGCGGCAGAAGTGTGTACACGCCCTTGCGACTCTGTTTTAGGGACACGCTGTACCCGATGTACACCCGACTCGAACTTCATCATCCCATATACTTCTTCTCCTGAGATCGCTAAGACTAGTTGCTTGTAGCTGCCTTCTACGGTTCCTTCCATCACATCTACTACTTCTACTTTCCATTTCTGTTTTTCAGAAAAACGATCGTACATGCGATACAAGTCGCCCGCAAAAATAGCAGCCTCATCACCACCAGCAGTAGCACGAATTTCTAGTATAATGTTTTTGTCGTCGTTGGGATCTTTGGGAATCAAGAGCTGCTTGATGTCTTCTTCAAGGGCTTCTTTTCGGGGATCAAGCTCATCAAGCTCCATTTTGGCCATATCTCTAAATTCCTCATCTTTCTCATTGGCGATGACCTCCTTAGCATTTTCTATATTACTCAATACCTCTTGGTAAGCCTTGTATTTATTAACGATCTTCTCTAGGTCTTTATACTCTTTGGTAAGTTTAGCAAAGACTTTCATGTCTTCCATGGCTTCCGGTTGTATTAATAGCTTTCCTACCTCTTCAAATCGTTCCTTTATGGCTTCTAATTTATCAATCATGTTGGGCTATCCTTAAAACTAAAACCATAAAGTTAATAATTTTCGGGGTATGTCGTATAGGCTGGGTATGAAAATAATTCCTGTAGAAGTCTACCACAAAAACACCCACTAAATAATTACTTGCTGTACGTTTACATAACGCTTTACTCGCTCAACAAAACAGCCTCGGTAATTTCACTCAAGTCAAGCTCCATTTCATAGTATATTTTAAACCTACCATTGATGCGATCTTCATCGGTAATGTCAGGGAAGCGTTGGTAGGAAGTACCTTCACTAGGAGGCCAAGCGGCAGAAGAAATCTCGAAAGCTAGGTTTCCCTCATTAAAGCCTATTTTAGTAATTTCCAGTGTATTCGTTCTACCATCATTGGTACGCGCTGTTACGAACGTTCCTTTCATAATTTCGCCACTCTCTGCATTAATCTTGGTGATAATAGATACTTTTAGTCCGCCACCCATTGCATAGCTGTTGGCATATACATTCGAGAAGGCGCCTTCTTGAACACGCTTCCTAGTGATGTAGTCATTGTTGTTGCTTCCGCCATCCACTGTAAATACCACCCAAGGGTTTCCTTCATTGTCTATGGTGACTAAGACTGCCCGTCCGTCTACTGGTGTACTTTCGTAAATATATCTCCATATCTCATTACCATCAGCGTCTACTTTTCGCACAAAGGCATCTTGATTGTCGGCTTGTACTTGATCAAAACCCACTGTATAAGTATTCCCTTGGTTATCGGTTGCTTCTGCATTATTGGTAAGGCCATCGGGAACAGGTGAGCCATTTGTATTGGGATCGACGTCATCATCACTACAAGCAGCTATTAGTAATGATAATAGCAGGATTGTGTATGTTATAGTATGCTTCATAATTTAACTATTTGTTTTGTGTAAAGATACAGGCTTTCCAACTGTTTTCAAATAGGCAAACCTATTCATATCTTAGCGACTCGATAGGATTATTACGAGCTGCTTTACGTGCGGGTTGTATTCCAAAAAAGATACCTGTAAAGGTGGCGATCACAAAAGCCCAGAAGACACCTACCAAACTTATAACGACAGGTATATCAGCCACCTTATTAATAGTAATTCCCATACCAATGCCTAGTAGAATACCGATTAAACCACCCAAGAAACAAATGAGTATAGCTTCTGCTAAGAACTGTGTGATAATATCCTGCCGGGTGGCACCTGCTACTATACGTACGCCTAATTCTCTCGTACGTTCTGAGGCAGAAGCATACATAATGTTCATAATACCAATGCCGCCTACGAGTAATGAAATACCTGCAATAGCACCCAGCACAATATTGAATAACCTTCTTGTCTTTCTTTGGCGTTTAATGAGTTCTTCAGGAACGATTACCTTATAGTAGTTTTGCTGAGGATGTCGCCGAGCCAACATTTGATTGACCACCTGCGCAGTGGCTACCAGTTGCTCTGAATGAGCTACCTTTATAATGATTCTATCTAATTCATGGTTGATCTGCGCCTTTTTTGTTTGAGGGGTTTGATTAAAGCGTAGGATAAACGATTTCATGGGTACACAAACAGCCCAATCTGTACTAGCCACGCCTATTTCCTTGGCTAATTTAGCATTAATCAACTTTTCTTCGAGTACACCTATCACTTTCATCCAGTACTTCCCACACTTTATGTATTTACCTAGGGCATTTTCTGTACTAAAGAACTTAATCGCTACTTTTTTTCCAATGATACAGACAGCATCTCCTCTGCTTAGTTGTGTAGCAGCAAAAGGTCTTCCCCAAGCAAAAGAAGATTGATGAATTTCAAAAAAGTCTGCTTCTACGCCTATAAGGCTTACTGCGGCTTGTTTACGTTTGTATATAGCGTTCAACGCTAAACTCGATTCTGGACTAATGGCCACTAGGTTGGGAAGTACACTGCTAATTGCTTGGGCATCTTCTGGGGTAAGTCCTTTGTTTCTCAAAACGTGCTCGTTGCTCACCTGTTTAAAAGCGCCTGCTTTTAAAGCACGAATATAGAGATTGTGCGTTCCTACTGCCTCCATTTGTTTATTAATCTCCTCGCGTGTGCCTTGGCCAATGGCTAGCATTGCTACTACTGATGCTACGCCAAAAACAACTCCTAAAGTGGTGAGCAAGGCTCGTAACTTATTTTCTAGTATGGCTTGGTAGGCTAAGGTTATGTTAAGGAAATAACGATGAAGCATAGCTTGAGAGCATATTTAAATTTTCCTAACTATCTGTTTTTAAAATCGGTATAGGTGCGTAGGCCTGAAAATCCAGCGGGGAGGCGGGTTGGTTTGTGGGTAGAAGCTTTGGATTTTCTTGATTTTTTGGTTCGTTTTTCATCAAGAACCGGAACGAAGTGGAGTTCAGCGAAGCTAAAAAATGAACGAAAGGCAAATTGAAGCATAATTGATGAAAATTTCATGAAATGTTAATTTTTAAACATGTTCTAAGAAGATTATCCCATTTTACCCTTTTTTTTCAAACGCACAAGCTCTTTGCTATCTGCGTTGGCTGGCTTAGAGAGGTACACTTTATCTTCGGCTTCTAGCCCCTTCAAAATGATCACTTGGGTATCATTCGTCTGACCTACCTCTACCTGTTTTTTAATAACTCTTCCACTGTTTTTCACAAATACGTACGATTCTCCCGCCTTATTCGTATGTAAACACTCGAGTGGAAGGTAAGTAACTTGTTTCGTTTCATAGCAAATAATCTTGTTGCTGGTAGTCATCGTAGGTCTAATGCCCTTATCTTTCTCTGTTAGCTCTACCAATACCTCAAATACCTTTACACTGCTTCCTTCCTGTAATTCTCCTACATTAGCAATTCGAATTACCTTTCCCATTATTTTTTTATCTGGGAAAGCATCTACTCCTACCACTACTTTTTGCCCAACTTTGATGCGGCTAATATCAATCTCATTCACAAAGGTTCTGGATATCATGGTGGATAAGTCCGGTAAAGTTGCCACTACCGGATCAAATGCATCAATCTGGCTTCCTATGGTACGCCGTTCTCCTTGCCAATCTCTTGTGTAAATTACCATACCATCCTCAGGTGCTTTAATGGTAAAGTTTTCTATCAGTACTTTAACCGCTTGCTGCTTACGATTTTCTTCTTCTAGTAAGCTAGCTACTTCATATATCTTCGTGGCAGACTGCTGCCTCTTTAATTGATAATTTCCCTTTGCTTGTTGGTAGTTTCTGGTAGCTTTCTCTAAGGCTAGTTCAGCTTGCTTGATTTCGGCAGGTGCTTCGTACTTCAACCCTTTTAGATAGTTTTGTTTCTCTTTAAGTGCATAGTATCGGTTGGCTAGCTCTTCTCTTTCTTGTCGTAAGGAAATAGAAGTATCCAATACCCCTTGCCTGAGTAAGTTTTGTAATTTTTGTATTTCTACCTCTACGGTACGCATTTTCTCCAATACGTCTGCCTTATCTAATGAGGCAACATAATCTCCTTTTTTTACTTCTGTACCTTCTGGAACTAAGTCTGCTATCTTTATCTTGAATAAGACGCCTGCCGAACGAAGGGCATCGGGAGCATTGATTTTCACTGAATTCTTTGCTTCTAATTCTCCTGTAGTGACAACGGCTATTTCAAAAGGGCCTTTTTTTACAGAAACAATTAGATCAGATTCTTCAGGAGGATCGAAGTTGATCCAAAATGCCACGAGAAAGAGAAATATAACAGAGCTGGTGGTAATATATATAGCTCTTTTACCCATATAGATTTACTTAAAATAGACTAGGTGCGAGCAAGTAAATGCCTGATTGTACTCTTTACTAAAACGCTGAGTGACACTAACAAATAAACTTTAAATAGGAGAAAAAAGCAAATAGTATTTGCCTTTTGATCATCTCTTCTTCCCCTTATTCATCAAGCGTAAAAAAATATAAGAAGGTTCACCAGTGCAGTAGTAGCAGAAACCCCTCCGTAGTAAGCACCGATTGCAAAGCCTACTTGTCCTTTTGAAAAACGACTTAGTACGAAAGAAAGAGCGCTGATTGAAAGCAAGCTAAAAATCATCCCAGCGAGTATGAGTAAAAGATAATGCACAAAGGGTATACTTAGTAGATAAGTCAAAATGATGATCGACACGGACACTATACTACCTACCCTTAGGGCTTTTGCAGTACCTATACTATTGATAAAAATACTGATAGGTACAGAAGCAAGCGCAGAGAATAGTAGCATAATGGCCTGTAGGGAATCGTCATTAGACACATTTAATATGTTTGTCATTCGATTGGGCACAGCGAAAAGAAGAGTAGCTTTAAAGAGACCTGTCAATAAACCAACCACAAACAAAGTAACTATAGAAAGTTGCTTGTATGATACTTTTTTTTGCTTTACGTGGGCTTTTTCGACAGTATGTAAACTTACACTTCTCAATACTACACCAGCTACTAAGAGGAGTACACCTCCCAATGCAAAGACAATCCCTACTCCAAAACGATTGAATAGAGGAATGACAAATGGCTCGAGTGTGTACACAAAGCCAAACACCATAGATAAAATCGCTGCTACTTTTGGAAACTTCTTTACAGGGGTGAAAGTATCTATCAGCGAAATAGCAGGACTGTGAAAGGTACTCATAGCCGCTAACCAAAGGAGTACCAATACTGGCAGCACCCACCTAAAGCTTTCTTGTGCGTTTGTAAAAATAGACAAGCTCACCGCCATAAAAATGATAGCAGCAAAGGCAATACCTGAAATAATAAGAGGAAACTGACTTCCTCTCTTGCGAACCAGCCAATCGGCTAGCTTACCAGAAATAGGATGAAAAAGTGCACCAATGATCCCTTGGGCTACAATAAGTAGAGAAGCCAAAGCTGTAAACTGAAATCTTTCTAATAATACGGGTTGGTATTTTTCGTAGGCCAACCAACCAATCGTAATAGTACCTTCTAAAGCCGCTAGCCCCCAGATGGCTCGCCAAGCAGTGGCTTCTTTCGGACGTGTTAAAGCAGATGTATCCATATGGTTTGCTTTTCTTGTATGTACGAAAATATGTTTAGACCAGATCACTTGTTTGCCAAACCTATGCACTACACAATCATTTTTAAGAAATGACTAAGAACAAAGCCTGTAAATTGTGGTTATACATAGCAAAGTCTCACTTATGGAACTGAACGGAAAGAAAGCGAAAACAGGTGTTTTGATTGTAAACTTAGGTACACCTGATAGTCCTCGCACACCAGATGTACGCAAGTATTTACGAGAGTTTCTGATGGATGGTCGTGTGATCGATTTTCCTGCTTTTCCTCGCTGGCTACTCGTCAATCTTATCATTGCCCCTTTCAGAGCACCAAAATCTGCTAAAATCTATAAGGAACTTTGGACAGAACAAGGCTCTCCTCTCAAATACTATGGCATACGTGTGGAACAAATGTTACAAGAAGTATTAGGAGATGACTTTATAGTGAGCTTGGGCATGCGTTATCAAAGTCCTAGTGTAGAAACAGCCCTCAACGCGCTGAAAGACAAAGGACTTGAAGAAATCATCGTCATTCCATTATTTCCTCAGTATGCCTCTGCTACAAGTGGTTCTGTTCATCAGAAAGTAATGGAACTTGTAAAACAGTGGCAGATTATCCCTTCCATCAACTTTATAGATAAATTTTACCAGCACCCTTTGTTTGTACAAACTTTCGCAGAAATTGGCAGAAAACATTTAAACGCACATCATTATGATCATATTATTTTTACGTATCATGGCCTACCTGAGCGGCAAATTCGTAAAGGTGATGTTACGAATACTTGCTTGAAGGCTGCTCACTTTCCAGAAGGGAAACAAACTGCAGGTTGCTGCGCAACGATTCACCCTATGAATCAAAACTGCTACAGAGCACAGTGCTTTGAAACAACTCGCTTATTAATACAAGCCCTTGGCTTAGATGCTGCGCAATGTACTACTTGCTTTCAATCGCGTTTGGGGAAAGATCCGTGGATTCAGCCTTACACAGAAGACGTCATTAGACAATTAGCCAAAGAAGGCAAAAAAAATGTATTGGCCTTTTCGCCCTCCTTTGTGGCAGATTGCCTTGAAACTACTATAGAAGTAGGAGAAGAATACAAGGAAGTGTTTGAGGAAGAGGGAGGAGAGCATTGGCAATTGGTCGAGAGTCTCAATGATCACCCTGACTGGATAGCCATGCTAAAAGCACTTGTTTTAGAAAAAACGACCAAAAAAGTTACCTTTGCTTCTGCAAAAGAAGAAGTGAGGACGTAGTAATGCGTCTTTGTAACGCTTTATGAAAATACTTTTTGTATGTCCTTACCCTACTGGTGTAGCCCCCTCGCAAAGATTTCGCTTTGAGCAATACTTTACTTTTCTGCAGAAGCATAATTATACTTATAAAGTAGCGCCTTTCTTAGATACTACTACTTGGCAACTTCTGTATAAAAGTGGCCATTATCTTCAAAAGATAATGGGTATTACAAAGGGTTTCCTGAAAAGGATCATACTATTATTTACGCTTTATCGCTACGATTACTTATTTATTCACCGAGAAGCTACGCCATTAGGCTTACCTTGGTTCGAGTGGGTGTCTACTAAATTATTCAAAAAGAAAGTTATTTTTGATTTCGACGATGCCATATGGCTACCTAATACCTCTAAGCAAAACAGCCTGATTGCTCGTCTAAAATTTCATAATAAAACCGCCTTTATTTGTCGGTGGGCGTATAAGATAAGCGTTGGCAACCAGTATTTAGGTCAGTATGCAGCCAAGTTCAACAAACACATCATCTTAAACCCTACTACCATTGACACCGTCAATTTGCACAATCCTTCCTTATATCCAGAAGTCTCGAAAGAGAAAGTCACCATCGGTTGGACAGGTACACACTCTACCATCAAATATTTAACACCACTACTTTCTATTTTAAAGAACTTAGAGTGTGATTATAACTTTAATTTTTTGATTATCTCTAACCAACCTCCTGGCTTTTCTCTATCTTCATTAGTTTATGTACCTTGGCAGAAAAACACCGAGATAGCTGACTTACACACCATAGATATTGGTCTTATGCCCCTCCAAGATGATGCCTGGGCAAAAGGGAAATGTGGCTTTAAAGCACTACAATACATGGCGATGAGTAAACCTGCCTTGGTATCACCAGTGGGGGTGAATACACAAATTATACAAGATGGTGTAAATGGTTATTTGTGTAACACAGCAGCCGACTGGCAACAAAAGCTCGTAGTGCTACTGAACGATGCCTCACTACGTAAAAAAATAGGAGAAGAAGCACGTAAGACAGTTGAACAACATTATTCAGTAAAGGCCAATCAAAATAATTTTCTCGATCTTTTCACCTGAAAACGCAATAAGTATAAACCTGCCAGATAGAAAGGAAGTAACGGGATACGATAACGACTCAAAGTTCCAAAGTTACTACTACTTACCCCTACTCCAAAAGCTAAAACAATCGCAAATAAGAAGCAAAATGCAATGACGGGATGTTCTAGTAAGGGCTTTATTACTCTGAAACGTACTTCAAAAAGTACCTTTATGGTAAGCAATAGTAAAATGAGCGATTCAAAGGCTGACAAGAGCATTACTACATTATGGGCTTCCCATAGATAGGGCCTGAATAGACTTACCCAAATACCTTGCGGTAACTTTGTGATGACACTTTGCATAGACCCATCAAATTCACCTAAACTATAGCCAGACCCTTGATCGTACTCACTCATATATTGGAGCCACTCTGCGGTTACTTGTGTGGTATTAGCGATTTGATCCAACGAGTAGCGTGTCCCCTCTGTGATTTTCTGTACGGCTATATACCCAATAGGGAGCGCCAGCAACAAGGCAAGCGGTAGCATCAAGGTACGTGCTGCGCCTTTCTTCATTTTAGTTCTATACTGTAAAAATAACCAAAGTGAGATAGCTGGAATAAAACAGAGCAGAATATATACCTTCACAGCCTTGATAATGAGTACAGACACCAAAAATATAATCCCATTGCGTACCAACTGCCTTCTTTTTATAAGACCAAAGTAAAAACTATTAAAAGCATAGCCCAGACACCCTAATGTAATGGTATCCTTTAATAGGCCAGATCCCCAGAAAAATACTGAAGGAACAAAGAGAATGGCAATGGCCAACGGACGGTATAAAGGTGGATATAAATCGATAAAAACATTATAGATGGCCCATAGCCCCCCAAAGCAAAAGGCAGCAAACAATAGCGCAGTAACCGAATAAGTATGAAAAGTAAAGATACTTAGTAAGCCTGCTATCTTTACGATAGGTCTCGAAGTAGGATCTTGGTAATAGTAGATGCGGCTTGTATAGGCATAAGTAGAAGGATCGTACTCGTCTGTAGCAAATAATACCTGTATACCCGTAATAGGAGAGTCTATGAAAGCATCTACAATTCTCCCTGCATCTTTGAAGAAGTAAAAGGTATCACCACTGATATTACCCCCGCCATAGTAAAAGAAGTATAATACACCCACGCCCAAAGCACCAAGCGCCTTTACGAAAAAACCAGGTAAATAATAGGGGCGTGTGAGTGGGTTCGTTTGTTTTCTACGAATAATGTAGAAAAACACTACTATGATGGACAAGTAAATTGGTGTAAGAAGTAAGTCTTTATAACCCATAATACCCTCGCTGCTATGCTACGTAGCAATTTACGAATTCTCTCAAATTTTTTTAGCATTTAAGGGTTTTGCCTTATATTTATCGTTTACAAAACGGATAAAGTTATGACGAGTAGCCTTATTCTCGATAAAGCGCAAACCTTGCGAAAGATCAAGCGAATGGCTTTTGAAGTCTATGAAAATAATGCGCAAGAGGAAGAGATTATTTTTATTGGTATTCACGAAATGGGCTATTTACTAGCACAAAGGTTGCAGAAAGAGTTCAATCAAATTGCCTCTATTCCCTCTCAGCTTGTAAAGCTCACGCTTGATAAACAAGCACCCGTTCAAAGCGATATACAGCTAGACTGCACGCTTACGACCTTACAAAATAAAGCCATCATCTTGGTAGATGACGTACTCAATACAGGCCGTACACTCATCTATAGCCTTCGTCCTTTTTTTGAAATACCTGTAAAGAAGTTTCAAACTGCCCTACTTGTCAACAGAAACTACCGGCGCTTTCCAATAGCTGCAGACTACGTAGGCTATACACTGGCCACTACCCTACAAGAGCATATCACGGTAGTATTAGATGACGAGGAGGCATTAGGAGTGTACCTTAGCTGAATACTGACTTTTTCAAACTATTTCGTATCTTAGCAGCTACGTATTACTAATCTGACAAACACTCGGGGTGCCTGTTGTAAAAGGCTGAGATCATACCCGTTGAACCTGAAGCGGTTAATACCGACGGAGGGAAGTGTACCTCAACACTTGGCTTTTCGCCATATCCTTGGGTGTTTGTGATGTTTCTTAATCACAAATGCATATGCAAACCCTCATTAACGGACTATTTTTATGCTTTTTCTTCTCACAAGTTTGCCTAGCACAGCATATTGAAGGAAAGATTACGGATGAAGAGGGGCAGCCTCTTTCTGGTGTCAATATCTACCTAGTAGAGACCAAGCAAGCTACCGTCACTGATAGTATAGGTCAATACAAGCTAAGCAACATTACGCCAGGTGCTTATACATTACGCGCCACAACCATGGGTTACCAAGTGTTCTCAAAAAGCCTCACCATTGCTTCTGCTCCTATACCACTTGATATCCAACTGCAAGCAAGTGCATTACTTTTAGAAAGTATTACCATAGAAAGCTTTAAAGCTGATTGGAATGCCCCTATTGCGCAAACCAATCTAGATAAAGAGACAATAGAAAGCGTATTTATTGGGCAAGATGCGCAATTTACCTTATCTCAATTAAGCCCTTCTATGATAAGTTACTCTGAATCAGGCACTAACTTTTCCAATTATGGTGGTATTACCTTGAGAGGTATTGACCAAAGCCGTATCAATATCACGCTTAACGGTGCTCCCCTTAACGATATGCTTGATCAGGGTGTCTTCTTCTCTAACTTTACAGACTTTATGAACAGTGTAGCATCTGTACAGATTCAAAGAGGTGTAGGGACTTCCACCAACGGTACGTCCTCCTTTGCTGGTTCTATCCATTTTGAATCTATTAATTTAGCGGAGAGCAAGCCCTCAGTGGAGATTCAAACCAACGCAGGCTCTTTCGATACCTATCGAGGGAGTATAGCCCTAAATAGTGGGCTGTTAGAAAATGATTTTGCTTTCTATGGTCGTCTTACCAACTTTACTACCAAAGGTTACCGCGAGCATAGTGGTACACAGGCTTGGTCAGGATTTGTCTCAGGAGGCTACTTTGGTGAAAAAGACCTTGTTAAATTTACTGCTTTTAATGGGCGTACACGCAGCGAACTGGCTTATTTAGCGGTTCCTAAGCCACTGATCGATCAAAATCCACGTACCAATTTAAACTTTGAACAAGATCAAGATAATTTTGGACAGCAGTTCGCACAACTTCAATACACAAGACTTTTTAATGAAATGGTCAACCTTACTTCTTCGCTTTACTATGGAAGTGCGCAGGGAGATTTCCCCTTTGGTTTTGAAGGAGATGCGGGTTTTCAACAAATCAACTTTCCTTTAGAAAATAGACACTGGGGCGCTATGACCAACTTAAACATTGCACAAGCACGCTGGTCATTCAATGGTGGTGTACATGCCTATACTTTTTTAAGGCGTAACTGGGAAACACTCCTTCCTGATAATGTCACTACTCTGTACGATGATCGTTCTCAGAAGGACGAGCTGAGCGCTTTTGCCAAGTTCGATTACCAGCTCAATCGCTTTACCTTGTATACAGACATTCAACTACGTACACTACGCATCAATTTTACCCCAGATGAGCGTTTTGTACCCGCTAATACTACTATTCCTACTTATCGTTGGACGTTTCTCAACCCTCGTGTAGGATTCAGCTACCAAATCAATAATGCTTACAGTGCTTATGCTTCTTTCGGGAGAACGGGCAGAGAGCCTACCAAAACGGATATCTTCGGAGGGGGATTACGTATTACTTCTGAGAACTTAGCCTTCATACAAAATACGGATCTTTTCGAACCAGAGTACGTCAATGATTTTGAGGGAGGCATACGAGTGAACAAGCGTACACTTTCATTACAAGCCAATCTCTTTTATATGCAATTTGAAAACGAGATTGCCGCTATTGGGGAGTTAGATCCCTTCTCTTTCTTTCAAATCAGAAAGAATATTCAAAGCAGTTACAGAAGAGGCATAGAACTCTCTTGGCAATGGCAACCTAATCGCTTCTTTTGGCGTGGTAATGCTACTTGGCTGCAAGCCAACATCGCTACCTACGACCCTGAAAACGATGCCTCTACAGAAGTATTCACAGATGTAGCGCCCATTCTTACCCCTAACTGGCTTTTACAGTCAACTGTTGGGTACAACTATAAGAACCGATGGGAAGCTAGTTTACACGCCCAGTACATAGATGAGATGTATTTAGAGCTTACTAATCAAAGCGATTTGACCATTCCTAGCTCTTTTGTCACTAACCTACAACTAGGCTGGCGCTTCCACAAGCAGCATAGCCTCAATTTTTGGGTATACAATCTATTGGATGAGCAATATTTCACCAACGGGCAAGCGGTGATATTTGAGGGGGAGACAGTACCTGCCTACTTTGCCCAAGCAACACGTAATTTTATGGTGATGCTTCATTTAAAGTTTTGATTTTTGGTAATAGAATTTTACTAAACATTTGTTTAGAAAAAAATATTCTGTACTTTTGGTTAATGGGAAGAGTAAAGCAATACGATAAAGAGGAGGTACTCCGAAAAGCACTCATTACCTTTCGGGAAAAAGGATACGAAAATACCACCATGCGTGATTTATCTGATAGTACCGGTATTAATCCCTTTAGTCTTTATGCTGAATTTAACAACAAGTCCACGCTATTCGGAGAAGTAATGAGGATGTACCAGCAGCAGAACCTCAGGCAACTAGAGAAAGTATTGGCCTTTGAGAAAAATGGCTTTGAGAAAATTCAAATGCTCTTTAAAAATCTTATCAAACAAATCTTAGCGGATACGCAGTGTTTGGGTTGTTTAAAAGTGAATACTGCCACGCTGGGCAAGGCGGTTGATGATAACACTCAGAAAATACTCAAAGGCTACGATCAAGATTTTATTCAGTTTTTCAAAAAGCTCGTGGAAGAAGGGCAAAACGATTTGTCCATCACTGCACAGGTAAGCGCTAGAGAGTTGGCTACCTTACTTTACTCCATCCATCACGGTATTCGGGTCATACAGCATACCAACCAAAGTAAAGCAACACTGGAAGGTATTGTAGCTGCTGCCTTGGCAGTAATTAGCAAATAAATTTTTTTATTTAATAACTAAACAATTGTTCAGAAAATGAATTCAAAAAAAAGTAACTGGCGTTTTTTATGGGTTATTCCTATGGCACTACTTTCCTTTACTGCGCTAGCAGAATTTGCCCATTTAGACTTTATTGTCAAGAATATGACTGAAAACAGCATGGCACATTTAATAGTCCCGTTGGGTATTGTTAAGATAATCATAGTAGCGGTTTTCTTGTATCCTAAAACGCGTCTCATTGGTTTTTTACTGTGTACTGCCTACATAGGAGGGATTATAGCGGCTCATCTCATTCAGAAAGATAGCTCACCGATAGGATTTGTTTTGCAAGCTTTGTTATGGGGAGGCATATATTTTGAGTTTCCTCATTTATTTCAAGCTAGCCGTTTTCTAAAAGAAAATTAATCTTGGGCTAGTGTCATTCACTTAAAGTTGAGCGGATCAGGATATTGAAAGGTATAGTTCAATAGATTCCTCAACTTTTCGGTACTTACTTGTTTGTAATCGGTTGTTGTGGCTACAAAGGTTGGTGCTTCAAAACCATACTTTTGTGCTTGGTGTAAATACACTTCTTTTCGGGTGGGGTGTTGTGGTGCGACTACATTAAGCACTTCATTTTTTATCTCTTGTTCTATTACTTTTGTGATAATACCAATGGCATCATCACGATGAATGTAATTTACGGGCGTACCACCCGTTTTCAAATTTTTCTTGCCTGCAAAGTATTTACCTGCTACACGATCATCCCCCATCAATCCACCTAGCCGTAGCGTACAAACTTTACCTTTCAAAGTATTTTGTAAAAGCTGTTCACTATCCCAGAGGGCTGGATTGGCCACTCTTGTAGCTTCTTCTTCCCCAACTTCTTTGTTGAGCTCAGGATACACAGAGGTTGCACTTACGTAGATGATCTGCTTTAAGTCGGCTTTTTGTAAGTAGGGTAGTAAATGTTCTATTTGTTGAGGATGAAAAGTATCTCCTTTTTGTCTTCTTTGGGGAGGAATATTAATAATGCTCACTTCTGCATTTTCTAAGAATGCCTCTATATCGCCTACGATCTGTGGTGATAAGGAGATCAGGTAGGGCGTAATTCCTGCTTCTTCTAAGAGAGATAATTTCTGCTTATTGGTAGTAGAGCCTTTTATTTTATAGCCCTTTTGAAGGAAGTGACGCGCCAAAGGTAATCCTAGCCAACCACAACCAAGTATACTAATCTTCATTTTGTTTTAATAGATAAGGTGCTACAATAGAGAAGGCTTTTTCGCCGTAAAGAAGTACCTGTCCTAGTAGTCCCAGTGTGTTTATTCTTTCTAACTCTTCCATTTTAGGAATGTTCACATCGTAGGGGATGGCACGCAAGCGAGGATCGTCTTTTTTAAAGGGAGGAGCCACTTTTGAACTAAATACACTGTTCCAGAAGTGAATAGGCGCGCTGTAAAGAATGCGCTGACATTCGTCTGCTACTGCCCAACTTAGGAGTTTGTCATTGATAGCCTCAAAGAAGTCTATGGTTTGTGCTAAACGTACCCTAGAGCCTGCTTTAGACTTCCCTTTTTGTTTCAAATAGGTTACCTGTGCTTTTCCATTTCCTCGCACCATATACCGTGTAATGGTTTTGTGAAGTACTAGCTCCTCTTCTTGAAAGTAGCCTAATGCAGCGTGGCCTGCCTGAATGAGTAGCATTAAGTACGGTTCGGCAGGGTCATTTACTTCCTCTATGTATGTTTCTAGAGATTCCGTAAAAGCCGGAAAAGGCAGAGGTAGTTTTACAGCGAAGCTTTTGTGGCCCGCCTTGTCATATATAACTAAAGCACTACGCCCTTTCTCTACCTCATATCCATATGATTGACACACAATTTGTGTGAGTAATGCTACAGTATTTTCGTAGGTGATTGAATAAGTAGTCGGCGATAACATCATACATTAAGGTCGCTCTTCTTCAGCCGCTTTGTTTTCTTCTTCTAGTGGTTCTTCTTCTCCAGGTTCTTCTTGTTTAGGGGTTTGTATCTGTGCAGGAAGATTGAGCACTTCACTGAAGGCGAGTAGCCGTTCTTCTAAGTCTGCTTCTGTACCTAGCTCTGGGCTATCGAAGGGTTTTATGGCAACATTTAAGCAGTGGAAGTTAAGGTGTGAGCGCTTTTTTTGTAAGCCCTCCCATAAATGCACTTGTGTAATATGATTGGGAAGACGAGGAAAGTAAATTTTACAAGTAAAAATCACCCCATATTTTCCAACAAAATGTTGTTGGTACGAATTCTCTATTTTTGGAAAAACGATTTTTCCATCTTGTGCTACATCCACTAACTTTTCCAAACAAAATATTTGTCCTTTCTTTCCAACCTCTTCAAGGCACCATTTATCTACGTGAAGATTCCCGAACAAAGTGATGCTATTCAACGCGTAGATGCCCACGTAGCGGAAGTGGAAAATGGTATTTTGCTCTGTATATACAATTTTATCAAGAATATAATTTTTTTTCCACTGGCTATAAACAGGCTTATAGTCTGTGTAAAGTATAGTCTCTTGCGCGGCCGCTTGCTTGCTAATGAGTAAGACTAAAAGATATACATACCATTTACTTCTTTTTATCACTTTGAGTACATCAATAATTCGTTTCGGTATGATTTTTCTGGTATACTTTTCTATTCTAATATTATTCTTTGTAATTTAAGGAATTCGCGGGAGAAACTCCTATTTTTGTTTTATTAATACTTGATAGATACAAATTATGAGAAGATTTTTGCTGAGCAGTTTATTGTTTACAGGTTGTATCATATTTTTACTAATGGTTACTTCTTGCTCGAAACATAGTAGACGAAACCACGCAGGCTATGATAGCCAGACTTGGATTCCTCGTAAGCATTCTGATATTCCTCTAAAAACCTATACAGGCTATCCAAGAAAATCGAAAAGAAAAAGATAGCCTTTAAATCAATAGCCTTATGTGGATTACCAAGAAGTGGATAAGAGTATTGCTTTTATCTCTCGTAGTTGTATTTGCAGCAGATGCCTGCACCTCTAAAAGCCCCAAAAGAAAAAGACACGGTAAAATACCCAAATCAGGTAAAATACCTTGCCCTATCAAAGATTGCTAGCCTTATAGCGAAAACGTACTTTTAAGTTTTAGTAGCATATGAAAAAGATTATTGTTGCGATTGACGGTTACTCAGCTTGTGGGAAAAGTACTACCGCTAAGCTCGTAGCTGCCCAGTTAAACTATGCGTATATAGATACTGGCGCTATGTACAGAGCTGTTACGCTCTACTTCATTGAGAACCATATCGCGCTTACCAATCCAAAAGAAGTAACACAAGCCCTGCGCGACATTAATATTTCTTTTCAACCTAATCCCAAAACTCAGCGAAGTGATACTTACCTGAATGGCATTAACGTAGAAAATGAAATAAGAAAGATGTACGTTACACAGCAAGTCAGCCCCGTTAGCGCCATTACCGAAGTAAGAAAAACTTTGGTAGCAGAACAGCAAAAAATGGGGAAGCGCAAAGGCGTGGTAATGGATGGTCGTGATATTGGCACTACAGTTTTCCCAGAAGCAGAAGTAAAAGTTTTTATGGATGCCGACCTCACTGTACGTGCGCACAGAAGGCAAAAGGAGCTAATGGAAAAAGGGGAAACGCTAAACTTGGAGGAAATCGTGCATAATCTAAAGGAGAGAGACAGAATAGATACTACTAGAGAAGAGAGCCCCCTCAGAAAAGCAGCCGATGCTCATTATTTAGACACTACTTACATGACGATCGATGAAGAAGTGGAATATGTACTACATTTAGCGACAAGTCGTATCATTAGTTTGAACAAAAGTAATTCAACAATTTGTTAATAATATGATATTATACCAAGATTATAGCGTGATTTATGCACGTTTATGAGGTAAATAACTTAATTGTTAATTACACAACCAGATTATTATATGGAAATAGTTATTGATAAAAATTCAGGATATTGCTTTGGGGTAGAATATGCCATTCAAATGGCAGAAGAAGAAATGAACGACTCAGGTACTTTATATTGCTTAGGTGATATCGTTCACAACGATATGGAAGTAGAAAGGCTTGCCCAAAAGGGGCTTAAAGTAATTGATAGAGAGCAATTAAAAGAACTAAAAGATTGTAAAGTACTTATCAGAGCACACGGGGAACCTCCTGAAACTTACCAGCTTGCCCTAAAAAATAACATAGAACTCATTGATGCTTCTTGCCCTGTAGTATTGAAGCTTCAGAATAGGGTAAAGTCTGCCTACGATAAGATCACGGAAAAGAAGGGACAGGTAGTCATATATGGGAAAAAGGGACACGCAGAGGTAATAGGACTCACAGGGCAAACCAACCAAGAAGCGATTATCGTCACTGAGGAGAAAGACCTAGAGGCCATAGATTACACTAAACCAATCGTGTTATTTAGCCAAACTACTAAGAGTACCAAAGGCTTTTATTACATCAAGAGCCTCATAGAGGAACGTATCGCACAACAGGGAGATAAAACACTACTCGAAAGCTTTGACGCTAACGATAGTATTTGTAGGCAAGTTTCTAATAGAGAGCCTCAACTTACCAAATTCGCACAAGAGCGTGATGTTATCGTATTTGTAAGCGGTAAAAAAAGTTCTAATGGTAAATCGCTTTACGCTGTTTGCAAAACACACAATGAGCGAAGCTACTTTATAGAACGAGCAGAAGAACTTAATCCCGACTGGTTTCACCCAGAAGATAAGATAGGTATCTGTGGTGCTACTTCTACGCCTATGTGGTTAATGGAAAACGTAGCTGATGCCATCGCTAACCTAGATTTCAGCTTAGTGGAATAGTAACAATCACTTATTGCTTCATTTCAATAAGTAAGGTTACTTTTTCTTTAGAAACTGTTGGATAATCTTATTTACTTCCTCGGCACCTTCAAATTGTACCATGTGCCCCGCTTTGTCTACGTAGTGTACCTCACTATTACTGATAGCTTCTTTACCAGAAGCAGCCACGTCTTCAAGAGTCAATGTAGGATGCAGGTACTTATTGGGAATAAGTGCATCTTGCTTCCCAAAAATGATAAGTGTAGGCATGGTAATTTTGGATAAGTCTTGCCAAACAGGCTCTGCCAACATCGCCACTACACCTTGCTCAAAGGCTTTACAAAACAATGGAAAAGCAGGCGCTTCCTTCATCCTTATACGATCATCTACCATAAATTGTGCATCCTCGGGAAAGTCGTAAAAGTTACGCTCATAGTTTTTCTTAATTTGCTCATCGGGTGTATTCGCTACAAGCTTTGCTTGTGTATAGGCAGTCAATGTAGCCCCTTCTTTCTCTGTAAATTTTTCTAAGCCCGCAGGTGCTAGTAATATCAGACGCTTCAAGGTCTTAGGGTATTTTATGGCGTAAGTCATGGCAATCTGCCCACCCATTGAGTGGCCTACCAAGTGTACTCTTTTTAGCTTCTTAAGTTTTATAAACTGATTGATATACTTGGCATACTGCGCTAAAGTGAATTGTTCTAGGTTCTTATCAGATTTTCCGTAGCCGGGTAAGTCTATGGCTATACAATGATAGTCTTCCTTTAAAGTGGAAATATTTTTTTTCCAAGCTGGTAAATAACTTCCCAAACCATGTACAAAAAGTAGCGTATTTTTTCCTTTGCCTTCTTCTACATAAGCGATTTCTGTTTGGTCTATTTTTATTTTCTTTACCTCAAAAGGGTATTCAAGTGCATCGAAATTAAATTGTGCAGAGGCAGCAGTTGTCCACAGTAAAATGAGTACAATACCAATAAAGCGTTTCATAAATAGTATATTCTGTTTATAACATAAACAGACGAGAGAACAGGCCTGTTCTCTCGTCTTTAGTTTTATTAGACTTAGTCTTTTTTAACAGGAATATCGAGCTTCAACTCAACACTCCATAAACGCCCGATGAAGGGAGAAGCTACAAGCTCTCTTACTTCTGCGTCGAATAAGTTAGTTACTTGACCTGACACACTTAGATTATCAGTAGGTCGATATCCCAAGCTTACGTCCACATTTACAAAACCAGCCAGAGGTCCATAGTTATACGAACGCCTGTGTGGGGTATCTTCTACTACTGGATAGCCATCCCAAATAATATCTGAGTTCGTTTCTGCGGCAATGTTAATACCTGAGTAGAAATTATATGCTTCCACCCATCTGGTGAATACACTTCCAAAGACCCTTTTTGTGTTCACATTCAGCCCTAAACTAGCCTTATGATTAGGCGTATTAACTAATAAGTCTGTTTCGTCTACTTCTCCATCCCCGTTGGAATCGTTACTTTCCTCATCCTCTCTTAGGTCAACATCAAAGTAAGAGTAATTAGCCGCGAGACTTATACGGTCGTTGAAATAGTAGTTTAAGCCAATATCTGCTCCCCAAGTGTACACTTCTCCAAAGTTCAAGTAGGTAAATACTACACCACTTGGGTTAAGGTTCGCAATGGGCTCTCCACCACGCGTTGCTACTACAGCCTCACTTGTAAACAGTGGAGTTAATGGGCTAATAAAGTCTTCAGAAATATTAAAATAGGCGTTGGCATCAACAAATAATTTTTGAGCAACGCTTCCTTTATAGCCTAATTCTATGGTTTGTGTTCTTTCTACTTCTAAAGCATCTATCTGCCTACCATCTGTTAAAGTAAAGCCTTCTGAATTTCCTAAAATGAGTCCTCCAAATAGATTTCCCTCTAAGTTGAGAATAGTAGGGGCAGCAATTCCAATGCCGTAGGTTAAACGCCAAGTACCGCGCTCTCCTATTTTTAGAAGGGCTGCTTTAGGTACAAAATTGAAGTCGTATATGCTATGGTAATCGGCTCTTCCTGATAGCACCCCTTTCCAGCCATTATCACCAAACATTTGCTCTAATTGCAAGTATCCTCCTATTTGATCTACTACAATTTCACCATCCTGATCTAACAGGTAGGTACCTTGGCTATTGGCCATATCTCTTTGTACTTGCACTCCTACAATGAAATCAGTAGTTCCAACAGTATTATTATATTGCACTTCACCATTCCAACGGGCCGAATGGTCATTAAATATGGCATTAGCATAGGAATTCGCCCGTGCAGATTGTTCTTCTTGTGCCGTAATTATATTATCACTATTAGCTGCTGCTAAATTATTGTAATAATTGATGGTTCGCTGATTGATATTATAGGTAGAATCGGTACGGCTCCAGGTATGATAAACCTGTGCAAACCAACGCGAAGAGACGTAGCGTCCGTGAATCTGGTGAATTTGCCAGTCTCGAATCTGGTTACGCCCTTGGTTGGATACGCCTAGGTTGTTACTATTACTTCCTAAATAGCTCAAGATAATGTCTGCATCTTCATTCAAACTGTAGTAAAAAGAGGCATCCCCCTTAATCGACTCAAACTCTCTGTTCAGCTCGAGCTCTGGAACACCCAGTGTCGGATTATTAGTAGGTCCCTCAGGCAAACCAGGATTAAAGTTTGGATTAGCCACTAATGGATTCCCTACCACATATACCGAATCGGTATAATCAAACTCTGTTCCTCTGGTAAATTCCCCATTTACTTTAAAAGCAAAGCGATCGCTTACCACCTGTGCGTGGCGGAAACGGGTAGAAACCACATCTTGTGCGCCAAAACCAAGTGCTAGGGTGGTTCCCTCAGAAGAACGCGGATCCTTGGTAATGGTATTGATGATACCATTGCCGGCATTAGGTCCATACAAAGCGGAAGAAGGCCCTAGTACAGTCTCCACACGCTCGATGTCTTCTTTTACCACGGGCGTTAAAGCACCCAGAGGTAGTCCTGTAGCAATTAAGGTAGAGAAACGACCGTCGTTCAATTGCAGGTTTTTGGCGTTAAAGGTATTGTTAAAACCTCTCACGTTGATCCCTGTTCCCAACACACCCGATCTTACAAAATCTACTCCCTTTTGGCGCGCCAGTAGCTCTCCAGGGTTGAAAGAAGGTAGATTTTCTATGTCTTGCTCGGTAATTACGTTGACGGTCGCAGGTGACTCGGTGATTTTTTCTGCTCTACGCGTAGCAGAAATAACTACCTCATCCATCAATTGGTCGTTTTGATTTAGAAAAACGACAATGTTGGAGGCTTGATCCTCAAAGTCGATGATAAGCTCTCTTCGGGTATAGCCTACGCTGGTAATCACTAATGTAAAGGGAAAAGGTCTATCCGTTTTAAAAGAGAAATTTCCATCTACATCTGTAGCGGCTCCTACGAAAGTTCCTTTTACTTGGACGCTTACGCCTGGAAGTCCTTCTTGGGTGGCTACATCTTGTATCGTACCAGATACCAGCGTTTGGGTCCATCCTGTGAGCGTACCACAAACGAGTAGCAGTACTAAAATGATTTGTAAAGCATTCTTCTTCATATGATTATTAATTAGCATCATGCAGTCTTGTCTGCTTCGGACAAAACATACATTTACAGTAGAACATTGATTTTCTAATAGGGTATAAGCAAATAAATATTTTACAATTGTTGGTACTCAAAATGTCAGTTTAAAAAGTCATGTCCAATTATTGAATAGCAAACTTGGTCTAAAGTAATACTTTTTTTGTACAATAGCATGTTTTTTTAAAGCGATTTGAATATTTAATAATAATGTATGTACATAAAGTGATAGTTTTTTTACTGTTTCTTCTACAGGCTTTTATCAATTTACATCATTCTTGTTAGTAAGCAGGCGTAGGTTTTTTCTTTTTAGAGAGGTAATGCCCGCCCAGACCTACTAGTACAGAGGCAGAAATAGCTAGTGCAGAAGCAACCCCTGGGTTTTTTAACTCTCCTTGTGTATACATCGTTAACTCTCCATAATATACGCTAAAGTGGGTAATCACCGCTACTAAAGAAGCGGCTACTACTACTTGTCGAGATACTTTTGGCAAAAATGTTCCAAAAAGTACAGGTACAAAAGCGGCAGAAAAATAAGCGTACACACCATTTTGTGCTAAAATAGCTACTGTTTGCTTAGGGTCAGGATCAGAAATCTGGTCGTATGAGATAAGTACTGCTACTACACCTAATACTACAATCACGCCTCTGTTGAACCAAATGGCTTGCTTTCCCTCAAGTTTTTTGATGCCTAGCCAACCACAAAGTGGCTCTGCTATATCGGAGGTCACAGTGGTAGAGAGGGATTGTACGAGCCCTTCTAGGGTAGAGAGCCCAGCAGAGATAAGCCCCAATATGACCACCAGCCCTATGTATACAGGAAACTTCTTTACAACATAAGCGGAAATGATGGTATCTGTTTTTAATTGTACACCGTCTACTGTTAAGTCTGGAAACTCTAATCTTGCATATAAGCCGGCGATGACTACTAGAAAGAAAAAGGTTTCTGCAATAATGCCTGTTCTCAAAAAAGTATTGACGTGTCCTTCATCTTTCAGCATTAACGACTTTGTAATGATGTGCGGCTGGCACACAATTGCTACTCCTACCACAATCGCACAAAAGACGACCTCAAAGTAATCTCTAAATAGAAAGCTATCTGGATTCACAGGGGTTACTAGGTTAGGATCAATCGCTTTTAGTTTTTCAAGAAAGCCTCCTATGCCATTCTCTAAATGATCGAGCCCAGAACCAAGTAAGATGAAAGCCACAATGAGCATCAACACTGCTTGGATGAGGTTGGTATAGATCATGGAGTTAGCACCACCAAACATCATATAACCAAACACAAAAGTAACCAGACCGATCAAAGCGTATAAAGGCTGTATTCCTAATGCCTGTGATAGAATAGAGGTAAGTCCTACACAAATAAGTACTACAAACGTGAGCAATAAAAGAGAAAGTAGCGCAAAGAAAAAAGCAAAAGTCTCGCTTCCGTATCGTTTTCCGATCCACTGTGCCATGGTAAGTGCTTTTACAGCTTGCCCTTGCTTGCGAAAGCCTTTTGTAAGTACATATAGTGAAATAAGTGCGGCGAATGGTAATACTACTCCTAAGGTAATAACGCCACTGATTCCGTATAGAGCGATCAACCCAGGATTGATAATGAAGGTAGCGGCACTTGTAATGGAAGCGGCTAAAGATAACCCAACCGCTATAGGCGAGAACACAACATTCCCGACTGAGTAATCTGATATACTTTTTATCTTGAGGGCTCCCCTAATAACAATGGCTAGGAGAACGACCATATAAATACCTACTAAAATCCAACTTGCTAATACAAGTTCAGAGGAGGCAAATGTCTTCATAACGTAGTATCTATGCTATATCATTATTTCTTTAGAAAATTTAAAGATAATAGGTTTTTTCTATTAAGAAATAATACAAAGGAGATTTAATCGCTTTCAGGTAGTTTATTTTGATATTTTACAGAAAAACTATGAAATGAATGCCTTATATTTTCAATGCCAATATTTATTTGGTAGCGATGTAGAAAAGATCAAGACTTTTGGAAGGTTGATCGCTCAGATAGTAATCTTGGTGGGTAATATCGTTGGCCAAGCTATTTTCTTGGTTCATCAATTTTTTCCGATTCCGTCGGTTAAGGATGTCATAGGGAATTTGCAAAAGCTTACGTGGTAAATGCTTCTCTAGATTGAAAATATCTAGCTTTTTTAGTTTAGCGACTGCTTTTTTGTTCTCTTCATAGTAAGTTATTACTTTCTCATTTCCTGCTACACCATGCATATCTATGGTAGGGAAGTAGTTGTCTAGTAGCTTAAAAAGTGCCTCGGCGGTGTACTCTCTTATGTGCCAAGGGTTACGTGTGAGAGAAAGGTGAATATTAGGTGTCGTAATGATAGCCTTTCCGCCAGGTTTCAAGACTCGGTGTATTTCCTCTACAAATAGGGCATCATTTTGTATGTGTTCTATTACCTGAAAGGAAACAAGAAAGTCGAATGTATTTTCTTGAATGTTTTTGAAGGGTGGAATATTCATAGCGATGAAGGTGTGCGCACTATGGTGTTGTTGTAATGCTTCAATAAGTTGTTCGTTCTTATCTATAGCCGTGTAGTGCTCACAAGCATTAAGTAACACCGACAAGCCTCTCCCTACGCCGCACCCTACTTCTAGTAAGTTCCCTTTGATCATTTTGGCAGCTTCTACATAAGCAAAGAAGAGCCGCTGATGTACTGGGTTGTCAGAGGTGATCTCTGCGGAGGTAATTTCTGTGGTACTAAACATATGCTCTACTCTGCTACCGTTACTTTAGTCAATACTTTTACCTCTTCGAATGCTTTTGCCTTAGGCATCCAGATACTACGATTTTCCCATAATAGGGTAATATTTTTATTACTCAATTCTTTCGACTTGTACATAACATTCTCATAGCCTTCAAACTCATCTACTACGTAAAATTTCTCTGTATTCCCTTCAGTAAGTACTTCTATATAAGGATATGCATCCTTAGTCAGTTTTGTAAAGCTTCCTTTCGTTCTATTGGAGTTACGCTCTGTAGTATAGTCTAGTCCACTTCTACTTTGAACAGCTACTTGCATAAAAGCAGGGCATTCTTGCATGAGTTTCATTCCTAGTTCTAAACCGAGTTTCTGTACTTGGTCTTGATCATTTAAAGCATCACCATATTCTTTGGCAAAATCAGCCATGTTTTCCATCACAAACGCTGTCATGCAGTCTTGCATTACATTTTCTGCGTTTATTTCTTTGGTTGTCTCTACCTTGTTGGTAATACACTCGCAGGTTTCTTTACTCATTCTTTCGGTAAAAGAACTTTCCTGTGCTACTCCTTGGCTTATTATACCAAGTAGTCCTCCAATAATTAATAGATATTTCATTTATTACTCTTTTATGACAAGGTAAATTTAGTGACTATTTGAAGTTGTTGCAAAAATGCCTTGTAAAAATACCCTATATTTTTAGGGTAAATTTTGTAGTTTTACTATCAACAAACTATATATACCTTCATTTATGCGGTTGTTTGTACATTATCTTTGCATCACTTTCCTTTTAGGGCTAATTTGTATTACCACATTGCAAGCACAGCTTGTAGCTGATAGCTGGCGAAATACAGAGATGAATGGGAAAGGTACTGTGATCATCACCTACGTTGAGGCTTCAAGTTTCGTTTACAAAAATGAGCAAGAACAACTGGCAGGTATTTGTGTCGATATTCTTAAAGAGTTTATTAAATACGTATACCAAACCAAAGCGGTAAAACTAAACATACAAGTAGTAAAGGAGAATGACGATTTTAATAGTTTTTTAACACAGGTAAAATCAGGTAGAGGAGGCGTGTTGGGATTAGGCCCTATTACTATGACTAATCAGCGAAAAGAAGAGATGTACTTTACCCCTCCTTTTTTAGATAATTTATCGGTGTTGGTTACACATAGTAGTATGCCTACCCTTAGTAGCCTAAATGACATCTCGGGCATTTTTAAAGGGCTAAAAGCCTACGCACTAAAAAACTCTACCCAAGAAATTGAACTGCTAGAAATCAAAAAGAAGTACTTTCCAGCTTTAGAAATTGCTTATGTAGATAATGCTGATGAACTTATCAGTAAAGTAGCTGAAGACCCTAATGCATTTACTAAAATAGATTATTTGTTTTATATAGCGGCCGTTAAAAACGGACAAACCGTTAAGCGGCATCCTATAGGTGACCTACGTACTAAGCCTTTGGCGTTCATTATGCCTTATGGCTGCGACTGGATGCCTATTTGGTATGAATTCATGACGGGTTTGGAGGGTTTTAGAAACTCTACTACCTATAAAAAGATTCTAGTAAAACACCTAGGGCCAGAGGTCACAAGAACCTTATTGAAATTGCGATAAACACAAAGCGGAGAAACAAAATGGTTTCTCCGCTTTAATACTTCATACCTGATAAATAAGCTACTAAGCAATCGCTACTCGCTTAAAGTCAACTACTGTCAGTTCTTTATTGATTTCTTGCAGCATTTTCGCTACAGTTTTAGAACCATCTTTTACAAAAGCTTGGTTCAGCAAAGTATTATCCTTGTAAAAACGATTGAGTTTACCTAAAGCAATTTTTTCTACGAGGTCTTCTGGTTTCCCTTCGTTACGTGCTTGCTCTTTACCAATTTCTATTTCTTTTTCTACAAGATCTGTAGGTACGCCTTCCTTATCAACTGCGATAGGATTCATCGCTGCAATCTGCATCGCTACATCTTTTCCAGCTTCTTCTACCTCAGCGCCATTCACCCCTTTTAGTGCTACCAACACGCCTAGTTTACCATTATTATGTAAGTAAGGAATCACTGCTTCACCCGATACCCGCTCATAGGCAGATACAATAATTTTCTCTCCTACCTTACCCATAAACTGTGTAATGTGCTCTTGGATGGCTTTTCCCTCTACTTCTATGGCCAAAAGTGCTTCAGTATCAGCAGGTTTTTCTGATACTGCTTTTTCAAGTACTGTGTTGGCTAGCTGATTAAACTCGTCATTTTTCGCTACTGATTCTGTTTCACAGTTAATGGCTACGATCGTCGACTCGGTGCCATTATCGTTGTTATGTATGAGTACAACGCCCTCTTTTGTCTCATTATCAGCACGTTTTGCAGAAATCTTCTCTCCTTTTTTACGCAGTATTTCAATAGCCTTATCGAAGTCACCATTTGCTTCGGTAAGTGCTTTTTTACAATCCATCATCCCCATACCCGTCATTTTTCTGAGCTTATTAACATCTTGTGCAGTAATAGCCATGGTTTATGAAATTTTATAAGTTTAACTATTTTATTTTTGAGTACGTGTATGCAATTTGTCTATTTCTACGCATAGAAATATAAACTTACTATTAAGTTTTAAGCATTTTTATCATAAAAAGAAACATTGAGTTAAACCAAGCAAGTAAATACTTCCTTAGTAACTCAATGTTTCTATTCGAATGAAGTATATTACTCGCTAACGCTTTCTTTTTCGTCCGCTTCGCGTTTCTTGTTTTCCTCTTCTTTTAGTTTTTGCTCTTCTTTATCCTGCTTACGTTCCATCAGCGCCTCTTCTATCATCTTACTCACGTATTTTGTAACGATATTTACAGACTTGTAGGCATCATCGTTGGCAGGTATTGGGAAGTTCACCAAGTTAGGATCGGAGTTGGTATCTACCATTGCAAAAATGGGAATACCTAGTTTAGTAGCTTCTTTTACAGCGATGTGCTCACGCTTAATATCTACTATAAACAGCGCAGAAGGCAGACGATTTAAGTCGGCAATACCTCCAAAAACTCTTTCCATCTTTTCTCTTTCTCGCTGAATCATCAAACGCTCTCGCTTTGCGAAATTCATAAAGCTATCGCTTTTCATAAGCTTGTCTGTAGACGACATCTTTTTGAGTGACTTACGAATGGTTGAAAAGTTGGTGAGCATTCCTCCTAGCCATCTTTCTGTCACGTAAGGCATTTTCAACCTCTTCGCTTCTTCACTTACAATTTCCTGTGCTTGCTTCTTAGTAGCTACAAACATTACCTTCTTGCCTGAACGTACAATCTTCTTTAAGGCAGTAGTGGCTTCGTCTAAGCATACAAGTGTCTTATTCAAATCTATAATGTGGATGCCGTTTTTCTCCATAAAGATGTACGGAGCCATCTGTGGATTCCACTTTCTAGTGAGGTGTCCGAAGTGTACACCTGCGTTTAATAGTTCTTTATATTCTATATTTGCCATTTGTCGAATAAATTTAATTGAGGTAAAATAAGTAAACCTGTAGGCTTAACGCTTACTGAATTGGAATTTTCTACGTGCCTTACGACGACCGTACTTCTTACGTTCCACCATACGAGGATCACGCGTAAGGTAGCCTTCTTTCTTCAAGGCTGGACGGTACTCTTCACTGACCTCTAGTAGAGCACGTGAGATCGCAAGACGTAACGCCTCTGCCTGCCCTGCTAATCCACCACCATCTAAGTTTACTTTGATGTCGTAGTTACCTGTTTCTTCCAGTAGTTCAAGCGGTTGGTTAATGATGGTTACGAGTACATCTGAGTGAAAATAATCTTCTGCATCTCTACCATTTACCACAATTTTTCCCTTGCCGGGTTTCATATATATTCTTGCTACGGCAGTTTTTCTTCTACCTATTGTGTTAATTACGCTCATTGCTTTTGTTTTAGTACTTTAGTTTAACTTCTGTGGGTTCTTGTGCTGTATGAGGATGCTCTGCTCCTTCATAGCAATATAGATTATTAAAGAGCTTTCTTCCCAAGCGGTTTTTAGGGAGCATTCCCCTTACCGCATTCTCTACTATGCGTATGGAAGATTTTTCGTAGAGCTCTTTTGGGGTAGTAAAACGCTGCCCACCAGGGTAACCCGTATGGCGTACGTATACCTTATCAGTCCACTTTTTACCAGTTAAACGAATTTTATCGCAATTAATCACAATTACGTTGTCACCACAAGCTACGTGTGGTGTGTAAGAGGGCTTGTGCTTCCCTCTCAAGATGCTTGCTATCTGGCTCGCTAAACGTCCAAGCACGGCTGAGCTGGCATCTATTACAACCCATTTTTGATCTGCCGTAGCTTTGTTAACCGAGATAGTCTTATAACTTAAATGATCCACTTTCTTATAGTTTAGTTTTTTTGAATGGAGGTCTATTTCGAATAGATCTCTCAGAAAAAGGACACAAAGATAGCAAGTGTGTATATAAATAGCAAGCTTTGAAGAGCTTTTTGATTATTAAGGAGTTATAAGTAAACGCTTTATTTTTCCAGAGGGTGTTTCTGGTAGTTTTTCAGCGTAATGGATTTGCTTTGGAACTTTGTATTTAGGTAGTTGTTGCTTCAATTTTTCTTCTAGAAAGGGAATAGGCGTTTTATGTTCTATCACAAGTACCAGTTTTTGTCCTAGTTGGGTATCAGGTGCGCCTACTGCATAAAAACGTACTTCTTTTTGAAGGTCTTGTAAGGCTTCTGCTACTACCGCTTCAATTTGTTCTAGTTGTATTTTGATACCACCACTATTGATAATATTATCTATCCGTCCTAGAATCTCAAACTGTTGTGCGCTATGTAGCTTTACTAGATCGTTGGTGACAATTGGCTTTTGTAAAGTAGTTGGTGCTTGTATGACCAGACAACCTCGTTGGTCTTGGGTGAGGTGTACACCTTGTAATGCTTGAAAGTAAGTTTGTTTTTGCGTACCATTAAGCCTTTTGAGGGCAATATGCGATACAGTTTCTGTCATTCCATAGGTGTGATAAATAACGGGGCGCAGTTGCGTAATTTGCTGCTGTAGTGGGAAACTGATGGCAGCTCCGCCAACAATGACTGTTTTGGTTCGATTAAATTGTGCTTTGGTGTGATCTTCTTTTAAGATCGCTTGTAGTTGTAAAGGTACAAGCGCGATGAAATCTACTGGCTGGTTTAGTACTAAAAAGGGGTTAGCCTGAGGAGGTACTACTGTCATTTCCCAACCCATTTCTAGCCCTCTTACTAACATCATTTTACCACCAATGTAGGCTGTATTGATACATACCAAAGCGGTCTTCATTTGGCTTAACGAAAGCGCTTGATCCGTTAGCGTTACACTGGCTAGCATTTGTGTACGCGTCGGCGTAATAGGCTTGGGTACCCCTGTCGAACCTGAAGTAGTCAATACAAATTTCTCAACACCTTGCAGCCATTTTCTACAGAAGTCGAGCGTCTCTTTTGTGTAGTCTGTAGCTGCTGTGTAAGCGCCTCGCTCAATCTCCTTAAATGGGTAAGTATGGTTATGAATAGTAATGCTAGCCATGTAGGAAAAACTACTTTTAGGTAAAAGTAGTTTTAGCTTTCTTAAACGTTACTTTTTTAGTTGGGAGAAGAAACCGTGTAGATCGCGAAGCGTTTTGCATCAAAAAGCTCATTCTCTGCTGTAGGTACTTCTAGTAATTTATATCCTAATAGATTATCTGATACGGCCAATACTTCTGTAACTGTGTAAAGTTGTGTTTCACTTACTTTAAAATCATCTAAGTTAGTTGTGTTGTGCATACGTACAGTAAAGGGTACTTGGGGGACTTGGATACGAGTTTGCATAGTTTTAAATATTTTAAGGTTTAATCTGTGTAAAACAGGGTTAGTTATATCATTGCATTAGCCAAATATTCAAAAAGTAAACCACAAAATTAAATGATAGGTGTTTCATAATTGGGCTGATCTGTAATATTTTCTGCTACAATTGGACGTTTTCAGGTATAATTCCAAGGTCTATACCACACTATACACCATATTTTATCAACTAAAGGGCTTCGTAGCGCAAGCAGCCTACTTATTTGAGTATATTTTACTTTTCTACCAGAAAACTTACTTCCCAATACTATTTTACTTTTTCAGGACAGGTCGATTTGAAAGTTATGCTCTTGATACACTTCTCGACATAACCCTTATTGAGCTTATACCTCTTGTACTTCTTGGGCTATTTGTTGGAGGGCAAATCTATTGGCTTCTATAATTTGCTCAATATTCTCTTCAGAAAGTGCCACGGAGAGAAAAAGGCTCTCAAACTGAGAGGGTGCTAAATAGACACCTTTTTGTAGCATTGCCTGAAAGTATTTGCCAAACAATTGTGTATTAGAAGTCTTAGCAGTATCGAAATCTACTACTTTTTCTTCTGTAAAAAATAGGCTATACATAGAGCCAATTTGGTTGATAGTATAGTTGAGCGATAACTCTTTTAAAATCTTTTGGATACCCTCGGTAACTTTCTCAGTAATCTTTGTTAGTTGTATGTAAATATCAGGCTGTTCATTGAGGATTGTAAGCATAGCATAGCCGGCTGCCATAGCAATGGGATTACCAGAGAGCGTTCCTGCTTGGTACACCTTTCCTACAGGTGACACGCAATCCATAATTTCTTTTTTACCTCCATATGCTCCCACAGGGAGGCCGCCGCCTATTATTTTACCAAGTGTTGTAAGGTCAGGGGTAATACCGAGTAGCTCTTGTGCCCCTCCCTTTGCTAATCGAAAACCTGTCATCACCTCATCAAAAATTAACACAATACCTTCCTGATCACATAGGGTGCGTAGTCCTTCTAAGAAATCCGCAGAAGGGGTAACACAGCCCATATTACCAGCTACGGGCTCGATGATGATGCAAGCAATTTGCGAAGGATTGGCTTCTACTAGCGCTTTTACTGCAGCTAGGTCATTATAGGGTGCTGTAAGAGTATCTTGTGCTACGCCTTTGGTAACCCCTGCACTATCAGGCGTTCCCATCGTGAGTGCTCCACTACCCGCTGCTATCAAAAAGGCATCTCCATGGCCATGGTAGCAACCTTGGAACTTAATCATTTTGCTTCTTCCTGTAAAGCCTCTGGCAACTCTAATAGCTGCCATAGTAGCTTCTGTTCCTGAGTTTACCATGCGTATTCGCTCTACAGAAGGTACCATCGCCACAATCAATTCTGCCATTTCTACTTCTCGCTTGGTAGGCGCACCATAGGAGAAGGAATTGGGGATAGCCGCCGCTATGGCCGCTTCTATAGCGGGATGGGCATGACCCAAAATCATAGGCCCCCAAGAGTTAATCAATTCTATGTATTGGTTGTCATCTTCATCGTATATGTAGGCACCTTTCGCTTTTTTAATAAATAGCGGATTCCCTCCAACAGCCTTGAAAGCACGTACGGGAGAATTTACGCCACCAGGTATGTATTTTTGTGCTTCCGCAAATAATTCTTTACTTTTTTGTGTGTTCATATAGGTAATTATTTAAGGTAGTGGGTTTACCAACATGAGTCTTTCTTCCTCATACTTTAGGATAGGTACGTATTGGTTATCTCTCTTTTTCTCATCAAAAGAGAAGCCTCGCTTTGTGTCTTGAAATAGTTTATGGTCTTTCATTTTTACAAGAAAGTCATCTGGATGCTCGTACAGTACTCTTACAAAAGACTGCATCACGTCATATCCTTTAAAAGCGTAAATCGAAGGTTGAGCCAGGTTGTTCAGTTTCTTTCTTTTAAGTGCTTGCCGGTTGTAGGCTCTCTTAAAGTCATAGCTATTGTTCTGCCCCTTGATATATTCTGGAGCGATGAAATGGACTTCGTGAGAAGAGAGCTTTTCTTTAGAAATGGACTGAAAACTTTTCCAAGCTATATCAGCAAGTATGGGCTTATCAATATTATGGGCAGTCATTTGATCAATCACCTCTCTTGCTACTACTTGGCTTGGGCTAGCTACCATTACATAATCTATTGCTGTATTGGCGGCCAGTATTTCTTCTATTTGATTGAGCTTACTGGTAGTAATCTGTTGTATAGCTACTATCTCAACACCCTGCTTTTTGGCTTCTTCCTGATGCGCTTTTGCTAGTTTTATATCATCAGGTAAGTCGCTATGAAAGATAATTGCTTTCTGAGCAGCCCATTGCTTTTTAGCAAAGTGCGCCGTTTGCTTACCTTGTGTTTGTAGGGTAGGGGTTAGTAGAAAAGCTTGTTGATGGTTTTGATACTCCTCATTATTAAGGACAGGATTGATCACATAAGTATCTTGCTCCTTGGCTACTTTTAGCATTACTTCATATTCTTCTTCGAAAATGGGTCCTACAAAAAGATCAATATTATCAAACTCTCCTTCCTTTGCCATAAACTTAAGGGTATCTGGATTGTCTTTAATATCATAAGCGACCAACTTTACTTTTACACCCGTCGTATCTAAATCTCTTTTTGCTACACGCATGGCTTGGTACATTTCCACAGACATCTGTGTAAGTGGTGGTTTATTTTGCGCGCGCACTTTACTTAAATTAAAAGGTAATATAACGCCTACAAAGATGGTATCTCTCTCTGGTAGTGCCGCTATTTTTACACGTGTCCGTGTGGGTGTTTGTAGTTTGTATATCCTTGCTAGCGCTTCACCGAATCTTACATCTTCTATGGTTACACTCTCGGCGGCTATTTTATCTACTAGCAATTGTGCGATGAATTCATCTTTTGGATAGACAGATTGCAAATTTTTGAGCGCACTAATACTTCTTTTGTTCAAGTAATAGCCCTTCATTTGGTCGGCGGCGGCTTGTACAGAAGTCTGTCTTATCTTTGATGTATAGGAGAGTGCTATGTTGTCTTCTTTTCGTTCAAAGGCGATATTGGCTAAAAGGTAAAGCGCTTCATCACCATTCTCCCACTTGGGAAATTTTCCAAAAAGAGCTAGAAGCGTTTTTTCAGCACCATCATATTTTTCAAGGTTAAAATCGGCTAATGCGTGGAAGTAAAACGCGTAGGGGCGCCACGTATTATTCTTGTGAGGTGCCATCAGCGACTGAAAAGTAGTTTTTGCCGCATTGTATTCTTCTTTTAGAAGTAATTGCTTCCCACTTTCATACTTTTCCAGAAAAGTCTTTTTAGCTTGGGCTGTTACTTGTAGACTATTGATTAACAGTACAAAGCATACCCACCAACACTTGTAATTCATTGTTGAAATTTTTATTTTGAGTAAATCAAAAATAAGACAATTCTTATTAAATAGTAGTATGAGTATTGTATAAAATTCTTTTTGATAACTTTACAGTCTTTACTCATCCTTACGATAAAGTATCTTTTATGTTATTGGCTCCCTTCTTTCAAGAACAAGCTGCGAAGCCCTCAGGCTTTAGACGATTGGTGGTAGGTACGGTAGTACTTCTCCTACTCTCTATCATTATGACCTTACTACTCCAAATACTTTTGGATGGCTTGTGTTATAGTAAAGCCTTTTTCATATTTATTGCCAACGTATGTTTTTGGATCGTAATAAGTCCACTTATTATACAGCTTGGCAAGCAACCCAGGCACGCTACTACTTTCATTTGGACGCTTACTTTATGTGGTGTAGTATTGGCAGGCAACCAACTCTTTGTACGAGGAACCGTTGACTTATTGATGTATACATCATTTCGATGCACCACCGCTTCTGACAGTTGGCTAGAGTATTTTTTATCTAACAACTTGCTTATCAACACCCTATGCTACGTGAGTTTTGTAAGCTATGGCTTCGCTAAACATACCCTACAAAAGGAAAAGTCATCTGCCGTTCTGCATAATAGGTCTCACTTTACTGATAAAGTTGCTGTAAAAGAGGGAAACCGTTTAGTCTACATCGATACAGATAGCATTAAATGGATAGAAGCTGATAATAACTGTATTGTATTCCATACTGCCTACAAAAAAATAGTCTCTTACCAGACCTTGAAATCGGTAGAAGCTGTCCTTGATCCTCAAGTTTTTATTCGTATTCATCGTTCTACTATTATCAATCGTTTTCTTGTGAAAAGTATTACTAACCTGTCTACAGGAGGCGGGCTTATACAAACCACTGATGATGTACAGTTGAGGGTGAGTAGAACTTACAAAAAAAACCTGCAAGACTTACTTTCTTCTCATTAGTGACCCTCCTGTATTTCACCCTGTAGTTTTTGCAACTGACCCTTTTGGGTTTTGTAAGGGCTGATTTCGTGCTTTTATTTGTCTCAAAACAAATAAGACATGAAGTCTAGTATTTTTCTGTGTTTAACCCCTTTAGTACTCCTTTCAATAAGCTGCCACATAACTCTGGCACAAGACACAACTTATTTGGATAAACCTCCTATGGTAATCAATAAGTTTTCGGAAACTATTGCGCTCGATGGATTAAGTGATGAAGCGGTTTGGCAAGAAGCTACTTCATTACCTTTTATTATGTTTAGACCCGTATGGGGACAGAAGCCTACCGAAAAAACGGAAATGTTGATCGGCTATGATGATAATTTCTTATATGTCGCAGGGAGGTGTTACTACCAAGATTCTACCAGCATTATTGCTAGAACACTAGAGAGAGATGGCTGGCGAGGTGATGACTGGATGACGCTCCACGTAGACAGCCGCTATGATAAACAAAATGCCTTTGTATTCTCTATTTACCCTTTAGGTAGCCGTTACGATATGGCCACCTCTAACGATGCCGTAGAACTCGGTAACTCTACCTTTAATGATGCTTTCAATATGTTTTGGGAGGGAGAGTCAGTCATCAACGGCGAAGGTTGGTTTTTTGAAATGAAAATTCCCTTGTATAATCTTCGTTTTAAGGAAGACGATCAAGGTAACGTTCATATGGGCATTAGTGCTTCTCGCTCCATCCAGTTCAAACAAGAACTACATCAATTCCCTGCCGTACCTCAGAATGCCATTGATCCGATTATGAAGCCTTCTTTGAAACAACCCATAGTTTTAAAAGAGCTGCCTAAGCAAAAGCTATTTCTCTTTACCCCTTACGCATTGGGGCAGTACCAGCGGCAACATATTGTTAATGAAGACGAGACCCAATTTAATAGGCAAGTAGAAAGAAACTACCAACTAGGATTTGATGCCAAAATTGGGGTAAGTCCTTACCTAACGCTAGATCTTTCTGCTAATCCCGACTTTGCACAAGTAGAAGCAGACGATCAGCTTGTGAACTTGACGCGCTTCTCACTCTTCTTCCCAGAAAGGCGGTTGTTTTTTCAGGAACAGGCAGGGCTCTTCGAGTTCAACCTTGGCGGTACTTCTCAGCTCTTTTATAGTAGGCGCATTGGTATCAACGACGGACAACTTACTAACATTTATGGAGGTGCGCGGCTTACAGGAAAACTAAACGATAATATAGATATTGGTGTGCTCACGATGCAAGCCGCCCCCATTGACTTAGAAGAAGGGGATCGCATTGCCACAGAAAATTTTAGTGTGGTACGCCTAAGACAAAAGATTTTCAACGATAGGAGTTTTCTGGGGACGATGCTTACCAGTAGAGTGGGCTCGGGTAGTCAGAATTATGCGCTTGGGATGGATGCCCTTTTAAACCCAAAAGATATTCATTATTTTCTTCTTTCGGTAGCCCATACACTTCAACAAGATTCTACCGAAGGTTTTAATACAGGTATAGATGATAGCAGGGTATCATTCCTCTGGGAAACCCGCAGAACAGATAAACTGCATCATAAGCTGGGCTACATCTATTCAGGGAGGAATTTTGATCCAGGCGTAGGCTTTGTGGCTAGAACCAACTATCATAATGTTTGGGGTAATTTAAGTTACGGGAAGTTTGCCGATGAGCGGAAGGGAAACTTCCAATACCAACAATTCACTTTACTTGGTTTTGACGGTTTTTTTAATGCAGAGAGTGGACAGCTAGAAACGATGGTAGCTTCCAGTGGTATCAGCCTAACCAGCTTTAAAGGTCACTCCTTAAGAGGCAATATCTCTTATAACTATGAGTACTTGGCCGAGGAGCTAGACTTTGGCAACGACATCATCATTGATTCAGGCAGCTACCACTTTGAGAATATCAGCTTGCGCTTTTCTCCGCCTCGCTTTAAAGGAGCCAGATTACCTATTACGCTTTCAGAGGGTGGCTTTTTTGATGGAAGGCGTTTTAATGCGACAATTAGCCCCATTTTTTATATAGGTAAACACTGGGAAATTGAGGCAGCCTACGACTTTACTTACTTACGCTTTCCTAGTAGAGACTTGTACAGACCTATTCAAGTTACGCGCCTTCGGCTCAACTATGCTTTAAATCTTCACTTGTCCATCAATGCGGTGGTACAATACAATAGCACTACCGAGCAGATCTTCAACAACTTTAGGGTAAGGTATAATTTTAAAGATGGCCACGATTTATTTTTTGTCTGGAACGAAAACTTCTTTACTGATCGGCATTACTCAGAGTTAGTACAGCGTCCTGTATCTGACATTCAAAACTTTACTATCAAATACTACTACACTTTTGATTTTTAATCTTAAACCTTATCTATATGCCATTCTATCGTAATATCCTCTTTCTCTTATCTTTTTTAATAATCACTTGTACGGCTGACAAGTCCACTCGTCAGCCAGATCTACTTTCAGCAAAAGACGAAGAAGCTTCACGATACTTGAAAGAAGTAGCCTGGCCCAAAGCATACACTGAGAAAGATACTGTACTACTCAAGCAGCTTTTGAGTGAGCGATTTGTAATCATTGACTATCATGGCGATTGGCATAGTAAACAAGATGAGCTTACTTGGCTCAAGGAGAACATTGCCCAAAGTGACTCTTTCTATTATGAGATCAAACGACTGGAACCTTTAGAGGATGGTACAGTGATTCTCTGTGGTACAGGACGTTTTGTTCGGAAAGCAGACTCATTGGATTTGACTTATCAAACAAGTAATGTTTTCGTCAAAGAAGATACACGCTGGAAAGCGGTACAGTCACACGTTTCTGGTGTAAAGGATACTGATTAACCCGTTTATCAAAGATTACGTTTACATAACCCTTCAAAGTCTAAAAATATGCGACTATACAACACTTTTTTCTATTGTCGCTTTTAGCGACTGCTTGTACGACTGAAAGATCTGTCAATCACCCAAACTTACCTTCGACAAAAGACAAAGAAGCTTTACGGTACTTGAAAGAGGTAGCGTGGCCTGAAGCGTACGCAAAACAAGATACCATACTTCTGGATAGAATCTTGGACGACAACTTTGTAATGATCGATCACGCAGGTAATTGGTATACCAAAAAAGATGAACTCGCTTGGATTAAAGAAAACGCCACCCAGAATGATTCTTTTTACTTCGAGATCAAGCGATTTGACCTGCTAGAAAATGGTACTGCTATTATATGTGGTACAGGTCACGTCGTCAAAGATTCTGTAAAGTCGACCTATCAATCTAGTAATATTTTCATCAAACGAGATACGCTCTGGAAAGCGGTACAATCGCACGTATCTGGGATTGAGCAAGAAAAGTAATAGAGACTCCTATCATTAGGTACTATTGTATATTTTAATAATGGAAAACATGAGCCAAATTCAAGAAAATAGCTTACTTAAAATAGCAGGTATAGCTGCCTTCACTACCGCTTTTACTACCTTTTTACTATGGTGGTTGCCGCAGCAGTACGCTCCCCCTTCTAACTTTGAAGAGCAAATCCAGCTTGCACAAAATCCCTACTACCTTGCTCGTTTATGGGTAAACTTTGTCCATATTCCACTTGCTTTGATGGGCTATTTGGGTCTTGCTTACGTTGTACAACATAAAGCACTTCTGAGAGCCACCGCTGGTTTCAGTTGGTTTTTAATATGGGGTACTATTGAAATGCTTGGCATAGCAGGTATCATTTTTACTGTTAATAAGAACTGGAGGGTAAACTACACTGCCGCCGCTGAAACAGAACAACCTTTCATAAAGGCGCATATCGAGTACTATATGGCGGTTTGGGATAGTCAATTCTTTGTACTCCTTATCGCCTTTTTGTTAGGTACAATATTCTTTGGCTGGGCCACTTGGAAGAGCAAAGGTTTAGAGCGGGTAGTAAGTTATCTATTTTGGTTGGCAGCACCACTCACCATTTTCATTATTCTTTCTGGCTACTTTCAGGTTAACTGGCTAGGAGGTCTTGTTGGTGTCATTTATCCTATTCTTCAGCCTGTTAGTAGACTTCTTTTAGGTATATTTTTATGGAGAAAAGCTACCTCGGTAAGCTCAGAAGAAGTAAACACTATATAAATAGCTGTTGCCATTCCTTTTGCATAGCTTTAAAGCGTTTGAGGACGTCTTGAATGAAATCTTCGCTCAAAGCACTTTCTTCTACTTCTTGTTCACCTGTTACGTCCATCTCACTTATCTTGTAGGTTTGTTCAAATCCGTTGCGTTCATACTTTATTAAGTATTTCTGGTTCCAAGCAAAGATGGTAATCTTGCAAGAAGGGTGTGTGAGTTCTTTAATGATTCTCATAGGGCTGTTATTAAATAATAAAGCCACAGTAAGTAAAATACTGTGGCTCTACTCATATATTTAGCAGAAGTTAGTTTACAAGGCTATCATCTCTTACGCCATCTCTATATCCAACAATAAAGGCATCCAGTACACCCATCTTCTGTGCGTAGGCTTTAAAATTCTCTGCATCAGATAAGCTCCGAAAACGCCCTAAAGTATACCGTTTAATTCCTCCATCTATCTCTTCAGAGCGAAGGTCAGTATTTTCATTGTTTGTTTGATAGGTCAGATCCATTTCTCTGTAAGCACCAATTTGTACTTTGTAAATCACGCCACTTTCATCAGTTGACACAGGCTGTCCTTTTCCTTCCATTCTGGAAAGCTGCGTATTTCTAGCACGTAAGCTATTCAATTGATTATCCTTGGCGGTTAGTTGCTGATTGATCTCTTCTCTCTCTGCTTCAATCTCTCCTACACGTTGGCTTAACGCCTCTTTTTCATCTACAAGTTTTTTAAAATCGAGCGGCTTGGTACGCTTCTTACGTTTCTTCCACTCTTTCGCTAATTTCTTTTCTTCTTTGCTAAGTTTTTGTGCTTGTACAGACCAACCTGCTAATAAAGCGAAACATAGTAAAAAAATTATTTTTTTCATGATGAATAACATTTATAAGCTTAAGCGTAAGCGTAATTTTTTATTTAGATAACGCCTTCTAGTACATCTTTTACATCTACACGTTTTCCATCGCGATAAGCTACAATCCAAGCATCTTTTAATCCCATAGCACGGATATACTTTTTGAATTTATCGGCTTCCCAATAGTCTCTAAAGTAGCCCAACGTATATTTCTTAACTGATCCAGAGGTTTCTGCTCCTAAGTCTGTGTTATCGTTGGCCTGATCAGTGATATCAATACCTTCGTAAGCACCTATTTGTACTTTGAATACGACCCCTTTCTCCGACTTTGGACTAGCGTCTACTTCCATACTTACTTCTTTTTCCAACTTCGCATTTTCAGCTTTTAAGGTGTTGATTTGTTCTTCTTTCGCTAGCAATGTCTTCCGATTTTCCGCCAATTCCGTATCCGCTGTATTCACTTGTGTCTGTAGCTCATCTTTTTCATCTACAATTGCTTTGAACTCAAGTGGAGAGAGCGCTTTTAGCTTCTTTTTCCACTCTTTGGCTAATTTCTTTTCTTCTTTACTAAGTTTTTGTGCTTGTAAAGCAGAAGAAAAGCCTATACAACAAGCAAGTAAACAAATGAACATCCAAGTTTTTTTCATAGGACTGATATTTCGTGTTTCAACTATAGATTACGAGAACTTGATATAAAAAGTTAACTAGGTAATGCTAAATTCGTAGAAAAGTATAAAAATTATTGCATACTTCCTACCATTTTGTCAGGTTTTACCCAAGCGTCAAACTCTTCGTTTGTGAGTAAACCCAGTTCTAATGCAGCTTCTCTAAGTGTTTTATTCTCCTTGTGTGCCTTCTTTGCAATTTTGGCTGCATTCTCATAGCCTATATGTGGATTCAGCGCTGTAACAAGCATCAGCGAGTTTTCTAAATGCTTTTGAATCACTTCATGATTAGGCATAATACCCACAGCACACTTATCGTTAAATGATCGGCAAGCATCTCCAATCAGACGCGCCGATTGTATTACATTAGCGGCAATCACAGGCTTGAATACATTGAGTTCAAAATGCCCTGTAGAGCCGCCCACTGCCACTGCTGTATCATTTCCAATTACTTGTGCACAAACCATCGTCATCGCTTCGGGCTGGGTAGGATTTACCTTCCCTGGCATTATAGATGAGCCTGGTTCATTACTAGGCAAAATGATCTCTCCAATCCCACAACGAGGGCCAGAACCTAACATCCTAATATCGTTGGCAATCTTCATAAGTGATACGGCCGTCCTTTTGAGTGCTCCTGACATCTCTACCATTGCATCGTGCGCTGCCAGTGCTTCAAATTTATTAGGGGCGGTAAGGAAGGGATAGCCAGTAAGCTCCGCAATCTTTTTAGCAACCAATACATCATATCCTTTGGGTGTATTTAAACCTGTTCCTACGGCAGTGCCTCCTAAGGCTAGCTCTCTAAGCATTTCCAATGCATTTGTAATTGTACGTAAGCTATTATCTAGTTGCTGTACGTATCCTGAAAACTCTTGCCCTAGTGTAAGCGGTGTAGCATCCATAAAATGGGTACGCCCTGTTTTTACAATTGACTTGAATTCTTCTACTTTTGTGCGTAAGGTATCCCTAAAGGCTTCTATACCTGGAATGGTAGTTTCTACGATAAGCTTATAAGTAGCGATATGCATCGCTGTTGGAAACGTATCGTTAGAGGACTGAGACTTATTGACGTCATCGTTGGGATGCAGCGCCTTTTTTTCGTCTGTGAGTTGCCCGCCTTGTAGTACGTGTCCTCTGTAAGCTACTACCTCATTTACGTTCATATTTGACTGCGTACCAGAACCTGTTTGCCAAATAACCAATGGAAATTGGTCATCTAGCTTTCCCTCCAATATTTCATCGCATACTTTCCCAATTAGATTTTTTTTCTCTTCAGAGAGTACGTTTAATTCATAATTAGCCAAGGCTGCAGCTTTTTTAAGATAGGCAAAGGCATAAATAATTTCCTTAGGCATGGAGGCTTCATCACCAATTTTAAAGTTATTACGGCTTCGCTCGGTTTGAGCACCCCAGTAAACTTGTGCAGGTACTTTTACTTCTCCAAGGGTGTCTTTTTCTATTCTATATTCCATGTGGGTCAGGGTTTAAGCTTAATTAAGGGAATCAATCAGATCAACAAATATATAAAAGGATTTTTAAATACGAACCTTCTGGTCAAGTCCAAATAGTAGAAAACTTGCCAACTAAATATATACCAACAGGCTTATAGAAGTATTCAAGTACTTACCAAAACGATAGAGGTAAAACAACCCAATAATACTACTATGAGCAGTAAATTGATAGGCGAGTGTGTAGAATACTTTATTGGGTAGTGTATGCTTGCAGCTTTTTTATCTGAGGTAAGTGATGTTGAAAATGATTTTTCAGGAAAGATACTGTTTGTGAGAGTGTGATACGTCCTGCAAAAGGATGCTTGAAAATGACTTTCCCTTCAAGTTCTTGAGGATAGTTGTCAATAAGTTGTTGAAAATCATTAAGATTTTGATGAAACCTCTCTTGTAACTCTTCCAAAGTAATATCATTGGAAGGTGCTGGAAGTTTAGCAGGCATTTTCATTTTAAGTGGTAGCTTCAGTGTTACTGTAAGCCAAAAGCTGTTCCAACTTGCTTTAAAGCCGCTCTCACGGACATTTTCACGGGTTTGTATTTTGTACTGGATATATTTTAGTATACCTTCGTGCGAGACCAATAAATGATGTAATATTTGGTTGATTGACCACTTTCCAGCCTCCCGCTGTTTACTCAACTGGGTAGGTGGTAACTTTTCCAATGTAGCAAGCGTTTGCTTGACTTGTGTTGAAAATAATGCGAAGCGTTTTCCTAAATTCATCAGATTATAATATACTCTAGCAGCAATATAAAAAATATATTGGGCTTTTATGTAAAAAAACAATGCCGTGCGGAAAGTTTTATTTATCTCTTATGATGGGCTCACCGACCATTTGGGTCAATCTCAAGTACTCCCTTATGTCATAGGTTTATCTCAATTAGGCTACCAGTTTACTATCTTAAGTACAGAAAAGCCTGAGAACTATCAAAAGCGCCAGGAAAAGATCCGTGCGCTTATAAGTCCATATAATATTGACTGGCAGTTTGTTTTTTACAAGAGGCAATTACCTGTTTTCTCTGCACTACAAAATATCCGACAATTGAGGCGTAAAGCCTTTCAATTAATGAGAAAGCAAAACTTTGACATTATTCATGGCCGTAGTCATATTGGAGCGTTAGTTGGATCAAAACTTAAACAGGTATTTCCTACTCTCAAATTTATCTTTGATATGCGGGGTTTTTGGGCAGACGAACGAGTAGATGGTGGCTTATGGAACTTGAAAAATCCTATTTATAAGTTTATTTACCAGCGCCTTAAAAAGCAAGAGAAAGACTTACTGTTAAGTGCTGACTACACAATTTCTCTTACTCATAATGCGGAATCAGTCATACATAGCTGGAAAGGGCTCAGCCATATTCCGATCGCAGTGATTCCTTGCTGTGTCGATGTCGATTTATTTGACTACCAAAAGTATCCAACTAAGCCCTCAGATACTCCCTTTACCTTATCCTATTTAGGTTCAATAGGCACTTGGTATTTACTAGATGAAATGCTTCATTTTTTTAAATTACTTTTGTCCTATAAACCTCAAGCAGAATTTTTATTTATTAGTGGTGAGCCTCCCGAATACATTCTTGCACGAGCTGAGGCATTACAAATTCCTCAAAAGCATATACGTATACAGTCAGCAGAACGTGTAGAGGTACCAAGGCTTCTGGCTGAAAGCGATGTGTCTATATTTTTCATCAAAAATGCTTTTTCAAAGAAAGCCTCGTCTGCTACCAAGATGGGTGAGATATTAGCCATGGGTATTCCTATTATAGCTAATACGCAAATGGGTGATCAGGACTTTTTATTTGAAAAGTATACCTGCGGAACGCTTATTGACCAATTTAGCCCCACTACTTATCAGAAGGTTATCCAAAACATAGATGCATTATTACATATAAAGAAAGATGCTCTCAGACAAACAGCCCTTAGCTATTTTAGTCTTCAGGAAGGTATCCAAGCCTATCTAATAGTATATCAAAAAGTCTTGACCATGAGTAACATCC